>Ga0185317_100184_pt1 | contig 20875 bp, 16 predicted proteins | sample DevilsHole_FD_128020 | JGI IMG/M metagenome (GOLD analysis project Ga0185317, IMG submission 128020) | Groundwater microbial communities from Devils Hole, Nevada to study Microbial Dark Matter (Phase II) - Devils Hole (SPADES assembly)... | ecosystem: Environmental > Aquatic > Deep subsurface >...
GATGGCGTCGTGCTACCGAGCGCTCGGCATCCCGTGCGACCGCCAGTACACCACGCCGAACGGCCGTCCGTACTGGGTCGTGGACCAGGACGCCAACGCCCAGCCGATCGCGGAACTGTTCAGCTAATACATCGACCGAAACAACGACTGGACTTCGGTGGCCCACGCGGTGTGGGCCACTTTTTTTCCGGCTGAGGCGAACGATGTGTCCGTTGTCGGCCGACGAGTTGGGTTGTCCGCCGCTTGACCGGTTTTTCGTTGCTATGCTATAAGCGCAAAGGAAGGCCCTGGCGAGCTCGATGATGGCAGAGATCACCCTGCAAGTACTGGACGGCGTGGACCGCGGCAAGGTCTATCCAAAACTGCACACGCCCGTCACTCTCGGTCGTGAAGAGGGCAATACCGTCCAATTGAACGACGAGCGGGTCAGCCGATTCCACGCGAAGATTCAAGAGGACCAGGGCCAGGTCGTGCTTACGGACCTTGAGAGCACCAACGGTACGCGCTTGAACGGCGAACCTGTCCAGCTCACCATCCTGCGGGTTGGTGACCGCATCGTGATCGGGCGCACGATGCTGTTGTTCGGCAGTCCGGAAGAACTCGGCCGATTGATGCCTGCGCCTTCGGCTGGTTTCGGCCATAGCGACCCAGACGAGTTGAATAGAACTCGGCCATCGTCGGGCGCCACACTGAACCTTGACACGAAAGCGCGGGCCGAGGAACTTCGGTTTCAGCTCAACTATCACTCGGACGAGATCAATCCCAACTCCGCAGACGACGGCGACACCACGCCGCGTCCGACGCCGCCGCTGCCGATCAACCTTAGCCCGGCACAGGCCGCTCAGTTGGCCGAGTTGCTGTTGTACTTGCACCAGCGACTGGCGCACGCGGCACAAGGCGCCGAGGAACGGGCCGACGACTCTGAGGTGCGGCTGAGCAAGGGCGGTTGGCGAGGTGTGCTGGGCGTGACGCTGGACCTCGCGAAGTACATCTACCAGATCGGCCATCCCGATTGATCGGCGAGCGAGTCTAAATGGCTTTGCGTGATCCTGGGAGTCCGCAGGGACAGTAGCCCGACGCGCCAGCGAGGGACCGGGCCTGATTTCTTGTGATTTCGCCATGTGCTCCCTCGCTGGCGCGTCGGGCTACTGTCCCAGAATCGTGCAAGGCTATTTAGTACCTCGCCATGGACCAATCCAGCAACCGCGGCAAGAACTTGTTCACCCAGAGCAGCAGCCGCCCCTCGATCGTCAGGTCCAATTCGGCTCGCCCTCGGCGAATTGCCTTCAGCGTCTTGCGAGCCACAGCGTCGGCCGACATGGCGCGATGCTTTTGCCAGCGTCGGCGCGGCACACGCGTCACCATGTGATCGCGAAACGCCGTAGCGGTCAGGCCGGCGTGCACCACGAGCACGTCGATTCCGTCGCGAACCAGTTCCATACGCAGCGCCTCAGAGAAACCGGTCACCGCGAACTTGCTCGCGCAGTACTCGCTGCATTCCGGAATCGCGCGGCGGCCAAGGATCGACGAGATGTTCACGATCATCGGCCGCTCGCCCTCGCGCAACAACGGCAGCGCGAGCCGCGTTGTTTCTGTGAGTGCGAAGAGGTTCAGTTCCATGACCTGGCGCAGCACGGCTTCGCTACTCTCGGCGAACGGGCCGGACGCGCCGACGCCCGCGTTATTAATGAGCAGATCGAGTCCGCCCAGGCATTGCTGCGCGGCGGCGATCATACGGGCGCGGTCGTCGTGGCTTGTTATGTCGGCGCGACACACGAAGGCACGGCTACCAGAACTGTTTAGGGCCGCCTCTATCGTGCGAAGGGCGTCTTCCGACCTTGCCGCAAGCAGCACGCTGGCGCCGGAGGCCGCGAGTTGTTCGGCGATCGCGCGGCCGCCGCCGCCCGATGCCCCAGTCACCAGGGCGCGTTTGCCGGCAAGTTCGCGTCGTTTGCCCACAATCGCACTGCCTACCTGACTGGGGCCATCAAGTCGGGACTCGAAGCAATTAGGGCGAGCGTCGCGTCGCTGGCGGGTCGGACGGCGCCGCGCAACCGAAGCACGTGGGCGAGACATTGTCGCGGCAGGCGGCAGTGAATCACCACGCGACCGTTCTCATAGAGCCGGCTTTGTTCGATTGCGTGCGAGCCGAGATACGCCAACAACTTGCCGTGGCTGGTCGCGGTTTCGATCTCGACGTCGAGGAACGACTGAGCGATCGCATCGCCGACGGCGCGGCCCAGGTCTTCCATTCCAGTGCCCGCCCGCGCGCTGATCGGCACCGACTGCGGGAACGCGGCACGCAATACATCCAGGTACGATCGATCGCTGATACCGTCGATCTTGTTGAGTGCCATGACCGTCGGCTTCTTTTCGCAGCCCAACTCCTTCAACACCGATTGCACGGCGGCTATCTGGTCGCGGGCCGAGTCGCTGAGCGCGTCGACGACATGGAGCAGCAAGTCCGCTCGGCGCACTTCCTCGAGCGTGGCCTTGAACGACGCCACCAAGCCGTGCGGCAGGTCACGGATGAACCCGACCGTATCGCTGAGCAGCACCTGGCCGAATGTCGGGATGCGCCATCGTCGCGTGCGCGTGTCGAGGGTGGCGAACAGCTTGTCTTCGACGAGCACGCCTGCGCCCGTGAGCGCGTTCATGAGCGTGCTCTTGCCGGCATTGGTGTAGCCGACTATCGCGACCGTGGGTTCGGCCGAGCGGCTGGCGACTTCACGCTCCTTGCGGTCCTGAATCAGGGCAATCTTGCGGCGCAGCTCTGTGATCTTGCGATCAACGATGCGTCGATCTTCTTCGAGCTGCTGTTCACCGGGTCCGCGCATGCCAATGCCGCCTTCCATGCGCGACAGGTGAGTCCACATGCGTTTCAGTCGAGGCAGCGCGTATTCAAGCTGGGCGAGTTCCACCTGGAGCCGTGCTTCGTGCGTACGCGCCCGCGACGCGAAGATGTCGAGAATCACCTCGGTGCGATCGAGCACTTTGGTGTCGGTCGCGAGTTCGAGGTTGCGAATCTGGCCGGGCGAAAGTTCGTTGTCGAAGATGATTACGTCGGCGTCGCACTTGGTCACGAGCTGTTTCAGTTCTTCCACCTTGCCGTGGCCCAGGTAGGCGCTGGCGTCGGGTTTCTGTCGCTTCTGGATGAGTGAGTCGACGACTATCGCGCCGGCGGACGTCGCCAATCCGGACAGCTCGCGAAGCGGCTCGAGCGGTTCGCGCCCATGGCCGGGCAAAAGCACACCCACCAACACTGCTCGCTCACGCCGAACGGTTAAGTCGGTTCGTTTGGAGTCTCGCACAGTCGGCCTACATGTCTCCAGGGCCAGGCTCGCCGCGTTGTCCAAATAATAAGACGCGGGCTCGGTGAGGTCAATCAGCGACTACGCGGCGAGCGTAGCGGGATGAAGGGTCGAGCGAATAGCCGGGTCGCCTTGGGTTCACTTGACGTCGAGTAGCGATTGCGTGGCCTCGCGGTGCCTTTTTTGTCCGATGGCCAGCAATCGTTGAGCCTGGCAGAATTCGCTGGCGGCGGCGAGAAGATCACCCGACTCGATCGCCTTGTCGCCCGCGGTGCGATGCGCGAAGAACTCGGTCCAGTCGACATTCCACGCGTGTTTCACCGCGAAGTCACGGAGTTGTTGTAGCCGGGCGCCGAAGCGCGTGAGCAACGGTTTGTCGAGGGCGCATGGCGTCGGCGGGCGGAGCGGGTTGGCCTGCGGCGTGGGAGGCAGGATGACTGTGGGTCGGGCCAGAAACCGCCACACCACGCCGGCCAGCAACAGGACCAGCCCCTCGAGGGCGGCGCCGACCAGTGCGTTGCGACCGGCGGCCCGAAACTCATCGAGCAACAGGCGTCCCATGATCCCCAAGATGAGACAGCCCACCAAACTGACGAGGCCCAAGATCATGAGCAGCGTCGAGTAGTTGCGTGGCGGACTGGGTTGCTTGGCGATGGCGCCCGACTTCCCCGCATCGGGCGGCGCCGGCACGCGCACAACGACCAGCGTGATGTTGTCGGCTCCACCATTCAGGTTGGCCAAGTCCACCAGGTACTGGCACGCATCCTTGGCCGACAGCGAGCCCGCCAGTGCGCCCAACTCGGCGTCGCCGACCATGCCGCTCAAGCCGTCACTGCAGAGCAGGAAGACATCGCCTGGTCGCACGTCGTGCGGGCCTTCGACGTCGACCTGCACGGCCGGCTCGGGGCCCAGCGATCGCGTGATGACGTTGTTAGGCACCATGGTGCGGGCCTGTTCCATGGTCAGTTGCCGGCGCCGAACCAGTTCCCATGCGAGACTGTGATCGAACGAAAGCTGCTCGATGACGCCGTCGCGCAGGCGATACGCGCGGCTGTCGCCGACGTGGGCGATCAGTGCGCCCTCCGGCAACAGCAGCAGCACGGTGGACGTGGTGCCCATGCCCTGAAAGTCCTTGTTCGCCGTGCCGCGATTGTAGATCAGGCTGTTGGCGTCCTGAACAGCCTTGGTGATGGCCTCGTTGCATTCCAGATTGGCAAGCTTGTGATACGTGTGTGGGACCGTATCGACGGCCATCTTCGAGGCGAGTTCGCCGACGGCGTGCGCTCCCATGCCGTCGGCCACCATGAACAGGTGGCCTCGGCTACGCCATTGCTGAACGTTCGGCGCGGTCAGGATGCGATAGGAATCCTGATTGTTGCTGCGACGCATGCCGACGTCGCTCGCCCCCGCGTAATCGAGTTGGTCTTCCCACTTCACGTTTCGTGACCCAGCAGTTCCGGTGAACCGGTCCGGGCGAACGCCCGCCCAGCCTACTGTCAACTCGCCACAGGTCCGTTATACTATCGCCGATGTCCGCAAACCGCCGCTCCGTCTGGGATGCACTCTTTCACCGCGACCAGGGCGAAGGTCGAATTCCGCCTTGGCTGCGTCCCTACGTCCGGTTTGCATACTTGGTTTATCAGGAGTTTAGCCGCAACCGGTGTTGGGAGAAAGCCTCGGCGCTCGGATTTCAGACTGTGTTCTCACTGATCCCGGCGTTTGCGCTGGCCATGTTCTTTTTCCGTGTGTTCGGCGACTTCTCCGGCGTCGGTCGCGACGTGGAGCAGTTCCTGTTTCGCCGACTGAACATCGACAGGATTCAACTGAAGGCCTCGGGCGCCCACCTGCCGGCCGGCCCGACATTGATCGATCCCGCCGCCTCGTCCGCGAATCGGGCGGAAGTGAACGATGGCGCCAAGGATCAGGCGGCGCCGGACGAACCGCGGCAACCGCCGACCGCGCCGGAACCGCAAGCCGCGGGCCCCGCATCGCCGCCGGGCGCGGTGGAGGCCCCGACGCTATCGCTCGACCGCGAGGTGCAGGAACTCGTCGACAGCGTGTATCAGAAACTCTCGACGGGCGGGTTGAACATCGTGTCGTTCGCATGGCTTGTGGTGGCGGCGATCCAGCTTGCGCTGACGCTCGAGAAGAACATGAATGAGGTGTGGGGATCGGTCGCCCAGTGGCGGCTGCTGCGGCGTTTTGCCGTTTACTGGAGCGTACTGACGCTCGGCCCGTTGCTCATCGGCCTGTCCATCTACGGAGCGAAGCGACTCGGCGTGAACTCGTCGATTCAGGAACTGCTGGTCAGCACGCTTGGGCCGCTCGTCACGCTGTACTTGATCTATCAGTGGATGCCCAGCGCCGTCGTTCACCCGCTGACGGCGTTGGTCGGCGCGTTCACCGCAGCCGTGTTCCTGCAACTCGCGAGTTGGCTGTTCGGCATGTACCTGGAAAACGCAGTCGGCTACGAGAAGCTCTACGGAAACCTCGGCCTGATTCCGCTGTTTCTCTTCTGGCTCTGGATCAACTGGGTGATGGTGCTGGCCGGCGCCGAGGTCGCGTACACGCTTCAGAACCTGGACCGACTGACGGCTGAAGAGCGTCGCCGGCGCGGAGCGCCTTTCATCCAGCCCGCCCTCATCGCGTTGGGACTCGTGTTGCACGCCGCCCGCGCGTTCCGGTCGGGCAAGGGACCGGTCAGCGCCGACGAACTGGCCGAATCGAGCGGCGTGCCGGACAAGCTCTGGCTGCGAGTCGTCGCCCTGTTGCAGGAGCGCGGGATCCTGGTGGAGACCGAAGGCTCGCGATACGTGCCCGGCCGACCGCTCGAATCGCTCGAAGTGAGCGAGATACTCAGCCTGGTGGACGAATCGCTCGTTGCTCGGCCCGAAGAACTGTTCCATCCGGAACAAGAGGAACTCGACTTGCTCAACAACCTGCTGGCCCAGGCGCGGCAGCGCGAACTCGGCAAGACCAGCATCGCCGACCTGCTGATCGCCGGCGAGAAACGCTCGGCGCGGGACGACAAGCCCACGATCGTCGTTGCGTGAACCATGCGAAAAGTCAGCGTGCTATTTGTGGTGTTCGCCTCGATCGCCGCGCCGGGCGGCGCCGACGACCACACGCGGGCGACGCCAACCTTTCAGCGAATCAAGAAGTCGCTCGACGCCGTGCCCGCCATCGACACGCATGACCACTTGTGGCCGTTCGAGCGGCTGCCGGGCTACGTTGAAACCGATCGCGGACGCGGCATGAACTTGTACGCGTTGTGGCGGAACAGCTACTTCACCGGATCGGCCGTCAGATCTTGCGCGACAACGCCCTGGAACTTTTCCCGCAACTCCGCGAGCGGCTCTGGAAACACCGCGGGCCGCTGAAGCCGCCGGGGTCATGAAGCGATGCCGGACAATCGTCCGAAACTCTATCACGAGCTCGCCGCGTGGTGGCCTCTCATGTCGCCGCCCGCGGACTACGCCCCGGAGGCCGCGCTGCTGCTGCTGCGGATAGCGACCGACGCCTGCGATGGCCCGCCGCGTACCCTGCTGGAACTCGGTAGCGGCGGTGGACACACCGCTTCACACCTCAAAGGGAGTCTTCGGATCACGCTGGTCGACGTCTCGCCCGAAATGCTCGCAGTCAGCCGATCGCTGAATCCAAATTGCGAACACATCGAGGGCGACATGCGAACTGTACGGCTCGGTCGAACCTTCGACGCCGTGTTCGTTCACGACGCGGTGATGCACTTGACGACCGAAGCCGATCTGTCGGCCGCGATCGCGACCGCGTTCGAGCACTGTCGGCCGGGCGAAGCGGCGATCTTTGCGCCAGATTGGGTGCGCGAGACGTTCGTCAGTTCGACCGACCATGGCGGAACCGATGGCCATGGCCGAGCGCTGCGCTATCTCGAATGGACTTTCGACCCTGACCCCAACGACACGTGGGTCGCCGTGGAGTTCGTGTATCTCATGGGTGAAGCCGCCCACCCCGTACGAATCGAGCACGACAAGTGGCGATTGGGTCTGTTTTCGCGAACGGATTGGCTTCGGCTGTTGACATGCGCCGGATTCGTACCGCGGACAGTTTCCGCTGACTTCGGCGCCGAATGGTTCGTCGCCGTACGACCCGCCTACACCGCACGCGGCCATGATTGAGACGCTCGTTTAACGCCCAGCCGAAGGCGCCGGCAGAACATGGCTGGGATTGTGCATCTCCGGTCGCCTGCGGCTCCGCGTTGAACGAGTCAAACCTACCGCGTGCTGTATAAATAGGCCTTTTCCCGTTTGGTCCGGTCCGCTAGACTCCCGCCCCACTCGGTCAGAACGGACAGAAACAGAGAGGCGTCTCATGCAACGAATTGTCATGTCTTGCGCCTTGTTGCTGCTTGCGGCCGGCAATGTCGGTTGCGTCGAACGGCGGATGACCATCCGGACCAATGTCGATCACGTGGGCGGCGCGATGGTGATCGTCAATAATCAGGAAGTTGGCCAGACCCCGCTATCCACAGGCTTTACATACTACGCCGACCGCGAGATTCGACTCGTTAAGGACGGCTACGAAACCGCCACGTTCATCCAGCCCATGCCTGCGCCGCCGTGGGACTCGTTGCTCGTCGAGTTCTTTGTCGAGAATCTGTGGCCGTTCACGATGCGCGACGAGCGCGAGTATCTGTACGAAATGAAGCCACAGCGACAGGTAACGACCGAGGAGATGGTGAACCGGGCCCAACGGGTTCGCTCCGAGGCGCATCTAGGCGCCGAGATCATCCCGCTGCCAAGAAGCGAAGGGCCGGCGTCGCGAGTGGCCTTCTGACGAAGGAGCGGAGCAACTGGCATTCCTGCCCGCTCGGCAGACAAGAAGTCTGCCCCAACGTTTCTGCCCCAACGTTGCGCTTAATTGAAGTCTGGTCACTCCGAGCTGCCGGCGCCGACAAGTTCGGGCGCCTTCTCGGCCTTGACCTGTGCCTCGAAGGTAAGTTGCTTCTCGTTGCCTACCTCGCGCACCTGCACACTCACCGTGTCTTTGCCTTTGAACTCGCCCTTGAGCAACTCCTCGCTCAGCGGGTCTTCGACGTAGTTCTCGATGGCGCGGCGCAGCGGCCGGGCGCCGAAGTCGGGGTTGTAGCCCTTGTCGATCAGGAAGTCCTTGGCCTCGTCGGTCAGTTCGAGCGCGATGCCTTGGTCTTCGAGCCGCGATCGCACTTTGGCCAATTCAATATCGATGATGCGTTTCAGGTCGTTGCGGTTCAGCGGCCTGAACACGATCACGTCGTCGACGCGGTTCAGGAACTCAGGCCGAAAATACTTGTCGATCTCGGTCTTGAGCATCTCCTTCATCTTCTCGTACGTCACCTCTTCGTCGCGTTTGACGAATCCGAACGACGTCTGGTTCTTGATCGCTTCGGCTCCGGCGTTTGTGGTCATGATCAGGATCGTGTTCTTGAAGTCGACGTGGCGGCCGAAGCTGTCGGTCAACCGGCCTTCTTCCATGATCTGCAGCAGCATGTTGAACACGTCGGGGTGCGCCTTTTCGATCTCGTCGAGCAGCACGACGGCGTACGGCCGGCGTCGGATGCGCTCAGTCAGTTGCCCGCCTTCCTCGTAGCCGACGTAGCCCGGCGGCGCGCCGATCAGCCGGCTGACGTTGTGCTTTTCCATGTATTCCGACATGTCGATCATCACCAGCGCTTCGGCGTCGCCGAAGATGAACTCGGCGATCGCCTTGGCCAGGTGCGTCTTACCGACGCCGGTCGGTCCAGCGAAGATGAACGTTCCAGTCGGTCGTTTCGGGTCTTTTAGCCCGGCGCGGCTCTTGCGGACCTTCTTTGAGATCGCGCTGATGGCCTCGCCCTGGCTGACGACCTTCTTCTTCAGTTCGTCCTCCATGTGCAACAGCCGTTCGGCCTCTTCGCTGGCCAGTCGCATGAGCGGGATGCCGGTCATCTTCGAGACAACTTCGGCAATCACGTCGTCATCGACCACACCGTCGATTTCCTTGGACTTGTCGCGCCACTCCTTGCTGAGGCCGTCCTTCTTGCGCTTCAGCTTGTCCGCCTGATCGCGCAGCGACGCGGCCCGCTCGAAGTCCTGGTTCGCAACCGCTTCCTCCTTGTCCGAGTTCAGCCGTTCAATCTGTGCGTCGATTTCCTTGAGGTCGGGCGGACGCGTCATCGCCTTGAGGCGCACGCGGGCGCCGGCCTCGTCGATCACGTCGATCGCCTTGTCGGGCAGGCAGCGACCGGTGATGTAGCGGCTCGACAACTCCACGGCCGATTCCAGCGCCGGGTCGGTGATCTGCACGCGGTGATGCGCTTCGTAGCGGTCGCGCAGGCCTTTGAGAATCTCGATCGCTTCGGCCTTCGACGGCGGCTCGACGATGATCGTCTGGAACCGCCGTTCGAGCGCGCCGTCCTTTTCGATGTACTTGCGGTATTCGTCGAGCGTCGTGGCGCCGATGCACTGGATCTCGCCGCGCGACAGGGCCGGCTTGAGTACGTTCGATGCGTCGATCGCGCCCTCGGCGCCGCCTGCACCGACCAGCGTGTGCAGCTCGTCGATGAACAGGATCGTGTTCTTCGCGCGGCGCACTTCGTTCATTACCGCCTTGATGCGCTCCTCAAACTGACCGCGGTACTTCGTGCCGGCCACCATCATCGCCAGATCGAGCACGACGATACGGCGATCGCGCAGCAGTTCCGGCACGTTGCCCTCGACGATGAGCTGGGCCAGTCCCTCGACGATCGCCGTCTTGCCGACCCCCGCTTCGCCGAGCAGCACAGGGTTGTTCTTCATGCGGCGGCTGAGCACCTGGATGACTCGTTCGATCTCGTTGGCGCGGCCGACGACCGGGTCGAGCTTTCCCTGCCGCGCGAGTTCCGTCAGGTCGCGGCCGAAACTGTCGAGCGCCGGAGTCTTGGACTTCGACGCCTTGCCTTGCGACGCGCCGCCTCCGCCTCCTGCACCCCCGCCGCCCCCGCCGCCGCGTTCGCCGCCTTCGCCCGATTCTGTTCCGTGTCCGAGCAAGTTCAAAACCTCCTCTCGAACCTCCTCGAGCTTCAGCCCGAGGTTCATCAACACCTGAGCCGCCACGCCCTCTTGTTCGCGCAGCAGGCCCAAGAGCAGATGCTCTGTTCCGACGTAGTTGTGATTGAGTTGCCGCGCCTCTTCGATCGCGTATTCGATCACCTTCTTAGCCCGCGGCGTCTGGGGCAGCTTGCCCATTGTCACCATGTCCGGCCCGCTTTGGACGATCTTCTCGACCTCGAGCCGAATCTTGCGCAGATCGACGTCCAGATTCTTGAGCACGTTGGCGGCGACACCGCTGCCTTCTTTGACCAGCCCCAGCAGGATGTGCTCGGTGCCGATGTACTCGTGGTTGAATCGCTGCGCCTCTTGGTTGGCCAGTTGCATTACTTTGCGGGCACGATCGGTGAATCGTTCGTACATCCGATCCTCTCCGAGTTGAATAAGAGAAAAAGGAAGGCCAGCCGGACCCTCCGACAGGTCGGGCGGACAGGTAGGCGAGTCCCTCCGGTTTGCGGCACATCGATCCGCTCACGCCGTCCCTGGCCTCATCCGGGCTTCATGCGTCGAACCGTGACCTTCGCGCCGGCATTCTAATCCTAGGTCCAGGGGCGATCAAGGCAACCGGAACGCCGTGATTCATCGGCATCGCAGCCGATCTACACGGCGTTTCTCATGTTGCCGCAAGCGATCGCAGTCGAGCTCGGCGAGTTGCGAAGGCCCGCGGACCGACTGGACACGCATACTTTTGCGAACGGTTGTGCCGGTTGCGCCCGAAATCATGGTTGCTGGCGACGCAACTCACCCGGTATCATGGGACCCGACCTACCAACCTGAGAGTCTCAGGGCCGAGGCCACGGCCCTGCCACGGTGTGCGTCGGGTTTGTCTGACGGACCGCTACTACCAGCCCAAAACTCACCAGGAGGTGATCGATGGCTCGGCAGGATTTCGCTCGGGTGTTGTGCAGAGTCTCCATCGTCCTTGCGATTGGCGCGACGTCCGTCGCCGCGGCCGATAACGCGGCCCTGATTGGCCAGCCCGCCTCGTTGGCGATCGAGCCGGCTACGGCAACGCTGGCCGGACCTCGCTCCGTTCAGCAGATCATCGTCACCGCTAGTTACGACGGTGGCGGTGTTCGCGACCTGACGCGGGTCGTCGAACTCGTCTCAGAGAATCCCGCAGTCGCCACGGTCACTCCTCAAGGAACGATTGCGCCCAAGTCCAACGGCGCCACAAACGTCATCGCCCGCGTGGCCGGCAAGGAGGCGAAGATTGCCGTCGCCGTCAAAGATATGGACAAGCCGGCGCCCGTGCAGTTCATCAATCACGTGACCGCTGTGTTGAGCAAGACAGGCTGCAACATGGGTGCGTGCCACGGTTCGCCCAGCGGCAAGAACGGGTTCCGACTCAGCCTGCGCGGCTATGACCCGGCGCTCGACCTCGAGACGCTGACGCACGAGGTGTTCGGCCGTCGCACGAACCGGTTGACGCCTGACGAGAGCTTGATGCTGCGCAAGCCGATCGGCCGCGTGCCGCACGAAGGCGGCATCCGACTGGCAAAGGAATCGACGCTCTACAGCCTGATGCGCGATTGGATCGCCGAGGGAATGAACGGCGACGCACAGGGCACGCCCACGGCGCAGCGGCTGCAAATCCTGCCGGAACGCCGCGTGCTCACCGATCCGGCCCGCGACCAACAACTCGTTGCGCTCGCCCACTTTTCAGACGGATCGGTCCGCGACGTGACGGCGCTCTCGGTGTTCAGTTCGTCGAACGAAGAGGTCGGCAGGGTGTCGGCCGACGGCCTCGTCGTCGCCGGCCTGTCGGGCGAGACGGCCGTGCTCGTGCGGTACCTCGACCAGATGGCGACGTTGCACCTGACGTTCCTCAAGCCGGTTTCGGAGTTCGTCTGGTCCAACCCGCCCGAGAACAACTACATCGACAAGTTCGCGTTCGCGAAAATGAAGATGCTGCAGATATTGCCGTCCGAACTGTGCAGCGACGAGGAGTTCATCCGCCGCGCCAGCCTCGACGCGACCGGCATGCTGCCGACTTCCGAAGAAGTCCGACAGTTCCTCGACGACAAGGACCCGGCGAAGCGGGCCAAACTTGTCGAGCGGCTTCTCGACAAGCCCGGCTACCTCGACTTCTGGACGCTGAAGATTTCCGACGTGCTGCGGTCGAACCGCAAGACGATCCAAGAAAAGGGCATCCACGTGATGCAGCGGTGGGTCCGCGACAGCCTCGCCCAGGACAAGCCGTTCGATGCGTTCGTCCGCGAACTGATCGTCGCCGACGGCAATTCATTCAAGAACCCGGCCGCAAATTACTATCGAGTCTCGCGCGATCCGCAGAATCTCGTCGAGACGACCGCCCAACTGTTCATGGGCATCCGCATCCAGTGCGCCAAGTGCCACAATCATCCGTTCGAGAAGTGGACTCAGAACGACTACTACGGTCTGGCCGCGTTCTTCGCGCGAGTGAAGTACAAACCGGGACTGGAGCCGACCGAGGAGGTCGTCTATGTCGACCGCGCAGGCGAAGTCACCCAGCCTCGCACCGGCCAGCAGATGCCGCCCAAGTTTCTCGGCGGCGCCGTCGCCGAAGTGAAGGCAGACCAAGACCGGCGCGCCGCGCTGGCCAACTGGATGACCAGCCCGGCCAATCCGTTCTTTGCCAAGGCGTCCACAAACCGCATCTGGTTCCACGTCACGGGCCGCGGCATTATCGATCCGCCCGACGACGTTCGCGACTCGAACCCGCCCTCGAACGAAGAACTGCTCGACGCCCTGAGCAAGGACTTCATCGCCAATAAGTACAGCATCAAGCACCTGGTGCGCACGATCATGAATTCGCGCGTGTACCAATTGTCGGCCGAAACCAACAAGTGGAACAAGGACGACGTCGCCTACTTCAGCCACGCCCAAGTGAAGATGCTCACGGCCGAGCAACTGCTGGACGCGATCTGCACGGCCACGAGTCTTCCCGAAAAATTTGCCGGCCTGCCCGCCGGCACGCGAGCAACGCAGCTTCCCGACGGCGAGGTGAAGCACCCGTTCTTGCAAACCTTCGGCCAGCCCAACCGCGAGTTGGCGTGTGAGTGCGAACGAGAGAGCGACTCATCGCTCTCGCAAGCGCTCCAGATGATCAACGGCCCGCTCATCGCCGGTAAGCTGCGCGACCCGAACAACCGCATCGGCCAGCTTCTGGCGGCCAACAAGAACGACGCCGAGGTCTCGCAGGAACTCTACCTGGCGACGCTCAGCCGACTGCCGCGTGAATCCGAATTGCAGGCAATCGCAAACCACATCAAGGCCAACCCCGATCGCCGCAAGGCCCTGGAGGACGTGCATTGGGCGCTGCTGAACTCGAAGGAGTTCCTGTTCCGCCACTAACCATGTCATGACCCGTGGGGCAGGCTTCCAGCCTGCCGGTAACGACAAGGAGCCTGGTGGCAGGCTGCAAGCCTGCCCTCAAATCGGAGGTGCCCCATGGCAGCCTTCATTCATCGACCACGGCCGGGCCGCCTGCGCGGCCTGAGCGAAACACCCGAAGAACGAGTACTGGCGTGGGCGGCAATCGATCGTCGCACGCTGTTTCGGGCGGCGATTGCCGCGAGTGCGGGTGCGAGCGGGTTTGGCTGGTGGCGACGTGTCGAGGCGGCGCTGGCCGCGGTGCAAGACAAGCAGCCACAGTTCGGCAAGGAGTTCTTTCCGGCCAAGCGCAACGATCAATTCAAGCTCGACCGGCCGATCACCAGCGAACAGGCTGCCGGGCGCTACAACAACTTCTATGAGTTCACGACCGAAAAGCGAGTCGCGCCGGCGGTGAAGTATTGGGAGCCCACCGAGTGGACGCTCGAGGTCGGTGGACTCGTCCAGCGGCCGGTCAAGTTCGATGTCGAGACGCTGGGGAAGGCCTTTCCCTACGAGGAACGGTTGTACCGCCATCGCTGCGTCGAGACCTGGAGCATGGCCGTGCCGTGGGTCGGGTTCCCACTCAGCAGATTGCTCGACCACGTCCGACCGCTTGCCTCGGCCAGGTTCGTCCGCTTCATCAGCTTCGACCACACGAAGATCAAAGGTTCGCGGCGCAACACGCGCGGGGAGCCGTTTCCGTACACCGAGGGGCTGACGATTGCCGAGGCGGCCAACGAGTTGGCGATGATCGTGACGGGCATGTACGGCCATCCGCTCTGGAAGCAGCACGGGGCGCCGGTACGCTTGGTCGTGCCCTGGAAGTACGGATTCAAGAGCGCCAAGTCGCTGGTGAAGATCGAACTGACCGACAGACAGCCCGCGACGTTCTGGAATACACTGATTCCTCCGGAGTACGATTTCGAGGCCAACGTCAATCCCGCGGTGGCTCACCCGCGCTGGTCGCAAGCGATGGAGTGGGACATCGGCACCCGCGCCCGTCGCCCCACGCAGATTTACAATGGCTACGGCGAGTGGGTGGCGAGCCTCTATTCCTGACGACCTAGTCGAACGGGCGGTCGTTGGTGCGAATTGCGCCAACGCAATCGCGTTCGGTACCGCATACGAGGCTCAGTCTGGCAATAATCACGACCATGACACTCAAAGAAACTCTCAAGCAACTCAAGGCGCTCGGCAACGAGGCGACGCGGAAGCACAACGCCAAGTGGGGCGCTGGCGACAATCAGTTCGGCGTCAAGAGCGGCGACATCCGGGCGCTGGCGAAGAAGATCAAGACGAACCCCGAGTTGGCGATGGAGCTTTGGAAGACCGGGAACGTCGACGCCCAGGCCCTGGCGACACTCCTGATCAAGCCAACGGACTTAACCGCCAATGAAATGGACCGGATGGTGCGGTCTATCTGCTTTGCGCATGTGGCGGAGTGGCTCATCTCTTATGTCGTCAAGCAGCACGCCGACAAGGAGACGCTTCGCCAAAAATGGATGGCCGACGACGACCGCTGGGCCGCCCGCGCCGGATGGAGTCTTACCGCCGAGCGAGTCGTGAAAAGCCCGGACGGGCTCGACCTCCCGGCGCTGCTGGATCGCATCGAGTCCGAAATGGGCAGCGCCGATCCCGTTGTGCAGTGGACGATGAACTGTACTCTTGCGGAGATAGGAATCCACTTTCCCAAACTCCGCAAGCGGGCGATCGCCATCGGAGAGAAGTTGGGGATCTTTCGGGACTATCCCGTTTCGAAGGGTTGCACTTCACCCTTCGCCCCGATCTGGATTAATGCCATGGTGGCCCGGCAAGGCTGAACGAGTGCCGCCACAGCGCGAGCTAACGAGTGCCTGAGGCGAAGCGGTCGCGGGCCTGTTCCCGAATGGAAGCTCCACCGTGGACTCGACGTACCCGGCCCGACTGTGCTTGAGTACGGTAGCGCTGGGGTCTAAGATACGCGGCGTTCGCGGTCGCCACGACGTCCTTGGGACGCGGCGCCTGCCCAACCACAGAAAGGAATGACCATGCAGTTCACGAAAATTCGGGCGGCACATTCGGCACTCTTCGTCGCGGCGGCGATCGCGCTGGTCACGACCGGTCCCGTCCAGGCGCAGACCACGCTGCGCTGGAAGCTCAAGGACGGCGAAACACTGAAGTACACCACCGACATGGTCCAGAAACAAAAGGACTCGGTCATGGGGATGGACATCGAAACCACCATGACCCAGGGAATGGGCATGTCGTGGAAGGTCGGCGCGGTCAAGGACGGCAAGGCGGAGATCACCCAGACTATCGACGCGTTCCGCCAGAAAATGGAAAGCCCGTTCGCTCAGTTCGAATTCGACTCGAAGGACGGCAAGGAACCGGAAGGCCCGATCGGCCAACTCATCGGACCGATCATGAAGGCGCTCGTCGGCGCCGAGTTCACGCTCAAGCTCGATCCGCAGGGCGAAATCTCGGACGTCAAGGTCTCGCAAAAGCTCGTCGACTCGCTCAAGGGGAATTTCGCACTGGCTCAGATGGGCAGCATGTTCTCGGAAGACGGCCTCAAGAACATGGTCCAACAGGGCGGCCAGGGGTTTCCGAAGGAGTCCGTCGAGAAGGGCAAGTCATGGAGCAAAAGCGTCGAGCTGAAGATGCCGTTCGGCACGATGAAGATGGACAACACGTTCACCTACGAAGGCGCCGAGACCAAGGACGACGTCAAGCTCGAGAAGATCGCGATGAAGGCCAAGATCAGCATTGAACCAGCCGAGAATTCGCCGATCGAGTTGAAGATTAAGTCGGGCGACGTGGCAGGCACGATCTACTTCGACAACGTCGCTGGCCGCATTCGCCTCTCGGAAACCAAACAGAGCATGGTCATGGAGATCACCGCGATGGGTCAGGTGATCGAAACGGCCGTCGACCAGACCATGACTATGAAGTTGGTGGAAAAAGAGTAGCCGCGGGATAGCCGGCGAGGTGCGCATGTCTGAACGGGGCCTGGTCGCGGCGTTCACCGGAGTGGGGCGGCCGTTCGAACTGCGCGAGTTCCCGGTGCCGCCGCCGGGTCCGGGCGCAGTGCTGGTCAAAGTCGCGATGGCCAACGTCTGCGGCTCGGACATGCACATCTGGCGAGGCGAGTACGACGTGTCGCGCGGCGAGCCCGAACCGTACTCGCGATCGGTCGGCCACGAGATGATCGGCACGGTCGCCGAACTAGGCGAGGGCGTGACGTCCGACAGCGCGGGCCGGCCGCTTCGCGCCGGCGACCGCGTCGTCTATCGCTATTTCGTGCCGTGCGGCCGCTGCCGCGCATGCCGCCGGCACTCGACGCCGCGCTGTCTCGATGGGCTGCGCTATCGCTTCCCGCCGGAAGTCTACCCGCACTTCAACGCGGCCTACGGCCAGTTCTTCTACCTCCAACCCGGCGGCACGATCTTTCGAGTGCCGGACAACGTGACCGACGACATGGCCGGACCGGCGAACTGTGCCCTGTCGCAAGTGATTTACGGACTCGAACAGGCGCGGGTCGGGTTCGGCGATCACGTCGTGATCCAAGGCTGCGGCGGACTCGGCATCAATGCGATCGCCGTGGCCAAGGAGATGGGCGCCGGCCAGGTGATCGCCATCGACGGCCTCGACGACCGCCTCGAACTGGCCCGCCAGTTTGGCGCCGACGAGATCATCGATTTGCGCTCGCACCCCAAGTCCGACGACCGCGTGCGGAGAGTCAAAGAGCTGACCGACGGCTACGGCGCCGACGTCGTCATTGAGGTCGCCGGCCATCCGCGCGTCATCCCCGAAGGCCTGGCGATGCTTGGCCAGGGAGGCAAGTACGTCGAGATCGGCAACATCAACCAGCGGCTCACGGTTGAGTTCGACCCGTCGCAGATCGTCCACGGCGGCAAGACAATCCTCGGCGTGATGTGGTACGAGCCGGACAGCCTGCTCAAGGCGCTCGAGTTGCTGGCGACCCGGCAGCACAAGTACCCGTTCCACCGCGTGCTGTCGCACAAGTATCCGCTAACCGCAATCAACGACGCCTTCCGCGATCAAGACTCGGGCCGGGTACACCGGGCGGCGCTGTTGCCGTGGGCGTGACCTTGTGAGGAGGATTCGCGCGGACGAGCCGTCCGCGCTCCCATGCTCCATGTCGCAGGACACGCTTTCATCGCCACGGTTGCGAATCTCGCTGACGATCGCGCTATTGGCCGCCGCGGCGGTGGTGCGGCTCGCGTACGTCGTCGAGTTGCACGGGACGTTGCTCTTCGATCGCCATCAAGGCGACGCTGAACTGCACTTCAACCTGGCCCGCAACATTGCCGCGGGCGATCGGCTGGGCGATCGCGTCTACTACTACGCGCCGCTGTACCCGTACGTGGCGGCGGTGCTGTTTCGAGTGTTCGGGGTGAACACCTGGGCGGTCGTTCTGTTCCAGGTAGTCTTGAGTGTGGTCGATGTCTGGCTCGTCATGCTGATCGGCCGCAGGATACTCAATGAGCGAGTCGGCCTCGTTGCCGGAGTTCTTGCGGCGATGTACGGGCCGTTCGTGTTCTATACAGGGTTCCTGCTGAAGGAGACGTTGGGCGTTTTTCTGATCGATGCGTTTCTGTTTTCTGCAGTCTGGGCGATCTCGGGACGCTCTTGGCGCTGGTCCGCCGTTCCCGGTTTTTTCTTGGGACTGACGGCCCTGATTCGGCCGAACTATCTGCCGATGGCCGTGATCGTGTGGGCGTGGATGTGGTTTGCGTTTCGCAAGGAACACTGGGCGAAACCGCTTGCCGCCGTCGGCCTGTTCGTCGCGGGCATGGCGGCGGCCGTGCTGCCGGTCAGCGTGCGGAACTACGTCGTCGGCAAGGAGTGGGTGTGGATTTCGGCCCACGGCGGACACAACTTCTTCATCGGAAATCGTCGCGGGGCCGACGGCCTGTACTCGCCGCTCGTGATGGGCGGCGGCGGCCAGACTCCTTACGACGAGGAACGCGACGCCCGCGCGATCGCCGAACAGGCGACCGGCCGATCGCTCAGCGCCAAGGAGGTGTCAGCGTACTGGTACCGACGCGGTTGGGAAGAAGTGCGGAGTCATCCAGGCCGGCTTGTGAAAGTCACTTGGCGCAAGTTCGTATTGTTTTGGAACGACTACGAGGTGCCCGACACGCAGGACTTCTACTTCGTGCGTCGAGAATGTCGAACGCTGTGGCTGGCGCCCCTGACGTTCGGCTGGATCGTGCCGCTGGCGGCGGCGGGCCTCGTCGTAAGTTGGCGGCAGTGGCGGGCCTGCCTGCCGCTGTACGTGATGATTGTGGGAGTGCTCTTGGCCGTCGTGCCGTTTTTCATCTTCGGTCGCTATCGACTTCCGGTCGTTCCCGCCGTGGCGTTGCTTGCTGCGGTGGGTGCGGTTGAAATCGTGCGGCGCGTGGTCGAACACGGGTGGCGCAGCGCGGCCAGCGCGGTCGCCGTGGCGGCGGCATGCGGCGTACTCGTCAACTGGCCGATCTATCGACCGAGCAACTTCCTGGCCACTTCGTATTTCAACTACGGCAATCTGTGCATCGCGGCCAGTCGAACGGATGAGGCGATCGCGTCGTGGGAGCGGGCGGTTCGCCTGAATCCAGCCTATCGCAAGCCCCAGCGGGCCTTGGGCGAGGCCTATTTCGAGGCCGGCCGATTTGACGACGCCGCGCACTGCCTGAGCCGCGCGGCGACCTATTCGCAACCCGGTTTCTCGGCCGATCGTCATGCGACCTACATGTTGGGGATTAGCTACGAGCGGATCGGCCGGCGCGCGGATGCAGGCCGCATCCTGCAGATCGGCCAGACGGTGTGGCCTGGCGATGAGCGGTTTGCCGACGCGCTCGCCAGGTTGGAACAGCCCACGGGAACGCCGCACGAATGACCTCGCATCGCAAGTACGTGGTCGTCATGCTCCTCAGAGCCTGTTCGCTGCTCGGCTTGGGCGGTGGACCTCGCGTTCGTTCCGACTCGCGTGTTGACCGACTTCAAGGGTCAGCGGGCATCTGGTAGTCTGGGGAGACCGTGAACGAACGGACGGCACATACGACTGATAGCTAGAGATTGTGACCCAGCCAGCGGATAGGATGTGCTGTCATGCCACGAACTCGACCGACTCGATGGGTGTGTGTTGCGGCGATGATGTTGCTCGCTTCGTTCAGCGACGTCGTCGGTCAGGACGGTGGGGCGCAAGACGCCAAGGCGAAGCGCAAGAGCACCTTGGAAGCGGTGAGCGCGTTGGCGAATGGAGGCGGGCCCGCATCAGACCGTCGCTCGCTCGATGCGGTGCGAGCCTTGGCCGCTGAGCGCGACGACGACGAGCAGCCGCAGCGGAACCCCCGCGCCCAGCGAGCCGAGCACGATGGCGATCGTAGGCAGCCAGCCGGCCAGCCGCGGCAGGTGGGCGAAGCGCGCGGAGCACGTCAGGCCGGTGGGCAGGACCGCGTGCCGGGCGGCTGGGCGCCTGTTCCGACGATCGGTTTCGTTCCCGATCGACGCCGGCTCTACTCTCCGTACTTCGGCGGCGCGTTCAGCTACTATCCCAGTTACTACTACCCCGGCTACTCGATGTACTACTATCCCGTCCGTTACTACGGCTACGACCACTTCCATCCCGGCTGGTACGGATATCAGCCTCCCGTGGCGACGATCCGTGCGCCGGTGACGATCATGTACGACGATCCGCTGGGGCGCCAGCAGCGCACCATGGACGAGTCCATCCGCCGCGCTGCTGAGGATCCGCCGGGCCGACCTCGTTAGCGTAGGTAGTGCAGGCGGCCCGCCTGCAATGTCGTCAAAGGAAGCCGCAGGCGAGCCGCCTGCACTACGACTTCCTTGCGAGCGTAGTGCAGGCGGCCCGCCTGCAATGTCGTCAAAGGAAGCCGCAGGCGGGCCGCCTGCACTACGACTTCCTTGCGAGCGTAGTGCAGGCGGCCCGCCTGCAATGTCGTCAAAGGAAGCCGCAGGCGAGCCGCCTGCACTACGACTTCGTTGCGAGCGTAGTGCAGGCGGCCCGCCTGCAGTGTCGTCAAAGGAAGCCGCAGGCGGGCCGCCTGCACTACGACTTCGTTGCGAGCGTAGTGCAGGCGGCCCGCCTGCAATGTCGTCAAAGGAAGCCGCAGGCGG
>Ga0185317_100185_pt1 | contig 20786 bp, 15 predicted proteins | sample DevilsHole_FD_128020 | JGI IMG/M metagenome (GOLD analysis project Ga0185317, IMG submission 128020) | Groundwater microbial communities from Devils Hole, Nevada to study Microbial Dark Matter (Phase II) - Devils Hole (SPADES assembly)... | ecosystem: Environmental > Aquatic > Deep subsurface >...
CGGATGGGGTGAGGGGGTTGGGGCGAGTCAGGAATTTTTCCCCAGTCCCCTCTTCCCAGTCCCCAGCCTTTTTTTCGGGGGTGAGGGGGAGATTTGTGAAGCCCATATTTCTGCTTTTCTGCAATAGATATAGAGGGGCACCGACAGGGGTTTAGCAAGCGCTTTCACTTGCCATTGCCGGCGGCGCATTATAGCAAGATACCAGATATTGCAGTTTCGCACGGAATTGATTTCTACTGCGGTAGCAAAAGCAACCAACTCCTGCCAGCTTGACAAACGTTTGACAAACGTTAAGGTTAACGTTTGGTATTTGCGCTTTCAAATTGCATAGGTTGCGCCTGATAGACCCTGAAGGTTACTGAGGTTATGAAGCGCACAATTATAAAGGTGCAGAGGGAGAATAAGAAGAGGGCACGCTATGGTTAAATATGCAAATTATATGCGTGTTATCAGTAGCGGGGGATTGACGGATCGACCTGGATGGAGTAGGCATCGATTCCCCCCACCACATTTCTAACATGGGTGAAGCCCTGATACTGCAACCACTGGCACATCTGGGCGGAGCGGACGCCGTGGTGGCACAGGACAATGGTTTCGGCGTGGCGGTCGAAGCGGGCCAAAATTTGGCCTGACCATTCGCCAAATTGACTCAAGGGCAGGTTTTCAAAGCCCGGGAGGTGAGCGAGGGCAAGTTCGTAAGGCTCGCGCACGTCCAGCAGCTGCAGGGTGCCGGTGGGATCTGGCCCAAGCCGGCTGGCCAGTTCCTCAACGCTAATCTGGGGGATGGACTGACTGGAAAATTGAGCGGTCATCAGGTTGGCTGGTCAATCAAAGACTTTGAACACCAGTTTAGAGTCAATCCCCACCGGTACGCTAGCTATTTCTGATGGGCAGCGGGCGAGCGGGCGAGCGGGCATGGGACATGGGGCAGCGGGCGATGGGGCAGCGGGCGATCGGGCACGCTCGGCGATGGCATTGGGCAATCAATCTCCAATCCCCAATCCAAAATCCAAAATATCTACCTTAACTTGAGGGGGAAGACAAATTAATTTTAAAAAATTTTTTAAAAATTAACTTAACTTAATACGGTTGGGTAAATTTAAATGCAGCACTCCCACTGGGAAATTTTTCCCAGACTTGAGCGCCGCTGTTTTGATATGGATTTGAACGCGCAACTCTTCTAGCGTGATTGTCCAAAAATTTATTAATTTCAGCTAACAAGGGAACCAACCCCGACATCTGCCAGGTCTTTCTGTTTAGAGGTGGTGGTGTAGATATCAATCAGGCGTTCCAATTGCTGGACGCGCGGGCGGTTGGTAATGATCGAAGAGAAATCCGGCATTTCTTGCCAGCAGTGCGGGCAAAACCAATAGACACCACTGTGACGAGCGTGACGGAGTAACTGACCGGAGCAACAAGGACAAGAATTCATAATATTTTTAAACCAGCTACTTTTTCCAAGGGGGTTTTCCTGCGAGTGGGGGTGCGGCGATAGATAGAGCGAGGATAGGCTTGCCCCTCAAACCCAGTCAACTCAGCAACTGACCTGGGTGGGGCTGATTTTTATCCGAGCCGGCGCTCTTTGGGGACGTAGAACTTATCAGCCTGGGTGAGAAGCAGCACGATCAACAATTGGACTCCCCAAGGTGCCAAGGCAAAGCCCCAAAAGAAACACACGACTGCAGTTAAGGCAGCAAGAGTGAAGGGGATGTCGTGAGAAGACCGTAAATAAACGCAGACGGCGAAGAAAGCGACTGTCAGTAAAATGACGTAGGAAGAGGGCAACATGATCGTCTCCAAGTGCGCTTGCTGGGGGCTGTACTGAACTGCTTGTGTTTCCAGACTAGCGCTGAAGTGTGAAGAACTTGTGAAGACGCAAAAATTTTTTTATAACTCATACCTGAGGAGTATATCCGGCATTTCTTGGCCGTCAGAGGGCCGGATGCTGGATGTGGCCAATGTCATATTTGGCGCTCGCTGAGCGAGGGGCGGACGCCGGCAATGGGTACTCCTACTGGCTGCAGGCTCTCCAGGTGGTCTACCGGCTCTGTGAGAAAGCCCCCCTATTCTCTGGAACGGCAGGGGCTGGTCGAGGTGGAGCATCCCGGTTGTGCAAGCGTTGCCCATATCAATGCGACAATGATTTCAGCAGGGGCCAGCAACAATCCAGGCAACGGGATTGAAACCAGCCGCTTTAGCCCTGCCCCTGGGAGCACTTAATTAGAGGGATGGAGTATTCCTCAATGCCGTGAATAGCCTCTGGGGGGTATTCCGGTGGGGGCTGTATGGTTTTGGCCACTTCCTGGGCTTGGCGATATTGCTCTAAGGCGCGGGCGTATTCACCCGCTTCCGCATCTTTTTCAGCCATCGCTCTCAAGGCCCAGATTTTCACCTCTTTTGACTGCACCGCGCCGGCAAACTCCAAAGCTTCGGTATATTTGCCGGCGGCGACATATTCTTCAGCAATTTTTAACAAAGCCGGCTGTTTCCAAGATTCATTCTTAATCGAGTTAGCCAACCCCACAGCTAAGTCGAACCTGCCGGCGGCGGCGTATTCACCGGCAAGCGGCGACAGCAGATCGTCGTGCGCAGCAAAGGTTTTAGACAGCCGCACAGCCCGGTCAAACTGTCTGAGGGCGACATACTTCTTGGCTAGCTCAGCTCTGGCTGCGACTTGCTGAGTTTCATCCTTAATTTTATCAGTTTCGCCCACCAGTTTATCGAGTTGGGCAACTGTGGCGTGCTTTCCTATTCCAGCCAGGGCTTTGCCTTTATAATAGTCATCCTTAATACTATTAGCTAGGCGCAGAGCTGAGTCGAACTTCCCGCCCCGGGCGTACTCACCGGCTATCTGCGCCAGCGCCAGAGCTTTGTTGCTGTCATCCTTAATCGTTCCTGCGAGTTGGGCGGCTTTGTCAAATTGACCGGCGGCGGCGTACTCGGTGGCAATTTCTGCCTGAGCTTGGGCTTGCATATCTCCGAGGGTTTTCGCCAACTGCAAAGCGCGAGAAAAAGTCCGCTCAGCTTGCTGCCGGTTGCCGGCGGCGGCATACTGGCGGGCGACTCTAGCGACTAATTGGGCTTTATATCTTTCCTCGGACTTAATGCGCTCAACCAGCTGCAGGGCTTTGTCGTACTGACCGGCTGCTGATAGCAAATCGGCTATTTCAATCAGCGTTTCCTGCTGAGAGTAGGTCAGCGAGTCGTCCAGTTTTTCAGTAAGCTCGATGGCTTTATCGAACTGTCCCGCTTTGGCGTAGGCGAGGGCGATTTCCGCCCACTGACGGGACTCGTTGCTGACTATATCGTAGGTATTAACCGCCTGATAGGGGTAGACGCCTAGGGGTGGGAAGCGCAGGTAGCAGGAGAGGGGAATGCCTCTGAGTTTAGGCTCCTTTTGAGCGGTTTGTGCGAGCGGCGGCTGCGCCGGATCTTTTGCCAGAAGTGGCTTGGCTTGTTGAGCGGCGCTATGGCAGTCTGTGAGCAGAACGATTCCCAAGAAGCCGGTGGCGAGGTAGAACAATAAGTTTCTCATTGCTGTATAGCGAAACCTCTGTAAGAGTTAATTTAACTTTAGCGTTTATGTGACCATCATAACTCTCCTTTGCAGCTATCCTGACGAGAGGACTGACTCTTGGAGTAGCGCCGATCGAGGGTGGCTTCAATCGCCTCTGAGCGGGCGATAATTTCGGCGGCTTTCTGAGTTTGGGAGGCGGCTTGATATTGCTCACCTATATCCTGCAACAGGCTGACTTTGGAATAGCTATCCTCCAGACCTTCCGCAATCTGCAGGGCTTGTGCTATAATTTCTATCGCTTTCTTGTTTTGTCCCGCTTCGGTATACTGGTCAGCTATCTGCGACAGGGCTTGAGCTTTGTATCGATCGCCATCAATGGTTTGAGCCACTTGCAGGGCTTTTTCGTACTGTCTGGCTGAGGCATATTCACCGGCTATTTCCGAGAGCGCCTCAGCTTTGAGATAGCCGCCATTAATGCGAGCAGCCACTTGCAAAGCTCGGTCAAATTGTTGTTCACCGGCATATCGGATAGCGATTTCCGAGAATATTTTGGCTTTGTGCCAGTCCGACTCGATGGTTTGAGCCACCTCCAAGGCTCGTGCCAGGAACTCACCGGCAATTTGGGGCTGTCCCGCTCTGGCATATTCACTAATTATATCCGACAGGGCAGTAGCTTTGTCAAGGGGGTTGGGGATGGTTTGCGCAACTTGCAGCGCTTCGCTGTACTGTTGCGCTTCCGCATATTGAGTAGCGATTTCCGACAGCGCCCATGCTTTAATGCTATCATTCCCCATGCTTTTAGCTGCCTTTTGGGCGCGGGCTAGATTTTCGGCTGCTTTTTGAGTTTGTCCAACTTTGAGATATTCACCGGCTTTATCCGACAGCGCCCAGACTTGGCGATCGCCGGTTGGCTGGAATAAAAAGGCTGTGTCGCCCTGCGCCGCTGTGGCTATCTGGCTAGAACAGATGGGAGTCAGCAGGAGGGCGAGGATTGCCATTTTCGGGAATATTCTGGGATTTTTGCGAGTCGCGTTTCGGTTTTTGTGGGGCGTCGCGATTGCACCGAGAAAGGTGATTAGGGATTGCACTGTCATGGGGGGGTAAGTAAATTTGCTGGCACATCAGTGTTTACATGACGGTTGGTGTAAAGTCAGGAATAAAAACACTTTTTTTAGGGGTTGCACAGCGCGTGGGATGAACCCCTACCCCAATCCCCTCCCCTGACACGGGGAGGGATCTAGGGTGCCTTCCCAGAGGGAAGGAACCTAAAGAGCCTATTTACCAAAGTGGGATGCTGGGCACTTTGGCAACTGTCATGCTTTTGGAGTTGAAGAAGGTGCGGTGTCTGGAAACGGGTTCCATCCAGAAACAAAACCCAAAAACCCGGTTTCTTAAAGTTTCCTGGTTTCTGAGACTTCTTAGAGAAACCTGGCTTCTCAGCAAGCGGATTAAGAAAACCTTTAAAATCCTCACCGGCACAGGGTGCGTCGTATAATATTACAGATACCTGTCAAGCCGATCTGTCCCTGATGGCTGGCCGTTGAGTTGATCTCAAAAACTTGGAAAAATTAGGAGTGATAAGATTAAGATGGATTGGAAACTATTTCAAAAGCCGATCGGCTGGATACCTCCAGTCAAAACTATTCTGAGTTGGGGATTTATGCTGGCGGCGGTTACAGCTAGCCTGTGCTCTGTAACCGGCTACCTGGGGGAACTGCACTTCTTGCTAGAACTCACCTCCCATTTTAAAGTGCAATATTTGGGGATTGGGTTCTGCACCTTATTTTTCTTTTTGATGTCCCGCAAAAATAGTTGGTGCTTGGTCAGTCTATTCTGCATTGCGATTAACTTGGTGGAGGTGGTGCCGTGGTATGTGCCCCAGCCGGCAAGTGCCGGTGAGACAGTCACCCAGCTGCGAGTTTTGCAGTCCAATGTTTTAACATCCAACAGGCAGTATTATAATGTGATATCGCTGGTGAGGGAAGAAACACCCGATGTGGCGGTTTTTCTAGAGGTGAGCAAGTCTTGGGCAAAAGAGTTAGAAGTTTTGCGGGAGAGTTTTCCCTATGTTTTACTGAACCAAGATAGCGATTATTTGGGGACAGCAATCTACAGTAAGCTGCCGCTGGCGCAGCAATCAATTAAGAATTTGGGAGGGGGTCGGAAAACTCTAATGGCAGAGGTGACGATTCAAGGGCAACTTGTTTCACTTTTGGCGTCTCATCCAAGTATTCCCACTAGGCGATCTGCTTTTAAGCAGCGGAACAAACAGCTGGCTGAACTGGGCGATTATGTGGTAAAATTGAAAAAGCCGGTGGTGATGGTGGGGGATTTTAACACAACCATGTGGTCGCCGCATTACAGGAAGTTTGCCGGGAAGGCGGGACTGCGGAATGCGCGGGCCGGTTTTGGCATTCTCCCGACATGGCCGACTTTCTTTCCCTTGCTGTACATTCCGATTGACCACTGTCTGGTGAGTCCAGAGATTGAGGTTGTGAAGATTCGCCGGGGGCGGGAGGTAGGCTCGGATCACTTGCCATTAATCACGGATTTTGCTATTACTAGAAAAGCCGAATCTAACTGACCGGCTGCCGGTGGGGGTGCGGGGGCAGTTAGGCCCACTGCCAGTCCCGCCCTTGGCAGTGCTGTGGAAAAAGGTAAGCGCCCCTACTGTTTTAAAATGAAAGTAGGTTTATATAGCGTGAGAAACCCGGTTTCTTAAAGAAACCGGGTTTCTGAGGCGCACTCCATCCAACTGAGAACTGCTATAATCGAAATGGCAGACATTATTTAAACCTCGGGCTATGCAACGCATCGTTTTAATTACTGGGTTTGAATCGTTCAACGCCGGCTTGTACCGCAAAGTGGCTCAACTGGCTCAGCAGCGCTGCCCAGAACTGGATATTCGGGTGTTTAGCGATCGAGACTTGGCTACTAAGCCTGCGGAGATAGAAGCCGCACTGCAAGACGCCCGAGTCTTTTTCGCCAGTCTGATATTTGACTACGACCAAGTTCTGTGGCTGCGCGAAAGGGTTGAGCGCATCCCCATCCGCTTGGTGTTCGAGTCGGCGCTGGAGTTGATGAGCCTGAACCAGCTGGGCGCTTTCAAAATTGGGGACAAGCCCAAGGGGATGCCGAAGCCGGTGAAGTTCATTCTCGACAAGTTCAGCAAGGGGCGAGAGGAAGACCGGCTGGCGGGCTATATCAGCTTTTTGAAAGTTGGGCCGAAACTGCTGAAATACGTGCCGGTGCAAAAAGTTCAAGATTTGCGCAACTGGCTGATTGTCTACGGGTACTGGAATGCCGGTGGGCCAGAAAATGTGGCGGCCATGTGCTGGACTCTGGCGGAGAAATATCTGGGGCTGAAGGTGGGAGAGATTCCTGCGCCGGTGTCAGCTCCAAATATGGGTTTGCTGCATCCGGAATATGGCAGTTATTTTGAATCGCCGCGCCAGTATCTGGAGTGGCACCGGCAGGTGAAGCCCGAAGGCAAAGATTGGCCGGTTGTGGGGATTTTGCTCTACCGCAAACACGTTATTACGAAACAGCCTTATATTCCCCAGCTGATTCGGTATTTTGAAAACGCTCGACTGGTGCCGGTGCCGGTTTTTATTAATGGTGTCGAGGGGCATGTGGCGGTGCGCGATTGGATGACCTCAGCCGGTGAGCGTCAGCAGCGCCAGCAGGGGAATATTGAAATGCCGTCACTGTCGAAAGAAGCGGTAGAAGTGGACGCTATTGTTTCCACAATTGGCTTTCCGCTGGTGGGCGGACCGGCAGGCACGATGGAAGCGGGCCGGCAGACGGAAATTGCCAAAGCAATCCTCTCTGCTAAGAATGTACCTTATATTGTCGCCGCACCGCTACTGATTCAGGATATTCACTCCTGGACGCGCAAAGGTGTGGGGGGATTGCAAAGTGTCGTCTTGTATGCTTTGCCAGAATTGGATGGGGCGATCGATCCGGTGCCCCTCGGCGGTTTGGTGGGAGAAGATATCTATCTGGTGCCGGAACGAGTGAGGCGTCTGACTGGGCGGATTAAACGCTGGATTGAACTGCGGAAAACGCCGCCTGCTGAGCGTCGAATTGCGGTGATTTTGTATGGATTTCCGCCCGGTTACGGTGCTACGGGCACGGCGGCGCTGCTGAATGTGCCGCGCTCGCTTCTCAAGTTTCTCCAGGCGCTGAAAGAGCAAGGATACACGGTGGGAGATTTGCCGGAAGATGGGGAAGAATTGATTCGCATGGTAAAAGAGGCGGATGAAGGAACCGCAGATGAACGCAGATTAACGCAGATGAATAGGGAATCCATCCGCGTTCATCAGCGTCCATCTGCGGTTAATACTGTGAGTGTCAAAACCCTTGACAAATGGCTGGGTTATTTGCTAATATCTCGCATAGAGAAGCACTGGAAATCGCTCACCGGCACGGGCATCAAAACTTATGGGGATGAATTCCAGATTGGCGGCGTTCAGCTGGGCAATATCTGGATTGGCGTGCAGCCGCCGCTGGGGATTGCCGGCGATCCGATGCGGCTGATGTTCGAGCGGGACTTGACACCCCACCCGCAATATGCTGCGTTCTACAAGTGGCTGCAAAACGAGTTTCAAGCTAGTGCGGTTGTTCACTTCGGGATGCACGGCACGGTGGAGTGGTTGCCGGGTTCTCCGCTGGGCAACACCGGCTATTCTTGGCCGGATATTCTGCTGGGAGATTTGCCGCATCTATATATATATGCAGCCAACAATCCCTCGGAATCTATTCTAGCAAAGCGGCGGGGTTATGGGACGATCATTTCGCACAATGTGCCGCCTTACGGTCGGGCTGGGCTGTACAAAGAATTGGTGGCGCTGCGGGATTTGATTGCGGAGTATCGGGAAGATCCGCAGAAGAATTACGCGCTCAAAGAGGCGATTTGCAAGAAGATTGGGGACACGGGACTGGAAGCGGACTGTCCGTTTGAGGAGGCTCGCCGGCTGGGAATTGCTTTCACTCCTGAGAATGTCCGCATGTTTAGTAATGATGCCTTTAACCGCTATCTTGTCAAGCTGTACGAATACCTGCAAGTGGTTGAGCAGCGCCTGTTTTCATCTGGGCTGCACACGCTGGGCGAAGTGCCGGGGGAAGAGGAGTTGAACTCTTACCTTGAGGCTTATTTTGGAGAAGAATTAGCCGAAGTTGGGAGTGAGGACTTCAGTCCTCCATCGGCAAAAGAATCCGCCGCCAGCATCCGCAACCTGCTGATGCAAACGACGGATGAAATAACCAATCTGCTGCGGGGGCTGAATGGGGAGTATATCCCACCGGCTCCGGGGGGCGATTTGTTGCGCGACGGTCCAGGAGTTTTGCCCACCGGGCGGAATATTCACGCTTTAGATCCCTACCGCATGCCCTCACCGGCTGCTTACGAGCGGGGGCGGGAAATTGCCCAGAAAATTATCGCGCAGCACCTGCAAGAACACAGTCAGTATCCGGAAACTGTGGCGGTGATGCTGTGGGGGCTGGATGCGATTAAAACCAAGGGGGAATCTCTGGGGATTCTGCTGGAATTGGTGGGGGCTGAGCCGGTGAAGGAGGGAACCGGGCGAATTGTTCGCTACGAGCTGAAACCTCTGGCAGAGGTTGGGCACCCCCGCATTGATGTGCTGGCAAATCTTTCTGGGATTTTCCGGGACAGTTTTTTGAATATTATAGAGTTGCTGGACGATTTGTTCTTGCGGGCGGCTGAGGCGGATGAGCCGGTGGAGCGGAATTTTATCCGCAAGCACGCTTTGGCGCTGAAGGCGGAAGGTGTGGAGAATCCTTCGGCGCGGCTGTTTTCTAATCCTGCGGGCGATTTTGGTTCAATGGTGAACGAGCAAGTTGTGGATGGAAGCTGGGAGTCGGGGGATGAGTTGGGGGATACCTGGCAAAACCGCAATGCTTTTAGCTACGGGCGCAAAGATAAGGGCGAAGCGCGACGGGAAGTTCTGAATCAGCTGTTGCAAACCAGTGAGCGCATTGTGCAGGAAATCGACTCGGTTGAGTACGGGTTGACCGACATTCAAGAGTATTATGCCAACACCGGCGGGTTGAAGCGGGCGGCTGAGAAGCTGCGAGGTGAGAAGGTGAGCGCCAGTTTTGTGGAGAGTTTTTCTAAAGATACGACGCCGCGCAAGTTAGAAGACTTGCTGCGTTTGGAATACCGCACGAAGTTGCTGAATCCCAAATGGGCGACAGCGATGGCGAATCAGGGGAGTGGGGGCGCTTATGAAATCTCGCAGCGGATGACAGCGCTGATTGGCTGGGGAGGTACGGCTGATTTTACGGATTCTTGGGTGTACGATCAAGCGGCTGACACTTATGCGCTAGATCCTGAGATGGCGAAGAAATTGCGCGAGGCGAATCCGGAGGCGTTCCGCAATATTGTGGGGCGGATGTTAGAGGCGCACGGGCGGGGTTTCTGGGAACCCGATGCCGAAAAGTTGGAGAAGCTGCGTGAGCTGTACGATTTAACGGATGAGGAGTTGGAAGGCGTGCCGGTGGGATAAGATCGTAGAAACCGGGTAACTTCGGCGAAACCCGGTTTCTGACCCCACCCAGAGGTCTCACACTATATGGTAAACTCAGTGATGGAGAGAGAAATTATCGCTCAGCTGGAGAAGTTAAATTTGCAGCAGCAGCTCCAAGTGCTAAACTTTGCTAAATCTTTAGCAGGGACAGTGCCGGTTGGTGTTCCCGGGAAAGAGCTGCTGCGCTTTGCCGGCACGCTCTCGCATGAGGAGGCAAAACTCATGCTAGAGGCGATCGAGGAAGACTGCGGACAGTTGAATTTGAATGAGTGGTAGGGTTTTGGCAGATCCGAATATTGTGGGAGATAGGGCCAAGTTATGAAGTTTATAATTACGATATTTCAGGATGAGGATGGAATGTTCATTGCTGAATGCCCATCTATTCCAGGATGTGTGAGTCAAGGCCAAACAGAAGAAGAGGCTGAGCAAAATATTAAAGAGGCAATCCAGGAGTGTTTGCAGGTGAGAGCTGAAAAAGGAATGCCTTTGACGGTGAGAACTCGCGAAGTGGAGGTCCCTGTCTAATGGCTCCTGTCCCGATATTGAGAACTGGAGAGGTTGTGAAGACGTTTGATAAATTTGGCTGGCAAGTGGCTCGACAGCGGGGGAGTCACATTATTCTCACTAAGGAAGGACATCCAGCAACGCTCTCAGTACCAAAACATTCTGAAGTTGCTCGCGGCACGTTGCGCAGTTTAATTGCCACCGCAGGGATAACGGTAGATGAATTTTTGGAGGCTTTGGAGGAGTGAAAAGGTAAGGGGTGATAAACTGCTGCGCTGGGTTCTGATTCCCGCTTGGGCGAAAGTGCCCATTTGGCAATTTGGCAGCTCGCACAACTCCTGATGTGACATTATTATATTGAGTACACAAATTCTAAATTCATAGGGCACCCCCCGCAGCGGGTGCCCTCTTTGTTTGCGGATCAAACTCCGTGTTTGCCAACCGGCGATCGGAAAGCCACCCCCTTCCTGAGGACAGATAAGCCCCCGCACCCAGGATGTGCCAGAAACCCGGTTTCTTAAAGAAACCGGGTTTATCAGTACCTCACTCATATGAAAACCGAGTCGCGTTCCTGTACCGCAAAGTTCCGCAAAAAATTGCCCAAATTTTATTGGCAAAAATTTTCTGACAGAGGAACTCCCCGGAACACCGATATGTCAAAATTGAGGAGAAGAATAGGGGGAATCCTTTTACCCACCGGTAATGCTGCTACAAGACGCGCGAGACTTTCAAATTTTGTTCCTATCCCTGTTCCTGATCTTGGGGATCGGGACAAGGGACTGGACACTGCGACCTGACTTGATGCTGGTTGTGATGGCAACCTGCTTGGGAACTCAGTGGCTAGCAGCATACTTATCGCCTATTTTAACACAAAAACTGCAAAATATGCTGGCAAACCAAGATGCAAAACAAGATAATTGCCAACATGAAACCGAATTAGCTAAATCTTGGGCTTGGCATTCCCTCAAGAGTGCCGGCATCACGGCTTTGGGTCTTTGCCTGCTGCTCCGCTGCGAACATTATACCACAATGGCAATCGCCGGCTCTCTGGCAATCTTGAGCAAATTTGTGTTTAAAACCGGCAGCAAGCATTTCTTCAATCCCGCTAATTTTGGCATCATTGCCGCCCTCACCCTCACCCCCGATGCCTGGGTTTCTCCGGGACAGTGGGGGGATGATTGGTGGTATGCGCTGTTATTTGCCGGCACCGGCGGGACAATCTTGAAACGGGTGGGCCGGTGGGATACAACCGCTGCTTTTTTAGGTTCTTACGCTATACTCGAAGCAATTCGCAATTTCTGGCTCGGCTGGACATGGGATGTCTTTGCCCACCGGCTGATGAGCGGGTCACTGCTGCTGTTTGCCCTATTTATGCTCACAGATCCTCGCTCAATTCCAAATGCCCGGACAAGCCGGTTAATCTGGGCAGGGTGCGTCGCTGTGCTAACCTTTATCCTGCGCAATCAGTTCTTCGTTCCCACAGCACTGTTCTGGGCGCTATTTGCCCTCTCACCCCTGACAGTCCTTTTGGACTTCATCTGGTCATCGCCCAGATTTTCTTGGTCAGCCGCAGATATTTCCGCCCACCCACTTACCTTCCCTCGTTCCCAGCCTGGCAGCTGGGAAAGCCGTCCAGGAGGATCTGCCTCCTTTAGACAGACAGGCAGATTAAAAGCCTAATAGCTTATTTCTTCCCACCCACTTACCTTAAAAAAACTCCCATGAAGCAGTTTCGCATTTTGAAAACCCTGATTGTAGCTTTCGCAGCCTTTCTTTGCTTCGCTCCCTATGCCTGGGGCTTTTGCGGCTTCTATGTCGCCAAAGCCGATACCAAACTTTATAACCAAGCCTCTCAAGTCATTATCGCCCGTGATGGCAGCCGCACTATCTTAACAATGGCGAATGACTATCAAGGAGATGTCAAAGACTTTGCGCTGGTCGTGCCGGTTCCTGTGGTGCTTAAGCAAGAGCAGGTTCGCGTTGGCGACCCCAAAATTATTGAGCGCCTAGATGCTTTTAGCGCTCCCCGACTGGTAGAATATTTTGACGAAAACCCTTGCGACGTTGCCAGAAACTACGGCCCATTATTCGAGAGTGCAGAGGCACCTGCAGCCGGCGCGTCAAGAGCCAGCCGAGACGACCGCAGTTTGGGCGTCACTGTAGAAGCTCGCTTCACGGTCGGAGAATATGATATCGTAATTCTGAGCGCTAAAGAATCTGACGGTTTGGAAACTTGGCTGCAGCGCAACGGCTACCGAATTCCCCAGGGCGCGTCGCAGCTGCTTCGCCCCTACATCCGGCAAAACATGAAATTCTTTGTTGCCAAAGTCAATCTGGCAGAATTTGAAAAAGCCGGCTATCAATTCCTGCGCCCCCTCCAGATGGCTTACGAATCGCCCAAATTCATGCTCCCGATTCGCTTGGGCATGATTAACGCTACGGCGGCGCAAGACCTGATTGTCTATATCCTGTCGCCGAAAGGTCAAGCGGAAATTGCCAACTACCGGACAGTGAATGTTCCCTCGGATGCGGAAATCCCCCTATTCGTCAAAAACGAATTTGGAAATTTCTATAAGGCGATGTTCCAAAATTCTTACGTCCGGGAAGGGCAAAAAGTCGCATTTCTCGAATATGCGTGGGATATGGCCAGCTGCGATCCCTGTTCTGCTGACCCCCTCAGTCCAGAAGAACTCCGGAAAGCCGGCGTTTTTTGGCTCACCCCATCTTCCCCCAGCAGCGTCTTTATCACCCGCCTCCACGTCCGCTATACGCGGGACAAATTCCCCGAAGATTTGATGTTTCAAGAAACGTCCAACCAGCAATTTTTTCAGGGTCGCTATGTCCTGCGCCATCCCTTTACCGGCAATATGCAGTGTGAAGCTGGACGGCAATATAAAAAAGCTTTGCCTCAACGATTTGAAGAGGAAGCCCAGACCCTCGCCAAACTTACCGGCTGGAAGATTCAGGATATCCGCAAAAAAATGAATGTCGCTCAAAACGAGCCGGCTCCTTTCTGGAGAAATATTTGGCCTTAACATGCTTTTAATCTGCTTGTTTTAGAAAGGAGGCAGTCGCTTCAGAACTGTGTGCACCGCCACCGATGAAAAATTTTCACGGGGGCGGTGCTTTTCACGGGGGGCCGCTCCTACAAGACTATTTTCAAGTCAGAGCCTCTAGAATATCGTTCCCTATCAGGGAATTCGTCACTATCCGCACCACTCCCAACTCACCTAATCTCTGGAAAACCGGCTTACTGTCCACTGTCCAAGCAACAATATCCACCCCCCGCTCCCGACTCGCTTCAATCAGAGACGGATTCTCCAGCAAAACATTATACTCGCTAATCATCACCGTCTTACCGGCACCGGCTGCCCTCTCCAACTGTGACCTGTACGCCTCAACATTCGCTACAATATACCCCAGCGCCATATCCCCGCACCGCACCCGAACTCGCTCCACAAACTCCTCATTAAAAGACGAAACAACGCACCGATTTTCCCAACCCTCACCCCTGATAGTATTGACAAATTCACTCACTCCTGCATCTGACCAAACGCAGTGCGGCTTCACATCCAGATAGATAAACTTCTTAATCTCCTTCATGGGAACCAAAGCTTCCCTCAAAGTAGGAATCCGCTGACCGGCAAACCGCTCGCTAAACCACGCACCGGCATCCAGCGCCTTCAGCTGATCCAGCGTTTTATCCCTCACAAAACCGGCAGTGCCGGTCGTCTTGTCCAGTGTGGTATCATGGATAACAACCGGCACCCCATCTCCAGATAGCTGCACGTCGAACTCAATAGAATCCGCTCCGTGCTGCAGCGCCGCAGAAAAAGCCGCCAAAGTATTCTCAGGCGCGATGGCAGAAAACCCCCGATGCGCGATAATCTCAAATTCCATTGCTGCTAGACCTTTTCTTAGATTTGCTTGATATAGCCGGTCTAAATGACAGGCACAACCGCTCTTGGCCCAGAACCCCGGTTTCTTAAAGAAACCGGGGTTCTGAAATTTCCACGAAGGTATAGGACGCGCTATACTTAGCTGAACCGTGGGAACCGATCGCCCAACTTAAACCCAACTTAAACTCGCACGGATTCCCATTTCTATACAAGCCTAGCACAAGCCAAGGCATTTGGCAAGAAACGAAACGAAATTTAACAATCACGCTCTTAAAATTAAGACTTATGAACGAGTGCGTCCCGAACGAAACCAACCTCCGCGCCGCCTTAAAAAAAATCTGGGGGTACGACGATTTCAGACCTCCCCAAGGTGAAATCATCCGCAGTTTGCTGCAAAAACGAGACACCCTAACCGTACTGCCCACCGGCGGCGGCAAATCCATCTGCTTTCAACTGCCCGCCCTGTTGCAAACCGGCCTAACCCTAGTCGTCTCCCCCCTGGTGGCGCTGATGGAAAATCAAGTGCAAGAATTGCGAGACCGGCCCAAAAATGCAATACCTCCAGCTGCCCTCCTGCACAGCGAATTGCCATCGCAGCAGCGCCAGCAGACGCTCCAAGCTTTGCAGCGCAACGAGTTACGCTTGCTGTACCTCTCGCCAGAAACCTTGCTCTCGCAGCCGGTGTGGGAGCACCTTTGCGCTCCCGGGCTGACTGTAACCGGCATGATTCTAGATGAAGCGCACTGTCTGGTGCAGTGGGGCGAGACATTTCGCCCAGCATACCGACGGCTGGGTGCAGTGCGACCGGCTTTACTGCAATCCAAACCCCCCGGAACTCAGATAGCAATCGCCGCCTTCACCGCCACAGCGAACCCGCAAGCGTTACAAACCATCCAAAACGTCTTGCAGCTGCAGCAGCCAGAAGTCTTTCGCATCAATCCCTATCGCCCCAACCTGCACCTGCGGGTAAAAATTGCCTGGACGCCAAGAGGACGCCGGCAGCAGCTGTTAAAATTTATCCAAGCTTTCCCCAATAAAGCCGGTTTAGTATACGCCCGCACCAGACGAGACACGGAAACCCTGGCGCAGTGGCTTGCAGAGCAAGGTTATGCCACCGCCGCCTACCACGCCGGCTTGAGTCCAGAACAGCGGCGAAACCTGGAAGCCAGCTGGCTGAGTGGTAAAATCCTATTTGTCGTCTGTACCTCCGCTTTCGGTATGGGCATCAACAAGCCAGACGTGCGCTGGGTGGCTCACTTCCAAGTGCCGGCGCTGCTATCTGAATACGTGCAAGAAGTGGGTCGTGCCGGTCGGGATGGCTTGCCGGCAGAAGCCTTAACCTTAGTCAGCGAACCCACCGGCTGGCTCGACCCACAAGACAAGCAAAGGCGGCAATTTTTTGAGGACAAGCAGCAAGCGCAGTACCGGAAAGCGCTGCAGCTGGCTGAGAAACTGCCGGTGCAAGGTGAGGTGAGTGCCGTGGCGCGGAAGTTCCCCGACGGTGCGGTGGCCCTGTCTCTCCTGCACAGTGCCGGTCGGCTGAATTGGCTCGACCCCTTCCGGTACGAGATAAACCCGTCTGGGCGAGCCGGTGCCACAGATGGGGCCAACACCGGCGCAACCGCTCAAATGACACAGTATCTCAGCACTCGCCAGTGCCGGTGGCAGTTTTTGTTGCAGGCTTTTGGCTTTGCCGGTGAGGCCAAGTCCCTTCGCTGCGGTCACTGCGATAACTGCAGCAGGGGGCGTTCATAACAGTAGACTTCTTGCAAAAATCAGTTTGTAGTGGGGACTTCAGTCCCCAAACCCCTGCAGGCTTCCCTGGCAGCCAGCTGTGGCGCATTTAATTTGCGCTATCCATCTCTACGCCATCGTTCCCAGGCTCCGCCGGGGAAAGCACTTGCTGGGGGCTCTGCCTCCTTTCTACACCAAGCAGATTAAAAGCCTAAAATCTCAGCCGCCTGCTTCCCGCAAGGGTGCCAGGAAGGGGTGGTCGGCTCTGCCGACGGATTCCGCGCCGGTTTGGTTAATCGGCTCTGCCGCAAGCGATTATTAAGAATGGTGCGTGCAATGCGAGTTAATAACGCACCCTGCCATGATAAACTTTTTTTAACTTTTTTGAATAAGTGTAAGTTTATATTGCAAAATACCCTGAGTCCCCTCACCGGCAAGGGGAGCGGGGGAGTAAGACATTTTGAAGATGGGCCAACAGCGAGAGGGAGGTGGAATCAGTTGCAGGTTCTGCATAATTCGCTACTGAATCAAAGGAAATTTTCAAGCTAACCTATTAAAAATAGGTTAATGGTTAATTATCTTTTGAGAAATAGCAGCGCCGACATGTCCCAGATAAAAGTAGCGGGGGAAGATGTGGGTCAGCAGAAGTGCGATCAGGACGCGCCTTGCCTGGGGGCAGCCCCCTGTGGCTACCCTGCCACGCTGTTGGCCCTTTTAGAACACTCCTCAGACGGCATATTTATCGTGGATGTTGAGGAAGATGAGGCCAAAGAGGACGCTGGCACAGGCGTCTCAGATGTGCCTATTACTCCCCGTCACCGCGCCCGCGCCCCAAAAAAAGAAAAAATTCGCTTTGTTGCCGCCAATCGAGCGGCGCGAGAAATGCTCTCAGTAACCACAGGCAGTGTGGAAGGCTTGCGGCTGCGGGATTGCCTCGACGCCCGCAACGCCGGCACCCTGTGGCGGCACCTCAGCCGCTGTCTCAGACGCGCAGCTGCTTCCCGCATGGTAAAGCAGCGCCAGCCAATTGAATGCGTTGTCTACTTTGACAAAAGTGCTGGCAAAACGGGCAATTGCCACACCGGCTGTGAGCGGATTGCCCTCAGCTTAGAGCCGGTGGCGGCGGAAGACGGCAGTATTTGCCAAATTATCGGTTTGTGCCAGAACCTGACAGAGCGCCGGTGCAGTGCCGGTGCACCGGCGGAAACCGCCCCTGCGGTGACTTTTAGCCCGCCCCTGCTGCAAACTGTCACCCGCGCCATTGCCCAAGCCGAGGATTTTCAGAGTGCCTTGAGCGTCACTCTGCGCTACTGTTGCCAAGCCACCGGCTCGGACTTGGGAGAAGCCTGGATTCCGGATGCCGGTGTGCTCAAATGCAGTCCGGCTTGGTACAGCCGCCCCCACCTTGATAAGGGCGGGTTCAGGCGAAATACTGGCCACACAACTCAGGGTGTGGATCGACCAGCCCTCAGCTTGCCAAAGTGGGGGAAAGTACGCCCCTCACTCCTAGAGCAATTCAGGAAAGCAAGCGAGACGCTGACCTTTGCCCCAGGTGCCGGTCTGCCCGGGCGCGTCTGGTTAACCAAACAGCCGGAAAAAATCAAAATCGGGGAGCCGCATCTGTCGGAGTTCTCAGAGACAGCCTTTCTGCGGACGCTCTTGGCTGCAGAGTGCGGGTTCCGAGACAGTTTGGCAATTCCTATCACTGCCGGCGACACAGTGCTGGCGGTTCTGGTGTTTTTTATGTGTGAGTCCTCCGAAATTGCCGGTGCGCTGGTGGAGCTGGTTTCTGCGGTGGCGGCGCAACTCGGCGAGCTGATGCAGCGCCAGCAGGCGGAAGCCGCACTGCAGGAGAGCCAGCGAAAACTCGCTCACCTGATAGATTCACTTCCGGGTATTGTCTTTTCTTGCGCGAACGACCCCGAATGGTCGCTGACATACCTGAGTGAAGGGGTATTGGCGCTGACGGGATATACCAGCTCTGAACTGGTGGGAAAAAGCCGGCTGGTTTCGTATAATTATATCACGCATCCGGAAGATTTGCCAAAAGTTATGCAAGCGATTCAGACGGCAATTGCTAGCAAACAGCCTTATGTGGTGGAGTATCGCATCCGCACTAAATCTGGTGAAGAAAAATGGCTGTGGGAAAAAGGCAGCGGCGTGTTTGATGACACCGGCACAGTGCTGGGAATAGAAGGTTTCATCACCGACATCACGGGGCGCGTCAAGGCAGAAGAGGCGTTAAGGGAAGCAGAAAAGAAATATCGCAGCATTTTTGAAAATGCTGTTGAGGGGATTTTTCAGACTACACCCGACGGGCATTACCTGACAGCCAACCCGATGCTGGCTCGCATCTATGGCTATCACTCACCCGCTGAGCTAATATTAACTCTTACCGACATTGAGCGCCAGCTGTATGTTGAACCCAACCGGCGGCTGGAATTCATGCGCCTGTTGCAGGAGAGCGATGCTGTTTGGGAGTTCGAGTCTGAGGTTTATCGCAAAGATGGCAGCGTGATTTGGATTTCTGAAAGCGCCCGGGCAATTCGGGACACCAGCGGTGAGTTGCTAGGGTATGAAGGTACAGTGGCAGACATTACCCAGCGCAAGCAAGCTGAAATAGAACTCCTGAAACGGGACAGTTTGCTTTCTGGGGTGGCTGAGGCGATGAATCACTTACTGTGCGACACCAATTACCAGTCAGCTGTGAGCAAGGCGCTGGCAACTTTGGGGGTAGCAGTTGCTGTGGATCGAGTCTGTATTTGGGAGTGCCATGCCGGTGCGGTAACGGGGGAGGCAAATGTCAGTCTGCGGTTTGAGTGGGTGCGCGATGGCAACGACCTGATGAGGATGGTTGAGTGGGTGCCGGTTCCTGGATCGCCGGCACCAGGAAGGAGCGATAAGCAGGAGGGGAAAGGATTTTCCTGCACCCAGTGCCCAATGTCCAATGCCCAGTGCCCAATTCCCGATTCCCAGAAGGCACTTTTGTCCAGCGGTTTGCCCGTGAGTTGCTGTGTGCCTTCTGGGGATGGCTACATCTCGGTGCTGCTCGTGCCGGTGCGGCTGGAAAATCAATTTTGGGGCTATATTAGTTTTGAGGACAGCAAAACAGAGCGCCGGTGGTACAAAAGCGAAGAGTCGATTTTGGTTGCCCTCGCCGCCAGTATTGGGGGTGCCCTGGAGCGCCACCGCATTGAGGAAAAGATCCGGCACCAAGCCTATCACGACCGGCTCACCGGCTTGCCCAACCGGCAGGTATTGGACAGCCGGCTGCCGGTGGCGATAGAGGGAAGCAGATCGAGGCAGAATATGCTAGGGGTGATGTTTCTGGATTTAGACCGCTTTAAAATTATTAACGACACCCTCGGGCACCCAATTGGCGACCGGCTGTTGCAAAATGCTGCCTTGCGCCTGAGAAGCTGTTTGCGAGAAGGCGACACTATTGTCCGCTGGGGCGGAGATGAATTTATCCTGCTGCTGCCTCACTTGAGCTGCGCTGAGGATGCCGCCCAAATTGCCGGGCGAATTATTGAGAATCTCGCCCCGGCTTTTGAGATAGAGGGGCACCAGCTGTATGTCACCAGCAGCATTGGCATTGCTCTTTACCCCCGCGATGGGAAAGATGCCGAAACTTTAATCAAAAATGCAGATGCAGCGCTGTACCGGGCAAAAGAGGAGGGGCGAAATAACTGCCAGCTGTACAGCCCGGAGATGAATGAGGGGGGGAGTGAGTTGCTGAGTTTAGACAACAGTCTGCACGCAGCTCTAGAGCGCGGGGAGTTTCAGGTGCACTACCAGCCCCAGTTTGACACGGACACCGGCAAAATCACTCGTATGGAAGCTCTCTTGCGCTGGGCGCACCCAGAGCGCGGGCTGATTTTACCGGAAATTTTTATTCCTTTGGCGGAAGAAAATGGCTTGATTGTGCCTTTGGGCAAGTGGGTGCTGCAGACAGCCTGCGCCCAAAATAAAGCTTGGCTCGATGCCGGTTTGAGCAACGTGCGCGTGGGGGTGAATCTGTCGGCTCGACAGTTCCAGCAGCCGGATTTAGTGGAAATGGTGGCGCAGGTGTTGCGGGAGACTGGTTTGGAGCCTCAGTATTTGGAGTTGGAAATTACTGAAACCACAGCCATGCGAGATGCGGAGTTTACCTGCGCTACGATTGAGCAGCTGCAAAGGATGGGCATCTCTATTTCAATGGATGACTTTGGGATTGGGTATGCTTCGCTGAGCTATCTGAAAAAATTCCCGTTTCACACGCTAAAAATTGATAGAGCTTTTGTCAGGGACATGACCGAAAATCGCACTGACGCCGCTATTGTTAAGGCTATCATTGCTTTGGGAGCAGCCCTGGATCTGAGCGTGGTTGCTGAAGGTATCGAAACAGAAGCTCAGCGGGATTTGTTGCGCAGTCTTGAGTGCCGGGAAATGCAAGGCTATTTGTTCAGCCCGCCTCTGAGCGCTGCAGAAGCTACCCAATTTTTGAGATCATGTCCGCTAACACCGGTTTTGTAAGGCTAGTGGGCGGGAGAAACCGGGTTTCTTTCCAGAACTTAAAATAAGAAACCCGGTTTCTGGCGG
>Ga0185317_100186_pt1 | contig 20687 bp, 14 predicted proteins | sample DevilsHole_FD_128020 | JGI IMG/M metagenome (GOLD analysis project Ga0185317, IMG submission 128020) | Groundwater microbial communities from Devils Hole, Nevada to study Microbial Dark Matter (Phase II) - Devils Hole (SPADES assembly)... | ecosystem: Environmental > Aquatic > Deep subsurface >...
CAACCCCCACTCAACCCCAACCGACAAATTCTCAGCCACAACCTTCAACCCCCACTCAACCCCAACCGACAAATTCTCAGCCACAACCCCCAGCCCCAAATCCGCCCCAACCGACAAATTCTCAGGTACAACCCCCAGCCCCAAATCCGCCCCAACCGACAAATTCTCAGGTACAACCCGCTGTCATCGCAAGCACACAGTCAAACACCCCTCAGACACAGCCCCTTGCTGAAATCGAGTCAAACACCCTTCAGACACAGCCCCTTGCTGAAATCGAGTCAAACACCCCTCAGACACAGCCCCTTGCTGAAACCGAGCCAAATAATTATCAGGCACAACCGGCTGCTGAATCCCCGGCAAACAGTGCTGAATCCCAGCGCGGTTCCGGCAATAAACCTGCGGAGAACAAACCGGAATCGCCGCCTACAGTCACAGATCAGCCTGTAAATAACTCCCTGAATGTCGGCAAGATCACAGCCTTGCTAGAGCAAGGGCGCGATCGAGAATTTTCCCAGTATTTTGGCATAAATTTAACCAATCAACTGTCCTCCTCAGAAAGCATACGAGACGCTCTGAAAACGATTGCTTCGCAAACTCAAAATCAGTCTGCTATAATATATGTCACGGCACTCCCCGATCAATTGGATCTGGTCGTGTTTACGCCAGAAGGCCGGCCAATAAGCAGGTCTGTACCCGAAGTCAAGCGCGAGCAACTGCTGAAAGTAGCTCAAGAGTTTCGCGACAAAATTACAGCGCCGCGCCTGCGCAATACCACCAGCTATTTGCCCCCGGCACAGCAGCTGTATAAGTGGCTGATTGCGCCAATCGAAGCGGAATTGCAAGCTGCTAAAATCAACACGCTGCTGTTCAGTATGGATGCGGGGTTGCGCAGTCTGCCGGTGGCGGCGCTGCATGACGGCAAACAGTTTCTCGTGGAAAAGTACAGTCTCGCCCTCATCCCCAGTGTCAGTTTGATGGACACTCGTTACCAATCCCTCAAGGGAGCGCGAGTGCTGGCAATGGGCGCTTCGGAATTTCGCGACCAAAATCCCTTGCCGGCAGTGCCGGTGGAGTTGCAAACTATCACCCAGCAGCTGTGGCGGGGGCAAGCGTTTTTGAACGAAGCTTTCACGCGCAACAATCTCAACTATCAGCGCCAGAACTATCCCTATCAGATTCTGCACCTAGCCACACATGGGGAATTTCAACGGGGTAAAATCAGCAATTCTTACATTGCGCTGTGGGACGAAAAGCTGCGCCTGGACGAGCTGAGCAAGCTGCGCCTGAATAATCCGCCGGTGGAATTATTGGTTCTTTCAGCTTGTCGCACTGCAGTCGGCGATGAAAAAGCGGAGTTGGGGTTTGCCGGTTTCGCCGTGGCAGCGGGGGTAAAATCAGCGTTAGCCAGTCTGTGGTACGTCAGCGACGAGGGAACTTTAGGGCTGATGACGGAATTTTACAGCCAGCTGAACCATGCCAAAATTAAAGCGGAGGCGCTGCGACAAGCGCAACTAGCGATGATTCGGGGAGAGGTGCGGATAGAGTCGGGGACATTGCGCGGTGGCGGCACTCGCGGCGCGGTTCCCCTGCCGGCGCAACTGGCGACTGCACAGAACACAAATCTATCCCATCCCTATTATTGGTCTGGTTTTACCATGATTGGCAGTCCGTGGTAAGATTGAAAAATGAACACTTTAAAATTCGGGAGAGAAAACCCCTGTGAACCGTCGTGAATTTTTAACCTGGGTTGGAGTGGGTTGGATGGCCAGTTCCCTGCCGGTGGCGATCGCCGCTTGCGCTTCCGATGCCTCCAAAACACCCTCAGCGCCGACACCCATAGCCAGCACTCCACCGGCACCGCCAGCAACCACCCCCCGCGCCGATGGATTCCTGATTGCCGGCACCGTGGCAGAGTTGGACAAGAACGGTAAAATCCAGAACAAGACATTGCCCACCGGACCCGTCTTAGTCGTTCGCAACCCAGCTGACTCCAAAACCCTGTACGCCGTCAATCCCACCTGCACCCACAACGGGTGTTCAGTAGAGTGGGAAGCAGATGAGAAACTCTTTGACTGTCCCTGTCACGATGCCGAATTCGCTTCAGATGGAAAAGTGGTGAAAGGACCGGCAACCAAACCCCTCAAAACTTATCAAGTCAAAATAGAAGGAGATTCCGTTTTAGTAAAAGCCGGCGCTTAAGTTACAGAAACCGGGTTTCTTGAAGAAACCCGGTTTATTGAAGAGGTTTATTCGTTCAGTTTCTATCGCCCAATTTCAGAATTTCCTCCGGATAGTGCGCCCCTTCCAACATCAGCGCCGTAATCGCTGCATAGGCATCAACCCACGCCTGTCTCACCTCCGGCGTCCAGTCCGCTCCCAAGTAGGACTCAAAGGTTTTCAGCAGCGACCCTCCCACCATCGGGTAATGTTGCGGTAAAATGCCATAATTGACATGCCGCGCTCCCAGCCCCTTAAGGGCGTCTGACAGCACATCCGGTTTGCGGAGATTCTCCACCACCATCGCCAAAGCTTTCACCAGATGCATTCGCTGCTCTGCCATGTTCGTGCTGGCAAATAATGCCTGAGTCGCCGGATAGTCGGCTAACAGATTATCATAGAAGCTGTGGGCAAACTCCTCTGCTTTGGGCTTGACAAGCGCAAAACTATCTGACAAAAGTTCAACATTTAAAGCCATAAAACGCTCCTTTTTTCCTGGAACTTATCTTGCTAATCCAAGCGGATTAAACCCGCTAATATATACAGTTTATGCCAAACTATTTGTCCCTATGACATTCTCGCATAAATTTAATGCTTTATTTACATTTACCCCTTCTCAGCAGGAGAGATTCAGCATAAAGTGTGTGCTGGGAAGCGCAGCTGGGGCTGAACGCCGGCACCCGGACTGTCGGGAGCTACCACCTCTGGCAAGCCTTTTTCGTAAAAAATTGTTTACTTGGAACTTTAACGATGTCGAGGTTTTCAGTTTTAGAGCAAGCGAGTGCAGCCGCCACCCAAGCCAACTGGCCATTACTCAACCGCTACCTGCAGCAATTGCTCGACCGAGAAAATCGGGCCACAGCCTCTGAGAAATCGGATCTGCTGCAAAAAGCCGGCACTCAACTCCTCCGCTGGGCATTAGAAGTTCTAGAAGCTGGCGATTTCCAAGAGCGCTGGGAGGTTGCCAAACTATTTCCCAGTCTCGGACCGCAAGCCATTGAGCCGCTAATTGCCATTTTACAGGATGAAGAAGCCGACACAGACTTGCGCTGGTTTGCCGGTCGCATTTTGGCAGAGTTCCACCGGCCCGAGGCGATCGCCGCCCTGGCAGAAATCCTCAAAACCTCCGGGAGTCAAGAGTTGAGCGCAATGGCCGCCGATGCCTTGGCCAATTCAGGCCCCGCCGCCATTGAAGCCCTCACCGATTTGCTCGCACAAGAAAACTCCCGGCTGTTTGCCGTGCGAGCTCTCGCCCAAATCGGGCATCCCGAAACCATCGAGCCCCTGCTCAGCGCCGTCCGCGATCCTGTGGCCCAAGTGCGAGCCGCCGCCATTGAAGGGCTGGTTGGCTTGCGCGACGAGCGCATCCCGCCGGTGCTGCTGAGCGCCCTCAGCGATCCAGCCGCCAGCGTCAGGCGACAAGCCGTCACCGGCTTGGGTTTGCGTGCTGACACCCTCGACCAACTCCAACTCGTCCAACTGCTGCGCGACCGGCTTTGGGACTTCAGCTTTGACGTTTGCCAGCAAGCCGCCTTCGCCCTCGGGCGCGTGGGAACCCCACCGGCAGCCGCAGCCCTATGCGAAGTCCTGCTTTCTCCCGCAACGCCGGTGCCCTTACAAATAGAAGTCGCGCTCGCCCTGGGCTGGATAGACACAATTGAAGCGGTGGAGTATTTGCGACAGGCGCTACCCTTTGCTTCCCCAGCCCTCGCTCAAGAAATCGTCACCGTTTTGGGGCGCAGCGAACAGCCCGAAACCGCCCGCCGCGCCGGTGAAATTATCACAGAAGTCCTCAAATCCGACCTCCCCACCCTGCAAAATCCAGGCGTCCAGCAAGCCGCCGCCCTAGCCCTGGCCCAACTCGGCGACCGGCGGACAACAGAGTCCGTAATTGAACTGCTCGCTTCCTCAGATGCCGGTGTCCGCCTGCACGCGATCGCCGCCCTCAAACAGCTGTCTCCAGAACACACTCACCAACAATTACAACACTTGGCGAATAACCCCCAACTCACACCGGCACTGCGAGAAGGCATCGCCTTCGCCCTGCAAGAGTGGCCTTTGTAAACTGGGGACAGGCGGGACGCCTGTCCTACGCCTTACAATCGGTTCGTAGTTGGGCTAATGCCCCACCGGTTCGTAGTTGGGCTAATGCCCCACCGGTTCGTAGTTGGGCTAATGCCCCACCGGTTCGTAGTTGGGCTAATGCCCCACCGGTTCGTAGTTGGGCTAATGCCCCACCGGCACGTAGTTGGGCTAATGCCCCACCGGCACGTCCGCAGTGGGCCAAGTTTTCACCGGCAGCGGCGCACGCAGCACCCAAGCCACTGCCTCAGACAAAAAATTTCAGCGTTCTCGATTGCGCCTCAGCTGCTTTGCCTGTTGCAGCAAGCGCTGGAAATCTTCCGTTTCCGTGATTTCCGCCACAGCAGCGCTCCCTCTTCGCGGCGTCAATCTCGATAACCAATTCCGTTAAATGAGCCGGCGGCACCGGCAGTGCGGCTGCAGCCACCGGCTTTGCCAGTAACAGCCGGTAGACGATCCCTAACGCGAAGGCCAGCCCTAAAACTGGACTGACGCTAAAAAGGACAGCCGCAATAACAGTAATCAGTGCCGCTTGCCGGAGACAGTTAAAGCTTTTTCCCGATGTCATAAGACTACCTTTGAAGACCACAACTTTATTAAATCGGGGCAGTCACTGAGATTGTCCTGAGACTGCCGGTTAGCAACCACTGACTTGTTCCTGACTTTCCCCTGAGTTGCGCCGGCACAAAAGCTCCTAGGGTTACAGAAACCCGGTTTCTTTAAGAAACCGGGTTTCTGGCGTGTGCTTAATCCAACTGAAAACCGCTATAATCCTATTGGGTTTCTCAAGGTGAGCTATGTCCCAAAAATCAATCCGGGTGCGCCCAGAGTGCCGCAATAAAGTCAAATCGGCTCTCGTTCGCCAGCGCTATGCCAGCCAGAAGGCTTTAGCCGAACACGCGCAACTTGGCTTAGATACGGTTCGCAAATTCCTCAATGGCAAACCCATTTCCCTCGAGAATTTTTTTGAACTCTGCCGCCTCTTGGAGCTAGACTGGCAGGATGTCGCCGCCGATTTAGAAGACGGTGCCGCCCCTAAACCTAGCAGCAAGTCCCCAAATATCCCTAACACCCACCGGGATTGGGGAGACGCCCCGGATGTGAGCCTGTTCTTTGGGCGCACCGATTGCCTCGACACGCTAGAGCAATGGATTGTGCGAGATAAGTGCCGGCTGGTGGCGCTCTTGGGCATCGGGGGGATGGGCAAAACCGCCCTGTCTGTGAAACTGGCAGATCGGATTGAGAGCGAATTCCAGTACCTGATCTGGCGAAGTCTGCGCAACGCCCCACCTGTTCAAGAAATCCTGGCGGTGCTGATCCAGTTCTTCTCCCGCCAGATCCCCCCCAACTCCCCCGAAACTCGCAGGGGCGAAAGCGAGGATCTGCCAGAAACCGCAGAGGCTCGAATCTCCCTGCTGATCGACTATCTGCGCCGGCACCGCTGTCTGCTGGTGCTGGATAATGCCGAGTCTATTTTGCTGGGTGGCGAAAGCGCAGGGCAGTATCGTCAGGGCTATGAAGGGTATGGGGAATTATTCCGGCGGCTCGGAGAAACGCCCCACCGCAGCTGCTTGCTGCTCACCAGTCGGGAGAAACCGAGAGAATTGACAGCGCTGGAAGGGGAAACACTGCCGGTTCGCTCACGGTATTTACTTGGTTTGTCCGAAAGCGAAGGGCAGCCAATCTTACAAGCTAAAGGTCTGGACTTTAGGGGCGATGAAGCTGCCAGCAGCGAATCGGGGCGGCTCAGGGTTTCCCCTTCCCAAGAACTGATTGATCGCTGCGGTGGAAATCCCCTAGCCTTAAAAATAGTTGCCACAACCATTCAACAGGTGTATAATGGTAATATAGCAGAATTCTTAAGTCAAAACACTCTGGCTTTCGCCGAAATTCGCTCCCTGCTAGACGAACATTACAATCGCCTGTCAGCTGTGGAAAAGCAGGTGATGTACTGGCTAGCGATTGAGCGGGAGCCGGTGGCCACACAAAACTTGCGAGAGGATATTATACCCCAAGTTGCGAAAGCGAAGTTGCTAGAAGCTCTAAAATCTTTGGCGGATCGCTCTTTGATTGAGAGAAGTGCCGGCAGGTTCACGCAGCAGCCGGTTGTCATGGAGTACATGACTGAGCGATTGATAGACAAGTGCTGTCAAGAGATTGAGGCGGGAGAAATTGCCTTATTTCAACGCTATGCGCTGATTAAAGCGACGGCGAAGGACTACGTTAGGGAGGCGCAAACGCGCGTCATCCTCCAGCCGGTTGCGGAAAGGCTGCTGGCTGGTTTTGGGAGCAAAGCCGGTGTGAGAAGCCAGTTAAAGCAAATCCTGTCTGGGCTGCGAGAAAACCCCAAGCCGGGGTATGCCGGTGGGAACGCGCTCAATCTGCTTTGCCAGATGCAGGTGGATTTAACCGGCGCTGACTTTTCTAACCTGCCGGTTTGGCAAGCTTTCCTCAGAGGTGTGAGCTTGCAGGGGGTCAATTTCGCTGGCGCAGACCTAGCCAATTCGGTTTTTATTGAAACTTTTGCCAGAATTTTTTACGTCGCATTTTCGCCTTGTGGGGAACTCTTGGCTGCCGGTGATTACGAAGGCGAGATTCATTTGTGGCAAGTAGCGGACGGTCAAAAACTTTTTACCCTAAAAGGACATACCGCTGGGATACGCTCAGTTGCTTTCAGTCCTGATGGGCGAACCTTGGCCAGTGGCAGCTATGATGAAACAGTGCGTTTGTGGAATGTTTTTGAGGGCGGGTGCGTCAGAATTTTACAGGAACATAGGAATTGGGTAAATTCGGTTGCCTTCAGTCCCGACGGGCTTACTCTAGCCAGTTGCAGTCATGACAAAACGGTGAAGTTATGGGATGCCGTCACTGGGGAGTGCCGGAAGACTTTGCAGGGAGACACCGATCGGGTATATGCAGTTGCATTCAGTTTGGATAGTCAAACCCTGGCTACTGGCAGTAGGGATAACAGTGTCAGGCTGTGGGATGTGGGTGAAGGTAAGTGCCTAGCTGTTTTGCAGGGACATACGGATTTAGTTCGTGCCGTTGCCTTCAGTCCGGATGGGCAAACCTTGGCCAGTGGCAGCGATGACAAAACCGTGAAGCTATGGAACATCCGAGATGCCGGCAGCAGTCAATGCCTCACCACTTTACAGGAGCATAGCGATAAAGTGCGTTCAGTTGCCTTCAGTCCGGATGGGCAAACCCTTGCCAGTGGGAGTTATGACCAAACCGTGAAGCTATGGGATATCCGAGACACTCGCAACTGCCGCGCCGCAACCACTTTGCGGGGGCACACATCTTGGATACGTTCAGCCGCCTTCAGCCCGGATGGGAAAACCCTTGCTAGTGGAAGTGATGACCAAACGGTGAGGCTGTGGGATGTTCGGGATGTTAGTCAAGGTGAGTGTCTAGCCAGTTGGCAAGGACACAGTAATTGGATATATTCAGTTGCTTTCAGTCCTCAAGGTAATACCCTGGCCAGTGGCAGTGCGGACAGAGCGATCAGGCTGTGGGATGTCAGTGACGGTCAGTGCCTGACTCCTTTGTTGGGACACAGGGAGTTAGTTCGTACCATTGCCTTCAGTCCTGAAGGCAAGACTATCGCCAGTGGCAGTGATGATACCAACGTGAGGTTATGGGATGTTTGCTCTGGTGAATGTCTGGCAACTTTGCAGGGACACAGGCATTGGGTGTATTCAGTGGCGTTCAGTCCCGACGGTCGAACTCTCGCCAGTGGCAGTGATGACATGACAGTCAAGTTATGGGATGTTCGCACGACGGAATGTCGGGCGACTTTACAGGGACATACAGAGCGAGTGTATTCAGTGGCATTCAGCCCTCAAGGCAAAATTATCGCCAGTGGCAGTCGTGACAAGACCGTGAAGTTATGGGATGCCGGCACGGGTGAATGTCTGGCAACTTTACACGGACACGAAAGAGAGATAAATTCCGTGGCTTTCAGTCCGGATGGCCAACTCTTGGCAAGTGGCGGTGATGACAAAACCGTGCGTCTCTGGGATGTCCGCACCCATGAATGCCTTGCCATCTTGCAGGGACACGACAATTGGGTGCATTCAGTTGTTTTCAGTCCTCAAGGTCATCTCCTGGCGAGTGGCAGTATTGACAAAACTGTGCGTCTCTGGGATGTCCGCACCCATGAATGCCTTGCCATCTTGCAGGGGCACGACAATTGGGTGTTTTCAGTTGCCTTCAGTCCGGACAGTTCAATTCTCGCCACCGGCAGTGGAGATGAAACTATTAAGCTCTGGGATGTCAAAACCGGCACTCTCCTGAAAACCATGCGAGCGCCCAGACCCTGCGAAGGCATGAACATCACCGGCGCTGCCGGGTTAGCCGAAGCCCAAAAAGCCACCCTCAAAGTATTGGGCGCGGTTGAATATGGGGGATAATATTATTTTCCGTCCCTCGTTCCCAGGCAGTCGCTTTGGAGCTGGGTGTGCCGGTTGGGCTAAAGCCCAACTACGGGAGCATCCCATTTTTGTAATCCCCCTCACCCCCAACCCCTCTCCCACTTTGGGGTGAGGGGAGAATTTTTGATTTTTCCCCCCTCTCCCTTCATGGGAGAGGGGGGGAACGGGGGGTGAGGGTGACAGTCTTTGCATGCATCGGGATGCTCCCCCTACTACAAACCTTGCCCTGAGGGCTGGGCCTGCCGGTTGGGCTAAAGCCCAACTACGAACCTTTTTGGGCTAAAGCCCAACTACGAACCTTTTTGGGCTAAAGCCCAACTACGAACCTTTTTGGGCTGAAGCCCAAGGTCGAACCTTTTTGGGCTGAAGCCCAACTACGAACCTTTTTGGGCTGAAGCCCAAGGTCGAACCTTTTTGGGCTGAAGCCCAACTACGAACTTTTTTGGGCTGAAGCCCAACTACGAACTTTTTTGGGCTGAAGCCCAACTACGAACTTTTTTGGGCTTTTTACCCGCCGGCAACCCCAACAAAACCTGCCGGCACCGGCTATACTATAGAAAGCAGATTTCCCTCTCCAGACAGATAACACCACCCGCTCACCCCTACAATCTCGCTTCGCCCGCCAGCGACTGAAAGCTCTAGAAAAACCGGATCCTTGTTTTTATGAAATCTATCTTACCTGTGATCGCCATAGTTCTAGGAATACTTTTCCCCCAAGCCTGTAGCTATTCCTTCCTGATCCAGCCCCTGCTCATGTTTATGCTATTTTTACCTTTCTTAGAACTGAAAATCAAGACCTTTTATAAAAGCACCCTCTGGATTGCTCTCGCCAATCTCGGCATCGCCATAGCCGCCTATTTGCTCTTGTTTTCCTTCAACTCAGACCTGGCTTTTGTGTCCTTTATCACCGCCATCGCCCCCACCGGCATCACAGCCCCAGCGGTTGCCAGCTTTCTCGCCCTCGACGTAGAATATGTCACCCTCTCTGTTATCCTAACTAACAGTATCATTGCCCTGACGCTCCCCTTTCTCATCCCGCTCCTGACGCCTCAAGCCAATTCCCTCTCATCGCGAGAAATATTGCTGTCAGTTTTAGGGCTGTTCTTAATCCCGTTCGCTCTCGCCCAAACCCTAAAACTCCTCAAACCGCAAATCCTGAAGTCGGCGGTTAAATTCAAGATCCTGTCTTTCTACGCCTGGAGTGCCGTGCTGTTTATCGCCGGCGCAAAAGCTTCGCATTTTATTCTATACGAATCAACCACTTCTCCCGTAAATATCGCCGCCATTGCTCTTCTATCTCTGATTATATGCGCCGTAAACTTTCGAGTTGGCTACCTCATAGGAGGCAAACACTTTGCCCGGGAAGCCAGCCAATCTCTCGGCCAGAAAAATAACTCGCTCACGGTGTGGCTTTCTCTTTCCTTCCTCCAGCCGGTTGTCGCTCTTGGCCCGATGTTTTATATATTTTACCATAACCTGTACAATTCTTACCAACTTGTGAAGATAAAAAACCAGGAAATGTAGCGTTACTGCGGAACACAACCCCAGCTATTAGACTTTTAATTGGCTTATTTTGTTAAGGGGGCAGAGCCTCCTGAATCGCGTTCCCAGGCGGATACTGGGAACGAGAGTGTGGCGAGGTATAATTGGCTTGTTGCAGTTTGTAGGGTGCGTTCCCGTGGGGGGAACGCACCCGGGAGCATCCCGAAGCAAGCAAAGACTGTCACCCTCACCCCCCGTTCCCCCCCTCTCCCAGGTCGGGAGAGGGGGGGAAAATAAAGAATTCGGTTGGGGGTGAGGGGGATTACAAAAATGGGATGCTCCCACGCACCCTACCTCTGCCAAAGGGAGGATTTTTCGTGGGCCAAAAGGAAGGAAAAACGCAAGCTGTATCAAAATCTACTGAACGGCACCGGCAGACCGGCTATGGTCACAATATCCCTAATGTGATCCAGGCTACACACAACCATGCGGTTAGAGCAGTTGCAAGCCTTCCTAGCAGTCGCGGAAACCGGCAGCTTTCAGCAAGCGGCGGGAAAGTGCGGCGTCACCCAATCCACCATCAGCAGGCAAATCCAGGCGCTGGAAGCCGATCTGGGACTGCCCTTGTTTCACAGGGCAGCTCAGGCTAAACTGACCTTGGGGGGCGAGCGCTTCTTCCCCCACGCCCGCAAAATTTGTCAGGAATGGCACAATGCCACCCAGGAACTTGCCGACTTGCTCGCCGGCAAGCAGCCAGAACTTTGCGTCGCCGCCATTCACTCCGTCTGCGCCTACTGTTTGCCGCCGGTGCTGCAAAAATTTGCTAAGGATTACCCGGAAGTGCAGTTGCGCGTCACCTCCTTGGGAAGCGATCGGGCTTTGAAAGTCCTCAAAGACGGGCTGGTTGACATCGCCCTGGTGATGAACAACCGCTTTTTAACCGCTGGGCCGGAAATGGTGGTGGAAGCCCTTTACAGCGAGCCTTTGGAGGTGCTGATGGCGGCTAACCACCCCCTGAGCCAGTACGAGTTTGTGCCTTGGTCGGAATTAGCCCGCTACCCGCAAGTTTTGTTTAAAGATGGCTATGGCATGCAGCGCCTGGTGCAGGAGCAGTTCGACCGGCGGGGGCTGAAGCTGCAAGCTGCTTTAGAATTGAATACTCTCGACGCCTTCCGGGGAGTGGTGCGCCAGGGAGAGCTGATTGCCCTGCTGCCTGAGTCCGCCCTGATTGAGGCGCACACAGACCCGACTCTGGCGGTGCGCAAGCTGGAAACCGCCTCAGCTTCCGTTTCGGAACCGGCGCTAACCCGTCAGGTGGTGCTGGTCACCACCCGCGATCGGCTGCAAATCCCTCCGATCGCGCAGTTCTTCAAGCTGGCGCAAGAGCTAGTCCCCAGGCAGTACAGCCAGCTGACCGGAAAAAAGCCGCTCGCCCCGGCACAGCCGAGGGAAGCCGCCTAGTGCTTTAATCGATTAGAATTATCTCGTTTTTCAGATTTCTCGCTCTCGTGGGTATTTGTATGAGTGATGCGTTCAGGGAGTTGCTGCGGAAAGTTGGCAGCGGTCCCCACACCGGCAAGGATTTAACTCGCTCAGAAGCAGCAGCGGCTACGCGGATGATGCTGCAGCAGGAAGCGACACCGGCGCAGATTGGGGCGTTCCTGATCGCTCACCGCATCAAGCGCCCGACTGGCGTTGAACTCGCCGGCATGCTCGACGGTTACGACGAGTTCGCGCAAAAGTTGCAACCGGGCAATTTTACCCACCCGGTGACTGTTTTGGGCTGCCCCTACGACGGGCGCGATCGCTTTGCGCCTGTGACTCCTGTGACTGCTTTAATCCTCGCCGCCGCCGGGGTGCCTGCCGTGACGCACGGGGGCGATCGCATGCCCACGAAAGAAGGTGTGCCGCTGATAGACATTTGGCAGGGTTTGGGCGTCCGCTGGGAGCGTCTGGATATCGGGCGATCGCAGCAAGTCTTCGAGAAAACCCTGCTGGGATTTGTTTATTTGCCCAGTCATTTTCCCCTTGCTTACCAGATTGTTCCCTACCGCTCCCAAATTGGCAAGCGCCCGCCGCTGGCTACTTTGGAGTTAATGTGGTGCCCTTATGCCGGTGACGCCCACATTGTTTCTGGGTTTGTTCACCCGCCCACAGAGGAGATGTTCCGCGAAGCGCATGCCCTGCGAGGCACCCAGCTGTTCACCACGGTGAAGGGGCTGGAAGGCAGCTGCGATTTGCCCCGCGAGCGCACGGCGATTATCGGGATGGCCAACCCGGACAAACCGTTTGAGCGCCTGCACCTGCACCCCCGGGAGTTCGGATTTGCCGGTGCCAACCCGCCCTTGCAATCCACCGCCCAACTGCTGGAAGACACGCAAGCGGTGTTGCGCGGCGAACCCTCGGAACTGATGAAATCTGCCATCTGGAATGGCGGGTTTTACCTGTGGCGCTGCGGAGTTTCCCCGGATCTCAGTGCCGGTTTCGCTATGGCTGAATCTCTACTGACCAAAGGTGAGGCGGCTGAAAAGCTGCTGGAACTCCGCAACGCCGTCGAGTCCGCTCAGCTCCCCGCGCCGGTCTAGCCCCAGGTTATTTTAATAGACTAAATAAACGAAAACTACCTAACTTTAATTTCAGGCGTTAAAGCACGCTAAGGGTTATAAATGTAATTCCTGCCCATATTACGTTTAATCACTCATCCAAATTGCCTGCCGGTGCCGGTGCCCAAAAAGGTTCGTAGTTGGGCTTCAGCCCAAAAGGTTCGTAGTAGGGCTTCAGCCCAAAAGGTTCGTAGTAGGGCTTCAGCCCAAAAGGTTCGTAGTAGGGCTTCAGCCCAAAAGGTTCGTACTAGGGCTTCAGCCCAAAAGGTTCGTAGTAGGGCTTCAGCCCAAAAGGTTCGTAGTAGGGCTTCAGCCCAAAAGGTTCGTAGTAGGGCTTCAGCCCAAAAGGTTCGTAGTTGGGCTTTAGCCCAAAAGGTTCGTAGTTGGGCTTCAGCCCAAAAAGGTTCGTACTAGGGCTTCAGCCCAAAAGGTTCGTAGTTGGGCTTCAGCCCAAAAGGTTCGTAGTTGGGCTTCAGCCCAAAAAGGTTCGTACTAGGGCTTCAGCCCAAAAAGGTTCGTAGTTGGGCTTCAGCCCAAAAGGTTCGTAGTAGGGCTTCAGCCCAAAAGGTTCGTAGTTGGGCTTCAGCCCAAAAAGGTTCGTACTAGGGCTTCAGCCCAAAAGGTTCGTAGTTGGGCTTTAGCCCAAAAGGTTCGTAGTTGGGCTTTAGCCCAAAAGGTTCGTAGTTGGGCTTCAGCCCAAAAGGTTCGTAGTTGGGCTTCAGCCCAAAAAGGTTCGTACTAGGGCTTCAGCCCAAAAGGTTCGTAGTTGGGCTTCAGCCCAAAAGGTTCGTAGTTGGGCTTCAGCCCAAAAGGTTCGTAGTTGGGCTTCAGCCCAAAAGGTTCGTAGTTGGGCTTTAGCCCAAAAGGGTGTATAAAACTATGTACGAATACCGCAAACTCACTCCCGAACAAAGAGCAGAAGTTGTCAGAGAAAGGTTAGCTAAAGGCTATCCTCCCCATTCGCCGCCCCATCCCATACAAGATTGTGAATTTTACTTACTCACAGCTGCTTGTTACGAACATAAAGACCGGATTAATCATCAATCTCGTCGCCAGCAACTTTTAAATCTCATCTTTGAGAACTTCATTTTAGAAGGAATGGAAATTGTGGCTTGGGTGATTTTACCCAATCACTACCATCTTTTAGTTAGCAACGTTAATTTTCCGAGGTTGAGCGCTCTGTTGCGTTCGATTCACGGTTCTCTAGCACGTCAGTGGAATATTGAAGATAATCTCAAAGGTCAAGTCTGGCATTCTTTTAGCGATCGCGCGATTCGTTCGGAAAGGCATTATTATACAACTTTGAACTACATTCACTACAATCCGGTTAAACATGGTTGGGTCAAATCTTCTTACGATTGGATGGAAAGTAGCGTTCACTGGTATTTGGAAGAGCGAGGGCGGGATTGGTTAAGAAGTTGTTGGGTCGATTATCCGGTGAAAGATTATGGAAAAGGATGGGATGATTTTAATTGAGGTTTGTAGAGGATGTGTTTTTTGGGCTTCAGCCCAACTACGAACCTTTTTTGGGCTTCAGCCCAACTACGAACCTTTTTTGGGCTGACGCTACGAACTTTTTTGGGTTGACGCCCAACTACGAACCTTTTTTGGGCTGACGCCCAACTACGAACCTTTTTTGGGCTGACGTTACGAACTTTTTTGGGCTGACGCCCAACTACGAACCTTTTTTGGGCTGACGCTACGAACTTTTTTGGGCTAAAGCTATTAACTTTTTTGGGCTAAAGCCCAACTACGAACCTTTTTTGGGCTAAAGCTATTAACTTTTTTGGGCTAAAGCCCAACTACGAACCTTTTTTGGGCTGACGCTACGAACTTTTTTGGGCTAAAGCCCAACTACGAACCTTTTTTGGGCTGACGCTACGAACTTTTTTGGGCTGAAGCTATTAACTTTTTTGGGCTGAAGCCCAACTACGAACCTTTTTTGGGCTGAAGCTACGAACTTTTTTGGGCTGAAGCCCAACTACGAACCTTTTTTGGGCTGAAGCCCAACTACGAACCTTTTTTGTTTAATTACTTATCGAACTTGCTGCCTTTCCCACGCGATCGTGCCCCATGTCGGCTATCGCTAGATTGGCCTGTAAAAGGAGTATACTGCTTGTTTGCCGGCATGCTCATCAAGAACAGCAACTCCCCTGCTATTGAAAGTGCAAGCTTGAGCTGGGGATAAATCTGGCTGTTGCGCCCCAGTCTTTTTCCCGAAGTTGAATAAAGAGCCAAACAGCTGCATCAATTGAGACAGCCCGTCTGTCTTCTTTTCTTCACGAACCAAACCCTCTCCTATCTCGCCAAATCGAATGACTTTCCTGTGAGTGTGAGCTTGACGGAGATACTCGACAGCTTTGACGTGCTTGGCTTCCGTAACCGTGCTTTTGCTCCAGGTTCGCTGTCCAAAAAGCTCTGGTCTGTATTCGATGATAACAGTCCTAACCGCACATTGTGGGTGCCCCCACTGTTTGTCAACTGTCTTGAGCGTAACGGTAGCACTGGTTGGGGAATGAATTTCCGCACGCTCTACCAAAACCTCCCAGCTCGTTCCACCGGCACGGCAAGGGAGAGCGCAGACTCCTATGATAAATAGCGACAGAGCCGATATTTCAGAGAGCCGGTTGGGCATAATTTTCCGTTGAGCTTACAAGGTATAGTCTTCTATAAATTTTACACTTTTGTTATCATCTCCGCTTAAAAAGATAGTAATAGCGGGGGCGGCTGGGCCAGGGTGAACCCTCGCTCTCGCACCGGCAACTCGCTGCTGCTGGTGCTGCTGGCTGGCTACCGGCGATGGCCCTTGGCCACCGGCAATCGACAGGGTGCCGGTGAATCGCTCTTTCCGCCACTAACTTGGCCCAACCGGCTGCTGCAGCGCCGAGAGGGCCCAGTCCCGCCTCTCTGGGCCTGGACTTTGGGGTTGGCAGGACTTACGCCACTTAATGTGGTGTGGTGCCGGTTACGAAGCACGCGTTCCCCACCCTACAGATAGAGGCGCAAGCGTAAGTCCTGGTTGAATTTGCCGTTTTTTGAGTTAACGTCAGGCAGTGGGGGCAAAATAGTGATATATTTGTAAAAATGCAACACACCTAAGACAGAATAAACAATGGGCTCACAGCAGCACCGGCGCTCAACCTCATCTAGCTCCCACCCCAGGACTGAACAGAGAGATGTGGGCTTTGAGGGAAACGGCTCTCAGCTGTCAGCGGTTGCGCAAAGTGTGCAAAGTGTGCAAAGTGTGCCGGTGGCGTCGATTGTGCTGGGGAAATACCAGCCCCGGCATTATTTTGATGAGGGGGCTATGCAGGAGCTCACGGTGAGTGTTAGGGAACACGGTATCCTGCAGCCGCTTCTGGTGCGACCGGCAGGCATTGGCCAGTATGAGCTGGTGGCTGGGGAGCGCCGGTATAAAGCTGCTCTGGCTGTTGGACTGAGTGAAGTGCCGGTGGTGGTGCGGGATCTGACTGACTTTGAGGCGCTGCAAGTAGCGCTCACGGAAAATCTCCACCGGGGGGATCTCAATGCAGTGGAGGAGACGGAGGGGATTTTGCAGTTGCTGGCGCTCCATCTGGACTGTGACGTTCTGGCTGTGCCTTCTGTGCTGTATAAGATGAAGAACGCTCTGGAAAAGCAGTCGGAGTCTGGGGGTGCCGGTGGTGCAGTCCTTTCCAGCTCTCCTGCTTCTGAGGGAAATGGTTCGGCGGAGGGGGAATCAGCACCGGATGCGTCTAGGGGAAACGTTTCCCCTAACCCTCAGTTTGAGAAGGTGCTGGAAGTTTTTGCCGGTTTGGGCAAGATGAACTGGCAAACCTTTATCCGCACCCGTCTCCCGCTTCTCAACCTTCCCCAAGACATCCTGGAAGCTCTCCGCCTGGGACGCATTGAGTACACCAAGGCCAAAGCTATCGCCAGGATTAAAGACGATGAGTTTCGGGGGGAGCTGTTGGAGGAGGCGATAGCAAAACCTCTGTCCCTGAGTCAAATCAAGGAACGCATCAGCCAACATCAGGCGGAGCAGAAACCATCTGCGCCTTCCTTGAAGAGCCAAATACAGTCCGCCTACGCCGAGATGATCAAATCAAAGGTGTGGGATGACCCAGAGCAGCAGGAGGAGCTATCAGCGTTGCTGGCGCAGATGATGGCTGTCATATCTAGGACATCCAGGGACAAGTGAGGAAATGTTTGCTAAGCTAAGGAGAAGTAACGATACGGCATCAAGAGGATGGGTGCGCTCGGATATTGCATGAGGGTCAGAAACGGGGTTTCTGGCCATTGACTGCCCCTCAAAGTCTAGATTTTGGGCCAAGAAAATGAATTTAGAGCAAGCAGTTTTAGATAAGTTGCGGACATTGCCCCCAGATAAGCAACAACAAGTTTTAGATTTTGCTGAGTTTCTTCAACAAAAAATTAACCTAAAGGTTGAGTCGGTTGCCGAGGTTATATACCGTCGCTTATCTTGTCTTGGTCGTTATATTCCTAAATCATCTGTGGAACACTTTACCGCTCTACCTGATTCAACCACTCCAGTTCATTTGCAGCTACCGTTAATCTCACCGATAGCTGCAAACTGCAAACAAAGCTGTGGTTAGCAGCATTTATCTGCTGGAAAAATCTGCGGAAATACAGACAGCAGTATCCGAGAAATTGGCACTAACCCTAACCAGGTTCAAGATTACATCTGCTTCTGTAGAATTCACACCATATTCTACTAATTTTTGTTTCAGCGCAGGAGAGCCAAACTTATCGAACAACTGCCTGATGTGCAAACCATTAAAGTCAGTAATTGCAGACTTAATTTGACTGACAATTTTATCTTTGAAAAACCAATCAATCAAAACATCAGCAATTTCGCTGTACCATTTACCATCAAAACTTATCTGATGATTTCTATATCCTACTTGCAATATTTCATTGTTAAGAGCTACATTGACTGCTACTTGAAAAGAGCCACTTACGGAAATCCAAGGAGTATAATGCTTGTTCCCTGTGAATGGATTCCTTGCCAACAATTCTCTGTGCTGCAACCGTGCATCTCCAAAGACTGCGATACCTCCATTAATAAAGTCTAGGTGATTGATATTAACATCAATTTTATTAAAAGCAGTATCCTTGACTCTACCTCCTGCCTGTTGCAAAAAAGGTAGGATTTGGGGAATCAAATAAGACTCTGGAATTTCAATGGCAAAATAGCCTTTAGCCTGGTCAAAAACAATTGGGAAAGGAATCTCAGGTATGTTCACAGTCAGATAAAAAACGTAGATTTGCGAGGTTTTTAGCTGGTTGTATTGTGTGGATACTATATAGTATCCACACAATACAATAATGGAATTTGAGGTTTGTTAGAGGTTATCAGAACCTCTTAATTATTTCTCTTTCTGTTCGAGAATTGGCTTAGGATGTAGCAAATCATTGATTAAAGCTGCTATAAATCCACCGCCTGGTATTTTTTTTATTTCATCTAATCCGCCAGATGAGAAAACGGTGAATAACCGCTGCTTCAAATCATGGTTATTGTTAACTCGTTGAAAAACTTCCTGCGTCTCCTGTTCTGATAAATTTTGTTTGATGATAATTCCGCCAATTTTTGCTCTGTCACCTATCTGGCCACCGTCCATTGTACCAATAGCCATGATTGAGTTATTAGCAAGCTGGTTGAGAAATTCCATAGCCTCAGAAACGTTGTTGATTTCCATGATTATGGAACCAATTGTCGCGTATTTTCCTATGTTAGTATCGTTTATGCGACCTATACCAGTAAATTGATGTTTATCAGTCATTTGAGGCTCGTTTGTCATGGTTATAATTCTTGTTAGTGTGGGATAGTTAATTGGCGGCTTTGTATATTAATCCGCCGACTGTAACATTGTCCCCAAGGCGACAGCCATTCATTTCACCAATGCCGATGTAATTGTTTGTTACATAAGTCGGATGCGTATCATTTGATAATAAACGATGCAATATCCGAACATACTCCTCAAAACTTTTTGGCTTACTGGAGTGAACTATCTTTAACTTCTTAACCTGTGAGACAAAATCAGGAGGAATTTGAAAATTGTATTTCTCTGAACGGTCAGACTTCACCGACTTGTCAAAAATTGGAAAGAGGGTTTCCAAGACTCCTCCTATACCACAGGCTAATTCATCTGTTTTTCCCCAGTGATTGCCGTTTTCATCAAGCAGAAAGACGACTACCCGTGATTTAGCGCCTTCCCATTCATTTTTAGTCCAACTCCTTGTCCAGATGTTAAGCTGACCGGACTCGCTGAGGGTTGCGCTTGTTTCCATAAACACCCCAGGCTTTATTTCGTCTTTGGCAGATTCGGTAATCGGATAGCGCATGGTCGCACTTAAAAGTGTTGGTTAAGTTGGCTGTTACAGTCCTTCTGGCTAAGTCCTCTTAAATCCGGAGTGAATTAAGTTAAAAGGCATTCCTGATAACCGAACAACACCGTACAACGCCACAGAAAATTTACAGGAAAAAAAACCCTTGCCTCAGAGCCTTGGGGCTAAGCAATCACTAGCCTCCAAACCGGGCTGGTTGTACCTGACGCCAAATCACGGAACAGGAGTTAACCCGCCGCTGCAGAGCTGCTACAAACCGTCAGGTCGGCGAAGCGATCACCCAATCTCCTGCCTACCGCCCGAACCCAAAACGTCAAAAACCGCGCTGAAGAAAAGGAAGCGAAAGTCACCCAAAACGTTTTGGGTCAAGTAGGGACTTTTCCACGCGGTTGCGATCGCTAATTTTAATATAGTATGCCGTTTTGTTCATCACCAAATGACCTGTAAGCGCCCTCATTCCTTAATTTCCCTATCTTTTGAAATCAGGGCAGCTTTGTGTACCAGGCAGTTCGCAACGATTAAGAGCTCATTTATAAAGAAAAAGTCAAGCCACAAGAAACCGGGTTTCTTGTACTGGGGAAGCAGGAAAACTGCGCCTTCCTACAGAAGAAACCCGGTTTCTGGCCCCCATTCAGCTCCTTTACAGTGCCGATTGCAGTGCCGATGTTTGCCGCCTGACAGATAGCAGCCGGTTGAGATTTTCTCTAGGGCTATTGCCGGTGCCGGCGAATCTTGAAGCTGCCGCATCCGCCCCACCGGCTAGTTTCCTTGACTAAATAACCGTAAGCTATCTAAACTTAAATAGCGCAACTTAACACAGGCAGCGTTTACCAATCTTTGGTTTTTGCAAATTCCGTTTAATCACTTAGCAAATTGCTCCTGCCGGTGCCCCCAGTGCCGGTGCCCCGATGCCGGTGGCCCGAATGCCGGTGCCCGAATGCCGGTGGCCCCAATGCCGGTGCCCCCAGTGCCGGTGCCCCCAGTGCCGGTGTCAAGGGCGCAACACCCGCCCCACCGGCTAGTTTCCTAGACTAAATAACCGTAAGCTATCTGAACCTAAACATCCCAGCCTAACCAGGGTAATACTTTAACCTTTTATATAATTGTAAATTACGTTTAATCACTTATCAAATCTCCCCTAACCCGGCATCTGTTGTGAACATGCGCTCGACATCCTCATCTCGCACAACATCCGTCATTTTCCGCTGATCGCTCCCAGACGCAAAGCGATTGGGTTTTGCCTTCTTGTAATCAAATTGGTACTCAGGCAAAAGCTCGTCCTCAGAGTTTGGAGATTCATTAAAAGACCTTTTGCTCACAGTCTTCACATTCCCTTCGAGTAGCTAGACCTTGGGAAGTTCACGACAGAAACATTCAGTAGGGTGCGTTCCAAAGGGGAACGCACCCTACAAATCTGACTTTACCCCGGCGTCAGCAAAACTAACTGCCGGCGCTGCAGCGAACGCACCCCATCCAACCCCAGCCCCACCTTGACCAGAATCTCTCCCACCGATTTCCCCCC
>Ga0185317_100188_pt1 | contig 20526 bp, 15 predicted proteins | sample DevilsHole_FD_128020 | JGI IMG/M metagenome (GOLD analysis project Ga0185317, IMG submission 128020) | Groundwater microbial communities from Devils Hole, Nevada to study Microbial Dark Matter (Phase II) - Devils Hole (SPADES assembly)... | ecosystem: Environmental > Aquatic > Deep subsurface >...
ATTCAGGGCTGTCGCTTCGCTGGGTTGCCAACTTAGCCAGCCTCTCCAGCTCTTCAATGGGCATACTCTCCAAGACCTGTTTCACCCGCTCGTAGCGGATGGTGTCATTGTACGCCGCCAGGAGTTCCTGGGAGCTAGCGCCATAAAGCTGGCACCACTTGGCGTGCTGGTCGAGCCTGAGTTTTGGGATGGTTCGCCCATGCTCCCAGTTGCGCACGGTTGTCTCTGATATGTCCAGGGCGAGCGCCACATCCCTCAGCGAGAGCTTCTTGCGCTCCCTCAACTCCCGTAAGTCCGCAGCTTTCACCGTCAATGCCTCCCTTTACGGTAATCAACCCACACTCAAAAATAAATTATTAAGTCGCTTGACAGCTAGAAGCAGGTTTGCTATCCTGAGAATGGAAAGGGCGCTCCCACTGCTAGGAGGCAGGACAGAGCGCCCGAACAGATACAAAAAGCTCATCAAAGTAAAGCAAAGTATCTATAGGATATTATCACAATGGCAAAGAATCCGACAAGCGACAGCACAGACAGCACCGGCAGCCCGTTCGTCCCACTGGCCAAACCCCTGGTGGCCTGCGATATCCGGATTGAGAGAGTTGGGCTGACAAAGGGGGGAAAAACCCCCTACATTGTCTATGTTACCGCTAAAGGCCGGTGCTGCACCTTCGTGTCCCACAGCAAATTCCACGAAGTAATGCAGACCTTGCTTGGCATCCAGAAGCATCCGTCTGGAAAGATACTGGGTTTTGAGATTGAGCGATTTGGCATAAATTTTAACACAGACGCAGGCAAGTATTTTGTTTCGGAGCTCGAAACGTGGATGTTTCTGGAGCGATACAACCGAGTGGGGCTAGAGGGGTTGAAAGTCACGACGTTGGGCAACGGCGCACTGGTGAAGAATCCCAGCACTAACACCACCGCCCGAGTTACTGAAAGAGGATGCAATTGCGAAGACAGCAAATATCGCAATGTTATCTGCAAACACCGGATTGCGACTCACCTGTACATGCAGGCGGAGGGATGGGGTTCCTTAGAGAAATACCTGAAACGTGATTACAGCAGCATGAGCGAGGAACAATTCTTGGCTATGACGGAGGAAGCGATGAGGGATTTGGGCTTTTGAAGTCGGGGCAATTTTGCCGCTGAATAGAGTGGGGGGCTGCTACCCTACAGGCAAGGTTTGTATGGAAAGAGGGTGCCGGCTGGACTGGGAAAAAGGCTGTAATATGCAGCTTGTTCAATTGCTGTTCAAATTCCTGGAGAACTTAGCGTGAACAAGATTAGCATAAAAGTCGAATACGGCGGATTTACCGGAGGCAATCTGGCTGGCATCAGCATAAACGGCCTATAAATAGGGTATGCAAACTAAAAGCGCGGCATCAATGTCGCAGCGATTGCTCAGGAAAGGCGGGAGGCGCTAATCGCCACCACCTTCGACACCTTTACCGCAGAAAGTTATGAAGTATTGATTCAATTTATCGAACAGCTGCCTGTCGGTGTGATTGTCGCCTTAGCGGTTAAAGAAGAGGCCAAATACAGCTTTTCAGAAGCGGCCAAAAAGCCTGGGAAGCTTTGGGCAGCATCAAAGTTCACGAACTGCCCACCCAAGGCTCTTGGGCGATGATTGGCAAAAAGGGAGACGCGCCGGGAAGCGCCACAGAAGAAGTCTCCTACGGGCCGGCGATCCAGACGCACACCCTGAGCGTTGGGGAGGCAGCCCCCTGGCTGGGCGTGATTTGCGTGACATCGGGAGGGGGGGATCGGGCTTACCGAACTCAAATGACCCTCAACGGCGCACCCGTGATGGTTGAGGGAGGTTGCCAGCGGGGGCTGAACGTGGCAGTCTTTGATGAAACGCAAGGCACTGTGCTGTTGGGAGGCACGTTTGACCTGTTGGCCAACCCCAGCAGTGCCGACGCCCTGGCTGAACTGATTGAAAGCTTGCCCGATGGGCGAATTGTGGCCATTGCTGCTTGCGACGACGCGAGCTTCAATCTTTCTCAGGCTGCGAAAAAAGCTTGCGAGGCGATTGGGAGCAGGCTGATTGGCCAGTTGGGATTCCGGGGCGAGTGGGCGATTGTCGGGCGCAAAAGTGCTGTTGGGGGGGTGACGGTTGAAAATCTCAGCAATCAAGGCATGTACTGGGGTAGTGAACCCGTGGCGGTGACATTCTGGATTCCACCGGCTTGGCAGTGCCGGTTGAGGAGATGCTGGGAGTACCGGCAGTGCCGGTGCAGGAGATTGCAGCTTCCCCGGCAGTGCCGGCGCTCGGAGATCCTGGGATCACCGGCAGTGCCGGTTGAGGAAATGGCAGCTTGGCGCGTGCCGGTGGAGGAAAATCCTATTGCCGGTGCAGCGAAACAGATGGCGCTGGCGCAGAAGTTGCAACCGGCAGACTTGAAGGGCAACAGCAAATTCAGCCATTCCGTGGCCATCAGTGGCGACTGGGCGATTGCCGGGGCGTCTTGGGCGAGTGCCCGGAGCAAAGAATATGCTGGCGCGGCTTATATATTCCAGCACTCAAACGGCGTTTGGGAGCAAAAGCACAAACTGCAGCCGGCACTCGTTGCCAGGCGGCGACTGGTTGGGCTCCTCGGTGGCTATCAGTGGCGAGTGGGCGATTGTTGGGGCGTCTTGCGCCGGTACTCCTGGATCGAAACGTGCCGGAGCGGCGTATATTTACCAATAGGAAAGCGGCTCTTGGCAGCAAAAGCAGAAACTGCAACCGGCTGACTTGCTGGGCAATGACTTTTTCGGCTCTTCAGTGGCCATCGGTGACGGCTGGGCGATTGTCGGGGCGTCTGACGCCGACGCCCCAGGCAAAGAAAATGCTGGGGCGGCTTATATTTTCCAGTGCGCAAACGGCGTTTGGGAGGAAAAGCAGTTTCTGCAGCCGGCTCAATTGCAGCGCGGTGACTGTTTCGGCTTCTCTGTGGCTATCAGTGGCGGCTGGGCGATTGTTGGGGCGATTTACACCGACGCCGCCGGCTTTGACAGTGCTGGAGCAGCGTACATTTTCCAGTGCGAAAGTGGCGTTTGGCAGCAAAAGCACAAGCTGAAAGCGGCACTCGTTGCAAACGGATCAGGAATTTGGCATTTCCGTGGGGATTAGTGGCGACTGGGCGATTGTCGGGGCGTCTGGTGCCGGTGTTCTGGGCCAAGAAAAGGCTGGAGCGGCTTATATTTTCCAGTGCGAAAGTGGGGTTTGGCTGCAAAAGCAGAAACTGCAACCGGCTGATTTGCAGGGTGGCGAGCGTTTCGGTTATTCGGTAGGTGTTTGTAACGGCTGGGCCATTGTCGGGGTGGAGCGAGCCGGTGCTGCCGGCAAAGAATATGCTGGGGCGGCTTATATTTTTCAGTTGGAAAATGGCGTTTGGGAGCAAAAGCGCAAGCTGCAACCGGAGGAGTTGCAGCCGGACGACCGCTTCGGCTGTGCGGTGGCCATCAGTGGCTCGCGGGCGGTGGTGGGAGCCGGTTACGCCCGCACCTCTGGCAAATCCCGTGCTGGGGCGGCTTATGTGTTTGAAGGGGAGGTGCTGTTAGGGGAATGGGGCTCCTCGGTAGATGGTCAGGAGCGGGAAGCGGGCGAGACGCTCTGCTTTTTGGGCCAAGGCTAGGCAATCAGGCTGCCGGCGGCAGGTATATCCGTAGGGCAGGCGTTCCCTCCGACCCTCTAATGTCCTAACCCATGTGGCCAGTGCTATATGCTCGTAACCGGTATTGAGGGGCGGGCGTTCGTAGCTGCGACTTTGGGCGTCGCCATTCACAACTGCTGTGCAGCTAAATCCCGAATAGCAGCGGTAGAGAGTCTGGTGGATGAGAGAGCCTTCTGTGGAGGCGAAGGTTTTGTCTTCGCGGGAGAAGTGCACGAAAGAATGGGCTTTTTTGATGCCGCGCTGGCTGTAACTGAGCAATTTGTCGTTTATACTGAGCAGCAGTTCTGCTTGTTCGGCCACCGGCACCGAAAAAGGGTCAATTTCGATGGGGAGTGATGTAGGTGTCGCGGTAACTGATCCCCGGCACTAACCGCACCGGCACCTGCTAGGAGAGGCGGCTTCCTTTGGCGATTTCAATCGCTTTGGCGACAATTATTGCGAATTCGGCGGGGGTTTGGCTGGGGCTGGCGGCGAATTCCCACGCGCCGTCTTTGATCGCGCGCACGCCAAAACCGGAACTGACGTTATCAGAGAGCCGGTCTAAGGAGCGATCCGATGCGGTCAGGTCTTGGTAGAGTTCTGGGACAGCCGGCTTTACAATCCTGACAAAATTGGGCCGGCAACTGTGAAGATTCAGTAAATTTAAGTGCCGCCCCCTAGCGGGTGGCTCTCCTAAGGATATATTCTGGGAAGAACCAGGGGCAATAACACGAGCATCTAAGTTTACTGCACCACTCAACTGACCGCCATAACGCAAGCGCGGAAAGCTCAAGAGCAATCAGGAGACAAAATTATGAAAACCCGCCTGCCACTATTTACACTCGCACTGTCCGCCTTGGGGCTATTTGCCCTGCCTGACGCCGCCAGCGCCTTCACTTTCAGTTATGTTAACAGTACGGGAAGCTCCGCAGATGACGATCTTGCCTTTAACGCTCTGAACCCGAATCTGGCGTTTGTGGCCGAGGGGCGGATCGGTTCCAATTCCATAGGTGGCAGCACCTATGAACTCGACATTCACGGCACTAACCCGCTCAACCCAACTCAACCCAGCGATCGAGATGAATTTGTCTGGTCAAACGGGGTGGCTACGGCTTTCAGTCTGAGCTACGACGCGATCGCAAAGGCAATCTCCTACACGGTGGGCGACAAGACTTTAACGTCTGTGGCTAACAGCAATCCTGTCACAGACATTTTTGTCCGCACCCGAGCCGCTGCAGCCAACAGCAGCATGCGGGTGCAGAATTTGTTCCTTAATGGCATTGGCATTCCCGATTCTTCTTTCGCTCAGAAGCCGGGGGATGGCAAGGAGTACCTGTGGCTCGCAGGTTTGAACCCGCTGGAAAGTTTCACTCTCACTGGCGAATCGGTTATGAACTGGACAGGTTCAGCCCCCAGTCAATCCAACCTCGCCTATCAAATCAAAGTCGGCAACGTTGCTGTTCCAGAACCGAGCACTCTGTTGGGGCTGGCCCTCACCGGCGGTGCTGTGGCCCTCGGGAAGCGCCGGCGCAAACAGATTGCATAGCACAAAATTTTGCTTTTGTCAAAGATTAAAACAAGTCAGCACCTGCAACCCCACCCCAGCCTTGGGGTGGGGTTTGTGTCGATTTGAGATTATAGAGTGCAGATTGGTTTATACTGGTTATCTGCCCCCAGGCTGGCAGGGGTTCAGCCGGCGATCGCCTGAAATAAGCGAGCGAGCGACCAGATTTCAGATTACAGATGCGCTTACAGATGCGCGAATCGGGTAAGCATTCTATACTAGGCAGAAAGATTAAGTGGAACTAAAGAAATCGCGACAGTCGGACGGAAATAGCTCCACTTTTTCTTCCTGACACTAAGCACGATAACCTAAGTGGGTGTAAATATGCATCTGAGTGAGCTGACTCACCCGAACCAGTTACACGGTCTGTCAATTCATCAACTCGAGCAAATTGCGCGTCAGATACGGGAAAAGCATCTGCAAACGGTCGCCGCCACCGGCGGACACCTCGGTCCCGGTTTGGGCGTGGTGGAGCTGACCATAGCCCTTTACCAGACACTGGACCTCGACCGCGATAAGGTGATCTGGGACGTTGGCCACCAAGCCTATCCGCACAAGTTAATCACCGGTCGTTACAGCAACTTCCACACGCTGCGGCAAAAGGATGGGATTGCAGGCTACCTGAAGCGCTGCGAGAGCAAATTTGACCATTTTGGTGCCGGTCACGCCTCTACGAGCATTTCAGCTGCTTTGGGGATGGCGCTGGCGCGGGATATGAAGGGCGAAAATTTCAAAGTGGTGGCGGTGATTGGGGACGGTGCCATGACCGGCGGTATGGCCCTGGAAGCGATTAACCATGCCGGTCATTTGCCAAAAACCAACCTGATGGTGGTGCTCAACGACAATGAGATGTCCATCTCGCCCAATGTCGGCGCGATTCCCCGCTACCTGAACAAAATTCGCCTTTCCGATCCGGTGCAGTTCCTCACAGATAACCTGGAGGAGCAGTTCAAGCACATTCCCTTTGTCGGCGAGAAGTTCACCCCGGAAATGGAACGGCTCAAAGAAGGGATGAAGCGCTTGGCTGTTCCCAAGGTGGGGGCTGTGTTTGAGGAGTTGGGCTTCACTTACATCGGGCCGGTGGATGGGCACAACCTGGAGGAACTGATTGCTACTTTCAAACAGGCTCACCATATACACGGGCCGGTGCTGGTGCATGTGGCCACGGTGAAGGGTAAAGGGTACGCGCTGGCAGAAAAAGACCAAGTTGGCTACCACGCGCAAAACCCCTTCAACCTGGCCACCGGCAAACCTATCCCCTCCAGCAAGCCCAAACCCCCCGCCTACTCCAAAGTTTTTGCGGAAACCCTCATTAAGCTAGCAGAGGACAACCCCAAAATTGTGGCGATTACCGCCGCAATGGCCACCGGCACCGGCTTGGACAAATTCCACGATCAGCTGCCGAAACAGTATATAGATGTCGGCATTGCGGAACAGCACGCCGTCACCCTAGCGGCTGGGCTCGCTTGCGAGGGGATGCGCCCGGTTGCCGCAATTTACTCGACTTTCCTGCAACGCGCCTACGATCAGGTGATTCACGATGTCTGCATTCAGAACTTGCCGGTGTTCTTGTGCATGGATCGGGCCGGCATCGTCGGTGCGGATGGCCCAACTCACCAGGGGATGTACGATATCGCCTACCTGCGCTGCATTCCCAACATGGTGCTGATGGCACCTAAGGATGAGGGGGAATTGCAGCGAATGATCGTCACCGGCATCAACTATACGGATGGCCCAATTGCCATGCGTTACCCGCGCGGCAATGGCTACGGTGTGCCGCTGATGGAGGAAGGCTGGGAGCCGGTGGAAATCGGCAAGGGCGAAATCCTGCGCCACGGCGACGACGTGCTGATAGTGGGCTATGGCTCGATGGTTCACCCAGCGGTGCAAGCTGCTGAAATTCTCAGCGAGCACGGGATTGAGGTGACAGTGGTAAATGCGCGTTTTGTCAAGCCCCTTGATACGGAGTTGATTTTGCCATTAGCAAAACAAATCGGGCGGGTTGTGACTTTGGAAGAAGGGTGTCTTCCCGGCGGTTTTGGCTCAGCTGTGGCGGAGGCGCTGCTGGATAATAATATTCTGGTGCCGGTGATGCGGATTGGCGTGCCGGATATTTTAGTCGAGCACGCTACGCCAGATGAATCAATGACAGCGCTTGGATTGAAGCCGGCGCAAATTGCTGATCGCGTGCGGTTAGCGTTTAGCCCGCAGCTGTCAGCAGTTAGCGCGCCTCAGTAGTGGGGTGCGTTAGAGCGCGTTTATAAAGTAGTTGTTACGCCTGAGTGAGGGCCACAAACCTGTGCGGAAACCGGGTTTAAGAAACCCGGTTTCTTCGCAGAATTTTCCCCCTTGCCGGTTTGCCTGGGAGGGGAGCGGGGGGAAATAAAGAGTCTCTCTCCTGTTCCCCTCTGTCCTTCCCTCTGTCCTTCACTGCTGCCGGCGTGGGAATGCCGCCGGCAGATTTTTCGCTCAAGGCAGCGGTAATAGGTAAATTTATCTATTGCAATCCCACAAGAAAATAGGCATAATGTGTTGTAGTGAGAAGTGTTCATAAAACACAAAAACCCAGAAGATAACCGTGAGCAAAAAAAAATCTCCCAACTCAAATAACGGCCACAAAAAGCAGCAGGTAAAACCTTCTAAATTTGGAGAAATTTCCCCTCTAGATGGGCCGGGGAGTAATTCAGTAGAGGCGTGGTTTTTAGGAAGCAAAGCAGAGAATGCCGATGAATTCGAGCGCTTAATCGTAGAAGCGGTTCGCGATCAGGCATTTTGGCGCAAAAACTTTCATCCTGGCGATCCGACTCAGATCACCGAATACATTAAGCGCCAGCCAGAATATGTGGATGCCATTGACACGCTCAAGGAGAGTTACCGCTCGCTTCTGGCATTTCTGAAAAAGTCCGTCCCTTTTTTCAGCATGCGCTATCAGGGGCACATGAACTGGGATATAACAATGCCATCTATCCTGGGCTACTTTGCTGCGATGCTGTACAACCCGAATAACGTGGCTTTTGAAGGGTCAACGGCAACGACGATTCTGGAAATGCTGGTCGGGGACGATCTTTGCCGGATGCTGGGATACACCATACCGGATGAGGCAGAGATAGAAAAAGGAGCGATTCGACCTTGGGGGCACATCACTTGTGGGGGAACGGTTGCCAATATTGAGGCGATTTGGTCGGCGAGAAACCTGAAATTCTATCCCATCGCTCTGCAAGCCGCTTTGAAAAATGAACCGGCACTGTCTGCAGCAAAGGACATCGAGATTCCTCTGCCCGCTGGGGGGTCAAAACGTCTCGCCGAACTCGATACTTGGGCGCTGCTCAACCTGAAAGGAGATGACATCCTCGCCTTGCCGGCACGCCTGACCCAGGAGTACAAGATTGCCAGCGACGCCGTAACAAAAGCCCTCACCAACTATTCCCTGCAAAACCTCGGCTTCCAAGATTTCTCCCGCCGGTTCCTGAGTGACATTGAATATTCGCCCGTCTTCTTTGTGCCAGCGACAAAACACTACTCATTCCCCAAGGCTGCGGCAATTTTGGGAATAGGAGCGTCGAACTTGAGAGACGTGCCGGTGGATGAAGACGCCCGGATGAATATTGATGAGCTGGAAGCGCTCCTGAAAGGCTGCGCTGCAAAGAAAAGGCCGGTTTATACCGTTGTTTCTGTCATAGGAAGCACGGAAGAGAGTGCGGTTGACCCGATCAAGAAGGTTCTGGCTCTGCGAGAGAAGTTGCGCGCTGAGGGGCTAGAATTTACAGTTCATGCCGATGCGGCTTGGGGCGGGTATTTTGCCTCCCTGATTCGGGAAGATAGTCCGGGCTCAAAAAACCTGATCGAAAGCGGGGAACTGGTTCCGGAAATCGGTTTGAGTTCCTATGTGACTGAGCAGTTCCAAGTGCTGGGGAGTGCTGATTCCATAACGGTCGATCCTCACAAATCGGGCTATATTCCCTACCCGGCGGGGGCGCTTTGCTACCGCAATTCGGCGATGCGAAATCTGGTGACGTTCGCAGCGCCCTACGTATTTCACGGGGAAGCTGAGCCAACGGTTGGCATTTATGGCGTGGAGGGGTCAAAGCCAGGGGCTGCGGCTGCTTCCGTCTATTTGAGCCACAAGGTTATTCGCCCCTCCAAGGGCGGCTACGGCAAAATCATTGGCAAGGCTCTGTTTAATTGTAAGAAGCTTTACGCGCGACTGCTGTGCATGGCGCGTCCGCAAGACCGCTTCACTGTCGTTCCCGTCCCCCGACTGCCGGCTGAAATTTCTGGAGGTAATGTAGACAAGCAGATTCAATTTATTCGGGAAAAAATCGATGGGGCGAGCAATGAGGAGCTTTTGGCTAATTCAAAAGCGATGAAACTGCTTACAGAAATCGGCCCCGACCAGAATATCTTGACTTACGCTTTTAATTTCAAGAATCCCGACGGCTCGCTCAACAATAATTTAGAGCTGGCCAACCGGTTCAATAAGGCGCTCTACGAACAGCTCAGCATCAAACCGGGTGAGGATATCTACGGGTACAAGCTGATCGTCAGCACCACAGATTTCGATGCCGAGCATTATGGAGAGGCGTTCATGGAAAATTTCAAACGCCGTCTGGGAGTAACGGGTGTGCAGGGAGCGCCTGTCACTGTCCTGCGGTCTACGGTACTCGATCCGTGGCTCGCCGAAACTTCTAAGGGTTCGTTCCTCGATGTGCTGGAGAATGAGTTCCGCCAAGCGGTTTCTCAAGCCCTTTTCCGAGACGCACTCCTCCAGGTGTTTGAAGATATCGACAAAAATAAAGATGGCGTGCTAAAGGTTTCGGAAATTGAGGCCAAATTTAAAGCATTGGGCTATGGAGATGAGGAAATCGCGCGGTTCTGGCAAATGAGCGATATCAACAGCGATAATACGCTTTCGATGGAGGAATTTATGCAGAACTTCTCGCAATTTTTAGTGCTGTCAGCTCGATAGGAGGATCGGCCTCACCGGCAATATCTGCGGGAAAGGAAGATTGTATCGGTTTTCATATTAGCAAGGGACTGAAAAACCCGCTTTCTTATGCGAAAAACGCTATATCTGCCACCGGCAAAGGTTTTTAACAAACCCGCCCCTGCCGCCAGGGATTGCCGGCTGGCTCGCTCTCGTGCAGGAGGGGGCAAAGGGCGCTCTTACCTGTGGGGCGAGGGAGCCGGCGAGCTCCTAGAATTGGGGAAGGGCCAGACTCCCGCCACAGCACTCGCTCTAGTTAAGCGTCCAGTAAAAATGAAGGAAGTGCGCTCCCTGGCGGGCTGTGTATTTTATCACGTTTTAACAGACTATTGCCGACCGAGCCGCTCACCTATTAACAGCTCAGCGCCGCAGAAAAACTTTGTATTAATTTTTATAAATAACAGGGCAAAAGACGGAGTTCTCTGGTAAAGTAAAAAAGACCATCAAAACAGTCCAGGAATATCCGCTTGCCAGGGGCCTTTGTCCGGGCTAAAAAATAGCCAAATCGGGTAAGCGGTTCCAAAACGCGCACTACAGGGGCACCTAACTGTCCTGAATACTCCCCCTTGTCCTCCTTGCTTGGATCTAACCTTATCCAGATGCTCCCTGTCGCAAGTTAATGTATTTAAGGAGATTGCAGCGCTCACAAAAACACCTTACTTGAGTCCTGATAAACTAGGAAGAGGAATAGATGCCAATGAAGTTAGAGCATTTCGGAATGTCAGCCAATATTTTTTTAGAGGGATTACAGCGGCGCTCAGGACTTCGGGCTAAATAGCTTTGAAGTGGGGGTGCAAAAAATGTCTAGTAAGGAGAAAATATGTCTCTGAAAGTTGAAGTTTTAGAGCTAAGTTTAGAGCGGGTAAAACCTCGGGCTGATGAATTTGCGGTGAGCTTCTACGAGAACCTGTTTATCTGTTCCCCAGAGGTGAAACTGCTGTTTGCAAAAACCGATATGGCCAAGCAATACAAAAAGCTGGTAAATGCTCTGGTATTGGTGGTAGAAAATATCCGGAATCCAGAAGCTTTAGGGGAAGTTCTCAAAGCCCAGGGAGCAAGACAAGTCGGAGCTGGGGCGTTTGCGAAATATTACCCAGCAGTTGGGGAAACTTTGCTGGTGACTTTGGAGCAGTATCTCCAGGAAGACTGGACTCCGGAAGTTAAAGAAGCGTGGTCAGATGCCTTTGCAGTGATTGCCGATCAGATGTTAAAAGTTGCCGGTGAAGACTCTTCCCCAGAACTGGGAACAGATGAACCTGCAGTAAATTTAGAGGAGCCTTCAGAATTAAAGGCAGAAGTCAAAAACGAAGCTAATCTCTTACAGGTTATAGCAGAGTCACAGAAAAAACCTCTCGTATCAATTCAGTGGGATAAGGAAAGAATCCAAGCATTAGTCTGCAAAATAGCGGATAAATATCAGCAATTTATAGCAAAGCTCTCAGTTCAGAAGTGGGGTAAAAAAATCACGCAACTTCCGGGAGAAGTCGCGGAAAGCTATCAGCATTGTCAGTCCGTAGTGCCGGCAAATCAATGGGGTGATCACCTCAAAACAGTGACGGTCAAAATTGTCAAAACTTTCTGGAAACTGCCAGCTTGGGCAGTCGCTAGTGGTGCAGCCGGCATAATGGGAGCAGTTTTTTTGCTCGTCGGTGACAATTCTGTGTTGGCAGAGATTCTGGAGGGCGCTGATGCTATCATTCTTATTGTTGCCCTAGTTCTCTTTATTAAGGAAGCTCCCGCTCGCCGGAAACAATTTCACTACCAAGCTTGGGGTACGGTGGATGCTGCGCACGGCGTCAAAGTTAGCTATGCCAGAATTTTGGCCCTCCAAGATTTGAATGAGGATGGGGTTTCTCTGAGAGGTTTGGATGCTGCCGGTGCATTGTTAGCAGAGATTAATCTCCAGGGAGCAAATCTGAGTGCGGCTTCTTTGAGTGAAACCGATTTGAGTTATGCCAATCTGAGCAGCGCCAATCTTGATAATGCTAACCTCAGTCAGGCTCAACTTATTGGAGCCAATCTCAGTCATGCCAACCTGGGTTTTGCTCGCTTGAGCAAGACTAACCTCAGCAGCGCTAACCTCAGTTACGCCAACCTCATCTGTGCGGATTTGAGTCAAGCCAACCTGAGCGGTGCCAATTTGAGTCACGCTAGTTTGAGTGGCGCTAACCTAGAGGGAGCCTACCTCAGTGGCGCAAATCTCAAAGATGCTAAGGTAAGCGTTGATGAACTGAGTGGCGCTTTTCTTGAAGGGGCCATTATGCCGGATGGGTCAATCTATCAGTCTGAGAAAGACTGAAATTAGCGGCACTTGAGAATCTGGCCGGTAACTGGGCCAGACTGGCTGTCAGCGGTTAGATCCCTGACTGCCAACCGCAGATGGACGCACCGCAGATAAATCGCAGATAATCTGCGTTAATCTGCGTTAATCTGCGGTTATTTTAAGGTAAAATATATAATCTAACCTAGAAAATACCTAACATGGTTGCTCCTATCACTTGGAAAGAAGACCGCGTTTTACTCATCGACCAAACTCGGCTGCCGGCTGAGGAAGCTTTTGTCGAAATTGCCACCTATCAGGATATGGCGGAGGCGATTAAAACCATGATTGTCCGGGGAGCACCGGCAATCGGGGTCGCCGCCGCCTATGGCATGTACCTGGGTGCGCGAGAGATTCAGACAGAAGATCGCGGCGAATTTTTGAGCCGGCTCGACGAAATCGCCCAGTTGCTGCGCTCAACTCGCCCCACAGCAGTCAACCTATTTTGGGCGATCGACCGGATGCTGAAAACGGCTCGCGAAACGGTGGGAGAAGTGGATCACCTGAAACAAGTTTTGCTGTCTCAAGCAAAAACAATCCACGCCGAAGATTTGCAAACTTGTAAGGCAATTGGCGATTGCGGTTTGTCAGTGCTGCCGGCAAATCCCGACAAGCTGAATATTCTGACTCACTGCAATGCCGGCGCACTGGCGACAGCCGGCTACGGAACTGCGCTGGGTGTGGTGCGCTCTGCGTGGAGTGCCGGTCGTTTGACAAGGGTGTTTGCCGATGAAACTCGCCCCCGTTTGCAAGGCGCAAAACTGACAGCTTGGGAGTGCGTGCGAGAAGGAATTCCGGTGACGCTGATTTCCGATGGCATGGCGGCGCACTGCATGCAGCGCGGTATGATTAATGCAGTGGTGGTTGGTGCTGACCGCATTGCGGCGAATGGGGACACCGCGAATAAAATTGGCACCTACCATCTGGCAATTGCCGCCAAAGCTCACAATGTTCCTTTCTTCGTGGCTGCTCCTCTTTCTACGATTGATTTTAAGCTGGCTTCTGGTGAGGAAATTCCGATTGAGGAGCGCGATCCAGCTGAGATTTACCAAGTTGGGGAAACGCGGCTTACGCCAGTGGGTGTGGAGTTTTACAACCCCGCGTTTGACGTGACGCCGGCTGAGTATATTGCGGCGATTATTACAGAGTTTGGCGCATTCGCTCCCGGTGATTTGAATCAGTTGCGGGAGAAGTAAGCGGTTTAAGGGAATAACCTCCCCCGTTCGGATTACGCCAAGAAGATTGGCACAGCATCCAGAAACCAGGTTTCTGAGAGGAACCGCCAAGACGCGCCTGTGCGCCAAGAAGAGGGGTACTCTTTTAAGAAACTTGGTTTTTGATAGGAACCGCCAAGACGCGCCTGTGCGCCAAGAAGAGGGGTACTTTTTTAAATAAAGTTTGTAGGGAGGGCTTTAGAAATGGCAGCGATTTTACAATATTTTACGCTTATTTTTTAGTCATATGGACATGACTGAATTGCAAGAGAAAGCCGCTGAATACCTGGCGCAAAGCAGGTACGGTGAGGCTATAGAATTATACAGTCAGTGTGTGGTAGCGAATCCGGCTGAGATGTCCAACTACTGGCATCTCGGACTGGCGTGGCTCCTGCAAGGAGAAGAATTAGAGGCTCAAGCTGTATGGCTGTCAGCAATTGCGCGGGGAACTCCGGAGGAAGTCGAGCTGTGGGCGGCGGAATTGCTGGAGGTCTTGTCAGCCGAAGCGAGCCGGCATCTCCTCCGCAATCCGCAACTGGCAGAAAGGATTTACTGGCAAATTATAGAACTGGATGACAGTCAGCATGAAGTGTATTATAATTTAGGAAATGCCCTGTCTTATCAGGGGAATTATGATCAGGCGATTGCCTGGTGGCAGAGGGCACTTGACCTCAACCCTGACTTCGCTGAGGCGCACCAAAACCAGGCAGAGGTTTGGCAGAAGCTGGGAGAATTTGAAAAGGCTATCTCCTGCTATTTTAAGGCTGTGGGGATTGTCCCAGACTGGACTGAGGGGTATTGGAATTTGGGGCTGTGCTTTTGCCGGCAAGACAAGCTGGATGAGGCGGTTGCCTGTTTCCAAAAAGCTATTCAGATTCAGCCCGATTTCGCACCGGCTTGTGGCGATTTGGGTTACGCACTGCTAAAACAAGGCAAATTGGATGAGGCGGTTGCCTGTTTCCGAAAGACAATTCAGATTCAACCGGCTTTCGCCCAAGCTTACTGTCAGTGGGGCGACACTCTGGCACAACAGGGCAAGTCTAAAGAATCAATCCTCGCTAATGCCGGTTTGCTAAAAACCCTGTACAGTCAAACTGAATCGGCTGAGCTATACTATTATTTAGGGATAGCTTTGGCAGCCGGCAGCCAGTTCGGCGAAGCGATCGCCTGTTTCCAAAAGGCAAGGGAAATTAACCCTGACTTGGCATGCGCTATCTCCGATTTTATCGCAAGTCAGCGCCTGCAAGGCGAGCGGGATGAGACAGCTGCCGGTTTCCCAGAGGGAGTGCCGGTTGAGCCTCCTCAGGATTTTTACGAATCGGCGCACGACTGGGCAGTTGCCTCTAATTTCAACGACAATTATATCACTATCTATCCTGAGAATACTATCCATCTCACTCCCCCTCTAACGCCCGATAGCACTATCGATTTTAGGTTTAGATTTGGGGGGAAAGTTAAATTGCCGGCAGCCTTTGTCGCCCTAGTGCCAGACGGGCGTTACTGTCTGGACGCAACTCAGACTGCAAGCGCCACAATCACCCCGGATAATAAGCTGTTAGGAGATATCTCCCCAGAATTTCCAGCTTTAAGTCCCGGACATCCTGACAAACATCCCAGCAAACATTCTATCTTATTTTCCGAGAAGTTACCGCCGGTTCAGAGTGTTGATGGGACAGTAGCAGTTCTATCAGGACTGTTAAATGATGTCTATTTTCACTGGATGTTTGATATCCTCCCCCGCATTGACTTGCTGCGCCAGAGTGGGATAGAGATGGATACTGTAGACAAGTTTTTAATTAGCAGCAGCCTCCCGTTTCAGAAAGAGACGCTGAACGCCCTGGGGATTCCAGAAAGCAAAATATTAGAGACTTCTCAGTTCCCTCACCTGAAAGCGACAAAGTTAATCGTTCCGTCTTTTCCGGGAACCATAGCCTGGATGCCCAAATGGGCTTGCGATTTTTTGAGGAGCGAGTTTTTGAAAGATGTTGAAGCGCCAGAGAAAATTGAGCGCATCTATATAAGTCGGGCGCTGGCAGAAAATCGCCGAGTTATCAATGAAGATGAAGTGATAAGCTTGTTAAGTAAGTTGGGGTTCAGAAGCGTAACGCTGGAATCCATGTCAGTGGCGCAACAGGCATCGTTGCTGGCGAATGCTAAAATTGTAGTAGCGCCTCACGGGGGCGGACTGACGAACCTTGTTTTCTGCCAGCCGGGAACTAAGGTGATAGAGATTTTTTCGCCAAATTATGTCTATCCTTGCTACTGGCTGGTCAGCAATCTTGCCGGTCTGGAATATTACTGTGCGCTGGGGGAAACACTAGCCGGTGGTAACTTCCATAAAATCCTCTGCCCCAGTCCGCGTATTGAGGATATTTTCGTCCGTGTTGAGGAATTGTTAAAAGTTCTTAAGTGCGCGGGACTGGTTTAAAGACTTCCGATGTTCGGAATTGCCTCGTTCCCCGGCGGAGTTTCGTTTTCCTCGTTCCCAGGCGGAGCCTGGGAACACCTGAAAGGAGGCTCCGCCTCCCTCTCTCCAAGTATAGCTGCGATGTTCCTCGTTCCCAGGCGGAGCCTGGGAACACCTGAAAGGAGGCTCCGCCTCCCTCTCTCCAAGTATAGCTGCGGTTTCAACCGCCGAGAGACTGCCGGACACAGAGCTTAAGTTTTCCTCGTTCCCAGGCTCCGCCTGGGAACACCTGAAAGGAGGCTCCGCCTCCCTCTCTCCATATCCATTAGAAAACCGCTCGCTCGCGTATTCCCATCAGTCTGTGCGTTCTTCGCTCATCCAGGCACCGGCACGCTCCCGCTCTATCCACCGGCAATCCAGCGCCTTGCCGGTGCAGGAGTCTAACCAGGTTGGCTGACTTTTCCCCGAAAATGTTACAAAATATTAAAACCACTTGCCAACCCACAGGGCGGTGTGTTTAGATGATAAATATACAAGACAGAGCTGATTTTGCAGGCGTTTCAGGAGTTTTATCTGTCAATCTAGCCATCCCAAATGGATGACTGCGAAAGACTGAATTTTGCCATCCTGACACCGGCATGACTCACGGAATGATTTTGGCAAAAGTCGCAGCTATCTCTAGATCGGGGAGTCCCCACGCCATGTTGCAAACACAACAGCTATTACAGGGGCGCTATCAGCTCCAAAAAAGCTTAGGATACAGTGCCGGTCGCCAAACCTGGCTGGCGTTATCACTCTCAGAAAATCCACCCAAGCCGGCGATTGTCAAACTCCTGGCCTTCAGTCCAGAAATGCAGTGGGACGAGTTCAAACTGTTTGAGCGGGAGGCGCTTGTTCTGCAAAATCTCGACCACCCCCGGATTCCCAAGTATCGCGATTATTTCTCTATAGATAAGGATGCCGGTGAGGGGTTGTGCTGGTTTGGGTTAGTGCAGGACTTTATTGCGGGGAAATCCCTCCAGCAGATGCTGGATGAGGGGTATCGCTTCACGGAAACCCAGGTGCGCTCAATTGCCACCCAAGTCCTGGACATTCTAATTCAGCTGCATGGGTTGAATCCCCCCGCAATCCACCGAGATATCAAACCCAGCAACTTGATTTTAGGAGCGGATGAGCAAGTCTATCTGGTGGATTTTGGCGCTGTTAGTGACCCAACTGCTGTGGAGGGAGCCACTTTCACCGTCGTGGGAACAGCCGGTTACGCACCCCTAGAACAGTTTTGGGGAAAAGCAGTGCCGGCATCAGACTTGTATGCTCTGGGAGCGACTCTCATTCATTTACTAACCGGCATTGCCCCCTCGGATTTGCCCCAGAGTAACTTGCGGATTCAATTTCAAGACCGAGTTAGTCTTGACGTTCAGTTCCGCAGCGCAAGCACTTGAAGCCCTAAAAACTGGAGCGTCTCTGCAAAAAAGCCGCCAACCCGCCAGCAGCCGCATCCGGCTGAAAAAGTCTGCCAATAAGCTGGTTATTAAATATAAACGCGGCATATCGCTGAGGGATATCCTACATCTTCTTCTATCTATGCTCCGCTCAGTTAAAAACTTAATCATTATGTTCTGGCCGTGCATACCTCTTTTTCTGATTCTGGGCGATCTAATCCTTAGCTATTCTTTCTTAAATATCTGGTCTTTAGTACGATATATTATTCTTGGGAAAAATTCAGTGTTTGACTCCTTGTTTTTTATAATATTCCTCGGCCTAATTTTTATGTTTTGTTTAAATCTGTTGTGTTTAAATAGGTCTGTTTTTACAGCGGCAGTGCTAGGTGAATTAAAGTCAGCCGCGATTACTTGTTTTGGTTTCCATTGCCTTTGCATGTATAGAGACAAATTTATCCTAGAGAAGCGACTGTTAATTTGGGCATATTCCTGCTCAGGCTCAACATCAGAGATTCACAATATAAATATAATACCTTTCAAGGGAGCGGTAATACTTGAAACTAAAATGAAAACCTATTGCTTTGGGGAGGGATTAACAAATCCAGAGGGAGAATGGTTAGTTGAAGAAATTCAAAACTGGCTGTATTCAGGGCTAAGAGTTAAGGACTAAGGGCTGTGAACGTAAAGTGGGACAAACCTAACCCCCCAACCCCCCTTCCCTCGCAGGGAAGGGCAGGGAGATTACAACCAAATCAGGAATTAGCAATTAGCAACTTTACACGAAACTGCAAGCGTTGACAGAGAATCAAGACTATGCTAAAACCAGGACAAATTTTACAGGAACGCTATCAACTCAAAGAACAGCTGGGAAACAGTGCCGGTCGTCAAACTTGGCTGGCAAAAGATTTGGCAAAACCCACAGAGGCATCCCTTGTTGGCGACCAAGTGATTGTCAAGCTGCTGCCCTTTAGTTCTCAGATGCAGTGGGATGACTTAAAGTTATTTTAGCGGGAGGCATCTGTCCTCAAACACCTCAACCATCCCAGAATTCCCAGTTATCGGGATGATTTTTCCCTCGACAAGGATGCTGGCGGGGGTTTGCCCTGGTTTGGGTTAGTGCAGGACTACATTCCCGGCACATCTTTGCAGCAGCTATTAAAAGGGGGCAAACGCTTTACAGAAGCCGAGACACAAAACATAGCCACCCTGCTGCTAAACATCCTAATTTATCTGCACGAGTTAAGTCCGGCGGTGCTGCACCGCGACATCAAGCCCAGCAACATTATAATGGGAGAAAACCAGCAAGTTTATCTGGTGGATTTTGGTGCCGTTCAAGAACGCGCCAAGACAGAGGGAGTCACCTTCACAGTTGTGGGCACCGGCGGCTATGCCCCACCGGAACAGCTCTGGGGAAAAGCAGTTCCAGCGAGTGATCTTTACGCCCTAGGAGCCACTCTGATTCACCTGTTAACCGGCACGCCCCCAGCTAAGTTGCCGCAGGAGAAAATGCGCCTGCAATTTAAAGATAAAGTCAGCCTAACTCCCAGTTTTGCAAACTGGATAGAAAAACTGTGCGAGCCAGCTCCTGAACGGCGATTTTACCAAGCACGCCAAGCACTTGAGGCACTGCAAGCTACCCGCTTCAAAAAAACAGCTGGCACCGACAGCCTCCAAAACGCCCCGAAAGTTTCTTCTTTCCGAATGGGATGTTTCGTTTTCCTATATGCAGCTAGTTTGCTGGGCGCTTTATATGTCAGTTTCTCTTGTGCATTAATAGATTATTGGGCCAGAAATGATGACTATGGACCTGTAGAATTTGCCCAGGAAGTAAAAGGCACAGTTCAAGAAATGAACGAAAGCCAGACAAAATACTACCTAGAAAATGGTGAATTTGCCGCTTCTCTAAAAGCGGGCGACTACTCGATAAACTCCAAATATTCAACTCACCGCACACCCCTGGCTGCATTTAACGATGGCACATACTCCAACTTCCACGAAAAAAGCATCCAAGACGACGACGAATTCCTTCCCTACGACGAGCATTTTGGGGAACAACACTATATTGGGGGCGTTTTTTTAGTCCCAGGCGATGTGAGAACAGGCGAAGTTTTGATAGCTGAGATTTTGTGTAGAGCAAATATATCCAAGGAATCAGAACCAGCCCCCCCAATTGTGCGAGGTAATCGCATAGAATGCGGTGACAACACAACCAGAATAGATGGCTGGTGGCCTATTTTAGTAAGTGCAGATTTACAGGTAGCCAATCGCTCCCACGAGTTAGTCACCGCCGGCGACTGCGAGCGAGCTTTGCAGGTAGCCCAAACCATCAAACATCCCTATTTTAAGGCTCACTCGCTCGCTGAAATAGCCCGCTCCTATGCCGCAGCCGGGAAAAATTCGCAAGCAGCGGAAATTTTCTCACTCGCCGAAACAGTAGCCCAAACCATCCAGCACTCCCATTCCAAAGATATCGCCCTGACTGATATAGCCCGCTCCTATGTCGCAGCCGGTCAGTACGAGCAAGCCCTCCGGGTAGTTTCATCTATCAAAGACGACTCTGACAAAGACAGCGCATTGCAGGCGATTGTCCGCTCATCCACCGAGAAAGGTCAGTACGAGCAAGCCCTCCGGGTAGCCTCATCTATCAAATCCGACGACAAGAGAGACAGGGCATTGGCGGAGATTGCCCGCTCATCCACCGAGAAAGGTCAGTATGAGCAAGCCCTTCGGGCAGCCTCATCTATCAAATCCGACGACAATAGAGACAACAACAATAGAGACAGGGTATTGGCGGAGATTGCCCGCTCATCCACCGAGAAAGGTCAGTACGAGCAAGCCCTCCGGGTAGCCTCATCTATCAAAGACGACAACAATAGAGACAGTGCATTGGCGGAGATTGCCCGCTCATCCACCGAGAAAGGTCAGTACGAGCAAGCCCTCCGGGTAGCCTCATCTAT
>Ga0185317_100189_pt1 | contig 20499 bp, 18 predicted proteins | sample DevilsHole_FD_128020 | JGI IMG/M metagenome (GOLD analysis project Ga0185317, IMG submission 128020) | Groundwater microbial communities from Devils Hole, Nevada to study Microbial Dark Matter (Phase II) - Devils Hole (SPADES assembly)... | ecosystem: Environmental > Aquatic > Deep subsurface >...
GGTCTAGACTGCTGGCCAAACTGCGGGCCATGCCGGCATACCACTGTTCCGAAGTGAGTTCCTGGCTGCCAATAGCAGTCAGGTCAATAGACGCGCAGGCAAAGCCTTCCATTTGCAGCCGGAGCATGGTTTGCACCCGCAGGGAAGATTTGCCCATTTGCCGGCAGTTGAGCACATAGCAAAACTCGCCGGCTTTCAAAGCATTATACAGGTCTTCATCCGCTTGTCGCCGCACATAGGTGGGGGAGTCAGCCGGCAGGCTGCCGCCAACTTGATACACTGATGCTTCTGCTGTGATCATGGATTTATCTCACCCCTACCTAAATCAGAATTTTACCGTTCGTAGTTGGGCGTCGGCCCAAAAGTTCGTAAGTTCGTAGTTGGGCGTCGGCCCAAAAGTTCGTAAGTTCGTAGTTGGGCGTCGGCCCAAAGTAGCCCAAAATTTCATAAGTTCGCAGTTGGGCTTCAGCCCAACCTGCCGCTCCCCAATCCTGCACTTTATTCGCTCAGTCTAACCAGACATTTCCGCCACCTGTTTCTTTGCCGTAACGCCGAAATACTGCCGGTAAAGGTCGCAGCGCAGGCTCACCTCATTACCCTCCAAGTTAACCACCCCCATACTGTGCAATTTTAAAGCTAGTACAGGTTCTAGGGGCAGGGAGCCCGCCGCACCGGCAACCTGTTTGAACGCTTCCACCAGTTGGGGATTCTGCTGTATCAGCCACAGGAAGCGGCGCAAGTGGTCGCGGTAAAGGCCAGCCTCTGTGGGCGCTTGTCGCAGCAGTTCATCCAGCGTCATGTCGCCGCGAGCGATGTGATAGAGAGCCAGGCGCACCAGATAGGGGTGCCCGCCAACGATCGCCATCAGGGGCTCAACCTCACCGGCACCCCAATCGAGCCGGTGCCGGTGAGCCAAATCCAGCACCTGCTGCCGGTTAAACTCGGGCAGTTCCACCGGCAGCCCCACATTAAAGGGGGACTGATTGACATTCATGGGAACGTAAACCTCGGTGGAGTGCACCACCACCAGGCGGAGTTTTTTCCAAACCTCCCCATTTTTGCCCTCCTCATGCCAAGCGCGCAGCAGCCCAAAAAAGTCCTCGGCAATTTTGGGATGTTCAAACACCCGGTCAACTTCATCCAATCCCAGGACTAGAGGGCTCTGTGCCGCCGGCAGCAGGTAGTCTTCAAAGTAAGCCGTGCAGTTATCCGAGGTCGCCATACACGCTGTCCCACATCTGGGCCACCCGGTTCTGCAACCGCAGCCTGCGCCCGACGCTAGCGCAAAACCACCGCAAAAACAGGCCCAAGTCCGCCAGCACTTTGCCATCCGCCAGCTGGAAGCTGAGCGCCACGGTGCGGCAGCCTTGCTGGGCTCCCTGCTGGAGAATCCTGGCCATCAGGGAGTAGACCTCTGTCTGGGGGCTTTGATGCGAATCAGCGCTCCGGGCTTCCTGATTTCCTGGTATGCGCGAGCTTCGATAGGGGGGCGCTGGACATAAAATGCTGAAGCCAGCTCTACTTGCCCTTCAGGCAGTTCTGGCTCTGCCACCGGCAGGGGGGGAGCGTCCGGACTTTCCGCCGCCGGGGGTAAGGTGGGCAGGGCGGCTTCTGTTGCGTCTTCGGCTGCCGGTGGCTTCTGTGCTTCTAGCACGCGCTCGCAGTTCGCGCAGGAGGGCCGGGGTGTCAGCGTCGCTATTCCAGAAGCGCTGCTCGACAGCGTTGAGATAGCCGCGCAGGTTGTAGTTGAGCGGGGCACTCACCGGAAAGCTGACCCGAATGGGCAGCAATACCGGCTTGCCGTCGGAGCGGGCGTCGCGCAGCGCTTTCGCCTTGCCCACCTCTTCGGTTATCATTTCGCTGCCGGCTGCCTGTGCGGATAGCAGCAGCACAAAGCAATCGCTGCGCTCCAGTTCGTCGCCCATGTGGCGAGGCCACTTTTCTGAGAGGCGGGCGCTCTCGCCGGCCATGAACGGCTGGTGGCCAGCAGCTTGCAAGGCGGTGCAGAGTTGGTGGGCGAGGCGGCGGTCGGGATCTTGGCTGTGATAGCTGATAAAGACGCGGGCGCTTTTTGCAGGGGCAGCCGGCTGCCCCTCGGGCTGTGCCGGCCTGTAAAGTGGCCCCAGTGGTGCTGTTACGGTGGGGGCGTCCTCGGGGTTGCTGGATGCCGGTGGGGGGGATAAAGCTGGAGGTGGCGCGGCAGGCTGGGATTCAGCCGCACCCCCCGGCACCAGATCCTCGATGGGGGTGAGCAGCAGCTTGCCTATTTTCTGGAACAGGCCGAGTTTGGGAGTTGCTCCCGCCGGCAGTTTGGACTTGGGCAGCTCCTGCAGCAGCGCCTGCTGGACTTCCCCGGCGGACCCGTAGCGCTCTGTGAAGTTGTAGCGCACCATTTTATCGAGAATTCTTGCCAGCGAGGGCGCTGGCGTGCGCCCTGTCGCGCCAGAGGAGTTCCAGGTTGGCATCTTTTGGCAGCAGGTTCGGGGGGGTGCCGGTGAGCGCCTGGATGGCAACCGCGCCCTGGGAGTAGATGTCGCTGCACGGCTGTGGCAGCCCGCTGGACTGTTCGCTGGCCATATAGCCGTGTGTGCCCACGGCCACAGTCCGCGCCACCGGCTCTCCTGAGGCTATCTGGGTGCTGATTTGTTTGACTGCGCCAAAGTCTATGAGGACGAATTTGCCGTCACTGGCGCGCCTGATTAGGTTAGAGGGCTTGATGTCGCGGTGGATGACGCCGTGCCGGTGGATAAATTCCAGGATTGGCAGCGCGTCGAGCAACAGGGCGACGGTCTCAGTCTCGCTCAAGCGCTTTTTGGCGGCGAGCTCTCGGCTGAAGTCACTGCCGTCTATGAATTCCTGAACTAAATAGAACTGCTGGTTTTCCTCGAAGTGGGCTAAAAGTTTCGGGATTTGCGGGTGGTTTGCCCCTAGCTGGTAGAGGACTTGGGCTTCGGTGTCGAACAAGCGCCGCGCCGTCTGCAAGGTAAATGCATCCTGCGACTGGGGCGACAGCTGCTTGACGACACACAGGGGAAAGCCTTTGCAGCTGCCGGTCCTCAGCAATGAAGGTAGCGCCAAATCCCCCGGCTGCCAAGTTGCTTTTGACTGTGTATCGCCCGCGAGCGTGTTTTTCCTAGCATGCTGAAAGTGCCTTGTTGTGGGAGTCTCCGGCCACCAGACCTGTCTGTATCGGGGTCTGCTAAGCAGTAAATTCTGAATTTTTTACAGCTTGAGAATACCACAGATTTTCTTAAGAGTTATCCCCCTCTCTTGGGGGCGGGGAATTGGGGCGCTGGCCCACGCGGGGGAGGCGGCTCTCTCCATCTCCCACTCTCTCCCACTCTCTCCCACTCTCTCCCACTCTCTCCCACTCTTCCGACAGCTCAACCCTCGGAAATCTCGGCAGCTTCCGCAAATCTGTCCGCTATAGCTCTAGCTATTACAGCCACCTGTGACAGCGGCATATACTCGATTTTCCTGAGGATCTGGTTCAAATCTGCTACGTCTGACATGGGCTTGCCTTCCAAGTAGCCCAGCAAGTCCTCCAGCGTGTAGCCGGATCTGGCGGCAATCTTGGCTAAATTCTCTGTGTCCGGTATCGTGTCCCCTTTCTCCCACAGCTGCACCGCTGTCGCCGACACTCCCAGCAGCTTGCCAAACGCTCTCCGGCTCATTGAGCCCCGCGCCGCTCTCACGATTTCAATCAGTTTCTCTCTTCCTTCAATGTTTACCACTTGAGGGCCACTCAACCGCTTCTACAAGGTGTGCTTTTCATTAGTATAGCTTATGGATTATGGCTTTTTCAATATTTTTTTGTAATTTTGCGTAAAATCGAAAATTATGCTACTATTTTAACAGTGGAGAGAACACAGGGGCCCTTCTAGGGCCAACCCCAGGGAAACCGCACTCATTAACAGGGAGGACAGCATCATGACCCGCACTCGCAAACGCATTCGCAACCGCCGCTGCCGCCGCCGCCGCTACCAAGGCAAAAGCAAAAGCCTGATCGTCCGCCAGATTGTTGACCCGCAAACCCAACTGGCAGGCTGCATCGACCAAATCGAGCGGGAAGTGGCTCTGGTGATGGGCGTCCCCTTCTCCCACATCTATGAAGTCCGCCTGCGCAAGCACCAGCTGTGGGTGTCCTACCGGGGCAGCGACGGGGGCCGGTGCGCTCAATTCTTCAGCTACCGCGTCCTCCCGATTTGGCAAAACCTGGTGATTCAGGCAGCCAACAACCGGGCCAGCCTGGAAGATTGGTGGGAAATGTGGGTGACGGCTCAGTGGGAGTACAACCGCTTTGACTACCCGGAGGAAATTAAAAAGGCCATTCAGCAGGCCCTGGCCCAAAGGTTCTTTGAGCTGATTGCACAGGCAGCCTAGCAGGGCCCACTCCCAACCGAATACGGCCAGCAGGCAGCCCCTCGCCCAGCCCGGTACGCTACAGATGTCAGGGCAAGGGTTGGTGTGTCAAAAGAACAGAAGGGGAGAATTTCCTGTGGCGTACAGCACCCCAGAGCCGGCAATCACGTACAGGCGGCCCAGCAGACTGCTTTCTCCTGGCAGAAAGTTAGGGGTTGTCAGCAGCAGTTGATTTGTTAACAGTCGCTCAAGTATGTTATAGTTTCCTCATGCCTTACGTTCCTCTCAGAAAAGCGGTCGAGTTTCTGGGACTGCATCCAAATCCCCTCAGGAAGTACGCAGATGAAGGACAAATCAAAAGCGTCCGCACGCCGTCAGGACAGCGCTTCTTCGACATCGGGTCGGTGGGAGGGGATACAGCTCCATCTGCCACTGTTTGCTACTGCCTTTGTCAGTTCAGTTAAGCAACGGGATGACCTCGCCCGTCAAGTCCAGTTCATGCTCGAGCCCTACCCCGCAGCTGAAATCGTCCAAGACATCGGCTCTGGACTCAACTTCAAGCGGAAAGGATTGCGGTCCGTACTGGTCAGAATTATGCGCGGCGATAGCGAAGCGGGACGCGATAGCGTCCTTCAGCTCACGGTTGTGGTTGCCTGCCGTGACCGACTGTGCCGGTTTTGATTCGAGCTGTTCGAGTTCATGGTTCAGCAAAACGGTGGGCAGCTCCTGGTTCTCAACCAACCTGCTCACTGCCCAGAATCCGAATCGAGAGCGGATTTGCTCGCCATCCTCCACGTTTACTGCTTCGCGGAAGCAAGCTACAGCTGCAGGATGCATAAGATCAGACGCTACCGCAAGGCTATCTGGCAAGATCCGAATCTTCCCAAACCCTGAACAGAGATCACTTTTAAAACAGTGGTTTGGCGTGTCCCGATATGTCTACAACGCCACCATTAAACACCTTCAAGAGCCGGGGACAAAGGCAAACTGGATGGCTGTGGCGCAGATTATTTTGGGAGCGCTACATGAGTTGGCGATCGCCCGTCCCCTACCAAATCAAAAAGATTGCGGTAAAAGACGCCTGCATTGCCGTCCGAGAGGCACTTGCGCGGCTTCATAAAAGACAAGCAGGTCCGCAAGTGCCGGTTCCGCAGCCGCTCTGACAGGCAGCAAACGGTCTATATCCCCAAGTCAGCAATCAGTGAGCGCGGCGTCTATCACACCATCTTGGGGTAAGTTCGCCTAGCAGAGCCCCTGCCCCAGGAGTTCAGTGACGGTCGGCTGACTCTTATGTATGGGGAATACTACTTGATCGTCTCCCTTGGAGTGCAGCCACTCCGGCCCGAGAGCCAAGGGCGAGTGGCTGCCTTAGATCCAGGCGTTCGCACATTCATGACTTTCTTTTCCGAGTCATCCTGCGTGCCGATTGGCAATGACGCCAACCTGCGGATTCAGAAGCTGTCTTTCAAGCTGCGCTTACGCGGCGCTGCGTTAACGACCGCCTTGTCTCAAAGATGAGCAAAGCGTGCGTCAGCTCAGAAGCGCCGCTTCAGGAAAGCCGCCGACCGCATCCGGTGCAGAGTGCAGCACTTGGTCAAAGAGCTGCATCACAAGACCGCTCGATTTCAGGTCGAGAACTTTGACGTAATTCTCTTGCCGAGCTTTGAGTCCTCTCAAATGGTGGGCCAGTCCCGGCGCAAGATTAGATCCAAGACTGTGCGCCAGCTACTGACACTATCTCACTACCAGTTCAAGAAGCACCTAGAGTGGAAAGCTAGGGAAAAGGGCAAAATTGTCCTGTCCGACATAAATGAAGCCTACACTTCAAAGACTGTCTCGTGGACTGGTGAAATCGTCAAACTCGGCGGGTCAAGGATCATCAAGTCGAAAGTTGATGGGCGAGTCATGAATCGGGATCGTGCATGGTGATCGCGGGATATGACTGCGGGCATTGGTTGATCCGCCTTGGTTGAGAGACGCTCTCAACTTATGTATTTGTTAGCATTCATTAGCAAAAAAGTATCGGTATAATATTGAATATTGACGATCACTCGCTTAAAAGTGCGCTGCTATGTCGCGCACCTTTATATCAGTGCGGGTACAATTAGGCAAGGGAGAACAAGCATGTTAGATCAAACGCCGGTCTCAGACATAATCCAGCGGCAGCGGCAATTTTTTGCCTCCGGCACAACCAAAGACCTCGCCTTTCGCACTTCTTCGCTCCAGCGGCTCAAACAAGCCATTCTCGACAGTCAAACCGCCATTGTTGAAGCCGTCAAGGCTGACCTGAACAGGCCGGAGTACGAGGCGTATTTTGAAATAGCATCCATTACAGAAATTAACTGCGCCCTCAAACACCTCAAATCTTGGGTGAAGCCCCAGAAAGTCCCGGCACCCATCGACCAATTCCCGGGCTCCGCCCACATTTATCCAGAACCTCTGGGCGCTGTCCTGATTGTGGGCCCTTGGAACTACCCGTTCCAGCTGATGATTTCTCCCTTAGTCGGCGCGATCGCCGCCGGCAACTGCGCGGTACTCAAACCCTCGGAAATTGCCCCCAACACCTCTCGCGCCGTCACTGACCTCATCGAGAAAACCTTCGACCCCGCTTACATTGCTGTGGTGGAAGGTGGGGTAGAAACCAGCCAGCAGCTGCTCGCAGAAAAGTTTGACCGCATCTTTTTCACCGGCGGTACGAAGGTCGGTAAAATTGTCATGGAAGCCGCCGCCAAAACCCTGACGCCGGTGACTCTGGAATTGGGCGGCAAAAGCCCCTGTATCGTCGAGGCTGACATCGACCTGGAAACCGCCGCAAGACGCATCACTTGGGGTAAATTTATCAATGCCGGTCAAACCTGCATCGCCCCCGATTACCTCCTGGCGCACCGCAGCGTCAAAAAAGACTTGCTGGAGCGCATTAAAGCCTGCATCCGCGAATTTTACGGCGGCGCTCCGGCTAAAAGCCCCGACTACGGGCGGATTGTCAATGCCAGACAGTTTGACCGGCTTGCGGGGCTGCTTGGAGAGGGTAAAATTATTGCCGGTGGGCAAACCAACCGGGACGAGCTGTACATCGCCCCCACCGTGATTGACGGTGTTTCCTGGGATGCGCCGGTGATGGAAGATGAAATCTTTGGCCCTATACTGCCGGTGTTTGAGTACACAGATTTAACGGAAGCCATTGCCAAAGTTAACGAGCGCCCCAAACCTCTCGCCCTCTACTTCTTCTCTAAAGATAAGCAAAAGCAAGAGCGCGTTTTGCGGGAGACCTCATCGGGCGGTGTCTGCATTAACGACACCGTAATGCAAGTCGCCGTCACAGAGTTGCCCTTTGGCGGCGTTGGCAATAGCGGTATTGGCAGCTATCACGGCAAAGCCAGCTTTGATACTTTCTCTCACTATAAAAGCGTGCTGCGCAAATCTTTCCTGCTGGATTTGAAATGGCGGTACGCGCCTTATGAAGGCAAGCTGGATCTGCTGAAGCGGATGATTGGCAAATAATATCCTGTCCGGAGCGCATCGATTGTGTTTCTTATAGCCCTCCAAAGACCCTCAAGGTTCTTTGGGCGGCTCTCCCCCGCTCCAGAGCTCGACTAGATCCCCCACCTTACAAGTGTAGGTTTTTTACACACTTAGGCATTAAATGCTTAAAGAATATGGGTTTGTTGGCGAATTAATAGGGGGTTATAGCCAAAAACTGCCGATGGAAGACGCCTCTCCGAGTTGCTAATCAGGTTTGAGCCGCCGACTTTCAAGGGGAACCCAGACGAAGAGTGCCGGTGTCGCACCACTTGGAAGTGGCCATGACGGGGCCAGCCACACCTTTGAGGCGTTGCCCAGACGAATTTGTGCCGGTGGAAGTGCCGGTGGCCATGACGGGGGCGGCCACACCTTTGAGGCTTTGCCCAGACGAATTTGTGCCGGTGGGATGATCACCGCCCCGGAAGGAGGAAAACTGGCTGGACTGTGTCACCCCCCTCAACAGTCCGCCCGGAGCATCATAATATACACAGCACTACCGTGACAGTCGGGTAATGACTCTATATGTAGGCTTTTTGAGTGAACTGCCCTACTATCATAAGAGGCGTCAGTCCTGATACATCTAGTGGCTCGCTCTGGCTGCTCGCTGTCAGGGCGATTGGGGTGGCCACCGAATTCTAGGAGGTGAGAGCGCGTTGGTATATAGAAATGAACACTTATTACAGTGGATGCGGATGGGCGCGCTATCATATGTCACATCTGTCGCTGCCTCAATTGAAAGGACTGGCGACCTGGAGTTTTGGTATGGCGTTGACTCGCTCAAGTAGCTTAGACCGGGTATCTCTATTCATTGCCCGGTTAAATGACGAAAAATTTAACAGCGTGCGCTGCCGTCTGCGAGAGTGGTATCAAGAGGCGTCGGCGAAAACTGGAACTGGGCGAACCCAATTAGAAGTTAATAGCTGTTTCGCTCCCTTGTTCAAGTGGGTGTTAAGTTTATTCCCAAGCGAGTGCCAATGTTTATCCTTGGCCTTAGATGCCACTAATGTAAAGCAACGGTTTACAGTCCTGACGATAAATGTTCTCTATCGAGGCTGTGCTATTCCCGTCGCATGGAAAGCTCTCACGGGGAACCAAAAAGGCTCGTGGAAACCTCACTGGCAACAACTGCTCTCTGGACTGGCGGGTGTGGGAACCTCAAAGATGAAAGTCATCATCTGTGCCGACCGAGGTCTTTATGCTGATTGGCTGTATGAGGAAATTGTTGAATTGGGCTGGCATCCTTTTTTACGGATTAATCATCAAGGCTCTTTTCGCTACCAGAATCAATCAAATTGGCTGCCTTTGGCCAGTCTAGTCCCCAGACCAGGAAAGAGTTGGTCAGGCCAAATCCAGTGTTTTAAAACTTCTCCGATTGATTGCACAATATTAGGCCGTTGGGATTCTGGCTATACTGACCCAATGCTGATAGTCACTGATTTGCTCCCATCAGAAGCTGACAGTCTCTGGTATGGATTGCGTTCTTGCATTGAGTGCGGGTACAGAGATATTAAGAGTGATGGCATGCAATGGCATAAAACTAGGTTGACTGACCCGCGACGGGCCGAAAGACATTGGCTAGCGATGGCTGTTTCTAGTTTATGGATAGTCACAATAGGAGGTGAGATTGATAGGGGGACAACAGATGATTTTTTTGAGAAGCTATCGCCCCACCAGTCGGCTCAAAAATGTCCCCCCCAGTCAAAGCCCACTCGACGGCTCTCTTGTTTTCTGAAAGGTTTACTAACTCTCCTGGCGGATTTACTTAATGGTAAACCGATTGGTATGGGGCGCTTGCTCCCTGAACCCTGGCCTTTTAAGCCGGCTCTCCTGTCCACCAACACTTGTTAAATCCTACCCACACACACTGCAATTGTTACAAGGGAGAGCCGTTATCGCACTCGGTGCGCGAGACTTTGATGGCGACAGACTACTTCAATAGCTTTTTTTCCCCTTGATTCCACTAGCCCCGACTTAAATCGAAAGCGAAACCGGCGGGCACAGGTTACTCGCCGCCTACTCGCCACATTGGCGGGCACAGTTTACTATTGCCTGAAAGCCACACCGGCGGGCACAGGTTACTATTGCCTGAAAGCCACACCGACGGGCACAGACTACTATTGGCGGCGAGCGCCAGCTGAGGGGCGCACTCGTATTTATACTCAGCAAACCTCAAAAATGGCTTGCTGAACTAAGAGAGGCTCCACAGCCCGAGGGGAACGGGGAAACGAATGCAGTTTGAATGTAAAAAACCTACACTTGTAAGCGCTCCCCCACTCCCCACAAACGAAGCCACCGGACATGATATATAGCAATATTTACTTAGTTTAGGACAGGACTGTGCCACATCTGCGTTAATCTGCGTACCCTGCGGGAAGCCCTTCGGGCTACATCTGCGGTTCAATATTTAAAACCGCAGATTAACGCAGAAGTAGGTGGACGCGGATAGGGAAATGAATGTCCTCATCAATATGGCTACTGCTATAATAGCTATTTGCAGGCGGCGCTGTAGGCGAAAAAGGCATCGAGCAGCGCGAAGTGCGTAAGTGTCTTTTTGGAAGTTGTTGGCGTTAGCGTAGCGGCTCCGTCAGGAGCAGCGCTAGCTTGACGCGCTCTCTGGCTTTCTCTAGGGGTGCCGGCTCGCCAATAACCAGGGCAAATCTCTGGTTCCCCGCTTTGGGCGGACAGATTTTCAGGCTGTCTAAGCCCTGCGGTAACAGCCCGCCACTGGCATTTAAAATGCGCTTTCTCTCCGCCTCTAAATCCGCAAGCTTTGTGGAAGAACCGGCAACCGCGATGTACTTTTCTTCCCCAACGGAACTCTCCACAACTTCCACGAACTCGCTGGCTGGGTTTTGCTTTTTTATATCGTCGGAAATTGTGATCGCACCGGCATCTACTTCAGCCTTGATCCGCGCCGGCAGATTGACTTTGATCAAGCCTTCTTTTACCGCCTCTTTGACGGCGTATTCGGTGGTTTTTTCGATTTTATCCTGAACCTGCGCTTTCACCTCATCCGTAGCCTTAGCGATAATTTTGTCGCGCAGCTCTTCTGCCGTCTTCCCCCGCACTATCTCTTCCACACTCTGCTTGACACTTTCCGTCTTGATATAATCGATGACGATGGTAATTAGGCTCAACCCCCCCAGAAAGGTTAGGGCGGTAATGCCTATGGCTGAATTTCTCAGCCAGACGGTGAAGCTCTCCTGCGCTTTGGCAGCGATTTTGGTGGCGTGGAAGTCGTATATCCCCTCCAGTAAGTTGAGCTGCTGTCTCAGTTTTTCATTCTCTTTTTTTAATTCTTCTAGCCGGCTTTCTAGCTCGACTTGCGGTTTTTCGGAATAGGAGTTTGCCTCTTGTAGGCTCACTGTCTGTTCTCCCGGATATGATACAGGGAAGCGAGAGCGCTGCCAGCTTGGGGTTGGGCGCTCTCTGCTTTCTAAGACAGTGCCTGCGCTAGCCGGTCAGGAAAAATGCACCCCTCTGCCATCGTTTCCGGTTGAATCTTATTTCTTAGAGATGGCAGGGGCGCTGTTGTGGGGGCGGGGTAAGTGAGTGCGATCCCAAACCCAAAGACATTCCTCGCTTTCCCCGCCCCTACTGATCGCGGGCGAAAATCAAGAGTTGCTCTGCACTGTTGGCGCAATATGCCGGCAACAGCCCCAGCGCCCCTTTCCTAGAAGCCGATAGCGTAGCGGCGCGGAGTGCGCTATACGCCGCTGTAGCGCTCTTCAGCCCAGGGTTCGCCGCGCCGGTGGTAGCCGTTGCGCTCCCAGAAGCCGAGTTCTTCTTTTTCTAGAAATTCTAAGCCGTTAATCCATTTGGCACTCTTCCAGGCGTACAGGTGGGGGACCACCAGGCGCAGGGGACCTCCGTGATCTGGGGGTAGGGGCTCGCCAAAGACGGTGTGGGCGAAAAAGTTCTCTTCCCGCACGAAGTCTGCTACGGAGATGTTGGTGGTGTAGCCGCCGTAGCAGTGTTCCATGATATGAAGTGCTTTGGGGTCTACCTCAATGTACTTCATAAAGTCGGTCACTTTGACGCCTCTCCACTTCACGTCCAGTTTTGACCAGCGGGTGACGCAGTGAAAATCAGCAGTGAAGTCGTTTTTAGGCATCGCCATTATCTCTTCCCAAGTGAAAGTCTTAGGTCCGGCTAAGCCCCACACTTTCAACTGCCATTCCTCAATGCTGATGCGGGGGGTGTTTCCGTAAGTCAGCACCGGGAATCCTTTGGTCAAATACTGACCGGGGGGGACGCGATCGCTCTCTTCTGTTTCTGGCTTTCCAAAAAATTTACCCAGCATCGTTGATTGCTTTCCACCTCTCACTCACAGCACAGTATACCGCTTACCCGCCACAAAGGACAGTTTGTAGTTGGGCTTTCGCCCCACAGCACTCAGTTTGTAGTTGGGCTTTCGCCCCACAGCGCTCCCTCTCCCCACTGTTCCATTCCACCTCCGCCCCTGAAAATCCGGACTGCCTTTTTATAGCTTATTTAAACGTAAAATATAATAGGTTGCAGCAAGTTCACGAGCTTATTTGCCGTCTGTTTAGCAATAGCTAGCGCGGCACAGCCGACAATTTTATCTGTAATCCGTTTGATGACTCAGGCAAAACCGCCTAGCGGTGCTTCTGGCATTTGAGGGATTTTACAGTGGGCAAACCCAATCGGGTGAAATTTGCGTCAGTGGTAGAGCAGTAGTTATATTGGCAATGGACATTTGTCGGCTGCATGCGCATGGGGCTCATGCGCATGGGGCTCATGCGCATGGGGTATGGCGCTCACGGGCTCATGCGCTCACGGGCTCATGCGCATGGGGCTCATGCGCATAGGAAAGAGTCACAGATGAATGCGATGATGCCATGCATGATGCTCAATACGATGATGCCCATATCTTAACCTAAGTGGCTACTGCTATAATGCCCGCACCGGCACCTAGCTGTGCTGGCGAGCGGCACAGTGCCGGCACAATACCGGCGCAAAGGGCTTTTCCGCGCTCTGATCATAGCGCAAACATGCCGGTGAGTCTGGAAGTGCCGGTGCTGAGGGTTGGCGTAACTTCCGCTGCGGGCGGGTGCCGGCACCGTTGTCCACTTCAGCTTTCTTTTTGTTCCATCCCTGAACACTTCCTGGGGGTCATATTCGATGTATTTAAACGTAAATTATAAAATGTTCTCCACAGTGCCATTGCCACAATTGCAGCCATTGTAGCATTAGCAAGCGCGGGTTCCCTGACAATCCCTCTTAAAAATCCGTTTGATAACTCAATTTTAACAGCCTAGCGGTGCTTCTGGCATTTGAGAGATTTTACAGTGGGCAAACCCCATCGGGTGAAATTTGCTCAATGGTAATGCCCGCACCGGCACCTAGCTGTGCTGGCGAGCTGCACAGTGCCGGCACAATCCCGGCGGAAAGCGCTTTTCCGCGCTCTGATCATAGCGCAAACATGCCGGTGAGTCTGGAAGTGCCGGTGCTCAGGGTTGGCGTTACGCCCAAAGCGGGCGGGTGCCGGCACCGTCATGCCATTAAGCTTTATGTTTGTTCCATCCCTGAACACTTCCTGGGGGTCATATTCGATGTATTTAAACGTAAATTATAAAATGTTCTCCACAGTGCCATTGCCACAATTGCAGCCATTGTAGCATTAGCAAGCGCGGCTTACTGACATTTTTTTGTCTTTAATCCGTTAGATGACTCAAAAAACTACCCCGCGGGGTGCTTCTGGCATTTGAGGGATTTTACAATGGGCTGATGCCGGCTCCGCTATCTTTTATAAAATAGGACTGAGTGCGACCTGAACTGGTCGTTTGGTAAGTAGGGCCGGCCCTACCGGGAGATTCACACCTCCCGCCCTCGCGGAAAGTATCGGAAACGGTATGGCCACGTCTTAGTAGGCAACGAAACAGACGGAATGCAGGCCCCGAAAGTAGCCTAAACTGGCAGCCTAAAGCTGGTTGTAGGAGCAAGAGGGATTCTCTGGATGGTGAGCGTAAGCGAACTGTTGCATAAACTGCGTAATATTTTGAAGGGCCCAATAAGGCTGACAGGCCCTAACCAAAAAGGTAAGTAGGTGGTTCTGGTGTTTCGGTTTTACCAGAACGTGTGGACAAAACTCCTACCGCAGAAAAGACAGCACCTAAACGGAGGACGGACAACCAAACGATACAACAGGGTAAGCCCTACGGAGTCCAGGGGAAGGTCGAGCCCCTTGGTAGGCCAACCGTAAGGGAGGCGGAACTCTCTGGAGGGTAGAGGATGAGGCAAAAAGCGAATGCCCACCTGTAATGGGAGGGATAGGGGTTCAAAATTTGCCCCTGACCGAAAGCAATAGCAGACTTGCCTTTGGTCTTACGGGAAAGAAACCAACTAAAGAAACCGAACTCAACGGTAAGTTAGATGTCAAGTAGAAACTTGGTAAACGGACAGAGAGGGCCACTAGAGGACTGGAGCCAAGTCAATTGGCCCAAAGTTTTCAAGGCGGTCAGGAATCTAAGGCAGCGAATCTTTCTCGCGAGTCAGCTTGGCAACTGGCGCAAGCTGCGGAGCTTGCAAAGGTTGATGTTAAGAAGCCGCTCAAACCTACTGCTGTCAGTACGGAGAATCACCCAGACCAATCAGGGCAAGGCAACGGCAGGAATTGACAAAGAAATTGTCAATACCCCAGAGCAACGGGTGAAGCTGGTAAACGAATGGACAGGTGGAAGCCAAAGTCCGACAAGACGGGTAATGATTCCTAAGTCCAATGGAAAGTTACGACCGCCCTTGTATCCCAACCGTGCGCGACAGAATCGAACAGGCAGTAGTAGCCAATGCACGCTTAGCCCAAATGTGTTGCCGTGTTCGAGCCCAACTCCTATGGGTTCAGACCCGGAAAAAGCTGTCAAGACGCCATTGGCCAGAGCTTTATCAGACTCCGAAATGGCGGGGACACCTGGGTTCTAGAAGCTGACATCAAGGGTTTTTTTGACAACATTGCCCATGAATCCATCCTCAGGCACTTGGGGAACTTCCCTGGAAAGACTCGGATAGAAGGATGGTTAAAAGCTGGGTTTGTCTACCAAGGGGATTACACCCCGACGGAGACGGGCACGCCACAAGGAGGGGTAATCTCGCCCCTGCTGGCCAATATAGGGTTGCATGGCCTAGAAGATTTCATCAAGGCTACCAACAAGAAACTTGGTGTGGTAAGGTACGCTGATGACTTCATTGTCACGGCCTGGGACAAAGGGAGTCTCGAAAAGGCCCAAGCCCAGATACAGCAATGGATGTCCGAAAGAGGACTTGAACTGTGCATGGAGAAGACGGTGATTACGTCAATAGAAGACGGCAACGACAACCGGGGTTTTAACCACTGCCAATACAGCGGAAAACTGCTCATCAAACCCTCGAAAAAGAAAGTCCTGGACTTCTGTAAGAGGATAGGCAAAGAAATCCGCTACCTAAATGGGGCGGAACAGGAAGTCCTCATCAAGAAGCTCGCATCCGATTCTCCGAGGTTTTGCGTGCCTACTACAGAGGAGTAGTCAGCAAAGAAACCTTTAGCTACATCAGTTACAGGGTGTGGCAATACCTCTGGCGTTGGGCGAAACGGCGGCACCCCAACAAAAACACCAAGTGGGTTCGGAAGCGCTACTTCCACACGATCGATGGTGTAAAGTGGACATTTGCTTTCCAAAGCGAAAAACGGGGTAAGGAAGTCATGCTAACCCTTTACCCCGTAAACAAAGTGGCCATTGAACGTCATGTGAAAGTGAAGGGAGATGCCTCACCGGATGACCCCTCCCTGCGTGAATACTGGGACAAGCGCCACCAGAAACAGGGCAATAGCTACTGGGAGAAGAACTCCCGTAACTACAAGATAGCCCAAAAACAGAACTGGAAGTGTCCAGTATGTGGCCAACCATTACTCAACGGAGAGGAAATCGAAACCCACCACATAATACCTGTGGCTCTAGGCGGGCTGAACGACATCAGCAACCTGCAGCACCTGCACAAAGCGTGCCACAAGCAGGTACATTCCAAATCCAAGCAGAATCGCTCGAAGTAAGGCTTGAGCCGGATGATGCGTTCATTGTCACGTCCGGTTCTTAGGGGAGGTTTGGGGAGTAATCCCCAAACCTTACCCGACCTTTTGAGCCGCGAAGCGACATGACAAACCCAATCGAGTGGAACTTGCTCAATGGTAACACCGGCACCGGCAAGGGCTGAGTGGCGATCGTGCATCTTGCTTTGCTGTGCGCAACTAGGGCTTGTGACGGTGCTCAACCGGCTGTGGCGCACGAAACAGAAGACAGCACGAAAAGTCTAATCAGTCAAGGGGTGCCGGTGGGGTGGGGGGATCACCGGCACGTCAAAGCGGAGAAAGGTGCGGATGCTAGGGTGCCGGTGGGGTGGCGCATCGGGGATGCCGGTGCTAGACTTTTCCTTGGTGAATAGGCAACCAGCTCCTAAGACACTGGCAGTAATCGCAGATCCCGTTTTCGGCAGTGATCAACAGCGATCTCTGGGAATGGTAGCGTTAGGGAGCAAGCCGGTGGAAGCGCAACAGTTGCTTCGCACCGCTTCTGATGCCGGTATTCAGTGGAAACGGCTCCCTTTCACGCACACAGAAGCGCAACAAATTCTCTCCTTCGCACCCGAGACACAGCGCCAGCAGGCGTTCGATTTTGCCTCCAGTCGCGCCACCGCCACTTCCTCCGAACTCAGCCAGTACCGCCAGAGTGCATTTCGCCACTCACGGCTTCGCCAACAGCGACAAACCAGAACTGTTAGCCATTGTGCTGTCTCTGGTGGATGAAAAGGGAAATTGGCAAAACGGCTACTTGCGGCTGAATGATATCTTCAATCTTAACTTGCCGGCGGAGTTGGTGGTGCTGAGCGCCTGTCAAACGGGGCTGGGAAAGGAGATCAAAGGAGAAGGGCTCGTGGGGCTGACAAGAGGGTTTATGTATACCGGCTCTCCGCGAGTGGCGGTATCGTTGTGGAGTGTGAGTGATCAAGCGACGGCAGAGCTGAGGGTAATATTTTATCAGAAAATACTGAAAGAAGGCAAGCCGGCGGCGGCGGCTCTGCGAGAGGCACAATTGGAGATGTGGGGAGAGACGCGGTGGAAGTGGCCTTATTACTGGGCGGCGTTTGTTTTGCAAGGGGAGTGGAGGTGAGTGTAAGGGATTAGGGGTTACGGGTTAGGGGTTAGGTGTGAGATTTCAGGAGTAATCCCATGCGATAATCAGATCGTGCGATGATGCCCCACCCGATGATGCCCCACGCCCACCAGCTGTGCTGTCAAGATTTTGCGCCAGCCCCCGCCCCTACAAGTCACAGGCTTTCTATCTGCTGCCGAAAGGCTAAATAATGTTTAAAACAGGCGGGGGAGAGAAGAGGAACAGTTTAGAATACAATTGACTGTTCAGCGGGTGTGTGATATGCTTTACCCAATTAAGTGCAATTAAATCAATGGAGTCGCCGGCACCGGCAAAGGCTTACCGGCGAGTTTTCAAGCTGTCTTGCTGTGCTTCTCGACTGCAAGTGCCGGCGCTCAACCGGCTGTGGCGCAGCAAAGAGAAAACAGCACAAAAAGTTTAATCAGTCAAGCGGTGCCGGTGGGGTGGGGGGATCGCCGGCACGTCGTTGCGGGGAAAAGTGCGGATGCTAAGATGGCGGTGGGGTGGCGCGATCGCATGCCGGTGTCAGACAATTCTCCGGTGAATGTGGCGCAACAGTCAGAAATTCCTTCCCCCTCCGCTTCTCGCGCCGCTGCCGAAAAATTGTTTGAAGAGGGAGAAAAGCTGAGCAACCAAGGCACAGCAGAATCTCTGAGGGCGGCTATTGAGAAATATTTTCAGGCGCTGCCGCTGTTTCGAGCTGCCGGTGACAAGCGCGGGCAAGCCACAACACTGTACAATATGGGTGTAGTCTACCAGTCCTTAGGGGAAAAACAAACAGCTGTCAACTATTACAGCCAAGCACTTCTGCTTTACCGCGCCCTTGGCGACAGAGAAAAGGAAGCAGGCACTATATATATGATAGGTGTAGTGTACCACTCCTTAGGGGAAAAACAAAAAGCCCTCGACTACTACAACCAAGTGCTGTCACTTATCCGCGCCCTTGGCGACAGGCGCCCTTGAAGCAGTCACCCTCAATAACATTGGTGCAGTGTACGAATCCTTAGGGGAAAAACAGAAAGCCCTCGACTACTACAATCAATCACTGCCAATTCGCCGCGCCGTTGGAGACAAACACGGGGAAGCCTTCACCCTTAACAATATCGGCAATGTCTACAACTACTTGGCGGAAAAACAAAAAGCCCTCGACTATTACAGCCAAGCACTTACACTTCGCCGCGCCGTTGGCGACAGGCGCCCTTGAAGCAGTTACCCTCAACAACATCGGTACAGTGTACGATTCCTTAGGGGAAAAACAGAAAGCCCTCGACTACTACAGTCAAGCGCTGTCAATTATCCGCGCCCTTGGCGACAGAGAAGGTGGATCAGCCACTCTCCACAACATCGGTAAGGTTTATGAATCCTTAGGCGAAAAACAGAAAGCCCTTGACTATATAAGTTAAGCACTTCCGCTTATCCGCGCCGCTGGCAAGAAGGAAGAGGAAGCCACCATTATTTATCATATCGCTGATCTTGAGCGTGACACCGGCAATCTCACAGAAGCACTGACTCAGATTGAAGCATCTCTCAAGATTATAGAAGACTTGCGCAGCCAAATCGCCAACTCCCAACTTCGCACCTCCTATTTTGCCACAGTACAGGGTTATTACGAATTCTACATCGACTTGCTGATGCAGTTGCACAAACAGCAACCCAACTCCGGCTACGACGCTCAAGCACTGCACATTTCAGAAAGCGCCCGCGCCCGCACTCTCCTCGAACTCCTCACAGAAGCAGGTGCCGATATCCGTGCCGGTGCTAGCCCCCAATTATTGCAGCGAGAACGCACTTTGCAGCAGCAACTAGATGCGGTAGAAAAGCAGCGCGTACAGCTGCTAGCTGATAACTCCACCCAAGCGCAAATAGCTTCCTTAGAAAAACAGCGCGACTCTCTCTTCAGCCAATACGAGGAAGTGAGAGCGCTTCTCCGCACCACAAGCCCCCGCTACGCCGCCCTCACCCAGCCTCACCCCCTGACTCTGCAAGAAATTCAGCAACAAGTGATCGATGACGACACTTTACTGCTAGAATACTCCTTAGGGGAAGAGCGCAGCTATCTGTGGGCTGTCAGCAAAACCCGCATCGACAGTTACGAACTTACCACCCGCGCCAACATCGAAAAAGCCGCCAAAGCTTTCCGGGATGCTGTGACTTCCCGTGAATTTGCTTCTCAAACTCGCTTAGCAGCCACAGGGTTACTCCTCTCCGAGATGATCCTCAAGCCTGCTAAAATTGCTGGCTTCAAACGATTGCTGATTGTCAGCGACGGCGTTTTGCAATACATCCCTTTCTCCGCTCTACCGGCATCGATAACCTCAGATGCTGTTATAGTACCGCTAATCGCCCAATATGAAATTGTTAATCTACCCTCCGCCTCCGCTTTAGCTATTGTGCGGCGCGACACCTCGCAAAGACAACCGGCACCCAAAACACTGGCGGTAATCGCAGATCCCGTTTTTGGCACTGACGACGATCGAGTTAGGGGAATTATAGCATCTGGGAGTGTGCCGGTGGAAGCGCAACAATTACAAAGAGCCGCCGCAGATGCCGGTATTGCCTGGAACCGGCTCCCTTTTACGCGCAATGAAGCGCAGCAAATTCTCTCCCTCGTACCCGAAGCACAGCGCCAGCAAGCGTTCGATTTTGCCGCCAATCGCTCAACCGCAACTTCCTCAGAACTCAGCCAGTATCGCATAGTGCATTTCGCCACTCACGGGTTTGCTAACAGCGAGAAACCGGAACTTTCCGGAGTTGTGCTGTCTCTGCTTGATCAAAAGGGCAATTGGCAAAACGGCTACCTACGGCTGAATCACATATTCAATCTTAACTTACCGGCGGAGTTGGTAGTGCTGAGCGCCTGTCAAACGGGGCTGGGTAAGCAGATCAAAGGAGAAGGGATCGTGGGGCTGACAACAGGGTTCATGTATGCCGTTTCTCCACGAGTCGTCGTATCTTTGTGGAGCGTCAATGACAAAGGTACAGCTGAGATGATGGTAAACTTTTACCATAAAATGCTCAAATAAGGCAAGCCTGCTGCTGCTGCTTTGCGAGAAGCACAATTGGAGATGTGGGAAGAGAAAACTTGGAAATTGCCCTATTACTGGGCACCTTTTGTTTGGCAAGGAGAGTGGAGGTAATTTATAGAAGTTAGGTTTTATGGTTTATGGTTAGGAGTGGGCAGTTACATATACCAACTAAGACCTAAAACCTAAAACCTAAAACCTAAGATATAGCAGCAGTTATATTGGGAACGGACATGCATTTCACTATCCGCATACATCTAATTTTTCGTTTATATGGGTATTTTAATATTGAACCGCAGATTAACGCAGATTAACGCAGATGTGACAATAGACCCTCATGTCCGCGCCCTAAGTGAATATTGCTATATAAGGTTAGGTATTAGGTTTCTGGAGTAATCCCATGCCCAATTACCAATGCGATGATGCCC
>Ga0185317_100190_pt1 | contig 20273 bp, 16 predicted proteins | sample DevilsHole_FD_128020 | JGI IMG/M metagenome (GOLD analysis project Ga0185317, IMG submission 128020) | Groundwater microbial communities from Devils Hole, Nevada to study Microbial Dark Matter (Phase II) - Devils Hole (SPADES assembly)... | ecosystem: Environmental > Aquatic > Deep subsurface >...
CTACAGAGAATACACCTGGCCATCAATCAGCAAGCGGGTGATGCCCTTCGCTTGCAGGTAAGAGCTGACTTTTTGCAGAATTTGGCCATCGGGAACTTTGATCACGCGCTGGCTGCGATTGGAAAACCGGCGGGCGACGCGGTGGTTGTCAAACACCGGCAGAGTTTTCTGCTGCACCTCGCCGGCGGGAATTTGCCCGAGTTCCCCGAACTCTTTTAGCGGTCGAGCGATCAGTTCCGCCAAGCGGTCAACCACCAAATAGCAGGTTTTGGGAAGAGACGCTTCAGACAGCGGTAAAACTTTTACAGTGCCTGTTGGGCGAGATAGCCGGCGGGACTCCACCTGCTCCGTATCGAAGTCTAAATCTTCTAGATCGTCCTCATCCTCATCGAGGCCGACATGATCATCCTCATCCTCATCCTCATCGAGGTCGGAGAAGTCCTCCTCTTGAGAGAGCAGTTCTTCCCCCAGCATTTCTTTGAGGGCGCTCGCTTCGGCTGCGGTTGTCTCTGCCAGGGGGCCGGCTCCCTGGGGCTCGCCAGTCTCAAGCAGGTCTAGCAGCTCCGGCTCCATAGCAGCGGGGAAAGCCGTTTGGCTCTCTGCGCTTGCCCCCCGGCTGGTGCGGCTGCGCCGGAGAGTCGGTGCCGGGGCGGGAGCGGCCACTTCCGGCGCGGGCGGCAGCGGCTCTGGCGCAGGGGCTTTTTCACCGCCACTCGCTCCCGGTAAGCTCGCCGAACGCTTTTGCCCGACGAGGAGTTTGTACTCCTCCTCAGACAAGTGGCTCTTGAGGATGCGGCTAATCGTCGAGTTGCTGACGTCGAAGCGATTGGCCAAGGTCAGGGTGGTTTCTCCTGAGTGCCGGTACAGGTCGATAATCTCGTTTATGTCAGAATCGGAGAGTTTTCTGGGAGTCATGGGGCCTCCGCACCCATTAGTTGGGCAACAGTTGACTGGAAAGCAGGGGAAAAGCCGGTGGGCGGGTACTCGGAATTTAAATTCTAACAGCTAAAATCTAAAATTCCCTTAACCGCGTTTGCGTGCGGGCCGGCGAGAGCGGGTCGATATGTCATATTCCAAAACCGCACCAATCCCAAACAAAACGCCACAGAAGACAAAAAATACTTCCAGCAGGCTGCCGCTTTGGTATTCTCCCTGTATGTGGCTATCGGCGTATTTAAACCACATATCCGCAATGTACAGGCAAAAGGTGGCGGCGGCAATCATCCGCCAAGACTGCGAAAAGCGCCCTCCCCAGAAAGCGAGCAGCAGAGCGGTGGCAATAATCAGCAGGAAGACATCCCCAATTATGTAAAATAAATTAACGTAACGGGCTATAGGCTTTAGGGTCTTGTCGAGGGCCTGCACCCAACCAGGTGCTGTGGAATTTTCCTCTTCCTCCGGTTCTGACTCTACAGCCTGAGGGGCGGCTGCCTGGGCGGCAGGTTTAGCATTAGGCTGGAGTGCAGGCGCAATGGTAGCCGCAGTTGTGCCAGATGCCGGTGTGGCCGTAGCTGCAGCTTGCTCAGGAGCAGCTGTGGCAGCCGGCTCTGCCGGAGGCGTCGCCACCCAGACAGCCAGAGCAATCCCCGCTACAGCCATCCCCACCAGCACCCCCCACTGCCATTTTTCTAGATTTAGTCTCCTGCTGCTCACCGCCAGAACCATGCCCCAGCTGAGCGACACATAGCAGACCATATAAAACAGATCGGCCAGGGAAACATCGGGATTGAGCCCCCACAGCAGCTCCCAACAGCCAAATAGCAAATTCCCGATAAAGTACGAGCTCATCCCCACACCAATTCCCAGCCAGACATTCCGCCCGCTGACAATCACAGGGCTTTTCCAATTCCTCAAACACAGTACAGCGGCGGATAGGAATGCCGAACACTCAAAGATATAGGTGCCTATCACATACCACTCTGGCTTATCCCCGCCGCTTGCGTCCGGGACACTAAACAGCAGAAAAAATAACAGCGCCAAAACTCCCCAAACAATGCTGCTAATGACGATTGTCTGAGCTGACAGTAACGATTGAATGGTCGATGACTTTTCTGATGTGCTGCTCATAGAGATTGTTTTCTCAGGCGTAACTAGCAAGTCTTGAGCAGAGACAGGAGATTTGTGATTTTTCCGGTGAGAAAATTCACCATCTCCCCTACCGCTCTGCAATCGGGCGTCGCATATTCTTCAGTCGGGCGGCGTGCATTGGAAATAATTCTTTAAGCTGTCGCCCACAGCTGGCCGAGGCGAGACTGATTCATCCAGCTGATAAACTGCTTGCGCTCCCCATCTGGCATGTCTTGCAGGGCATCAATCACTCGGTCGGTAAAGTTGGCGTTGCCGAAATACTCTTTGCCCAAGCGATGGAGTTCTTGCAACAAGGTATTGAGATGGTGGTCCTGCCAGGGGGGCACGGCGGTACTTTCGAGCGGGTCTTTGGTCAGCAACTGGCTGACCGCATCGCGGGAATCTGTCTGGGGGAAGTTCCACTGCCGAAACACCTCGCCAATCTGCTTTTGGAACGAGCTGGCCTGCCGGGGCCCGAGCAGGTCTTCGATCTCAAAGTACACCGCCTGTAGCAGCAGGAGGCAGGCTTGAATAAAAAACGGAGCCGCTGCCACACCGCTTCCTTGGGCCTCCTCACTCAGCTGCTCTATGCGGATTTTGCCCCAGACGCTGTACCGATCTGGCTCCTCCAGCAGCACACAAGCCTTCCCACGGTTATCGGTCAGGTCCCGCCAAAAGGCTTTGGCCTCTTCGGCTTGCTTGGCGTTGAAGACGCTAATTAAGCGAAAGGTCTGTCCCTGATAGTTAAGAATCGGAACCTGCTGGCCCGTTTTGGGGTGCTGCACGCTGGAAATCTCAACATCCTGCCGTTTCAGAATAAACATGACAATGCCACTTGAGTCCTCTGTGAGCCTAGGGGAGCTGTGGGGGTAGATGGGGATCGCAACAGCGACGGTCGATTAAGCAGAATGCCTGAGTGGGGAGCAAGCTGAGTCGCGTTGGCGCTGATTAACAACCTATCTTAATCTGTGATCGCTGGGAAAATCCCCCTGATCGCCCGGGGCAAGCGCGTCGGGCGGGCCAGCAAAGGAAAGCTCGGCGGAGTAGAAGCCACTTTCCTGAAGTTGCAGTCCTCGGTTTTCCGCGATCGCACGCCCGGAAGCGGGGAACAACTTGTATATTAGTCCGTCACTTAACCGCGCTCGCCCCACAGCCGCCCACTCAGAAGCGCTCCCGGACTGTCACAGAGGGTTTTCACTCCCCTGAGCATCCAGATTCTTCTGAAAGCGAGAGCGCCTTTTTGGCTGCTGCGCCAAGCTCTTTGAGCCGTCTTCTGCGATCCTGTTCTCAGAACCAGACCGGCAACGCCAGTCTCCCGCTCAGTCTCCAGGCTTCCCAGCAGCTGGCCACACTCCTGCGCCCCCCCGCAGAAGCGGGAGCCCGGAGGTAGCTTACTGTCTGGTTTTTGCTCTACATTTATCATCAAACTGCTCGCCGCTGCTGTTCCTAACCCTCGCTCTGTAAGATCGGGCCAGTTTCCTCACAGCGACTGTGCCGCTACATCTTTTTAATACCACACGCGACCCTACTCCCGCCGGCTGGCCATCCGTGGGGACTCTTTTCCTCTGGCAGAGGAACGCCAGCCCCCACTGGCCTCCGGACTGTTGGCCCGACTGCCCAAAAGAGGGCGGAGCCAGTGGCTGCCTTAAGTCGCTATTATGAAATTGCCACTTAATGGCGAGCGGGAATAGCAACCGGCTGCTGTAAAAACTCCTGTCGGGCCATCCCACGCCTCCCCACAGCCCGCTGCCAAAAAACAGCCGACTGGCCACTGGATTTAGTCGGACGTGACTACTTTCGTTATATTATTAATTTATATGCTCGCGCCGCTCAGCGGATTGCCGTGCCCGTATTAAAATTGATTTAAACTTGCCCCAGTAGCTCAGAGGATTAGAGCATCTGCCTTCTAAGCAGAGAGCCGTAGGTTCGAGTCCTACCTGGGGTGTGGCCCAAAAAAACTGTCCAGCCATACAAGGCAGGCGTCTCGCCTGCTTTCCAGGTTTCTGGGACAGGCGCTCTGGCCTGTCCTACGTCCGCGCCCTAAGTGGCTAGTGCTAGATACTGAGACATATATTCTAGAATCTCTCTGACGAGCCAACTGTTCGTCTATCTCTATTTTCCTTTCTCAAAAGCCCGTGACGAGGATTGAACTCGTGACCTCACCCTTACCAAGGGTGTGCTCTACCACTGAGCTACACGGGCGCGGTCAAGTTCTTGTTTTCGACTTCAAATTCTCTATCTAAAATCTAAAACGCCAACTTTGACCTGTTTAAGGTGGGCCGGGCTAGATTCGAACTAGCGTAGGCGTAGCCAGCGGATTTACAGTCCGCCCCCATTAACCACTCGGGCACCGACCCATTCACCTCACAGTTATTAAATCTAGCACACCCTCTCTCAAATTTCAAGCATTTTTAAAAAATTTTTTTGAAATTTGAGCCTGGCTGCTGGCCACCGGCTTGCTGCCACCTTGATGTCCTCTCCGCTGGCCTTGGTCAGAACCAGCCTGCGGGCGTCCACCGCCCTCAACATCTTTGCCAAGCGCCATTCCAGCTGTCGGAGCCGGTGTTGCCGGCCTTTCTGGCTGGAGCAGTGCGCCCAGAAGCAACCACTCCGATTGCAGCTTTTCAACTGCGAGCCACAAGTATTTATAGTACACCTTTTGGCGCGTCTGTAAAATACGATTTTTTTATAGTATTTGGCATTTAGATAAACATTACCTATATAAGGGAGGGCCACAGGCTCAGCCGGCAGGCCCCACTGGCAGCCGGTGGACAAGAGGACGGTTGAGAGAGTCGTTGAGGCGAGGGCGTGTCGCGGGGGAGTGCCGGTGTGGGGGTGTGCGCGGCAGGCCCGCATGGGGCGTGGGACATGGCCAGACTGCCGCAGCGCTGGCCTTCCCGCCCCACTGTGCGATCGCGATTGCCCAGCATTTGAGATCGGGGGAGTGCCCCCACACCTGGGGGCAGAGATCCCAGGCACGCCGGTGCGGCGGTTAGTGGCGTGCCGTTTCACCAGCCGGTGAACGTTGATCGGGAAGTGACTGGGATCTGTTAACTTAGTTAAAGAAGACTAACTCCACGTTCCCCGAACGGGTTAATCGCTTTGCGAGTCTGCCGGCACAGCTTCCCAACGGATTCTGGCCCGCAGCAACGGCTCAACCCTTGAAAGTCGGGCAATATATTTCTGAGTCCGGTTGTTGTACCACCCATAGCTTCCCATCCATAAAATGAACATTCTTGGCAATCTCCTTCCCCAAGTCTCTCAGCCCCCCCGCGCCAAAAAGCAGCAGCAGCGTCGCGGCATAGAAATTAAATCGAAGCGCGAAATCGAAATCATGCGGCAGGCGGCTTTGATTGTGGCAACGGTGCTCAAAGAAATTTCCGAGATGGTGCAGCCCGGGATGACGACCGCTGACTTGGACGCTCACGCTGAGAAACGCATTCGCGAAATGGGCGCAACTCCCAGCTTTAAAGGCTATCACGGATTTCCAGCCTCAATTTGCTCCAGCATTAATAATGAAGTGGTGCACGGCATTCCCAGCCGCAAAAAGGTGATTAAAACCGGCGATGTCCTGAAAGTGGACACCGGCGCTTACTACCAGGGCTTTCACGGCGACTCCTGCATCACGATCGCCGTGGGTGAAGTGACGCCAGAAGCGGCGAAATTAATTCGCGTCGCTGAAGAAGCCCTCTACAAAGGAATCGAACAAGTTAAAGCCGGCAACTGCCTGCTCGATCTGGCCGGTGCGATTCAAGACCATGTAGTGGCAAATGGCTTTAGCATAGTCGAAGACTTCACCGGCCACGGTGTGGGGCGCAACCTCCACGAAGAACCCTCCGTGTTCAATTTCCGCACCCACGAAATGCCCAATGTCAAACTCCGCGCCGGCATGACGCTGGCAATTGAGCCAATTTTGAATGCCGGTTCCAAGCACACCCGCATTTTGCCAGACAAATGGACTGCAGTCACGGTAGATAACGCTCTTTCCGCTCAGTTTGAGCATACCGTGCTCGTCACAGAAACCGGCTACGAGATTTTGACCGATCGGTCGAAGGTTTAGTCCTTAATTTCAACCCAACAATTCTAGCGGCAGAGCTGCGCCCCTATTATTTATATGGCGGGCTTTTATCTTGCAGGCTCTGCCCTAAAAAGGTTAGTAGTTGGGCTGCACGCCCAAAGTTCGTAGGGGCGGGTTTATCCACAATGTCTCTCCGAAGTTCAGATGCTGGTAAACCCGCCCCTACTGAGCGCCCAAAGTTCGTAGTTGGGCTGCACGCCCAAAGTTCGTAGTTGGGCGTGCAGCCCAAAGTTCGTAGGGGCGGGTTTATCCACAATGTCTCTCCGAAGTTCAGATGCTGGTAAACCCGCCCCTACTGAGCGCCCAAAGTTCGTAGGGGCGGGTTTATCCACAATGTCTCTCCGAAGTTCAGATGCTGGTAAACCCGCCCCTACTGAGCGCCCAAAGTTCGTAGTTGGGCGTGCAGCCCAAAGTTCGTAGTTGGGCTGCACGCCCAACTGGCGATATCGGGACTGCTCATAATTTTCTTATGTGACGATGTGCGCCTATCCTAAAATGCTTATTGAATAGCTTTTATAGGCTATGCTTACTTTATACAATTAGCAGATTAAAAGCATAACAGCTGAGGGGGTAGGGTAGGTTTCCCCAAGGGAGGGCTTGCCGGTTAGAATAGAGTGCCGGCAAGCGAGGGAACGCACCTGACGATGGAAGAACCCACAAAGCCAATGATAGCAGAAGCGGCTAAAGCCCAGTTTTTGAGAGCGGGAAACGGCAGAGACTACCCGCGCATTCAAATTTTGACGGTTGAAGATTTAATGACAAAAGGGAAGCGCCCGGAATTTTTTGATATGAGTCTGGGAGGGCTGGCATTTAAAAGAGCGGAAAAGGAAATGACAGTTGGCGAGCAACAAAGTTTGTTTTAGGGATAGGTAAACCACCGGCGAAGGAGTTAGGAGCGCCCCCACCGACACCCAACAGCACCATCTTCTAAAAGAAACCCGGTTTCTGGTGTGAGACAGAGCGCTGATAGTCTTGGGGCAGGGTAGGAAACCCGGTTTCTGCGTAAGTCCTGGTGACACTTTGCCAACTGTCCGCCCTAATTTTCCGCCGCAGATGCCTGTGAGTTAATCGTCAACCGGCAATAAGTCCACAAAAAGCCAGACACAAGTCTTCAGATTAGCTGGCTTTGGTAAAATAGCAGACAGGCGAGTTAAGATGTGATTGCAGGCACGCCCCTTGGGCGCACTTTGGAAATAGCACCCCGGAGGAAGGCAGGAGGAATGGATAAGGGCGATTTAGCATTTACCCCGGCACTGGAACAAGCTCAGCTCATCCGCAGCAAACAAGTGTCGCCGCTGGAATTAATCGAGCTTTACCTAGAACGCATAAACCGGCTCGACTCTCAGCTGGGCAGCTATTTTACCGTGACAGCTGAGATGGCGATAGCGGATGCCAAAGCCAAAACTGAACAGCTGGCTAACACCGGCAGCCCCTCAGAACTGCCCCCCTTCTTTGGCGTGCCGATTTCTATCAAGGATCTCAACCCGGTTGCCGGTGTGCCCTGCACCTACGGCACAGCAGCCCTGCGCCACCAGCTGGCCACTCACGATGACGCTGTAGTGGCGCGAATCAAGCAGGCAGGATTTGTTATTCTCGGCAAAACCGCCACATCCCAAGTGGGTTCTCTGCCCTATACGGAACCGGAAGGATTTCCCCCAACCCGCAATCCCTGGAACCTGGAGCGCACTGCGGGAGGATCGAGTGGCGGCGCTGCTGCTGCAGTGGCTGCTGGACTGTGCCCAGTGGCCCAAGGCTCGGATGGCGGCGGCTCGATTCGCGGGCCTGCTTTTTGCTGCGGTTTGGTGGGCCTTAAACCGGCACGGGGGCGAGTCTCTCACGCGCCGGTGGGCGATTACCAAAGTGGGATTTCCATTAATGGCCCAATAGCCCGCACCGTGCGCGACGCCGCCGCCCTTCTCGATGTCATGTCGGGTTATGTCACCGGCGATCCCTACTGGTTGCCCGATCCAGAAATGCCTTTCCTGCAAGCAACTGAGCGAAAACCCGCTTCCCTGCGCATCGCCTTTTCCACCTCAATTCCACCTATGGGGGAAGTCGCGCCGGCGTGCGGGCAAGCGGTGCTGGACACGGTGCGGCTGCTGCAAGATATGGGCCACGCGGTTGAAGCCGCCTGTCCCGATTTCACCGGGCTGATTGAGCCTTTTAAAGTCGTTTGGCAAGCCGGTGTGGGCGCGTCTGGCATTCCCGCCCCGTTGCTGGAGAAAATGAATCTCTGGTTGCTGGAGAATACCGGCAGCGCTGGTGACTACCTGCGGGCTGTTTACCAGATGCAGGCAATTTCGCGGCGGACTGTGGCCTTTTTTGACAGTTTCGACGTGCTGGTGCTGCCGGTGTACATGCACACACCCCCGCGCGTCGGGGAGTGGGCTAACCTGTCTGCCGAAGAGACGCTGGAAAGGATTGTTCGCTGGATTGCTCCCTGTCCGCCTTTCAACGCCAGTGGCCAGCCGGCGGTGGCGCTTCCCGCCGGTTTTGACCCAGATGGCATGCCGGTGGGCGTCCAGCTGGTGGGGCGACCGGCTGCGGAAGCCACTCTGCTGGCCCTGGCGGCTGGGATTGAAGCGGCCAAACCCTGGAGCCATTACCGCCCACCTTTTGCCCTGTGAAATTCTGGGGGCTGCCGGGGGTTGGATTTTTAACCGCAGATGAACGCAGATAAACGCTGATTGTTATGCAATTTATATGCTAGCAATTCTTAGCGATCGTAGCACTCGTTCCCAGCCACCCTTACGGGAAGCCTGCGGCTACAGGCTGGGAACGCCGCTTTGTCGGCTCCGCCGACTTTAAATAAAAAACTATCCGATAAACGCAACATATTAAATGCACAATGTTCTGTTTTTATGATGGCTGTATCTGAGTTTGAAGCGCCTATTTAAAGTGGCTAATTTCCGCACTTTTTACCTTTCGGCGTCACGTCGGGATAAAAGGTGATGATAGAGCTTTCGTTCCTGACCAAAACAGCCGGAAACGACTGTTTCGTTTCAGAGTCTCGCACTGTGTAGATGCAGTCACCCTGGAAACTGCTCTGATTTTTAAAGGCTTTTGTGGCGTCTGTGAGAATTTCTTGAGCGTTGCTGGGGTAGGCGTAACTTTTCACGTTGGCGGTGACAGTGCCGTTTCCCTGCCCGATTGCCACGCCCAGGGTGTAAACCGCACCGGGGATTACTTCTTCTCGGCTGGAGTTATTCGGCAATCGGCCAGCAATTCCTTGGTTTTGTAACTGCAAATATCTGCCGGCAAAGTGCAGTCCGCCAATGGTGTTTGAGTTCTTTATATCGCCGCAAAAAATATGTTCAAAGCCTCGCCGGTTGAACCAGATAGCGGTGAGGTCGTCGAGAAATTCCGCATCACTTTTGCGCCCGGAACGCAGTTCGCCGACAGCCCCCTTGACTTGGCGCAGCACTTGCGGGTAGTCTGAGAGCAATTTTTTGAAAGTCTCTGGTTTGACTCGGGTGCCAATAGAGCCGCAGGTTTCCAGCACTGACTGGTCGAAGGTATTCAGCTGGGGTGGCGGTGGCGTTATGTCTACTTTCTGACCGGCTGGAAAGCCCACAGTAACGGGGTTGTTAATTTTATCAAAAAAAGGCAGTAAATTTGCGCTTGCCTGAACTGCTGGGCGGTTCTGGGAAGGTTTCGGGGAAACGCTTGCCAGCTGGGGCTGGTTGCAGGAAGTTACCCCCAGCCACAGTAGAGTCAGAATCCCGAGGGTGCCAATCAAGTTGATCGCCATTGGGCTAAGTCTGGGAAAAATGATAGAAGAGGCGCTATGCTTTGAGCGTGCTGTAGCCTTTAGCCTTTAAGCTGTTGGCGTCGAAGGCAATAAAATGGAGGACTAAATATGAAAGTTACCCTATTTGCCGGTTTTGTGATGCTGCTGGCGGCATTTATCGCCTTTGGAGACCAAATCCCGCCTCTTCCGCCCCAGATGAAGAAGACGAGTTCCGACACTCGCACCGCCTTGGTGAAATTTGGCACTGGCTTGGTTCCCGGCTGGGCCAAAAAAGACCAAAACAAGCGAACCCAAGAGGCGATTGACAAAGAGCAGAAAGGAGTTCCGGCTTCTCAGTGAGGTGGGTTTATTCTCGTTCCCACCCAGAGGCTGGGAACGAGAAACTGGGGGATGGCAGACAGCTCCTTTTCCCTGCTAGCTTTGTTTCAGCCAGCTGAACATGGCTCGCAAATCTTTGCCCACTACTTCAATCGGGTGTTCGGCTTCCTGCCGGCGCATGGCGGTAAAGCCCGGTTTGCCTGCTTGGTTTTCCAACACGAAGTCCCGGGCAAATTGGCCGGACTGGATCTCTTGCAGGATTTTGCGCATCTCGGCGCGAGTTTGATCGGTGACGATCCGCGGACCGCGGGTGTAGTCGCCGTACTCTGCCGTGTTGGAGATGCTGTCCCGCATTTTGGCCAGACCACCTTCGACAATCAGGTCAACAATGAGTTTGACTTCGTGGAGGCACTCAAAATAAGCCAGTTCCGGCTGGTAGCCGGCGGCGACGAGGGTTTCAAAACCGGCTTTGATCAGGGCGCTCAACCCGCCGCACAGCACGACTTGCTCGCCAAACAGGTCGGTTTCGGTTTCTTCTCGGAAGCTGGTTTCGAGAATGCCGGCGCGAGTGCCGCCGATGCCTTTGGCGTAGGCCATCGCCCGTTCCCGGGCCTGACCGCTGGCGTCTTGATAGACGGCAAACAAGCAGGGCACGCCTTGCCCTTGCTCGTAAGTCCGCCGGACTAAGTGGCCTGGGCCTTTGGGAGCGACCATCACCACGTCCACGTCTGGCGGCGGCACTACTTGGCCAAAGTGAATGTTGAATCCGTGGGCGAAGGACAGGACTTTGCCTGCCGTCAGGTGGGGCTCAATTTCATTTTTGTAGACCGTTTTCTGGACTTCATCTGGGAGCAGGATCATAAGCCAGTCAGCGGCCTGAGCGGCTTCGGCCACAGGGAGAACGGCAAGACCGGCATCCTTGGCTTTTTCGGCTGACTTGCTGCCCGGATACAGCCCGACAATGACGTTGATGCCGCTATCTTTGAGATTGAGGGCGTGGGCGTGACCTTGGGAGCCATAGCCGATGATGGCAATTGTTTTGTTGGCTAATAGGTCTAAATTAGCGTCGGCGTCGTAGTACATGCGGGCCATAGGGGGCTCTCTCCTTCCAGCAAGCGTCAAAGTTTTCTGTAAATTTTTTATTATACGCAATGCTGGTACTGAGCGCACCCCCTGCAGGAGGCAAGATCGAACTCTTTAGCTGAAGCTGCCGCCTGGAGGGAGAGCAGGGGCAATTGTTAATTTAATCTAAAATCTGTTAGCTCCAATCTAAAATCCCCTCACAGAGAGCCTTTGGGTTTTTGTTCGTAGTTAGGGGCGTATGCCTGCAGCAAGGCGCTGACTTGAGTCAGGACTTCGTTGCCCGACGACTTGCCGAGAGGAAGCCTTTCCGGGAAAAAGTCCGGCTGGTCGAGGTTGCGGGAGATTGCTTCACTGACTTGCTGGGCGATCAGTTCCTGGAGTTCCTCTCTGGCGCGGGAGCGCTGAAAGTTCGCACCCTCTTCTGTGGTGGCGTACAGGGGTGGGAGCCGGTTGAGGGCGTAAGCAGCAATGTCTCCAACGTCCAGGGAGCGCTCGCTGGTGGCTTCTATTTCTGCCACTCGGGCGATAGCCTCTGAAAGCACCAGCTCTTCCATGACGTTGATGAACTGTTTGCGGGGCAAGACAACGACTTCACCCGTTAAAAGCGCCCCCATCAGACGGTCGAGGGCCATATACTCTTCTATGGACAGTTCAGAAGCCGTGTTGCAGATGCGACCAACCTCCGCCTCCATAGCAGGCGTCAAATAACCGTCCTGCAGTGCCTGCTCAACGATTTTTTCAATACTCATAACACCTCTACACTCTACGGCACCATGTTACAGTTCACGTCAAAACCGATCAAATATCTACTTTGACCGGATCTACATTTTTGTAGGCTTTTCCCCGGACGGGCGCGGCCAGGGGGCGCTGCGCTTGCACGCGCCTCTACCGGAAAAGCAGAGAAACCTATTTCTAGTCGGGCAGCGGCGCTTGCGCTAGTTGGCTTACGCAATATATTATAGGCGGCATTTCAATCCTGATTAATGAACCGGCCCGTCCCACTCCTAATCCGCTCCCTCTTAATTCGCTTTCCCGCGCAGCTGTCTCGCTTTTGGACTGGAGCGCTCTCCCTTGAGCGGTTAGAGAAGCAGTTGGTTGAGCGCCACACTGGGAAATGTAGGTCTTGCCAACCGGCCACACGGGGAGCCGGATGTTACCGATGGCTTAAATATTCGTTTTCTCCCAGCCATTTTCCTGAAAATCTTGTTTGTGTCGAACCTGACATAACTGCCTGCTGAGCGATTTTATATCGTTTCTTTCTCACCCGCAATTTCAGGAATACCGCAGAAGGCATAGGGTTTTCCTTTATAAACTTTTCCAGCAGATCTGCCATACTGCCGGGCCTTGAAAACTAATTTCATCTATTTATTAGCCACTTGATATGGTAGCGCTTTGCCATCAGCATTTTCTTTAATAAAACGATGAACAGGCTTGCCGTCTGTCGCTCTAACTGCCAAAAAATATTGTCTGTCCCTGCAATTTGCCGCTCTGTCAAGATTTTTTGACAGCGAACATGTGGGATTCTGACCTTAATTTGTTGCCTGCATGGATTCTGTGTTGCTCTCCCAGCCGCCCGACTTGGCCCACAATCCGTTTGTAGGCATTTTTATTGGAACGGTTAAGCTGCTGAATGCCGTGGTAAAGCTGATCCATATTTATAAACATTCTTTATATTTTCTATATATACAATTTATCTTTAAAGACAGGGAGCGCTGCTTGTTTCCCGGTTAGGGGGTAGAACCATTCTAGCCCCTAACCCCACAGTTGCCACGCCGCGCCTCTATTCAAATCCGTTATATCTCCAGGGAACTGGATCGACAGACTTGCCGTGGACGTACAACCCCCAGTGCAGGTGCGGGCCTGTGGAAGCGCCGGTGGAGCCGAGTGCGCCAATCACTTGACCGGCTTTCACAAAGTCACCCTCCTTGACGTTAATGCGGCTCAGGTGCAAGTAAATACTGGTAACCCCCTGACCGTGGTCAATGCCAATGCAGTTGCCGTGAACCTCGAACCCGTCGGCTTCCCGCCCCACTAAGGCAATGCGACCGGCTGCCGGTGCCAGCACCGGCGAGCCATAGTCACCGGCGTAGTCCACCCCCCGGTGGTAATAGTCTTCCGCAAATTTACCATTATAGTAGCGGCGAACCCCGTAAATCGTTGTGATTTCACCGGCGTTAGGCCGCAGAAACGGCCCATTCCAGAATTTTTGCGGCGTGTCTAATTTTTTGAAGGCGTCTACCCGGTCGAATTCATAATCGCTGACGTTTCCGTCTTGCCCGGGAGGCAGCCAGATGGACTGGGTGGGAAAGTCCCGATCTCGCACCCGCACGGCTAAATTGCGCACCTGAGAGTCGCCTGTCACCTGGATTTGCCATGTTCCAGGAGGGTCTAGGGGCGTCGTGGGCAGCAAGGCGCGAAAGCGATTCTGGCCAATGGGGAAGGTGGGGTAGGTTTCCTTATTCACGGAAACCGTTGGGTTCTCCGCCCCACCGGCATCCACCTGAACGGTGACCGACAGGGTGTCCCCCAGTTGGGGATTGGCCGGTGCCAGCTGCACTTGCAAAGCCCGCACCGGCAGCGCCAAGCTGGCCATCGCCAAAGCCATGCCCGCTCTCAGCAGCGTCTTTTGCCAGTCGGCTCGCTTTTGTGGCTGCGCCGGGGCGGAATCGCCGGCAGCAATTCGTGTCGGGCGTGGGGTTAAACCCAGCCACTGATTCCACAGATGGTTCTTTTCGTGCGCAGGAGTCATACAGGATTGGGATTCAATGTCTATCGGCTTTTAGACTAGCGTTTCGCTTGTGCAGTTTCCAACCCTTTCCATCTCTTTTCCGGCAACAGGATCGAACCCCTTCGCCCCGCCCCGATTTACACCGGTAACTTATTCTTTGCAATTGCTCTAGCAATGGCGGGTCGAGAGCTTACCTTAAGGCTTGCTTGGCGTTAAGCTTTTTTTTATTTTTATTTTTAGTTAATGATCTTTTTGAAAACCGCCAAGACGCTTCGCCAAGGAAAGAAAAGATAGATTGTCTCTGCAAAGCTTTTAACATATATGTCCGCTTACATTCTCTGAAATATCAATATAAATGTTTAAACTTTAGGTATTCTTTGGATATTATTATAGGGCTTAGGGATATATTTAATTAACAATTAATTTCGTAAATAGCAATTTATCCCAAATAACCACGGACAATTAACGAATTGAAAATTTTGTAATAATTTGAGCTGTTGGCGGGGGCGCAATTGACTTTCCATTAGAGACTACCTGCGGTAAACCACAAGGTCTGATTATCTGAGAATTTATTATACCCAGGTTTCCCTAGATTCGCCAGAAAGTTGCTAAGATAATATAACTTAACACTTTTTCTCATAAAGCCAGTGCAAGAAGACTTTAGACTGATCGTGGATTTGGTCACGGTTCTGGCAGCTGCGGCGGCGGGAGGGCTGCTGGCATCACTGCTGCGCCAACCGGCCTTGCTGGGCTATCTGCTGGGGGGAATGATCGTTGGCCCTGCTGGGCTGGGACTGATAAAAGAAATCGTGCAGGTGGAAACCCTGGCTCAATTCGGCGTCGCCTTCCTGCTGTTCGCCCTTGGCGTTGAGTTTTCTTTCGCCGAACTCAGAAAAGTGCAAGCGATCAGTCTCGGCGGAGGCGGGCTGCAAATGGCCCTGACGATTCTGGTGGCCACCTCAGTGTCGTTGATCACCGGCTGGGTGAGCTCACCGGCACAGGGAGTGTTCTTAGGAGCCATCCTCTCCCTATCATCCACTGCAGTGGTGCTCAAGTGCTTGATGGAGCGCAACGAAACCTCAACGCCTCACGGACAGGTGATGCTGGGAATTTTAGTGGTGCAAGACCTGGCACTGGGCCTGATGCTGGCCGTGCTGCCGGCCCTCGACGAACCCCCTGAAGCGATCGGTATGGCAGTGGCTTGGGCGCTATTGCGGATCGGGCTGTTTGCCGCCGGCGCTTTTGCCGCCGGCATCTGGATCGTCCCCCGCTTGCTGCGATTCCTGGCTGCAACAGAAAGCCGGGAGCTGTTTTTGCTGGGAGTGGTCGCCCTGTGCTTGGGCATTGCCCTGCTGACGCACCGGCTGGGTTTTTCCATTGAGATGGGTGCCTTTGTCGCCGGTCTGATGATTTCGGAAGTGGAGTACGCTGACCAAACTCTCACCTACGTCGAACCCATACGGGATATATTTGCCGCCCTATTTTTTGTCTCGGTGGGCATGCTCATCGACCCCAAGTTCCTGTGGAACAATCTGGAACTGATTCTGGGACTGGTGGCGCTAGTCTTGGCCGGCAAGTTTTTAATTGTCACTCCCCTGGTGCGAGCGTTCGGCTATTCCCTGAAAACTGCAGTCACTGCCGGTTTGGGACTGGCCCAGATTGGGGAATTCTCCTTCGTGCTCGCCAGTGCCGGCCAAGCGCTGGGCCTGGTTTCCCGCCGGGTTTACTTGCTGATTTTGGGCACCACTGCAGTGACGCTGGTGCTGACGCCCTTCGTGCTGCGCCTAGTGCCGCAATTGCTGGAACTGCCGTGGCTGCAGTCCTATTTAGAGCCTGCAGACGTGCCGGTGGAAGTGTCCGGTGAGGTGCCGCAGCAAAATCACGTCATTGTCGCCGGCGGCGGGCGTGCGGGACAAAATATTGTCCGGCTGGCCCGAGAACACGGGCTGCCGGTGGTGGTCATCGACCAGTCGGAAAGTGCGATCCAGCAGATGCGAGAATTAGGCGTGCCTTATGTGTACGGCAATGCCGCCAGTTTTCACGTTCTGGAAGCCGCCGGTGCCGATCGGGCCTGGGGAATGGCCATCGCTCTCCCAGACCCCACGAGCACCCGACTCTGCCTGAAGCGAGCTTTGGAGTTGGCCCCCGACCTGGATATCGTTGTCCGCGCTACCCGGGATAAGGAGATAGAATTGCTTTACCAGTTGGGAGCGCGGGAGGTGGTGCAGCCTGAATTTGAGGCTAGCTTGGAACTGTCAGCTCACCTGCTGGCGGGGATGGGATTGCCCCTGCAGGCGATTGAGCGGGAAGTGGCGCAAATCCGCAACAGCCATTACTTGGATTTGCGCCCTGAGCGATCCGCCTCTCAGGTGTCGCGAGAGGTGTACTCTGCGGCGCGGGATATGAACAGTAAGTGGTACTCGCTGCCAGAGCCATCTCCCCTGGCGGGCATGACGCTGGAAGAAACCGACCTGCGCCGCCTGACCGGCGTCACCTTGATGGCCATTCGCCGGGGGTCTGGGGAGGAAATTGACTATCCCAATGCCGGGACAATCTTGCAAGGCGATGACCGGCTGCTGCTGGTGGGAGACTCTGAAGAACTGGCGGCTTTTGAACAGCTGGCTAAGGGCGAAGTCGCCGTTCCCACCGGACACTCTTCTTGTCAGTGGCTGACGGTGCCCGATTCCAGCAACGCCTCCGGCAAGACGCTCTCGGAACTGGACTTGCGCAGGCTGTATGGGGTGCAAGTGCAAGCCATCCGCCGCGAGGGCAAGTTTATCCGCTTTCCTCACGGCGACACCTCCCTGCTAGCGGGGGACTGCCTCCTGATCTGCGGTGGCTTCCATTCGCTGATTCAGGTGCAGCAGTGGATTGCGCCTGAAACTCAGCTGCCGGATCTCCAGGTGCCGGTTTTAAATTTGAACCGCCAAGACGCCAAGTTCGCCAAGAAAGAGGTTTGAGAGGGAGTGGGTTTTGCCAGTATGGGGGGTGGAGTTAAGAGGTGTTAATTTTACTCTCAGATTTTTGCAGGCGGACAGTTTTATGACATGTTCGGCTTGACATAGGCAATCGCTTGCCGCCAGACGAAAGTCTGCTGGCCCGATCCTTCTACGAGGCAAAGGCATTCTTTGTCTTGCCACAAAACTTGGCCAGCCAGTAGCTCGCCGGTGAGGAGCTTCACTTGGACTTGTTTTTTGTCTTTAATAATGTTCTGAATTTGGCGAATGCTGGGCAGGGTAGTATCGAAGTCAGCCATAATTAAATCCTTAGGGGGGGATAATTTGCAGAACGTTTACAGATTTCTCGCGCCAGCTGTCAGATCGCAAGTCGCGCTCGCCAAAAGCGGGCTTTTCTTTCTAAGGACACCCCCGGAAAGCTTTGAGGTGTCTGAATGAGCCATAATTAATGGTTGAAGCTAGAAGCGAAAAAATCAATGGACATCGAATTTACAAAATATCACGGACTCGGCAACGACTTCATTCTGATTGACAATCGCGCCTCGTCAGAACCAATGTTAACGCCTGAGCAAGCCGTGCGGCTGTGCCACCGCAATTTTGGTGTGGGCGCTGATGGGGCGATCTTCGCTCTTCCTGGACAGGAGGGGAGTGATTATACCATGAGGATTTTTAATTCGGATGGCTCGGAACCGGAAATGTGTGGCAATGGCATCCGCTGTCTGGCCCGGTTTTTGGCGGATTTGGAGGGCGGGGAGGGAAAATCTGCTGCTGAGCGCTTGTATCGCGTCCACACCCTGGCCGGCGTTATGACGCCCCAGTTGCGCCCCGATGGCCAGGTGACGGTGGATATGGGGCAACCCCGCCTGCAAGCGGCTGAAATTCCCACTACCCAGGGCGCTGCGGGCGAGAAAGTTGTCAATACCTGGCTGGAAGTGGCCGGTCAGTCTTGGACGGTGACATGTGTCAGTATGGGCAACCCCCACTGCATTACTTTTGTGGATGATGTCTGGGCTGTGCCTCTGGAAACGATTGGCCCTCTGTTTGAGCGTCACCCGGCTTTTCCTAAGCGGACAAATACGGAATTTATTCAGGTGGTTGCCGAGGATTACTTGAAAATGCGGGTGTGGGAGCGGGGTGCGGGGGCTACACTGGCTTGTGGCACCGGCGCTTGCGCTTCCTTGGTTGCCGGCGTTTTGACCGGCAGGTGCTGTCGCCGCGCCACCGTTGAACTCCCGGGCGGGTGTCTGGAAATCGAATGGTCAGAAGCTGACGGGCGAGTGTACATGACTGGCCCAGCTCAGCGAGTCTTCACCGGCAAGATATCAGGGTAATTTTAGAGTTTACAGGAGAGAGTTTAGATTTTAGATGAGCGATTTATTGCAAATATTAGCATCTAAAATATAAGCTCTTACGCTAGTTAATTTGTCTGCTTTTTTGGCCTGCTGGCAGGCAGCCAAAAGCTTGCCTGCTGGGTGTTTTGAGTTTTAATACAACTATTTAATCTCCTGAAGCTGTGGGCTTATGGTCGGGCGGTTTTGTTGGGGAGGAAAGCCGGCCAGACGGTGGGTGACAAATCCCACCTCTGGCAAGGGTTTGTGGGGCGCGACACCCCATTTTACTTACACTGGCAGCATAAGCTAAAATCGGAAGTAGCTGTGTGCGGTCAACCAGATATGGCTGAAATACACTCATGCAGGTGGGTGGTTTCGGACTTGATTGAGCAGCGAGAGATACCTGAAAGCAGTGGCGCATCTGGCGTTCTCAGCAACAATAGGGATAATTTTATGAGTGGCGGCATTTATCTGATACAGGATGGCGACCGGCTTGTCGAAATGACAGAACAAGCCTATGATTCGGAAGACCAGCTGCAAGAACTGCTGGAAAAATATCCAAATCTCTTAGCGGGGGATCAAATAGATAAAGCGACGCCGCGACACTGGCTGCTGATTTCGCGGGAACTTGCAGTGCCAGCCGAAGAAGAAGGCCCGTTGCGGTGGGCGCTGGATCATTTATTTCTCGGACAGGATGCGACTCCCACCCTGGTCACAGTCAAGCGCAACTCGCACCAAGCAAGCCGGCGGGAAGTAATGGGCCAGATGCTGGAATATGCGGCCAATGTGGCGGCTTACTGGCCGGTGGAGTCAATCATTGGCCAGTTTGAATCCAACTGCCGGGATCTCGGTCGCGATCCGGAACAGGTGTTTGAAGAGTTTCTCGGCGCTGAGGCTGACGAAGAGAGGTTTTGGCAGAAAGTCAAAACCAACCTGCAAGCAGGCAAAATTCGCTTGGTGTTCGTAGCGGATGCGATTGGCCCAGAAATCCGGCGGGTTGTGGAGTTTCTCAATGAACAGATGGACCCCGCAGAAGTGCTGGCGCTGGAAATTAAGCAGTATGTGAGTCCGGAGGATTTGCGGACTCTGGTGGCCAGACTGATCGGCCAGACGGCGGAAGCGCAGCAGAAGAAAGCCAGCGCCACTCGCGAAAGAAGGCGGTGGGACGAGGTTTCGTTCTTTCAAGAATTTGAAGCCAGACGGGGGAGGGATGAGGCTAAAATTGCTAGAAAGATACATGAATGGGCTTGCGACCAAGCACCTGCAATTGAAGTTCACTGGGGCATCGGCGACACCTACGGAGGGTTTTCTGCCAAGCTCGATGGCAAAGGGATGTGGCAGCAAGAACTGTTCACAGTTGACATTGCAGGCCAGCTGGGAATTGCCTCCAGCTCTTACGCATCCCTGCCGCCCTTTAATTCTGAAGACAAATGGCAAGAATTGAGAACTAAATTGAGTTCAATTGGTCTTTCTCTCCCCGCAGACAAAGGGGAAATAAGATTGCCGATTTTGCGCCTGTCTACCTTGCAGGACGAACTTACTTTCAACCTGTTTCGGGAAACTTTTGAGTGGGTCATTGAGCAAATTCAAGCCTTTTGAGCGGGCAGATGACAGTGCGTTTGCCGCAATTTTATTATAACCGCAGATGGCTCATATAAACGCAGATTAATTTCAGATCGCCAGCGTTTACAATCGCTTATCAGCGGTTCAAATCAGAGGTCACTGCAGCAGTTCCACAGTGGCTTTCAGGCCGTTATTTTGCAGCATTTGCTGCAGTTGCTCAGCGTTGTTGGCGTCGCTAAAGATTCCCGCCTGCATGACCGCCTGACCGTTGAGGTAGGTGCGAAAGGCTTGGGGCACCAGGGCGCGGACGCGATCTTGCTCTCTTTCAGAGCGCGTCTGGACAATTACCCGATAGCGGAGGCCCAAGGCCGGCTGGCCACCAGGCGGGGGTGGGGGC
>Ga0185317_100192_pt1 | contig 20003 bp, 12 predicted proteins | sample DevilsHole_FD_128020 | JGI IMG/M metagenome (GOLD analysis project Ga0185317, IMG submission 128020) | Groundwater microbial communities from Devils Hole, Nevada to study Microbial Dark Matter (Phase II) - Devils Hole (SPADES assembly)... | ecosystem: Environmental > Aquatic > Deep subsurface >...
CCCCTACAAGGCTATTTTCAAGTCAGAGCCTGGGAACGAGGGGAGAACGAGGGGAAAATGGGGAGCCCAATCTCCTCTATGCCCCATGCCCAATGCGCGTCAGCCCCATGCCCCCTTTTAATAGTGACTGCCGGTTTTGCGATAGTGCACGGCTGTGACACCGGCATCCTGCAGCAAATGCCCATTTTCAACAACGGCGTACACCACCCAGTGATCGCCACAGTCCATGCGGTTTTCCACAGTGCATTCCAGATAGGCAAGTGCGTCGCTGAGAATGGGGCAGCCGTTTTGCGCTTCTTTGGTTTCCACACCGGCAAACCGGTCTTCTCCCGGCGCAAAATTCTTCATAAAGTGCTTGCGCAGCTGTTTGCCCTCTGCTAAAATGTTTAAAACAAATTTGTCGCCGCTGTGGGTTAAGGATTCCATCGCCCGGTCTTTGGCAACGGCAACTGTCAGCCCCGGAGGATTAAATGTCGCCTGAGAAACCCAGGAAGCTAACATCCCACTGGAGACATCCCCTCGCTTGGCTGAAACAACGCAAAGTGAGCCCACAATCCGCCCCACTGCTTGTGCGGTGCGGTCAGCTTGCGACGCGCTTGCGGACTGTCGGGGGGCGCGAAGTCTCTGGGCTTTTTTCAGCGCTTGGGCAAAATCAATGCCAATTTCTTTGCACTGTTGCAGGGTGACATCGGTGGGTTTGAATTTGACGCGGATGGATTCAAAGCCCAATTTATATCCAGCGTCGAGCAATTTGCTTTCTATCAAGTCAACAGCTTCCCCACTCCAGCCGTAGGAACCAAATACGCCGGCGAGTTTGTTTTTGGACGCTGTGGAGAGGACAATCCCCAAGGCGGTTTGAATTTGAGTGGGCGCGTGACCTCCGAGTGTGGGCGAACCGATGATAAACCCGTCGCATTTTTCCACGGCGGTTTGAATTTCTGCCGGTTCGGCTGCTTCGCAGTTAATCAATTCTACCGCCGCACCGGCTTTTGTGATTCCCTTGGCGAGCGCGTCGGCGAGTGTGGCTGTGTTGCCATAGGCTGAAGCATAAATTAAGGCAACTGTCAATTCTTTGGAATTTTGCTCCTCACTCCACTTGCGATACAGGTGCGTGAGTTCTGTCAGCCCGTAGCGCACCATTGGGCCGTGACCGGTGGCATAAAATTTTACCGGCAAGTCGGCAATTTTGTCAAGGGCGGAGATCACTTGTTTGGCTTGTGAGGCGTGCAAGCAGTCGTAGTAAAAGCGCCGGTCCTCACTGTAGATTGACCACCCCTCATCGAATACTTGGTCGCCGCAGGTATGGGCACCGTAAAATTTATCGGTGAACAGAATTTGAGTTTTCGGATCGTAAGTTAAAAGACTGTCTGGCCATCGGGGAGTCGGCGTGGTGATGAATTGCAGCGCATGTCCTTTGCCGAGATCGAGAGTGTCTTCCCCGCGCACCACCGCAATGTTCAATTCCTGCGTTTCAAAAACCTGCCGCAGTGCTATTGCGGCGGGGTTCGAGCAAACAAAAGTCAACTGAGGTGCCAATTCTAGCAGCGCTTTCAGGGTGGCACCCCGGTTTGGGTTAAAGTGTCCGAGAATGACATAATCTATCTCGCTCAACTTGAGGCGCTGCTGCAAGGATTGCAGATAATTCTGTGTGAACGATTCACCCGGCGGATCGAGCAGAGCGATTTTGTCCGCTTCGATGAGGAAGGAATTGGCCGTAGTCCCGCGCTGCAAGCTGTACTCGACTTCAAATTTGAGCCGGTCCCAAGTGCGCGAGCGGAAGACTTTGGTATCTTCTGCGAGGCTGACAACCTGTACGTCTCGTTTTTTGTTTTCTGGCATGTGAGGAGTGAGGGGTAAAAAGTTGGTGTTTTTATTATACAAAAATAATGCCAGCTGGGAGCCCAGAAACCCGGTTTCTTTTAGAAACCGGGTTTCTCATAATATCTGCAAAGCCGAACAGGGCCATCACCCTCAAGGACAGGCAAGATGCCTGTCCTACGGGGGTTAGTAGTGGTTTCCAACCTTGCGGTGGTGGACTGCCGGCAGTGCGTCTGGATTGCTAACGCGCCCAGAATCGATAACTGCGTACACAATATGGTGGTCAGAAAGCTCCATCCGGCTGGCAACTTCGCACTCCAGATAAGCTACTGCATCCGTGAGAATCGGACAGCCATTGCTTGTCGGTTGCGTTTTCACACCGGCAAAGCGATCCGCACCGGGCGCAAACCGCTTCAAGAAGTGCTTCATCAGAGCTTGGTAGTTATCTTCGGCGAGCACGTTTAACACGAATTTGTCGCCAACGTGCATAAGGGCTTCAATCGCCCGGTCTTTGGCAACGGCGATCGTCACACCCAAAGGTTGGAAGCTCGCCTGAACGATCCAAGACGCCAGCATGGCGCTGCTCATGTCGCCTTTCTTGGCGGTGATAATATAAAGCCCGCCGCTGAGCCGGCCCAAAGCTTTGTCCAGCTCATTATCGAGTGATTTCATCTGCTTCACGGTTTTATCCCGCGTCAGCCATTGACCCAAGTCGGTGCCGGCTTCTTCGCAAAGCTGGTAAGTTGCTTCCGTAGGCGTTTCCTTGATCAAAATAGCAGGAAATGCCTCTTTCAGCCCCAACTCTTTGAACTTATTGCGCAGGGGATAAACCGACAGGTCATCACCGCCGCCAGATTCAAACAAACCGACGGATTGCTTGCTGTTGGCTGCAACCAAGATGGTGCTGATCGCTGCTTCTGCTGTGGCCGCACCGGCACCTGACACAGGCGGCACACCAATGACAATGCCAGCGGCGACCCCCACCAACTCCCGCACTTCCTGCGGCTCAGCTGTCTTGATATCCATCATTTCCACAGCGACCCCTGTTTTTGTGATCCCGTGGGCGATTGCTTGCGAGAGCCGGTCGCTGTAGCCGTAATCCGAGTAGTAAAACACGGCTACTGTGGTTCCTGCTTTGGCTTGCTCTTGGCTCCATTTCTTGTAACGCCCGGTGAGTTCGCCCACATTGTGGCGCAGCAGAGGGCCGTGGCCAGTGGCAATGGTGCTGATTTCTCCCAATTCGCCCATCCGCTTCATGGCGCTGAGCACCGAGCGGGCATTGGGAGCCATCAGACACTCGTAATAAAAGTGGAAATCCTCCTCAATCTCGGCTAAATCTTCATCGTAGGTTTTATCCGAGCAGTAGTGCATGCCAAAAGCGTCGCAGGTGAACAGAGTCTGCGTTTTGGCGTCGTAGGTAAAAATTGTATCTGGCCAGTGCAGGTTGGGGGCGGACACGAATTCCAGGACGTGGCCATTGCCTAAATCCAGCTTGTCGCCATTTTTCACCAACTGTTTCTTAAATGGCTGGTGCACCAAATTTTCTAAAAACTGAATCGCCACTTTTGCCCCCACCACGGTGACTTGGGGAGCCAGCTGGAGGACATCTTTGACCAAGCCGCTGTGATCGGGCTCGGTGTGGCTGATTATCAGATAGTCTATCTCGGCTGGGTCAATGAGGCCGATGAGGGTGTCCAGATACATCTGGCGGAACTTCTCGTGGGATGTGTCCACCAGGGCGGTCTTTTCACCCCGAATCAGGAACGAATTGTATGTGGTGCCGTTTTTCAGCCCAAATTCAATGTCGAAGCGATCGCGATCCCAGTCCAGGGAGCGAATCGTCGTCGTGTCAGCTGTGATTTCGCCCGTCTCTATGGTCAGCCGGCGAACTGTGCGGTCTGCGAGCACTACCATCAGTGGCCTCCTTTTGAGCGACCCATTTTTACGTTACTTCACATATTGTTACATGACTTTCATCAAGATGGGTTATTAAAAAATTTATGGTTGGGTTAAGAATTCTAAATTCATCGTCAGCCGGAGGGGGCGGCGTTGGCATTATAAGTATAAAAGAGGAAAAATGTCAATACCCGCTCGGCAGCCGGTGTCACGAAGAGACTGACATCTTGCCTGCGGGTGACTGTAAGGAAGCGGTTGACAGCTTTCCAGCGCTCCCCTCACCCGTCAGGGTGCGGGGAAGGCAAACTTTCCCCCAGCCGCCGAGCGCACTCGCCACAGCAGCCGGCGAGCCGTTCGTAGTTGGGCTTCAGCCCAAAAGTTCGTAGTTGGGCTTCAGCCCAAAAGTTCGTAGTTGGGCTTCAGCCCAAAAGTTCGTAGTTGGGCTTCAGCCCAAAAGTTCGTAGTTGGGCTTCAGCCCAAAAGTTCTCTCGCCTGCGAACGTTTGCAGAGGATTGGGCTCGACCTGACATGGAGGCTTATGATGCCTTGTATAGCGGTTTCAGCCGGATGAAGTGCCCATAAGAACCCCGGTTTCTTTAAGAAACCGGGGTTCTCAGTACCTCACTAATATGAAAAATGCTAGAATCGCTGAAGGAGCTGGTTCTGTTTCCCAATTCAGACCGACGTGCCGCGAAATTTAAGAGGCGAGCGCTTTTTTGCCAAGCCGGTGCCGGCGGGCAATTTTGACTGTCGGCATTCTGACTGGCTGGCAGCGAAAGCGGTTGCCCGAACAATCCTAAAAAAATATTAAACCTTAAACAAAGCGGTTAACTTTCTGGCAGTCCTGATTTACGCAAAAATGGGATGCGCCCCTACCCCATCGCTCCCACCGGCAATTCAACAATAAACTCAGCACCCTCACCCGGTTGGCTGACGCAGCAAATCCGCCCCCCGTGACCTTTAACAATCACCTGATAGCAAATAGACAGTCCCAAACCGGTGCCTTCCCCCACCGGCTTGGTGGTGAAAAACGGGTCAAAAATCCGCTCCTGAATCTCCGGCGTCACCCCAGCACCGCTATCGCGAATAGAAATACTTACCCAGTCGCTTTCAATTGCCAGCGTGCGAACTGTCACCTCCCCAGAGTTGCCGGTTGCCTTGCCGGTTGCCTCAACCGCATCCAGAGCGTTATTCAGCAAGTTGAAAAACACCTGATTCATGTGGCCGGCGCAACAGAACACCGGCGGCAGGTTGCCGTATTCTTTGCGAATCTTAATCCCCGATTTCAGCCGGTGCTGGAGCATGGCGAGGCTGCTCTCTATCCCCTCGTGCAGGTCTACCGCTTTGAATTCCGCTTCATCCAGCCGGGAGAAATTACGCAGCAACCGCACAATTTCTCGAATCCGACCGCTCCCTTCCTCCATTGATTCCAGCATTTTGGGAAAATCAGCCCGAATGTAATCCAGATCCACTTGATCATTAAACCGAGCCAGCGCTGCTGCAGCTTCGGGGCAAGCTTCAGCAATACAGTCAATCCCTTCACTCAAAGTTTCTGCATACTCCCGCGCGTGGGGCAGATTGGCGTGAATAAAATTGTTAGCGTTGTTGATTTCGTGAGCGATGCCGGCCACCATTTGACCCAAACTGGACATCTTCTCGCTCTGAATCAGTTGCAGCTGAGTCGAGCGCAATTCTTCTAAAGTTGCTTGCAAACGTTCCGCTTGATCTTGGTATTTGGCAGCGCTATCTTGCACTTGCGCGTAGAGTTCAGCTTGCCCGATGGCAATCGCTATCTGATCTGCCAGATCGCGCAGCAAATCTATTTCGCAAGATTGCCACTGGCGGGTGCTGCGGCACTCATGGGCAATCAGCAGCCCCCATAACTTCTCGCCAATCACCACCGGCACAATCAAGTTAGCCTTCACCTGCAACCGCTGCAAAAACTTGACATGGCAAGGATCTAAACCGGCGCTGTGAATGTCATTAATCGCTTTCACACGCCCTTCCTGATACAGATGGGCGTACTCCCCAGAAAAGCAGTCATCCGCACCCATATCTCCCAAAACAGACAGCCAAGGGCTGATCACATCTTCAACCACCACAGTTCCCTGCCAGTCTTCCTTAAACTGGTAGATCGCCACCCGATCAGTATCCAGCAGCTCTCGCACCCGCCGCACCGCTGTTTGGAGAATTGTCTTTAAATCCAGGGTGCTGCGAATTTGTTGGATAACCAAGCGCAACAGCGACTCTCGCTCCGCTTGTCTGCGACTTTCCGTGTAAAGCTGCGCTTGGTTAATCGCGATTGCCAGCTGACCGGCAACACCTTCTAGGAGTTGCCGCTCCCAGTCTGTCCACTCCCGCTCACTGTCGCACTGGTGCAGCCCAATTATCCCATTGACTCGCCCCTGGTAGCGAGTGGCGACAGCCAGCATCGACCGAATGCCCAAAGCTTGGGCCAGTTCTTTCGTCCGCTCGCCCAGCCCCGGAAATTCCAGAAACCGAGTCACCGCCAGCGGCGCAGACTGAGCGATCAGCACTTGCAGGTGAGCGTTGTCAGCCACCGGCACTTTTACGTCGAGTTGCACCGGATAGTCGCCCTGGTTGTACTCCCCCTTGGTGGTGAGGGTTTCTGTGTCCGAGGACTCCTTTACCAGAATGCTAACGCGACTGCAGTTGAGAGCCATCCCCAGCAACCGGCAAGCTGAGTTGAGGACTTCTTCGAGATCCAGCGTGCTGCGGATCTGATTGTTGATCTCGTGGAGCAAGCGTGACAGTTGCACTTGCTGTTGCAGTTGCGCCAGCGGATTTTGTGCCTCGTCTGTTTCCGGAGCTGGCCCGATACCGGCCATCGCTGAATTTGACCTCGGCCAGGGACAGGAAGGTGCGTACACTTCAGGAGACATAAGACTTTGCATGAGGAGAGCGGCGAATTGAACCCTATTAGCAGCAGCTTGCTACTGTTGGTCGTATCTTAACAAAAACTTTAATATTTAGCTTGCCAAACAGTCCGGACTCAAAATCCTACAGGAGTCAAAAAACCGGGTTTCTCAGGCGGTTAAAAGGAGTAAGCTCCGTTTTCCGCAACCAGACACCAGCTTTCTCCCCCTTTCTCAGAATTTTGATTTCGGGCGCTTAGTTTTCCCCGTCCGGCTGAATTTGTTAATTTCCAGCACAGTCAGATACTTTCTCTGCCAAAAATTAGGTTAAAGACTTTACAATAGCCGATTTTCGCCACAGAATCCATTTTTCTTGAGAAATTTGCCTTCCTCCTGCTCTGATGTCGGTTTGATTCACGCCAATCAGAAACTTTCAGCCCTCTCCGCCGGCGGTCGCGGGACTCCCTAAACACAAACGATTTTACTGGATATAATATCAACGACTGTCCCCAATCTAAAATGTAAAATCTAAACTCTAAAACGACATGCCACCAACAGACTTAAGCTGGCTAGCCCTGAGCGTGGGGAACACTAGACTGCACTGGGCTTGGTTCACCGGCAGCACCCTGGAGGCGTCTTGGGAGACGCCCCACCTGCCCTCCAGGGCGGCGCAAAAGCTGATCGGGGCCCAGTTCGATGCCCAAGTCTGGTCTGAGGTGGGAGAGGTGCCGGTGTTGCCCGCCAATGCGGGGCGCACACCGCCAACCGCACTGTGGATTGCCTCGGTGGTTCCAGAACAGCTGCAGCTTTGGCTTTCTTGGGCGGGCGCACGAGCCATCACTCTGGAGCGAGTGCCGCTGCGGGGCGTGTATCCCACCCTGGGAATTGACCGCGCCTTGGCGGTTTGGGGTGCGGGCACCCAGTTGGGGTGGCCGGTGCTAGTCATCGATGCCGGCACCGCCTTAACTTTCACCGGCGCAAATGGCAATTTGCAGCTAGTCGGGGGCGCAATTATGCCCGGATTGCGGTTGCAGCTGATGTCTCTAGCGCAAAAAACAGCAGCCCTGCCGGCAGTTGAGCTCGCAGGTTCGCTGCCGCCGCGCTGGGCAGCTGATACGCCGAACGCCATTGCCAGTGGGGTGATTTACACTACCCTAGCTGGAGTCCGGGACTTTATAGAAAATTGGTGGCAGGAATTTCCAGACAGTGCGGTTGCCCTCACCGGCGGCGACAGGGCGGCGCTGCACATCTACCTGCAAACCCTTTGTCCCGAAACAGCCGCCAAAGTCACTGCCGATTCGCATCTCATCTTTTGGGGCATGCGCTCAATTGTTCTTGGGGGTTAGTTGTTAGGGGTGAGGGGTCAGGGGTTCTAAATGATCTGTGGAGCTCTGGGGGCCAGAAACCCGGTTTCTCAAAGAAACCGGGTTTCTACGCATCTCACAACTCAAATGCAAACGCTATATTCAACTCAAAGCCAGCACGCTCACTTGCGGAAGCGGGAGGGGTAATCGTTCGCCGCCACCCGCGTTTTTAGCTCGGCGTCGTCGGGATGGAGCCGCAGCGCGCGCTGGATCAGAACTTCCTCTGTTTCTACAATTTCTGGGTTGGGGAGGCAGCACTCGACAGGACAGACAGCTTGACAAGCTTCATGATCGTAAAACCCGACGCACTCCGTGCAGAGTTCCGGATCGATGACATAGATTTCATCTCCCTCGCTGATAGCCTCGTTGGGGCATTCCGGCTCACACGCGCCACAATTGATGCAGTCTTCAGTAATGTAAGTGGCCATTGGGATAAAAACTCCTCTTTTTTCAACGATAAACACAGCGAGATCCGAGTGTTTCCGTTTCCTTGCGGGCCATTGATTAGCGACAGCCAGCACTCGTCGCTCGCCTTTTGTGCCTGTTTTTCTATGTTATAGCAGTAGGCACTTAGGGAACGGACGTAGGAATTGCGTTCCCTCCGTAAGCGTTGCGGGACGCGAAAGCGCGTCCTTCCCAGAAACCTTGAGGGCAGGCTCGACGCCTGCCCTACGCCTATACCTCGTATCGAGCGTGTCCGTGCACTGACTGTCTATTGCTATAGCCTATCAGACATGGGTTGGCAAGCTTGCGAAGCTTAATAAAATTTAACGTGCCCTACACTTAAGCCAGCACTGTCAAACCATTGAGATAATCATGCAACTGCCGGTCGTGATCGTGGCAGAGTTTGCCTTGGGGAAGTTCCGCCGGCAGAAAAGCGCGGACATCACTAATTTCTAGGGTATCCTCAGGCTGGAGATTGCCTCGCACGTCTGCAGCGAGGAGGACGCAAATAGAGTGAAGTCTCGGATCGCGATCCGGTGCTGAGTAAACGCCAACCAGCCGGCGAATTTTCACCAATTCCAACCCTGTTTCCTCTGCCAATTCGCGCCGCGCGGCGGTGGGGATATCTTCCCCCCAGTTGACGACACCTCCGGGCAAACCCCACTCGCAGGTGTCGCGGCGGCGCACCAGGACAATTCGGCCATCCGGCAAAATCGGGACGACTGTGGTGCCGGTGACGGGATGGCGGAAGATAATCCCCAGAACGGTTTGGACAAATTGCCAAGAGCGTCGCATAAATTAATCCTAGTTGCTACTTATAAGCCCAAGCATCCAGATCCCCCCTTTCCCCCCCTTAAAAAGGGGGGCTTTGAGGATGTCCCCCCCCTTTTTTAGGGGGGCTAGGGGGGGATCTCGTCTGATTTAATTGTAAGTAGCAACTTGAGTTAAATTAGGAAGATTGGGCACAGGGCGTGGGGCACGGGGCATGGGGCACAGGGCATGGGGCACGCTGGCGTGGGGCACGCTGGCATGGGGCACGCTCGCGTGGGAGCATCCCGTTTTGACAGCTCCCTTGGTGAGGGCGAAGCATTCGGATTATCAATTGTTGGTTTGGCCCGAGAGATTATTCGCCCGAATGCTTCGCCCCTAGATAATTGGGATGCTCCCCAGGGCGTGGGCTAACACCTGAAACCTAACCCCCGATCCCTGACTCCGGATCCCTGAGCTCTAACCCAGACTCTGCAAGTCGGCGAGCACCTGTGCGGCGTGGGTTGCCGGTTTGACTTTGCGGTAGATTTTTTCTATCTTACCATCTGGGCCAATGACGAAGGTGCTGCGGTGGACGCCGAGAAATTCCTTGCCCATGAATTTTTTCAGTCCGTAGCTGCCGTAGGCTGCGGCCACTTGGCCATCGAGATCGCACAGTAAAGGAAAGGGCAGCTGGTGTTTCTGGGCAAATTTGCTGTGGGACTTGGCATCGTCAGTGCTGACGCCGAGCACTACCACATTGAGAGTCTGGCAGTCCTGGTAGGCGTCGCGAAAGCCGCACGCTTCTTGGGTGCAGCCGGGAGTGCTGTCGCGGGGGTAGAAGTAGAGGACAAGGCGCTTTCCCCGCAAACAAGCCAGACTGACTGTGTTGCCAAAGGCGTCGGGCAGGCTGAAGTCTGGAGCGATATCACCGATTTCTAGCATCATTTGTGATTTTTGTCAAGGGGGAAAAGTTATAAATTTTAACCAAAGCGGGAAAGAAAAACAGCGCCTGCTGTTGGCTGCCGGCTGAATGCTGTGCCGGCAGACTGTCAGGGACGATCGGTTGCCATGCCGCAGATCCGAAGTCGGGAAAGGCGCTGCAGCATGCCGGTGGGGGGATGCTGGTGGGCGTTAATTTTTTTTTGGCATTGAAATATGATAAACTTTGAAACACGCAAGTGCGGGATCGTCCGTCGCTAAACGCTGGGGCAAGGCCGCAATTCAAGGTTGAGAAGCCTTAGCTGCACCCTGGCTACAGTGTTTCGGGCATTTGTCACCGGCTTTCAGATCAGCTAGGCGTTCAGGGAATTGGGCTGGCGCTGCGGCGCTGCGGCGCAGGTAGGGGGTAGCCATCTCTGAACTGCGCCCGGGAATGGAGAGGCGATGGAATGCCGGTCAGCCGGACTAAACGGAAAAGGCCGTCTGTCAGTGAGGAAGCCGTAATCAGGAGTGAAATATCGGCTGGAGCGCTCAGGGGCAAACGGCTGGTGGCGTTGCCTGAAGGATGACAAGTGATGTTTAAATTTCAGGCAGCGCCGCCACAGGACAGCATTGATAGCTCACTCTCGCAGTGACTTTTGTTGGAGCCGCCTCGGCTGCGCTGTGAAGCGACTGGCTTTTCGTGTAAAATTAGAGGTTCTTTAGTTTTTTTATCGATGAGGTAAGATAATGGCAAAACGCCGCAACCCGAAAAAAGAAAAAGCCCTGCGCAACCGAGCATACGCCCGCCAGTTTCGCAAACAAACAAATACTGGTCGTTTCTCTCGCAACCGGCGCTTTGAGTCTGACAAGCCGGCGGAGGAAGAGGAGGTGCAGCAGTAGCCATTACCGGTACGGCTGCGGAATGGCCCTGGCCTGCAAGCCGCCTCAACTGAGTTACCTGTTTCTCGTGGCCCGCAGCAGGAGCGAGAAGTGGGGCAGCAGATTTTGTGGCAGAGGGCGGGGACAGACAGCCCTTGAGCCGCACAGATAGCTGATCCGTTACGTCTATTAAGCATGCATGCTTTCGGCTGTCAACTCCCCTGTGCTTACTGTCTCGGGCAGGGAACTGCTGCGGTCGTCGCACCGGCAGCGTTCCCCTAGGTGCCGGTTCTGGCTTTTGCCGCAGCGCCGCCAAACACGGTGCGTCACATCTTGAAAATTTACTTCTAGCCCATGTCGAATTTCTTTTCTTTTAAATTTTCTCCCTCGCCGGCGCTGCAAGCTCTCCAACACAGGCGCTTCGATGTGCTGGAATACTACGAAGCTCGGCTGGATTTGTTTAATTTATCAGTGCTGGCTGATTATGACCAGTTAGTTTGTTTGCCTGCTCTGAGCCATATTGACAAATACTGGTATCAAATAGAAACGGCTAAAAAAGTTATCAAACAATTTGGGGGGCGGGCTTTGCTGGCGGATGAAGTTGGTTTAGGTAAAACCATTGAAGCTTGCCTGATATGCAAAGAATATATGGCGAGAGGGATGGTGAAATCTTTACTGGTACTCGCGCCGGCTTCCCTGGTGTCTCAGTGGCAGCTGGAGCTGGCAGAGAAATTTGGGATTGCGGCGATAACGACGGACGAAAGGCAAGGCGCACCGGAAGAGTTTTGGAATAAAAATGACCGGATAGTTGCGTCGATTAATACAGCCAAGAACAAAACTCACTGGGATTGGGTTACGTCGCGAGAGTGGGACATGGTGATTGTGGACGAAGCCCACCACTTGAAAAACCGCAATACGCTGAACTGGAAGCTGGTGAATGCGATTAAGAAGCGGTTTATTTTGATGCTGACGGCGACGCCGGTGCAAAATTCTCTGGTGGAGCTGTTCAATTTGCTGACGCTGCTAAAACCCGGACTTTTGCAAACGGAAGCGCTGTTTAAGAAGGAGTATGTGAATTCTAAGAACGGACGAGTTCCGAAAAATCCTGAGAAATTGCGGTATCTGATGCGGGAAGTGATGGTGCGCAATACGCGCAGTTTGGTGGATGTCAAGCTGCCGAAGCGATTTGCTTCTACGATTACGGTGCAGCCTTCTGAAGCTGAGCGGAGGTTGTTCGACGCGATTAGTGACTACCTGCGCCGGCACCAAGAAGAAAAGGGCGTGGACAGGTTAACGCGCAACACGCTTTTGATGCGTGCCGGCAGCAGCCCCAAGGCTTTGGAGGATTCCCTGAAGAATCTGGAAAAGCGGTTCGAGCATAAGGAAATTAAGGATTTATTAAGGAAAGTGTCGAAGATTAAGCAATTTGAGAAGGCCCGTCATTTGGTGGAGTTGCTGAAAAAATCGGGGCAGAAGAAGACGCTGGTTTTTGCGTCGCACCGGGAAACGATGTCTTATTTGGCTTCTTGTCTTTCAGAGGCGGGGATTGCCTTTGCGGAATTTCGGGGGGATATGTCTTTGAAGGAGAAAGATGGGGCGATTGAAGCGTTCCGGGAGTCGCTGCCGGTGTTGCTGGCCTCCGAAAGCGGTGGCGAAGGGCGGAATATTCAGTTTGCCAATACGATCGTCAATTACGACTTGCCCTGGAATCCCATGAAGATAGAGCAACGGATTGGCCGGATTCACCGGATTGGCCAGACGCAAGATGTGTTTGTGTTTAATTTTTGTGTCAAGGGGAGCGTAGAAGAGTATATTTTGCGCATCTTGCACGATAAGATTAATATGTTTGAGCTGGTGGTGGGGGAAATTGAAACAATTTTAGGGAATCTGGATGACGATTTTGATTTCAGTGAAGCGGTGATGGATATTTGGCTGAACAACCAGTCCAAGCAAGAGCTGGAGGCGGCGTTCGACAGTCTGGCGGACGAGCTGTTGAAGGCCAAGGAGAAGTATCGGGAATCCCGCGAGCTGGATGAGCAAATCTTTGGCGAGGATTTTGAGGCATAACCTCAGGCATAACCTCAGGCGTAACCGGCGGAGGATGACGCTCTCAGAAATCTGGCCAGCACCGCCGCCGGGAGAGAAACCCGGCGGGCTTCTGAACGGATGTTTGCATCTTGACGAACCCAGTATGAATCGTGGAAAATATGAATGATGACCCAATTCTGAAACCAGTCCATAAAATCGTATCCCTTCACGATGGATTGGCAGAATATGACAGGCCAAATACGCTGAGTGTGCTGCTCTCAGAAGAGGTGGCGAAAACCCTAGAGGTTGAGGAAGAAGTCACTTTTACGACATCAGCGGATGTCAGAGATGGCTATTTCGTAACTTATAATTCGGAGATTTTTAACAGGTTTGAGTTGCTGCTGGGAGAGAAGGGATATGTGGCGACTTTCGCGGTGCAATACCAAGGATACCTGAAAACAACTGGGTTTGACAAGCTGGTGGCTAGCACGCTGACGCCGCAGAATGGTTTGATGCGGTTTATTGAAGCGAAGCCGGCTGTCACGAACTACTTGCTCTGCAATGTGGCTTATACGGCTAGCGCGGATGAGAAGCGCCTGGGGATGGTTTCGTTTTTTGTTAATGAACTGACGGGTGCAGCGCCGGTGGATATCGGCGATGCGCTGCTGTGGCAAGCGGACAGGATTCCTTCGGAAGAGGGAAGCCACTTTCTGCCTTTCGATACTTTGTCGAAGATTATTGAAAAGGCATCGGAACAGTTGATTGACAGGGATATTGAAAAGTGGCAAAAAAGTTTGCAGCGCAAGTTGCTGCGAGATAAGGAGAGGCTGAAGGCTTATTACGGGACGATCGCCCAAGAGATTCAGGCAAAAATTAAGAAAAAACACCTGGTCGGTGAGGAGGAGGAGCGAGAGTTAGCCCGGATTGCGGCGACGGAGATGGAGTTGGAGCGGAAGCTGGCGGATATTAACGCTCGCTATGCGGTGAGTGTGGGGGCGCACCTGCACAGCGCTTTGGTGATTCAGCTGCCAACTGTGCACATTCAGTGCGAGTTGGTTCGCAAGAAGCAGCGGCGTGTGGTGACTGCGGTTTGGAATGCGTTTTCTAAGCAGGTTGAGCCGCTGCGCTGCGAGGTTTCCCATGTGCCGGTTTATTCGTTTTATTTGTCTGACGATCAGGGGCTGATTCTCTCACCGGCGTGCGTGCAGAAGGAAATGAAAACTTAAAAACTTTTCAGTTTCTGACTGCGAGCTGTAGAGCGCAGAAACCCGGTTTCTTTGAGAAACCGGGTTTCTGGCTTTTATATTTAAATAGCGGTGAAATCGCTGGCTGAAATCAGGTTAGCACTCACCCCATTGAGAGTCGCTAGGAGTTGGCCGGTTTCGGTGAGCGTGATTAATGTGCTGGAATAGCCGTCGCGCCTGATTGGGCTAGAGGTTATCGATAGCTGGCGGAAAGTCAAACCGCCGGCTAATACCAAGGAATCTTCTCCGTCGATCAAGTCTGTTATTGTATCACCTCCGCTACCTTTTGTCAAAACAAACTGGTCGCGACCGGCATTACCGGTGAGGATGTCGCTGTCGAGTCCGCCGTCAAGCCGGTCGTTGCCGTCGCCACCCCGCAGGATATCGTTGCCACTGAGTCCGGAAATGGTGTCGTTGCCGCCTTGAGCGTTGATGACATCGCTGGAGTTTTCCTTTCCTTGAGTGTAGTTATTCAGGTCGTTGAGGAAGGTGGTTGTGTTGGCTTTTGCCACACTGGAGGGCTGTTCAGCGGCGCTGATCGCATCGAAGCTGTCTTGGATTTGGGTGTCGCCGTCAAACAAAATATTGCCACTGGTTACATAAGAACCAGAGTCGGCGAGAAGGTTATCCAGATTTTGCAGGGAAAAGTTTTTCAGGATAACTTCGGTGTTGGCGACGCCATTAAATTTGACAGATAAGTCGGCACCGTTCTGAGTCAGGAGCATATTCTGGGCAGTTAAACCGGCACCCTGTAATTTCAAGGTATCGACAGTGCTGGGGTCAGCAATTCGCGTGCGAGTCATCTGGCTGCGAGCACCGCCGAAATCTGTGATTGCGTCTGTGCCGTAGCCGGCGCGGATAATAAACATATCCGTGCCGGTGTCGCCGGTAAAGGTGTCGTTTCCCAAACCTCCTTCGAGCGTGTCATTGCCACTGCCACCTGTGAGGAAATTTCCGCCGGTCAGTGTCACGGAATCGCTGTTAGGGGTAAAGAGAGAGGGCGGGATAGCTGCAAACTCAAAAGCGCCGACATCCACTCGCCCGTCTGTGCGGGTGATTCCCCGCTGATCTGTCGCTAAACCTGAAACCGGAACCCCACCATTGATTGCCGGACTTCCCGCAAGCAAGGCATGGGTTAGAATCCCGCCGCCATTATCTTGCAAAGGGCCGAGCCGGGGGTCAGCGATGCTGATATTTGCGGTGACATTAATATCTGTGGGGTCATTCAGGTTTTTAGGCGGCCACTGAATATTGCCGCCGCCATCGGTGAATTGAGCGCCGGTGTTTTGCTTAATATTCCAAGGATTCCCCCCCGTATTATTGGCAACAATCGTATTTTTGAGGGTGGTGTTGGCACCGCCGCCCCAAAACGCCCCACCCATAAAGCCGGCGTGATTGTTGGCAATCGTGGCGTTGGTGATGCTGGTGGGATTGCTGCCATTGTTGAGGAACATCGCCCCGCCCAAACCGCTGGTGCCGCTAGCATCTGTGGCTTTGTTGCCGGAAAAGGTGCTGTTGGCAATCGCGATCGGCGATTGTTCTCCCACCCACAAACCGCCGCCCTGGCTGGCGGCATTATTGTTGGCAAAGGTGGTGTTGCTAATTGTCAGCTCCGCATTGCCCGCCCGCAACCCGCCACCTAAGGCGTCTCCTTTGGCGTCCGGAATGACTGTATTGTTGACAATAGTTGACCCTTCAACAACTATCTTGTCTGGGGGATAAGCAAAGAGAAACAGCGCTCCACCCTGTCCCGCTCCTTTATTCCCCTCAAACCGGCTGTTGCGAATCAGAATAGTGCCGGAGTCGGGATTTGCCTTGTCGGAAGCGCCATCGGTGTAAATCGCGCCGCCGTACCCTTTGGTATAATTGGTGGCAGCTGTGCCCAGGGTTGCTCCCGCTGTTGTGTCGTTATTGAGGAAGGTGGAGTTTTCTACCGTCAGCTGGCTCAGCAGGCTGTTAATCGCGCCGCCGTTTATGCCTTTGTTGTTGGTGAACTGGCTGCCCTGTACCGTGATCTCACTTAAACTTTTTACATGGATTGCGCCGCCGGCTTGCTCCAAGTTCGCCGTGGCCTGATTGCTGTCAAACTGACAGTTAATTACCGTATTTTTACTGAAATTGCCAGCCACAATCGCGCCGCCCACACCGGCTTTATTGTTGTTGAATTGGCAATTTTCTACGGTTAAAACGTTTTGCAAACCAGTCAGGATGGCTCCCCCCTCGCTGGTGGTGCGCCCATTGGCAACCGTCAGGTTCTTGAGGGTAAAATTTGTGCCCAATCCCCGCACCTCAAAGACGCGGCTGGCGTTATTGCCGCTCACGCTTAAACCGGCAGCGCCCGCTCCATCAATTATAAGGTTTTTGGCAACATTGAGCTGCCCACTGGTCAGGGTTATGGTCTTGTTGGCGAGGCTGGGAGCGAATTGAATGGTGTCTCCCGCCTGCGCCTTGGCGATCGCTTCGCGTAATGATCCAGCTCCGCTGTCAGCAGTGCTGGTGACTGTGAGGATAGCTAGCACACCATTATAAGCTGCTAGTGCTTCCGGGCGCAAGGCGGCGGGCGCTTTAATTTTGCCGGTGGTGTATTCTAAATTCCAGTTTCCCCCTCGGGCGGGATTGCCTGTTTTGTCAGTGGAGGCGGCTACTTTTGCGCCTGTAAATTCACTGAATTTTTCGACAAAGAAAACCCCCTCTCCTCGGGCGACATCGCAGCCATAAAGTAGAATTTCCGTGCCGGCACTATTCCCCCACTGTCGTAACAGGGGTTTATAATCTTCCAGGTTTTCCTCTCCCAGGATGGTGTTGCCGAGATAGAGGTGTCCGGGGCTTCCGTGGGAGAAGATGTGCACGGCGTCAATTGAGCCGTGGACAGCGAGATAATTTTGTATGCCGGTGGCGATTTGCTCGACGCCATCTTTGTGGGGATCGAGGACAATTACCGCCACACCGGCTTTGGCACCGGCAGCGAGGGATTGCCAGTCTTGAATGCCGGTGTCTATAAAAACGAGGTCTTTCGATTGAGTGTTTTCAGTTGCAGATTTTGCAGTCCTTGACGCGAGCGTCGCATTCATGTTAGATGACCCTGAGAAATAGTGCCTGCTAGGCTAGGTACTTCCACAGATAGCTGAAATCAGGAACACAGGGAAAGTACGGTGGGCTAACAGCGCACCTCGCCAAAGTCCTGAGTTCTTTCTTCCCACTCAGCAATCCCAACAGTGCCTTGGCAGCCGGTGTGGGGGCTGATGGATCGTGTATCCCTTGGAAGTGCAGGAACAGGTAATTGTTAACAAAGATAACAGTTGCTCGCAGATTAGTCTCAGGGCTAACCCACCTTGGGGGGCGCACCACCACCGGCTCACACCCCACTGGCGTTTTTGACAGGATTATGAACAGTTCCTTTATTTTACATTTTTTTTATACTTTTCTTGAGACGTTGCTTTGCCAGAAGTCAGACCAGCCTTTTTCTAGTTTTATCTATCTGTGAGGGTGGTAATATTATCTCGCCGCGCCGACGGCGTGTGTGAGTTTAGGAAGTGGGTAGGTTATCTATTTTTAACCGGAAAAAGTATAAATTTGTGACTCAAACTTTTTAAATAAAAATATCTCCCCCTGAATTCCCTCACACTTTATTAAGGGCAATCCAGGGGAAGAGTATCAGGACTTGCGCGTGCCTGAGTCCTGTGTTAAAAAGGGGCAGTGGGCAGGTGGCTGCAAAGGCAAAGGCAGCCACCCGTGGGGCTTTGATCAGCGAGAAGCTGTAGCCCCAGCACCGATTGCTGGACTCCCGTCAAGCAAGGAATGGGTTGGGATGCCGGTGCGGTTTTCTTGCAGCGGACCGAGTAGGGGGTCGGCAATTTTAACACTGGCGGTGACATTCAAATCGTTGGCGTCTTTCGGGTTTTTGGCCGGCCACTGGATATTGCCCCCGCCATCGGTAAATTGATAGCCGGTGTGGTGCTTAATATTCCAACCTTTACCCGCATTAGCTGCTCTATTGTTGGCAACAATGGTATTTTTGAGGGTGGTCGTTGCACCGCCCCCCCAAAATCCCCCGCCCTGAAAGCCGGCCTGATTGTTGGCAATCGTGGCGTTGGTGATGGTAGTGGGATTGGTGCCATTGTTGAGGAACATCGCCCCGCCCAAACCGCTGGTGCCGGCGGCATCTGTGGCTTTATTGCCGGAAAAGGTGCTGTAGGAAATCGTGACCGGCGATTTTTCTCCCACCCACAAACCGCCGCCCTGACTCTCGGCACTATTGTTGGCCAAGGTGCTGTTGGTAATAGTCAGTTCGCCATTGCCCGCCCGCAGCCCGCCACCCAAGGAGTCTCCTTTGGCGTCTTTCATCACTGTATTGTTGAGAATTGCGCAACCTTCAACAACTATCTTGTCTGGGGGATAAACAAACAGAAACAGCGCCCCGCCCTGACCCGCTCCTTTATTGCCCTCAAACCGGCTGTTGCGAATATAGATAGTGCCAGAGTCGGGATTTGCCTTGTCGGAAGCGCCATCGGTGTAAATCGCGCCGCCGTAACCTTTGGTATAATTGGTGGCAGCTGTGCCCAGGGTTGCTCCCGCCGTTGTGTCATTATTGAGGAAGGTCGAGTTTTCTACCGTCAGGCGGCTCAACAGGTTGTTAATCGCCCCGCCGTTGATGCCTTTGTTGTTGGTGAACTTACTTCCCTGTACCGTGAGTTCGCTTAAACTTTTTACATGGATTGCGCCGCCTGCTTGCTCCAAGTTCGCCGTGGCCTGATTGCTGTCGAACTGACTGTTAATTACCGTATTTTTACTGTAATTACCTGCCACAATCGCGCCGCCGACACCGGCTGCATTGTTGTTGAATTGGCAATTTTCTACGGTTAAAACAGTCTTCTGGCCAGTCAGGATGGCCCCACCCTCGCCTGTGCTGCGCCCATTGACAACCTTGAGGTTCTTGAGAATGAAATTTAGGCCCCCCTCCTGCACCTCAAAGACGCGACTGGCGTTATTGCCACTCACGGTTATGCCGGCAGCGGCAGAGCCGTCAATTACCAGGTTTTTGTTAACTTTGATCTGCCCGCTGGTGAGGGTTATGGTCTGGTTGGCGAGTGCGGGAGCGAATTGAATCGTGTCTCCCGCCTGTGCGGTGGTGATGGCTTCCCGTAATGAACCGGGGCCACTGTCTGCAATTATCGTGACTGTAAGTATAGCTAACACGCCCTTATAATCTGCTAAGGTTTGTTGATGCAAGGCCACAGGCGATTTAATTTCACCTGTGGTATATTGTAACTCCCAGTTGCCCCCTCGCGCGGGACTGCCGGTTAAGTCAGTGGAGGCGGCTACAGTTGCGCCAGTAAATTCACGCTCGTTTTTCGACAAAGGCCGAGCCAGAAAAAGACGTGCCGGCAGGAATTGCACTCGCACAGATATCTGAACTCAACCTGACAAGTGAGTTGGTTCTTTCTTCCCACTGAGCCATTCCAAAAGTGCTTTAGCTGCTGGGGGCTGGTGGATGATATATCCCCTGGAAGCAGGGGAACCAGTCACTGTGAAAAACCATAACATTCGCTCGCACGATCTGGATAAGGGCTCACCCACCGCTGGGAGCGCACCACCACTGGTTCATAGCCCGCTTGCTCGTTTGATTGAGTTGTGTTAAAGGGGTTTGGGCGCTCGCCCGCAATACCGGTGCTGGTAACCTTGAGCACCCAGAAACCGGGTTTCTGCGACAAATTTTCCATCTCGCCCGAACCACTCATATAGAAACCCGGTTTCTGGGTGCTCAAGGTTACCAGCACCGGTAT
>Ga0185317_100194_pt1 | contig 19920 bp, 16 predicted proteins | sample DevilsHole_FD_128020 | JGI IMG/M metagenome (GOLD analysis project Ga0185317, IMG submission 128020) | Groundwater microbial communities from Devils Hole, Nevada to study Microbial Dark Matter (Phase II) - Devils Hole (SPADES assembly)... | ecosystem: Environmental > Aquatic > Deep subsurface >...
CGAAACCGGCAACTAAATAGCCTTGCACGATTCTGGGACAGTAGCCCGACGCGCCAGCGAGGGAGCACATGGCGAAATCACAAGAAATCAGGCCCGGTCCCTCGCTGGCGCGTCGGGCTACTGTCCCTGCGGACTCCCAGAATCACGCAAAGCCATTTAGCGGTTAGAGTCTGGCGGCCCTGGTTGTCCAAACGCACTCTGATCGAGTAGACTACCACCATGATCCGAGCATACGACGAAATCGTGGACTTCATCGCCGCTGGAACGAGTCCGACTGCAGTGGCCTCCTTCGCGGCATCGGACGAGACCAAGCAGCGAGTCGCTGAGTTAATTCACCGCGAAAAGTCAGCGGGATTGTCCGCGGAAGAAACCGCGGAACTGAAGGACTTTCTCCAGTTGGAACACCTAATGCGGCTGGCCAAGGCCCGCGCACGCCAACATCTCGGCCATGAGTAGTTATGTCAGCGCAGAACTGCGACGGCTCGTCGCCCAGAATTCCGATGGCCTGTGTGAGTACTGCCTGATTCAAGAATCGGACACGTACTTGGGCTGTGAAGTCGACCACATTATCAGCGAGAAGCACGGAGGGCCGACCGAATTGGCAAATCTGGCGAATGCCTGTGTTTTCTGCAATCGGGCCAAGGGAACCGACATTGGATCTGTCACCCAATTGGGTACGTTTTGCCGATTCTTCAATCCGCGCGAAGACGCTTGGGGCGATCACTTTGAGTTGGACGGTGTGCGAATCAAACCGCGAACCGACATTGGCGAGGTGACTGAACGAATCCTGGAGTTCAACACAGTCGAGCGGTTGCTCGAACGTCAGGCGTTGTCCCTGGTTCGTCGCTATCCAAGCGCCGTGGCCGTCGCCCGCATGCGAAAACAAAACGTCTAACGAACGCATGCACCGGATTTCGTGCTCGCCGTTTGGTCTGCTGGAGTCAGTCGCTCCGTTCGAGGTTTTTGGTTGGTCAACGCTGTTTGGCGTCTTCCGCACGAAACCGGTGATGCGTAGCGTTAGACACTTCAAATCGCCATGCTCACTCAAGCCCAGAGCCAACTGTGGGAGACGTATGTGCGGAGCGAGGGGCGCGCGCCTCGCTCGGAAAAACTCGCAGCGCTCGAAGCGTTCTTGGGCGAACTCGTGACCTCACCAGAAGCTGACTGGTTTCCTTGGGCGTGCTCGATTGCCGAGGCGGTTGTTGATCAGAACAATCGTTTAGTCATTCGGATGCCCCTATTCAGGCGGGCAATTTTCCCGGCGCTGCTTGCTGGCTTTCGGCTTGGCGCCCACGGCTGCGCGCGCTGGCTTGCTGGCCTCGCCCAGCTTCTCTACCGCTGTGACGAATGCCGAGAGCAACTTGACCCCATGTGCCAAACCGAGGCTGGACTACTCCGCGCTGCGTTGCGTCACGACCCAAACGATCAAGCATCTCGGCGTCGGCTTATTTCTGTGCAGGCTGACCGCCTGCGCTACACACTTCATGAGCTGCCGAGCGGAGTGCTATACGGCATTGACGGGGCAACCGCGCAGGAGTGCTTGGAGCTAGAAGAAGAACTCGCCGAGTTTTGTCGGCATGTGGCCGAAGCGGAAAGGCAAGCCGAGTTCACGATACTGATTGACGAGTGCCGATTGCACTTTCGAGCGTACCGTGACTATCTTCTTCGACGAGACGAGTTCGATAGCTACAGCGGCTACCTCGCACATGCCGACGCTGGCCAACGTGTCTCCCAAGGAGGTCCAGCCTCATGAATATCAGTAGTTTTTGACAGAAGCCATTGCTGAGCAAGATGTTGGCGTACCAAGCAACGATTCGACCTCCTTCCCGACATTGCCCGGCGAAGCCGGATGGGGGGCTAACAAATGAAGGATTAGATTGTGCGGCGGCAGGCCGAACGAGCCAACGCGAGAAGAAGACGTTGATTGACCGGGGCGGCCGGGATCGGACGAATGACGAGCCACAATCTAATCCATCGTTCAACAAATGAAGGATTAGATTGTGCGGCGGCAGGCCGAACGAGCCAACGCGAGAAGAAGACGTTGATTGACCGGGGCGGCCGGGATCGGACGAATGACGAGCCACAATCTAATCCATCGTTCAAGTAGCCCGCGATATTCGCGAGGCATGCGGCTTGCTTTTAAGAAGGGTTTTGCTTTCGTGGTCGGTGGGTTTCAGGCGTACTCCAACGCAGGGTCCAATCGAGTCGGCGATCGGCCCGCGGCTGAGTGGTTCCGTCTTGGGCCACTCGCTATTGTGAATGGCGTGATGCTGCTCCACGGACCAGGGGCGCCGGACTCTGAAATTCCTGGTCTCCAACGCACGCGATGTCAGCGCGGCGAATCGAGGACAAAGCGTGGAGCGTCCTCCGAATCCGGGCAGGCGGATCACTGTACTGCAGAAGCACTCCGGCGTCCAGCGCCGCGAAGCCATGCGTGACCGGAAACTGCGGATGATCATTGAATTCGAATGCCGCAAGTGCCGGCAGGAATTCGATGCGACGTAGGCCAGGTGGCGATCGACGAGTGTCGAACGTATGGAGGATTAGATTGTGCGGCGACGAACCAGACGGGCCAGTGCGCGAGGAAGATACTGATCGACCGAAACGGCCGGACCGGCGCGCATGACGAGCCACAATCTAATCCATCGTTCAAGTAGCCCGCGCGGCGATGGGATTCATGCTGGCCCGCTCCTTGGCGCAGCTCTTGCCATTAGGGTTTTGCTTGCGGTGGCTCGGCTTGCAGCCAGCACGGCACGGTCCGATCGCGCTGCGTGTTTCCCGCGCGAGCAATCAGGTCATGCACGGTTCCAGTCATCCCGCTGCGTTCGTAGTCTCTTGAGTCTCTTGGGGTCGCCGCGATGGTGTGACAAGCACGCTTTTGCGGCCCCGGCGCGGACCGTCACCGTCGGGCTCGCTCGCGCACCGAAGCCCCAACGAATAGACCGTCCAGAAGAAACACTTCATGGCCGGCTTGCGGATCGTCGATGAGCCGATCGACTTCGGCGATCGTCAACACGGCGGGCAACTTGATCTGCTTGGCGACGCGCAGCTTCGCGAGCGTCGGCCAATCTTGCGGACAGGTGTGCGCGTAGAAAAACTTGATCCCTGCGTAGGCGACCTTGAGCGAATTCGCTTCCCAGTGCTGGTCGTTCTTGATGAACAGCAAGTAGCGTCTCAGGTCATTTTCGCATGCTTGGTCCGGCGACTTGCCGAGCCACTGCGCGAACTTCCGCACGGCGCGGAGGTACGATTCGTGCGTTCGTTCGGACAAGCCGGCCAACTGCATGTCATGCAGCATGCGCTGGGCGAGCGGCGAGAGCGGCCCCCCCTTCCGCTTCGCGGGCGAGGACGACGGACGCGGTAAACGTTGCGAATTCGGAGAACGACGCGCCATGGTGATGACTCCTGTTGCAGACCTCGCGAGCTGTGCGAGCGAAATAGCTCGCCAGACCCAGTCGCGACCGGCATCCATGGTGTGAAGGAATTCGCGTCGTCGCCAAACTTGTGGTTACCCACCACGCCGCCGTATACTCCTCTCGCCGCCGCGCAGCGGCTTACTTGAACGAAGGCGGTGCAGCGGAGGCGACCCCTAGTTTTTCGTTTTCGAGTCTTGTGTGTGCGTCCGCGGCATGCCGCGAGTATTCCTCGACGTAGATCCACGCGAACTTCGAGTGACGCCTTCTCGCTGGTGTTCTAGGAAGAAAAGACCACCGAGTAGATCTTCCGCTTGCTGCACGCGGTCAATGGGGGAAGAAGACACAGGTCAAGAATCAGAGTTCAGGGTTAGGCTCAGTGTCACGTGTGCGCCGTCGAGGTACAGGAGGCAACAATGCCCGGCCGCAAGGCAGACAAAACTCCCAAGCCTACCGTCCGGAAGCCGGTCAAGCGGCTGGCGGCACAAGACAAGGCTGCCACCACACTGCCGGAATCCATGATCACCGGAAAAGCAAGCCCCGCGAAGGCAGCGGACGGTGACAAACCGGTCTTCGCCTACATCGCGAGCTTGCCGCAGCCGCAGCGCGGCATCGCCGAGAGAGTCGATGCCCTGGCGGCCAAGACGCTGCCCGGCCTGCAGCGCTCCGTGAAGTGGGGCATGGCATACTATGGCGTCGGCGACGGTTGGTGTTTCTGTTGCGGCGGTTTCGCGGGGCACGTCAAGCTCATGTTCGTGAACGGCGCGACGCTTGTTCCGGTACCACCGGTGACGCCAGTGGCGATGGGGAAGTCGACGCGGGGCGTGGAGCTGATGTCCGTTGATGACATCGACGAACGCCAGATCGCGGCATGGATGACACAGATTGCGGCCGTGCCTGGTGTCGGCGGGAAGAGGAAATAGGCCCGTCGTCCGCCTTGAAAGCGAAGGCTGCGTCGGGCGCGCATGACCGGAGTGCGGCCAGAAGCACGCCGAGCAACGCGGTCGACCGGAGCGGTGGGCGGCGCGTTTCTTGTATTCCAACGCTACTGGCCGCCGCCCGGTTGCCTTGGTCGACAATGAAGCCGTGTCCTCTTTCCGCCGCGTCCGCGGCCCATCGTTATGGCATGACGAACTCGTGTTGACGTTCGCGCACCACCAGCACCGGGCAGGGGGCCTTGCGCACGACCTTCTCGGCGACGCTGCCCATCAGCATGTGAGGGATCGGTCCGCGCCCGTGAGTGCCGATCACGACTAGGTCGATGTCGTTGTCCTTCGCGTACCGCACGATCTCGACGAACGGGTTGCCTCGCGGCGTCGCAAGCTGGACCTGGAACCGATGCCGGTCGGAGTCGCTGAGCATCTCGACCATGCGATCGCGCGTCGCTTGAACAAGTTCCTCGAACGCCTCGGTTGGCATCGCGATGTACGCCTCACCGGCGGGGTAGATGTACAGGTCCTGCATGACGTGTAACCAGTGCAATCTTGAGTCGAACTCGCGACCCAATTCGCAGGCGTACTTCAACGCCGCACCGGAGCATTCGCTGAAATCAGTCGGCACCAGGATTCGTTGGAGTGCGATCATCGGGGTGTCCTCCAAAGAGGAGTCGAATATTCGGGTCGTCTGCGGATCAAGCCCGCAAACACCACGCCGTCCTCGCCTGTTTCTACGCACGTGCGTGATGGCCGAGTCTTCTGTTCGGGCAAGGAAACCACACCGCGAGTTGGACGGTTTTTGTCCGTGCGGGCTAGTTTTTGGCCGACTGTTCTAGCGATATGGCGTCGGCCGTTGATAGCCTGTGGCCTACCAGTATTCACGTCACGTGGCGGCCCCGAGTGTTAGGAGCAGTCAGAGCGCATGCCGATCTGGACCACCTTACGGGAATCGAGTGCACGCCGGCTTCGGACGCTCGATCCCGCACACCGCACACCGCCGGGACATGGCGGACTGAATCCGCTCATCGCGTTTGGCCTCAGTCTGGGTGCGTTGTGTCTGTTCGGCGCCATCGCCGGCAGCGCGACGGGCGACGAACCGACAGCGATGACCCGGCTCGACGAGTCGCTTGCAACGAAGCTGCACGAACACGCGCGGACCGCGCCTCGGACCGTTGCAGTGTTTCGCGCGATCACGGCGATGGGGGCGGGACCGACGCCCGCGGCGTTGGCGACTGACCGTGGCGTGCTTCACCCGAACTGGACTTGCTTCACTTATCTCCGTCGAGCTGCTTCAGCCGAAACGCGGCGTCCAGTTGCGAGGGCCGGAGCCGTTTGCCTTCCGGTAGTGTACGCAGACCTGATTCGATCTGTGCACGGTCGCCGACCACTACGATGGAAAGATGGTCTAGGTCGATGTGCTTCTTCGCCACGCGCTCGACGTCGCCAAGCTGCACGGTGGCGATTCCCGGAACGACCGTGTTGTAGTAGTCGTCGGGCAGGCCGTACTCAATCAGGTCTTCGAGGCGGCCGGCAATGTCGCGCGGCGTCTCGAACGTCGCCGGATAGCTGCGCGTGATGTAGGCCTTGGCAAATTCGAGTTCCTTCGCCTCGGGCGGCCGCCCGCCGGCGATGTCGCGAAACTCGCGCAGGAACTCGACCAGCGCCGGCGCCGTCACCGCCGTCTGGACGCTGGCCGTCGCCACGTACGGCCCCGGTTGACGCCGCCAATCGAAACTCGACCGCGCCCCGTAGGTGTAGCCCTTGTTCTCGCGCAGGTTCATGTTCAGGCGGCTCGAGAATTGACCGCCGAAGATTGTGTTCATGACGACGAGCGGGAAGTAGTCGGGCGATCGCCGCGATACGCCGACCTGGCCGACGCTGATCACCGACTGCGCCGCGCCCGGCTTGTCCACGAGCGTGATTTCCAGCGGCCGTGCCTTGGTCGGCTCGGGCAGCGCCGACGGTTCCGCCGCCTGGGGCTTCCAGTCGGCCAGCGCCTTGTTCAGGAGTTCGGTGATCTCGCGAGCGGTCACGTCGCCGACAACGATCATGCCTGCCTGAGTGGGTCCGAACCGGCTGCGGTAAAACTCGACGACGTCGTCGCGAGTGATTGCCTTCAGGGTCGCCTCGTCGCCGAGGGCTGGTCGGCCGTAGGGATGGCCGTCGCCGTAGAGAACGGCGCCCACAGCGAGCCGCGCGATCGAGGCTGGGTCGTCGCGCAGCCGGGCCAGGCGGCTGAGCATCAGGCTGCGTTGCCGATCCAGTTCCTCCACGGGAAACGTCGGATGCGTGAGCACGTCGCCGAAGATGTCCAGCGACGTGGCGAGATGCCGCTTCAGCGTGAACAGGCGAACCTGACTCGTGTCCCATCCCGCCGCCACCGACAGCGAGGAACCGACGGCCGCAAGTTCATCGGCGATTTGGGTCGCCGACCGCTTCTCAGTCCCCTCGTCCAGCACGGCCGCGACCAGGTCGGCCAACCCCAACTTCTCGGCCGGGTTGTCTGCGACGCCGGCGCGCAGCACCAGGTTCATGCTGACCGTCGGCAACTCGCGATGTTCCACAACAAGCACATCAAGTCCGTTGGCCAACTTCGCGCGCTGGATGGGTGGCAGTCGAAAACCCGGCGGCTGCGCGGGCCGAGGCATCGCGCTGCGATCGAGCGAAGCGTCGGGCGTCGACCGCGCGGCGCTTGATGCCGCCGCTACCGATCCCTCCGACCTCTGATCTCCGCGCTCCGACTTCTGACTCTTAATAACCTCGTCGGCTTCGGCGATCGGATCGGGCCGAACCGATCGCGTCTGGCCCGGGACCACTTCGAGCACGACACGCTTGTCGGTTAGATACTGCGCGGCGACTCGTTGCAAATCAGCCGGGCGGACCTTCAAGTATCGCTCGAAGTCGCGCGTGATGTGGGCGGGGTCGCCGGCGAGCACGTTATATAGATTGAGTCGGTCGGCCCGGCCGCCGAAGCCGCCGACTGATTCCAGCGCGGTGACGAAACTCACCTCGTAGCGATTGACGGCTCGCTCCAACTCTTCGGCGCTGGGTGGTTCAGCCTGAATGCGTTTCAGTTCGGCGACGATCGCGGCCTCGATATCGCTCAGCTTGCGTCCCGGCCGCGCCGTAGCCGTGATGCGCAGCATGCCCGCCAACTCGCCCGAACTCTGGAACACGCTGACATCCTGAGCCAGCTCCCGCTCATGTACGAGCGAGCGATAGAGTCGCGACGATCTGCCCCCACCGAGCACCGAGGCGAGCAGGTCGAGTTCGGCGTCGTCGGGCGCGAAACCTGGTACGGTGTGCCAGTTCATGTACAGGCGCGGCAGGCTCACGCGGTCCTGCATCACGAATCGCTTCTCGGCGGCCAACTGCGCCGGCGTCGGCCGCAGCGGCTCGACCTTTGGGCCGGCGGGCAGGGCGCCGAAATACTTATCCACGAGTTGCCGCGCGCGGGCCGGATCGAAGTCGCCCGCTATGCACAAGCTCGCGTTGCCCGGGTGATAGTAGCGGCGGAAGAAGTCGCCGATGTCCTCGCGGCTCGCGGCCCCTAAGTCGGCCATCGACCCGATCGTCGGCCAACTGTAGGGATGGTCGGGCGGATACATCGCTGCGGCGATCGTCTCGTCGGCCAAGCCGTACGGCCGATTCTCGTAGCTCTGTCGACGCTCGTTCTTGACCACGTCGCGCTGGTTGTCGAGCTTCTTCTGAGTCATCGCGGGCAGCAGGAAGCCCATGCGGTCGGATTCGAGCCACAACGCCAGCTCGAGGTAGTTCGCCGGCACGACCTCCCAGTAGTTGGTACGGTCGTCGTTGGTCGAGCCGTTGAGCTGCCCGCCGGCCTCTTGCAGCGGCGCGAAATAATCATTGTCGTGGTTTTGCGAGCCTTGAAACATCATGTGCTCGAACAGGTGGGCGAACCCCGTGCGTCCGCGCCGCTCGTTCTTCGACCCCACGTGATACCAGATATTGACGCAAACGATCGGCGTGGAGTGGTCCTCGTGCAGGATCACGTCCAGTCCGTTGGCGAGCGTGTACTTCTCGAACTTCAATTGCGGGATTCGCCCCGCAGCCGACTCATCGGCCGCCCCGGCGACGATCGCAGCCATCGACACAGCCAATCCGGCGCAGTGCATTGTGGTCTCCCCATTCGAGATGATCCTTTTGTCCGTGTCCATGTCCGTTCGATACCTCCGTGAAGGCTGGAGCTTATCCGCGGTGCGCGCCGCCCGCCAGCAGAGTTCGCGCCGATCAAACGGCGAGCGGCGCGAAGCGGGCGATGATCGCCTTGGCGACGCGGAATCCGTCGACAGCGGCGCTGATGATGCCGCCGGCATAGCCCGCGCCCTCGCCGGTGGGGTAGAGGCCGACGGCGCTGGGCGATTCGAGCGTTGCCGCGTCGCGCACGACACGGACCGGCGAACTGCCGCGCGTTTCGGGCGCGACCAGTGTCGCCGATCGCACAAACAGTCTGCGGCAGCGACGATCGAGGATTGGCAGGCCGTGCGTCAGAGCATCGAGCACTGCCGGCGGCATCCAATCGTGCAGGTTCGTGGCGACGGCGCCGCGGCGATGGCTGCTCGGCAGCGCGCCGTGGCTCGGTCGGCCGGCCAGGAAGTCGCCGGCCCACTGGATAGGGGCCGCATACGTGCCGCGGCCGATGGCAAAGGCGGCCGCCTCGCAGCGCCGCTGAAACTCGACGCCGGCCAGCAGGTCGCCGCCGAAGTCGCGCGGGTCGAGCGTCGTGACTAGGCCGCTCGTCGCGAACGGCGAATCGTGTTTCGAGTAACTCATGCCGTTCGTGCAGTAGTGTCCCGGCTCCGAGACGCTCGGTATCACGTAGCCGCCCGCACACATGCAGAACGTGAACAGATCGCGCGGCCCGCGCGCGACCAGTTCGTAGTCGGCCGCGCCGAGACGCGGGTCGCCCGCGTGGCGGCCGTAGCGGGCGCGGTCGATCTGATCCTGCGGCTGCTCGATGCGCACGCCCATCTGGAACGGTTTGCAAGACATCGCCACGCCGCGGCGCTGGAGCATCGTGTAGACATCGCGTGCGCTGTGCCCGGTCGCGACGATCACGACCTCGGCGGGCGCGTAACCGGAACTGGTGTAAACGCCCGTCACCCGGCCGTCGCGGATGTCGACGTCCTCCATGCGGCAATCGAACCGAAACTCGGCGCCGGCGGCGACGAGTCGCCGTCGGACCGCCTTGACGACCGCGGGCAGTCGGTTCGATCCGAGGTGCGGCCGATGCTCGTAGACGATTGACGGCTTGCCCTTGCAATCGGCCAGGATGCGCAACACTTCCTGCACGTCGGGACCGCCCGCGCGCGACGTGAGCTTGCCGTCGCTGAACGTGCCGGCCCCGCCCTCGCCGAACAGGTAGTTGCTCTCGGGGTTCAGCTCACCGCCCGACTCGAACAGGCGAATGTCGCGGTTGCGCTCGCGCACTCTCTTGCCGCGTTCGATGACGATCGGCGCGTAGCCGCGATGGGCCAGCAGCCATGCGGCGAACAGGCCCGCCGGACCCGAACCGATCACGAGCGGGCGATGATCGAGCCGTCGCTCACCGGGCGCGGGCACGCCGAACGGTTCGCTGTGATAGACGGCAATCTCGCGGTCTCGGCGGCGTTCGACGATGGCGGCCTCGTCCACCGGCAGTTCGACCTCGGCCGCGTACACGAAATGAATCTCACCGTGCTGCCGCGCATCGAGGCTCTTGCGCAGGATGCGCCAGCGCGCGATGTCGCTGAGCCGCACGCCGAGCCGGCTCGCGGCATGCTCGCCGAGCGATTCCTCTGGCTCGTCAAGTCCGAGCCGAATGTTGGAAACCTTGATCGACATGCGGCCCTGCCGGGCTTGTCTGCACTCCCTATGGTGAGGCTACGTTATCAACCTGTGTGTCGCCGTGCTACTGGACGGCAGGCGAAGAGTGGTCGCTCGCCTCGCGCTGAAATGTGCCGAGCCTCGCCGTCTCGACCCGTGGCGATTGAGAACGTGCGATGGCCGTGCAGACCAATCTGTGCTACCTTTCCTCGCATGGCTGTCTGCTTGTGAATTGGTGAATTGGTACATCACCCCTGCCGCACTGTCGCCTAGTGCGGCCAGGGAGACCTCCTTTCATGGATTGCGACGGAAATCATGGATTACTCGATCGTCATTGGTCTCGAAGTGCACGTGCAATTGCTCACCGAGAGCAAGCTGTTCTGCGGGTGCTCGACGAAGTTCGGCGCGCCGCCCAATTCACAGACCTGCCCGATCTGCATCGGCATGCCCGGCGTGCTGCCGGTGATGAATCGCCGGGCCTTCGACCTGGCCCTGAAGACCGCCGTAGCACTGAACTGCGAAATCTCTGAGTTCACCAAGTGGGACCGCAAGAACTACTATTACCCCGACCTGCCGAAGAACTACCAGATCAGCCAATACGATCTGCCATTTAGCCATGATGGGTTCCTCGACATCCCCGCGGTCGACGGCGGCGGCGGGAAGAAACGGATCGGTATCATTCGCGCGCACCTCGAAGAAGACGCCGGCAAGCTGTTGCACTCGGACGACGGACCCGGCGAGAGCCGCGTGGACCTGAACCGAGCCGGCACGCCGCTGCTGGAGATCGTCGGCAAGCCGGACATCGCCAGCCCAGCCGAGGCCAGGATCTACCTCGAGGAGCTGAAGCTGCTCCTGCGCTATCTCGGCGTCTCCGATTGCAACATGCAGGAAGGCAGCCTGCGCTGCGACGCGAACGTGAACATTCACATCCACCGCGACGACGAGCTCATTGCGACGCCAATCGTCGAAGTGAAAAACATGAACAGCTTTCGTGCCGTCGAACGCGCGATGGCCTATGAGGCCGATCGACAGTTTGAGGAGTGGAAACAAACCGGCAAGCGACTTGGCGAGGCGCCCAAGGCCACTGCCGGCTGGGACGACTCGCGCGGCGTCACCGTCGTGCAGCGTCGCAAAGAGGAGGCCTCGGACTATCGCTACTTCCCTGAACCCGACCTCGTGCCCGTGGTCGTGGCCGCAGACGCGGTCCAGGCGGTGCGCGAGTCGATCGGCGAGTTGCCGGCCGACCGCCGCGACCGGTTCAAGAGCGACTACGCCATCACCGACTACGACGCCGGCGTGATTATCGAGCAGGGTCGGGCACTGGCCGACTATTTCGAGGAACTCTGCCGCACAAGCGGATCGGCCAAGATGGCCGCAAACTGGGTGCAGCAGGACGTGCTGCGCACGTTGAACGAACGTCGCTGCTCGATCGCCGAGTTCCCGATCTCGGCGGCCGCGTTGGGTGCGCTGATCGGCAAGGTACACGGCGGTCAGATCAACACACATTCCGCGCGTGAGGTCTTCGCCGAGATGCTCTCGGGCGGTAAGTCGGCCGACGAGATCATTCAGGCGCGCGGACTGACCCAAATCTCCGACACCGACGAGATTCGCAAGGTCGTCGTCGCGGTGATCGATGCCAACCCGCAAGCCATCGTAGATTTCAAGAAGGGCAAGAAGGCCGAGCAAGTAGCCGGCTTCCTACGCGGCCTCGTCATGAAACAGACCCGCGGCAAAGCCAACTCATCGCTCGTGCAACAGCTTGTGGCCGACGAGCTAGCGAAGCGAGCCGGCGGCGGCTAGCATGGTTTCGTTGCCGTCAGTGGTTCGGGAGCGAAGCCATGGGAACCTCAGCTACGGGCAAAACGGAAGTTCCGGCAAAGATCGAGAGACTTGATGATCTCTTTGCCGCCAAAAATGGCCAAATCTCACTGAACCAAGTGCGTTGCATTGAAGTCGCTAATGCCTTGGTGGACACGGGTGCGAAGTTCTTGTCCTTGCCGAAACGTCTCGTAAGGCAGCTCGGTCTTCGACAAGTGCGAACGCAGCGGACCATGACGACGGCGGGCAGCGTGTTTCGTGACATCTTCGAACCGGTGCGCCTCACCGTCCAGGGCCGAGACTGCGCGATCGAAGTGGCTGAGCTTCCCGATGAATGCCCGGTTCTCATCGGCTTTTTCCCGCTCGAGCTGCTCGATTTCGTGGTCGACCCGTCCGGTCAACGGCTGATCGGCAATCCGGACCACGGCGGCGAAAACTTGGCCGAGGAGTACTGATCGAGGACGGGCGCGGCGAGCCTGAGTGGATACGTGCGCTCCTGGCCAAGCTTCACTCGTTGTTACTCAGTCCAAGCTAGACCCGTGGCTACTTCGGGAAAGGAAACACAACTGCATGAAGATTCTGCCTACGGTACTCAGTATTCTGATCTTGGGGACAATTGCCATCGCTACATTGGAGTCTCGCACGATGCCAACCGCAACATTCGCAGCATCCGCCGAGCCACAACTCGCCCACATGGTCTACTTCACGCTCAAGGACAAGTCGCCCGAAGCGAAGAAGAAGCTCGTGGATGCGTGCAAGAAGTACCTGGCCAAGCATCCCGGCACCGTGTTCTTCGCCGCGGGGACGCTGTGCGAGGAGCTGGACCGCGAGGTCAACGACCGCGCGTTCGACGTCGGTCTGCACCTTGTGTTCAAAGACAAGGCGTCGCACGACAAATACCAGGACGCACCGCTCCATCTCCAGTTCATCGAAGAGAACAAGTCGAACTGGGAAAAAGTACGCGTGTTCGATTCCGTCGTCGGACAGTAGCCCCGTCGGCTTTCGTTTCGGTTTCGGACGGACATTCCCGCCTGCACCGCGACTGTCTTCGCGTGCCGAGGCGCCGCCGCGCCGTTGCCACCGCTACAACGCGTAATTTTGATTCAACTTTCCACACCCTCCACGCCGATCACCCTGCAATGTAGGTGTTCGGTCTCCCTTCTGTTCTGTTTCACACCGCTCTGACGGGGGCACTAGGTTTGTTTGCCGCACGACGGCGAACCAGTCGGGGTGCGCGCCCGGGCGGGGGCCGCATGAAGACACTGGGGCGAGTCACTCTGCCGGCGTGGTTGCTGGTTGTCGCCGGACTTTGGCTGGCGCGGCTCTCGGCCGAGCCGACGACGGGGCGACCCGCTGAACCGACCGGACTGATCGCCGTGCCCGTGCGCGACGGTGTCGCCACCATCGACCTCCCCACCACGAGCGGCCGTGACCAGTGGCTCGTCATCGTCAGCTCGCTTGCGACCGAGTCCGGGCCGTTCCCGGTCGAGCTGGCGACCGCCGCCGGCTCGGACCCTCGACCGCTGACCCTCGCATCGTTTCGATTGCCGCCCGCGCGGCCCGCTCAGCCGCGCGAGCAGCCTGATCGGACCGTCCGCGATGCGACTAGGCCGACATCCAAGAGGGACCCGGCCGCCGAGCGCGCGTTCTGGCTGATGGTGCGGGGCAGCGATTTTTCGGACGTGCGGAACTACGAGATCGTCCACGCTCGGCTGGCCGGCGCCGGCGAGCACTGTGCGGTCTATTGCGACGTCCAGTGTGAAGACACTCCCACCGCTCGCGACGCTCTACACGAGATCATTCGCACGTTTGACGACGAAGTGCATCCGGTTGCGACGAGCAAGCTGGGCCGGCACCGCGACGTGGACGGCGACGGCCGGTTCACCATCTTGCTGACGCCGTGGCTCGGGCGGCTGTCGGGCGGCGGCGTCTCGGTCGGCGGGTTCGTGCGCGGCAGCGACTTCTACACCCACGTCGATGCACCGCTGAGCAATCGCTGCGACATGATGTACCTCAACGCCTCGCTGCCTGCCGGACCACATCTGCGCACGCTCATCGCCCACGAATACACGCACGCCGTGACGCTCAGTGAGCATGTCTTTCCGGCCGACCGCGCGCCGCGGCCCGGATGCGAAGAAGAGAGTTGGCTCGACGAGGCCATTGCCCACGTGGTCGAGAACCTGCACGGCTACTCGTGGACCAACCTCGACTATCGCGTCAGCGCCTTCCTGAACTCGCCCGAGTCGTATCGTCTCGTCGTCGAAGATTACTACGCGGCCGACCTGTGGCGCGGCCATGGCAACCGCGGCAGCACCTATCTCTTCTTACGCTGGTGTGTCGATCGGTACGGAGAAGGCATCCTGCGCGACTTGGTGCAGTCGGAGTTGTGCGGTATCGCCAACATCGAACGCTGCACCGGCCAACCGTTCGAAGAGCTGTATCGGGCTTGGTCGGCCAGCGTCTTTCTCGATCGAACGGGTCTGGTCGATCGTACGGACGAATTTCGCTCGGTGGACCTGCGCGGTCCGCTCGCCGATCGGGTGCTGATCGGTCCTCGCTATGAATGGTTGCCGCTGGACGACGGAGCCGCGCGGTTCACCTTGGCAGGCACCAGCACCAAGTACTTCATCGCCCACTCGCCAGTTGCCGAGGCTTCCGAGATACGGGTCGTCGCCGATCCCAAGGCGAGGTTGCAAGTCACCATGTACCGATTGCCGCAGACCGCTGCCCGCCTGACCATGCACGTGGCGACTCGGCCGGCCTCGGCTTCGAGCGCAGTCACGGCGACGTACGACGTGACATTCACCGAGCACGCCGGCTCGGCCGTGAGCCTGGAGTACATCTCGTGGGAGTGCAGCGCGACCGGATCCAATCACCACAGCAGCCATGGCCATTCGGGCCGCCCGTTCGCGCCTGCGGACATTGAACGTCTGGCGGGATCGGCTGACGTATCGGCGGGCGGATCGCTCGTGATCGCGGGCCTTTCCGTCGGCCCGCACGCGACCGATGGCGGCAGCCTCATCTTCAAGGCCGGCGGACGCGACAGGGCCGGCCATCGGATTTCGACCTGGCACACGCTCGAACTCGCGCCAGCCGCCGTCGTTGAGACTGCTCGAACTGTTCGGTAGCGACGACCAGGCCGACGGGTCTGATCCGTCCGACAGGTCTGACAGAGAGGTAGGAGCAACCTAGCTTGAAGTATTCTGGATACCAATCCTCCGCGGGGAGGGCGCAAACGTCCCTCCCCGCGGGCCACCCGCTCTGCGTGCTCGATCAGGCCAGCACGCACTCCAGTTCGCGCCGCAGGCGGTTCCGAGCGACGTGCAAACGGCGCTTGATTGTGCCAATCGGCGCGGCCGACTCGCGGCTGATCTCATCCAGCGACTGGCCGCGGAAGTAAAACGCCGTCAGCGTCTCACGGTCCATCGGGTTCAGTCGCTCGAGGCCGGCCCGAACCTGATCGGCCTCCTCGCGCCGCACCAGATCGTCGAGTGGGCCGGCCGTGCGCGACGGGGCCGAATCGAGCAGCCCGTCGTCGCCGGCGACGTGCGGGCCGCGCCGCGCCACGCGGTTCAGCACCATACGCACCGTGATCCGACGCAGCCAGCCGGCAAAGGCCGCCGGCACGCGAAGCTGAGCCAGCTTGCGGAACGCATGCACCAGCACGTCCTGAGTCAGTTCCTGCGCCTCGTTCGGGTCGCGCAGCCGCGCGATCGCCAGGGCGTACACCGTCGGTCGGAACTGCTCAGCCAGCGCGCCGTACGCGTCCCGGTCGCCTCGCTGCGCCCGAATCACCAAATTCGTGATGTCAGTCCACTCGGTCATGAGAGCACGTGTTTCGTATCTTGCTTGCCTGGAACCCAACGAATCGAAAACGAAGACAACCGCGATCGCTTGCCAGCCACACGGGCCGGCCGCTTCGCGCCGGGCGGGACCGTTGCCACGTCGGACAGTCGAGGGCAGTGCAAACAAGCACGCCGCCGACGCCGCGGGGCGACGGACGCAGCCGATCAGGCTATCGAACGGGGTTGGCCTTTAGCGGGATGATGCTAAGGCTATGCCGGCCCGATGCCTGGCTGCGTCCCGACGTCCCGACCCGGTGTGCGAGCGCATTGGTAGGCTCGTACGGTCGGGGCGTCTAGCCGCCGCGTGGTCACAACCGCGCATGGTTGTCGGTTGGAACCACTGGCCAAACACCGAGGGCAGATAGGAACTGCCGGAGTCGCGCACGGCCAAGACGTTCGCATGCTGGCGCTGCACGTTGTCCTTAACCAGGACGAGCCGTTCGTTTTTGCGCTCATTGCGAATCGTGGCCATTGCGACCCCCAATCGTTGGGAAAGAGTTCTGAACAAGACACTGGGCCGGCGTCCGGCCCAAGTTTGCGTTACAAGTATACCTCCACATGCACTCGCGGCCAATCACGGAAAAACAAACGAGGCGGTACGAACGCCTCGCCTGATTGCCCCACGACTCCGCGCCGGACCTGCCGGCGGGACACATCGTCAGACGCAGCTTTCGGCAAAAGGTTCGCGCGGGCGTGACAGAAAAAACACGGAACTACCAGCCGAACCGGAAGCGTCAACGCCCGGCTTGGCCCTAACTGGCCGCGCTCGCTCCAGTTCGGCTCACGGCCGTGCTGGCCGCAACCCTCGTAACTCCTTCAGAAACTGGAGGTTGACGGGATTTCGCGGCGGCTCGCCGAGCAAGATGCGCCGGGCCTCCTCGGCCGCCTTGCGACGCGCCTCGGGGGCCGACTCGACCGAGTAAAACGCACAGTGCGGCGTGATGATCAGGCGGGGGTGCTGGCGCAACCGCTCGTTGTCCAGCGGTTCGCGCTCGATCACGTCGAGTGCGGCACTGGTGATGTGGCCGCTGTCGAGCGCGTCGAGTAGCGCACTCTCTTCGATCACGCCGCCCCGCGCCGTGTTCACCACGTATGCCCCGCGCGGCAGCAGCGCCAGCGTGCGCGCGTCGAGCATGTGCCGTGTCTCGTCGGTAAGCGGACAGTGTGTGCTCAGGAACTGGCACCGCGGCAACAGATCTTCCAGACTCCAGACGCGATCGACCCCGAGCGCCTTCTCGAAGCCGCGCGGCAGGTAGGGATCGAAGATGACGACGCTGAGTCCGATCGCCTTGGCCCGCAGCGCGAACGCCGAACCGATGCGACCGCAGCCGATGATCCCGACCGTCCGACCGCGCAGTCGCGGCGTGCCTTCGTTGATGGCGACGTTCCACTCGCCGCGACGGATCGAATCGACGGCAGGCACGATCCGCCGTGCGAGCGCGATCAACAAGCCGAGTGCATGGTCGGCAACCTCCTCGGTCCCGTAGTCGGGTACGTTGCAGACCACGATGCCGCGCTCGCCGGCGGCGCGCAGATCGATGTTGTTGAACCCGACGCCGCCACGCACGACGGCGATGCACCGGTTCGCCTCGGCCAGCACGTTGGCTGTGATCTCGACGCCGTGAAAACAGATGATGACGGCAGCGTCGCCGACGCGCCCGCGCAGGCCGGCCGCGCCGACCGCGTTCAAGCAGGCGATCTCGCCCACGCCGTCGAGCACCGGGCGCTCGACGTGAGGGTCGACGATGTAATCCGTAATCACAACTTGCGGCAGTTTGGTCATGGCCGGACAATCCTACAGTTCGATTGATCCGTTGCCAACGCGAGCGCACGACATGCCATCACGCATCAAAGAGATTCTGGCCAAGGACCAAATCGTCCACGTCTTCGGCATGGGACAGCTTCTGAGCACGAAGCTGGTTGAGATCATCGGCTTGGGCGGCGGCTACGACGCCATCTGGCTCGATCAGGAACATGCGGGCCTGACGACCCGCGACATCGAGCTGGCCACGCTGGCGTGCCGGGCACACGGCCTCGACAGTTTCGTTCGATTGGCGCCGACCGACTATGCGTCGGTGATGCGGCCGCTTGAGGCCGGCGCGGGCGGCGTCATGGCCGCTCAGGTGCGGACCGCCGCCGAGGCGGACCAGTTTGTGCGCTGGGCGAAATTCTGGCCGCGCGGCCTGCGCGGCATCACCGGCGCAGGCATCGACGGGAAGTACACGCTGACTCCAATGCCCGAGTACACGCAAACGGCCAACGTCGACACGTTTGTCGCCATTCAGATCGAGACGATCGAGGCGGTCGAAAACGTCGCGGCGATCGCCGCCGTCGCCGACGTCGACCTGCTGTTCGTCGGCCCATCGGACCTGTCGCAGGCTCTGGGACTTACCGGCCAATTCGATCACCCGCGATGCTACGAGACGATTGAGCACATCGCGTCGGCCTGTCGAGCTGCGCGCAAGCCGTGGGGCATCATCGCCCGCAACTCCGACTACGCCAGCCGTTGGGTCGAGCGCGGCTGCCGTTTTCTTGTTCTCGGCAACGATGTACAACTCACACAGCGAGGGCTGGCGGCGACCAAGCAAGGATTCGCTCAATTCTTCTAAATGGCTTTGCGTGATCCTGGGAGTCCGCAGGGACAGTAGCCCGACGCGCCAGCGAGGGCCCGGGCCTGATTTCTTGTGATTTCGCCATGTGCTCCCTCGCTGGCGCGTCGGGCTACTGTCCCAGAATCGTGCAAGGCTATTTAGGCTCCGCTAGGTACTGTGCCGCATTGAATAGGGTCTGAAATCGGCTTCGGTCGTTTAACCCGCAGCCGCAGGCGAGGCATGGCTGGCGTTTGTTGTGCCTCGCCTGCGGCTGCGGGTTAAACGAAATTCGGACCCTTTCAATGTGGAGCAGTACGGATGAGACTGTCGATCGACCACCGCACGGCTAGGTCAAGACAAGAGACTACTTGTCTCCACTTGCCGCGTGTTCGTTGACGACGAATTCTGCGTGGCTGTATACTCCGCCCGTCGCATCTACCTGGAACGGACGCTCGTGCGCATTCTGCTATCGAACGATGACGGAGTCTATGCCCCAGGCCTGCGGGCGCTGCGCCGCCGGCTGCGGGAGTTGGGCGACGTGACGGTCGTGGCGCCGGCGGCGGAACAAAGCGGCGTCGGCCATTCGATCACGCTCCAAACGCCGCTGGTGGTCCATGAGGTTTTCGAACATGACCAGCGCATCGGTTGGCTGGTGGAGGGGAGCCCGGCCGATTGCGTGAAGCTCGCGTGCTTGGAACTGCTCGATCGGCCGCCCGATTTGGTCGTCAGCGGCATCAACGAAGGGGCCAACGCGGGCATCAATGTCTTGTACTCAGGCACTGTGGCGGCCGCCGTCGAGGGGGCGTTCTTCGGCATCCCGGCGATCGCCGTATCGCTCGAATACTCGGAACACCCGGACTACGACGCTGCTGCGGAGTTGGCGGTGAAAGTCATTCGGCAAATCCTCGACCACCGTCCCACGTCCGGATCGCTGTATAACGTGAACTTGCCCGACCTTGGCCGCGGCGAACCGACCGGCGTGCGAGTCGTGCCGCAAGGGGTTGTGCGGTACGAGGAAGGATTCGAACGGCGCGTTGACCCGCGCGGCCGAGTTTACTTTTGGTCTAAGATCAACTTCGTCCCGAAAGCGCACGAGGGTGAGACCGACCTCATAGCGCTGAGCCGCCGCTATGTGACCATAACGCCGTTGCGATTCGACCTGACGGACCAGACAATGTTGCGTGAAATGGCCGACTGGCAATGGCCGCTTTGATAAGCACACAGCGGAAGGATGAATCACGACTGAATCAGGTTGGCGGTGGCAGATGCGGACGAGACGTCCGCGCTCCGACAGATGCGGACGAGACGTCCGCGCTCCGACGCAGCGGAAGGATGAATCACGACTGAATCAGGTTGGCGGTGACAGATGCGGACGAGACGTCCGCGCTCCGACAGATGCGGACGAGACGTCCGCGCTCCGACGCAGCGGAAGGATGAATCACGACTGAATCAGGTTGGCGGTGACAGATGCGGACGAGACGTCCGCGCTCCG
>Ga0185317_100195_pt1 | contig 19916 bp, 17 predicted proteins | sample DevilsHole_FD_128020 | JGI IMG/M metagenome (GOLD analysis project Ga0185317, IMG submission 128020) | Groundwater microbial communities from Devils Hole, Nevada to study Microbial Dark Matter (Phase II) - Devils Hole (SPADES assembly)... | ecosystem: Environmental > Aquatic > Deep subsurface >...
TCCAAATCATTAATAAAATCATTAATGAAATCCTCTCTCCCCTCTTTCCTTCGCGCACAGGCGCGTCGGGCGCGGTTTATAAAAAAAATCAATTTCACAAATCAACTATAACCGCAAGCTCAAGCGCCAATCCCACCGCAGTCGGGTCGTCTCGCCTGAAAATTAAACGGACTCTGGGTTTTTAATCTGCTCCCACCAGCGATTGAGGGGAAAATAAACAACTGGTGCCCAGAGGCTGCTGAGGATAGCAGAGGAGAGGGCCACCAGCTGGTGGCGAGTCCAAATTTCAGCCAGGGTGTTATATCCGAGAAGGCTAAACTGAAGAGTGGCTACCGTCTCGACGACCACAGTCATGCCAAACACAATCAGGGAAACGGAAATAAAATCTTCCTGGACAAAGCGGTCTTTCTGCAACCAAGCGGTCAAAATGCCGGCCAGAGCTAAGCTGAGGGCGTGGGTGGGATGGGGGGAGGTCATGCTGTCTTGGAGCAGCCCCAAAGCTAGCCCTGCCACGCCTCCTTGAAAAGCTGTGCGCTTAACACTCCAAGCCACCACCCAGATTAGCATCCAGTTAGGGGCAATGCCCAGCAGTGTCATTCCGGGGAAGCGAGTTGGCAACAGCAGCAAGCAGAAGAAAGCAGAGCCAACCGTTACCAGGACATTGAGCAGCTGACGAGTCTGGGGGTTCCAGCGAGAGGTTTTGCTCAAAGAGTTAGTTCTAATTGCTGCTGTTTGTCTCATTTTGGCGCTGCTGTGAAGAGATATCGATCTCAGGGATGGGCTTATTTTGCGATACAACCACCCACTCCAAGGCGTTCACCGGCGCAGAAAGCTCTACGATCGCCTCAGGAGCGGGACTTTTGCTGAGATTCACTGATTCTATACGTCCGACTGGAATGCCGGGGACAAACAGCTCAGAGACGGGCGAAGTGGCAACGACATCATCCTTGCGGACATCTGGAACTTTATCAAAGAACTCCATCACGGCTCGGTTGGCTCCCTGTCCCCGCATAAAACCCATGTTGCGGCTGCGGCTGACTGTTACCCCGACGCGGGAAGAAGGGTCGCTGATCAGCAAGACGCGGCTGGTGTGGTCTGTGACGGCGTCGATCCGACCGATTAAACCGCCCGGGCCGGTGACAATATAACCCTTCTTTATGCCATCTTTCCTGCCGCGCCCCAAGGTCACTTGCTGCCACCAGTGGTCAGCAGAGCGCCCGACAACGGGTGCGACAACGCCTGGATCTGATTTGGTAGAAACGTAACCCAGTAGCTTTTTGAGCTGTTCGTTTTGCTTTTCCAATTCGACTAACCGCTCCTCCCCTGCCAGCATGCGGGCTTTTTGCCGCTGTTCTTCTAGATTGGGACTCAAGTCGAAAGGACGGGTAACGGTTTGGAAGACCTCAAAGATAATTGAACCTTGGCTCTGCTGCACCGCGACAGCCGCACCGATGGCCATAACCGCCAGTGCCATTTGTAAGCCATGCCGATCCCACCAGCGACGCAATGTGTACATAAAGGGTTGAAAATTTTCAGTTCTCAGTTGTGAGTGAGTTTGCAGGCTCGGAAGGCGGGACGTTGGAAATCGGTTTTTTTATGGAACACTCAAGAGTCATGCACTGGTTACATATTTCGCGAGCGAGCACTGAACACGCGCTCCAGCTGTTTGAAGTTTTCCAGCACGCGACCTGTGCCAAGCACGACGCAGCTGAGCGGGTCGGCTGCGACGTGCGTGACAATGCCGGTTTCGTGGCTGATCAAGGTGTCGAGCCCCTTCAATAAAGCGCCGCCTCCTGCTAGCATTATACCCCGATCGATAATGTCGGATGCCAGTTCAGGGGGGGTTCGCTCCAGGGTGCGCTTCACCGCTTCCACAATCACGGCCAGGGGTTCGGCCATGCTCTCGCGGATTTCTGGCCCTTTAATTGTGATCGTTCTGGGCAGACCTGAGAGCAGGTGCAAGCCGCGCACGTCCATACTGGCATCGTCGTCATCTTGCGTTGGGTAGGCCGAACCGAGCTGAATTTTGATCTCCTCAGAGGTTCGCTCCCCAATTACCAGGTTGTGGACTTTTTTCATGTACTGGATGATCGCTTCGTTGAGCTCGTCCCCGGCGATGCGCACGGATTCGCTGAGGACGGTTCCTTGCAAGCTGAGGACGGCCACTTCTGTGGTGCCGCCGCCAATATCGACAATCAGGTTGCCGGTTGGCTCTGCTACCGGCAGCCCCGCACCGATGGCCGCAGCCACCGGCTCGTCAATCAAATACACATCTCTGGCACCCGCCTGAGCGGCTGCTTCCATCACCGCCCGCCGCTCCACCCCTGTTACCCCTGAGGGGATGCCTATGACAATCCGGGGGGAGACGAGGGTTCGGCCTTCATGCACCCGCCGGATAAAGTGCTTGAGCATCAGTTCGGCTGTGTCAAAATCGGCAATCACCCCATCGCGCAGGGGGCGGAGGGCTACCACGTTTCCGGGGGTGCGGCCTAGCATTTTTTTTGCGTCTTCTCCCACCGCCAGCGGCACTTTTTCGTTTTGGTCAATGGCCACTACAGAGGGTTCTTGGAGAACAATACCTTTACCTGATACATAGACTAGGGTGTTGGCTGTACCGAGATCGATACCCATATCCCGGGATAAAGAAATCCGATTGAAAAGACCCACAGGTTTTTACGCCCCCACAATCAAAAGCTTCTGTCTGCAACTATAGTGTAGCCGTGCTGGATTCTATTACGTTTTTTATCCTCAGTCCAGTCAGAGGGAGAAATTCACGCTCGCCCGACAGGACCTGGCAGCCACACGGTATAATCCTGGCAGCCTGCTGCCGAATCCGGCTATAATGAGGGCTTGCTTCCATTTGGCGGCTATCGCACGCAGGTAACAGCTTTCTCTGGCTAGGGCCTCGGATTGCCGTCCCCAACGACACCGGCAGGCGCGTGGATTTCCCCAGAAAGGAGCGATGTTTGGCCGCCCTTGTCGCTATCATCATTATCAACAGTGCATCAGCACGAGGCACAGAGCTATTATGAGTCTTAATGTCGTAACCTTAGTGGGCCGTGTGGGCCAAGACCCTGATGTCAAGTATTTCGAGTCAGGCACCGTTAAGTGCCGGCTGACGCTGGCGGTGAGACGCCCGACTCGTAACAGTGATGAGCCTGACTGGTTCACCCTGGAACTGTGGGACAAGACTGCGGAAACAGCTGCTAACTATGTGCGCAAGGGCAGTTTGATTGGGGTTAAAGGTTCCTTGAAGTTCGATCACTGGAACGATCGCACCAGCGGTGTCAAACGCTCGACACCAATCATTAGAGTGGAGCGACTGGATCTGCTGGGGTCTAAACAGGATACAGCCTCTGGTATGGGTGGCTCCAGCAGCGGCAGTGGCTACAGCGACAGCGGCGGGGAGTTCTAGCTTTTTTACTGTTGGGCGTGCCAGCCCCTGCCCGAACTGACCGGCACCTCGACCGACGTCAAACCGCCGGGCAGTTCTGTTACACTTTACCCCCCCCGCACTCGAGGACTCTCACCGATGGCTTATTGGCTGTTCAAAAGTGAGCCGCAGGATTATTCCTACGCTCAGCTGGAAACAGATGGCAAGGGAATTTGGGATGGTGTGAGCAATCCCCAGGCCCTCAAGCATCTGCGGGCGACTAACCCCGGCGACTTGGCGCTCTTTTACCACACCGGCACTCAGCGCCAAGTGGTGGGTATTGCTGAGGTGATTTCTCCACCTTACCCCGATCCTCAACTTAATGACCCTAAACGGGTGGTTGTGGATGTGCGCCCGCTGCGCCGGCTCCCCCAACCTGTCACTCTCGCCCAGATTAAGGCAGATGGCCATTTTGAAGGCTTCGACTTGCTCCGCCTCTCTCGCCTTTCTGTGATGCCGGTGTCTCCTCAACACTGGCGGCGAATTCTCTTTCTGGCGGGTGAGTGAGTTTTTATGATTGAACCGCCAAGACGCCAAGGTCGCCAAGAGAAGAGGGGGAGAGTTTGAGGTTTCTTATTTTAGCAGATAAAGGCCCAAAAATGCCGGTGGGCTTTTAGAATTGTCTGTATCAGACAAGTAACTATGATGGTTCTGGCGGCGTTCCAGACGCCGGTGAGATTATGCCTTACGAGCTATCAGCTACTAAACTACAGGTCTACCAGCGGTGTCCGCAAGCCTATTATTTCCGCTATGAGCGCGGGATTCAGCAGCCTAGCTTCTCCAATTCGGATGCGCTGGGAACGGCTCTGCACCAGGCTTTGGCTAAGATTTACTGGGAGTGGCACTACTTGGAGGCCAAACCTGGGAGAGATTGGATTGACTTCTGTTGGAGTGCAAACCAGAAAAAGCTGGATGACTCCCAAATTTATGAGGGTCTGGCAATTCTCCGGTTCTATTATAGCTGTTTTATTGCCAGTCTGCCGGCTCTGCACAAACCGGTGGCTGTGGAAGGGCAAATTAAAGCAAGTCTGCAGGTTGAGAATTTGGAGTTTTCTCTATCGGGGCGCTACGACCGGCTGGATTGGCTGGATGACGGTCTGGAGTTGATTGACTATAAATCTAATAAGGTGGTCAAGCCATTAGAGCCAGATGCGGTTGACCTGCAACTTGGCTTGTACTATCTGGCGCTGGAACAAAAATACGGCAAAAGTATGAAGCGGCTGAGTTTAATCTATCTGCGCACCGGCGAAACATTCAGCTTTGACGCCAGTCCCGAATACAAGGAGATGGCGGAGGAAACTATCACTGAAATCGCCCTGCGGCTGCGGGAGGAGTGCCAGTGGGAACCGGCTCCGGGGGAGCAATGCGCCAAATGTTATTATGCCCGCTATTGCCCCGCTGTTCAAGATGAGCCGCAACCTTTGCCTGCTGATGCTAAGCCTCCGAAACCGTTGCAGCTGGTGCTGGATTTTTAGAGAGTGTTTATACAGAAAAGTGGAAAAGGAAAGTAGTTGGGCTTTAGCCCAAAGGAAAGTAGTTGGGCTTTAGCCCAAAGGAAAGTAGTTGGGCTTTAGCCCAAAGGAAAGTAGTTGGGCTTTAGCCCAAAGGAAAGTAGTTGGGCTGTAACAGTTTGAGGTGGGTTCCCTAAGAGGGAACCCACCCTACTTCTGAGTTTTTAGCTGCTGGGGTCTGACGCGGTGCACTTTTTTATTATAAGCTAAAAGCTGACAACTGACAACTGAAAACTGATTAATATGGTCAACCGCTGGCGAACAGGTTTAATTGCGGGGTGCTTGTCCGTTTTGGCTGGGATGGCGACAGTGCCGGCAGTGCCGGTGAGGGCAGGTCTTTTTGATGGCCCTGTTGACCGGCTGCCGGTGGAAGAACGTGTCGCTTTGCGCAATGGCAAGACTGTTGTCACAGGCGTTGAAGGGAACTATGTGGGCAAGGTGTTGGTGACGGCAAAGCCTGACGTAGTTTGGTCGGTACTCACGGATTACGAGAATTTCCCTAAGTTTCTGCCGAATGTTGTTTCCACTAAAATTGTGGGAGCGAATGGCAATCGCAAGGTTGTGGAGCAGGTTAGCGAGCGACAGGTATTTCTGGTGAGCGTGACTTCGCGGGTGCGCACAGAGAATACCGAGACAGAGAAACAGCGGATTGATTTTCGTCTGGTGGATGGGGATTTAAAAGAGTTGCAAGGTTTCTGGCTCATTGAGCCGGTTTCTGAGATTCCAGGGAGAGATCCGACCCAGGTGCTGATTACGCAAGAGGTGCAAGCAAAACCGAAGGGCGGAACTCCTGAGGGGATGTTCTATGATATATTTAAAGGTGCGATTGAGGGTAACTTAAAGGCGATTCAGAAGGAGGTCAATAAGCGCTCGGCGAAGTGATGCCTGCCGTGCCGGTGGGGGCAAAGCCTGTATGCCTTAGTAGGGGGCGTTCCGCTTTGCGGAACGCTACACTCTCTCATCTCCCTCTTCTTCCAAACAGAGTTCAATAACTTCCTTGATATTGGCCATCAACTCATCAATCGTTTCTCCTTGACTGTAACAGCCTTTGCTCTGAGGAACTTCCCCAACATAATACCCATCTTCAGGGAGCATCCCATTTTTGCAAAGATTGTCACCCTCACCCCCCCCGTTCCCCCCCCTCTCCCATCAAGGGAGAGGGGGGAAAAATAAAGAATTCTCCCCTCACCCCAAAGTGCGGGCGGTGAGGGTGAGGGGGATTACGAAAATGGGATGCTCCCCCATCTTCATCCCGTTCAATGATGACGTAACACTCGCGAGCGGTGACATTCATTGTTCTACTTCTCTACAAAAAAGACATTTTAACCGGCGTCGCCGGCAGACTTGGTTGGGTGAGATGCGAGGGCGAAGCTTGACCAGCGATTGCAAATTGTTCAGAGGGCTGGATGTCACACCGGCAGCGGAAGAGTGCCGGTGGGGATACAGCGGGGAACAGCCGGCTGTCTCAGCCAACTGTTACCTCAGAGGGTTGCACAGCTTCTGCAGGACTTTCCTGTTCCTCCTCACAAACAGTAACAGTTAGCTTTAAACCCAAAGCGTTCAGCCACTCTCCCAGACTGTAAATGGCATCACTTCCTTTTTTAGACAGCACCTCATCTAACTTTTCCAGGTGCTGCTTAGCTTCCTCTTCAGACCGACTTGGCTCGCCAATTGCCTCGAATACATCTTTTAGGGCTACTTCGAGCAGTTCAGGCTCTGGATCTTTTTCTTCCAAGATCGCCGTAATGTAGCCAGCCGAGTATTTGGGATATTTGAGATTTTGAATCTTAAAGGGGTGGTACGGTAAACTTCTAGGCATTGTCTTGACTCCTGTAATCTGTCCAGTATTCTTTAGCCTTGCGGATGTCCTGATCTTGAGTGCTTTTATCCCCGCCACAGAGGAGAAGGAGAATAGATGACCCACTTGTCCAAAATAGATTCGGTAGCCTGGGCCAAAGTTAATCCTCAATTCAAAGACACCTTCTCCCACTGAACGACAGGGGAGCATCCCATTTTGGCAAAGATTGTCACCCTCACCCCCCGTTCCCCCCCTCTCCCAGGGCGGGAGAGGGGCGAAAGAATAAAGAATTCTCCCCTCTCACCTTGTGGGAGAGGGGTTGGGGGTGAGGGGGATTACAAAAATGGGATGCTCCCGAACGACAGTCTCCCAGATTGCCGCGACTCACTCTGTCAAACCGCGCCTCAATCTTGACTTTGGCGTTGGCATCCCGGAGGGAATAAAACCACTCATCGAAAGGAACTCTGCCATCTTGGGCAATGTAACGTTGAATTTCCCTGGGTTGTGTTGCCATGATTTTATTCTAGCTGCTTTCCCAATGATAAGGGAGATGCGGCAGCACAGACGAGACGCCTGACGCCTGGAAGTGGTACAGGCGTCCCGCCCCCGACGTAGGACAGGCGTCCCGCCTGTCCCAGCCTGTTCCCACTTGTCCCTAAAGATATTCAGTTTGAGTGCATATTTGCCTGACTCCTGATCAACCGCTGCACGCTCACCAGCGCCCGATTCAACTCATAATTCCGCCGCTCAGGATTCTCCAAATACGCCTGCTGCTCCTCCTCAATCATCACCACATCCTGGCGCACCAAACCGTCTAGCAACTTCTGCGCCGAACCAAACAAACTGTCTTTCACAAACCGGCGAAACACCACCGGCAGCTTGTGCAATCGCCAAAACGCATTCAGTGAGGTAAAATGAACCAGATACGCACGAGTCTCTCTCTCGCTAACCGGACAAATCAGGCAGTAAATCTTGAAATCCTTCCCCAAGGTAGACATCCAGTGCGGGTAAATGTAGCTGACATCCAAGGGTTCCGGGTGCAACCGGCGCAGCGCCGGTAATAACAGCTGCGTGATTGACCAAATCTTGTCAATCCTGTAATAGCTTTGCGCCTGATAGTGCGCGTCTACCCGACTGTCGTCTTCCCAGATATCTTGCAGCACCGGCTCCGCCCAAGCTTGCCAATCCTGGTGCAAATGCCCGTGATACATATCCATCAGGTTCTCAACCAGATACGAATAGTGGGCTTTGCAGTTAATCGTTGAAACCGTGGCGATATAATTGAGGTGATCCCACTCCGGTACGCCCAGTGGCGCAACCAAATCAGCACCGGCATCCCCAGGAAACAGCCAGATAAAACCGTCTCGCTCCCGCACCGGATACCGCCGAATCTTGCAGCTGGGCAATTTCTGGTTCTCTTCCAGATAAGGAACTTCCGCGCACTCGCCACTTGACTTAAACTTCCATCCGTGGTAAGCGCATTCCAATTCATCCCCCTTGACGCAACCGTGACTGAGTTTAACCTGCCGGTGAGGGCAGCGATCTTCCAAAGCGTGAGCAGTGCCGGTGCTGTCTCGAAACAAAACAATCGGCTGATTCCAGAGCACGACGCCCACCGGCTGGGCTTTCACCTCAGCGCTGCGAGCGACAGCATACCAGTGATTCAAATTAATCCCCAGCTGACGGATATCGCGCTGCTGGGTGAGTGCGTCAGAAGAAAACATCAGCTTAGCAACCTTTACGACAGTGAAGAAACGAGGCAGAGCCTCTAAAAGGGCGTTCCCAGGCTCCGCCTGGGAACGAGGGTAAATTTTAAACCGCAGATAAACGCAGATAAACGCTGATTTTATCTGCGTTCATCTGCTACAGGCTGCGGTTTCATATCAAATCTGCAACACACCTTCCGGATTCACAGACAGCAGCGTTCGCCGCTGCAACCCCTCACGGTGGAGAATCTCATTCGCCGCCAGCAACCCGCTGCTTACTGCCCTTTCCATCAAACCGCAGGGAAATGGCATCTTCACCCAGTCACCGGCAAACATGAGATTGGGAACACCAGTGCTAGTTGCCGGTCGATCTGCATAGCTTCCGGGCGGATACCCAGAGAAATTCTTTTGGTTCACCAGTTCCCGGTGCAGAATATTCGCTTCTTTCAGCGCCGGCACAATCTCATACAATTCCTCCTCAAAAGTCGCCAGTAACGCTTCTTGCGTGGGAAATTCCTTCTCTTTATAGCAGTAAGCGTGCAACTCCACCACGCTACCGCCGGTTTTCTTGTGCCACTCAATAAATTGCTCCTGAATTCGGTGGTAAAGCGTGATGCTGTCTGTCAGCCGGTAGCCCGATATCGAGGTAAACCAGCTTTGCTCCCACTCAAAATCGCGGTCAAACCAGAAGCGAGCAACGGCAAATGGATCTGCAATCGCTAACTTTTCCACCTGAGTGCGCACACCGGCTACATCGCCCGTCATCCGCTTAAACAGCTGTCGCACACCGGGCACGTCGGTGGCAAAAACATAGTAATCCGCCTGTAAGTTTGCAGTTAAGTTTGTAGTGAGGACTTCAGTCCTCACACCTGTCTCCACACCGACTAGCTGCAACTCGTCAGACTGTTGCTGAATCACTTTAAAGCGCGGTAAATCCCGCTCTGCCGGCCCTTTTACCACCTTACCGGAAGCGTCGAAAACCGCACCGTGGCAGGGACAGTGAAATTGGCCATCGGCTTGCTGCCCGACAGTACAGCCTTGGTGGGTGCAGGTGAGGGAAATGGCTTCCTTCCCCCCATCGGCAACCGCGAACACTTGATCGCCGGCACCATAATATTCTAAAGACGAGACATCTGGCGTCTCCGTTTCCAGTGTCGGGTTGCGCTTCACCCAAAAGGGAACAGAACTGCCGGCACTGCCGGTATAATAGGTGAGGGAGTCAATCCGCCCGTCGCGCCAGTCAATGTTGCTCACGGTTGCGCCGGTAACAATTTTGCCACCGGCACTCTCAATTGCCCTAGCAATCGGCTGCACCAGAGAAGTGCCCATATCCTGGCGCGTGCCATTAAACGCCAGCCCCTCGGGATTGCCAAAAAAATAGAAGTGGAAAAACTGCATCAATTCCCCCACACTCATCCGGTCTGGCGCATTCAGGCTAGACTTAGCAAAGGGGAGAAAATACAAATCATAAAGCCCTTGGGGGAAATCCCGCTCAACCCATTCGGCAACCGAGATATTGTCGAGGCGCTGGAAACTCTTCTGCGGGTGGAAGCCGGTAATCGCCCGGAAAACTTGCCAGTGTGCCGGTTTGGTGAGATCGATTCCCCAGCGCAGCCGGTTGGGGGATGCCACAGCCAAGTCTGCGATATTCCAGGGAAACGCCGACCGGCTGGGGCGGAACACCTCTGGCTGGTACTTGTTCTCCCGGAAGACAACCGAATAGAACTTCAGATCGACAAAATTTTCCGCGATGCCCAGTTCCGCCACTAGGCTCTTGAGGTTGTAATATTGGGGGAAAAAGCCGTGGAAGCCATGCTCCATCATAAACCGCTCGCCAGCCACCTCGATGGGCCAGCTGGCGATTTTGCCCCCCAGCTGGGGTGCCTTTTCCAGCAGCGTCACGCTGAAACCCCGCTGGCTGAGTTCATAAGCGCAAGCCAGCCCAGCTAGCCCGCCCCCAACAACGGCAACGCTCGTGGGGCGGTTCGCAAAGCGGGGCAAATCCAGGGTGTCTTGCTGAAAAACCGCTGGCTGGGGTTTGGTGAACCGGGAGTATCCCAGCAACCCGCCGGCGGTTCCGACACCAAACATTTTAAATAGAGTGCGTCGGGAGATTGGTTGCGAAAGCGCGTACCGTGATAATTGACTCATGAACTAATCAGCTAACTCCTCACACGATGAAATACTGGCGTGAAACCCTAGCAGTAGCGCAGCGCATCCTGATTGAACTGTTGCGGCGGCGGCGCAGCCTGATTTTTTGGTGTATTTTTCCAATTTCTGTCCTGTTGCTCAACGGGTTTATTTTGGCAGAGCGCGCCAAGCTGTCATTGGATAAGGCTTTTGAAAGCGCCGCCCCTTCCACTTTAGTCGGTGCTGCGCTGTTTTTCAGCTGTCTGGGTGGCAGCGTGGCAACCGTGGTGGCGGAACGAGAGCAGCAAACCCTCAAGCGCCTGTTTATCTCCCCTCTCAGTGGCACGTCGTACTTTTTAGGCATTTTTCTGGCTCACAGCTGTATTGGCATCGGTCAAGCGCTCCTCATATACACAATCGCGGCATTTTGGCAAGCCCAGTTTCAGGGTTCTCTCCTGCTGGGAGGGCTGATTATATTACTCAGTATAATTTCTTATGTGGGTGTGGGTTTTGTTCTCGGCACGCAGTTTGCCCGCCGAACTGAAGATGTGAACGCCTTGGTGGCGGCGTTTGGGGTGCCCCTGCTGATTCTGGGGGGTGCCTTTCTGCCGGCGTCACTGTTTCCTAAGACGCTGCTGGAAATTGCTCGGTTCAATCCGATTTACCACATGAATGAGGCGCTGCTGGGGGTGGCTGCCGGTGGCAAGGAGTTGGCGGATATTGAGTCGCACTTCTCGTTTTTGTGCTGGTTCGCTGTGTTTATGGTTGCCGGTGGGTGGCTCTCCTACCGGCGCATGTTGAGCGCTGAAAGGAGGCTATAGCTTTTTTCATCGAGCGTCAGGTACTGAGAAACCCGGTAACTTTGGCGAAACCGGGTTTCTGGCGCGCACTTCATCCAACTGAAAACCGCTATATAAGCAGAGAACAGGCATTGTGCAGAGCGAGGCAGAGCCTCCCAACAGGCGTTCCCAGGCTGGAGCCTGGGAACGAGAGACAACAACTAACCACTAACAACTTCTTCATGCTGCGAATTGAAAAACTTTGGAAGTCTTACGAAGAGCGACAAGTCATTCAGAATTTGTCGCTGCACATCCAGGCGGGCGAGATTTACGGATTGCTGGGCCCGAATGGGGCTGGGAAGACGACAACTATCAATATTCTCTGCAATTTGCTACAGGCGGATGGCGGCAAAATCACTATCAACGAGCAGCCCCTCTCTAAGGCGACCAAATCGCTACTTGGTGTCGCGCCGCAGGAGAATTTGCTCTATAAAAGTTTGTCTTGTGAGGAAAATCTCAATTTTTATGCTAAAATATATGGTTTGAATGGCAAGCGCCGGCAGGAGCAGGTGCGGGCTTGTCTGGAGGCTGTTGGGTTGGCAGATAGGGCGAAAAGTCCGGTGGAAACGCTCAGCGGGGGGATGCAGCGCCGGCTGAATATCGCAGTGGCGCTGGTGCACCAGCCAAAGTTAGTGATTTTGGACGAACCGACGACTGGGTTGGATATTGAAGCGCGTTACGAGATTTGGGATTTAATCCGCCGGTTGAAAAGTCAGGGGATTACGATTTTGCTGACTACTCATTTGTTAGATGAAGCGGAGCGCCTCTGTCAGCGGATTGGGATTCTCAAACGAGGTCGCATTGTGGCTGAGGGGAGTTTGGAGGAGTTGCGGAAAAGGATTCCAGCGGCGGAAATTGTGGTGGTGCAAACGCCGGATGAGGGGGCGGCTATTGCGCGAGGACGTCAGTGTGGGTTCGCTCACCGGCGCTATGGGAGCGATCTGGCTTTTTGGCTGCCAAAAGTGCTGGAGTTGAAGGAAGTTATCGCCTGTTTTGATGGGGTGCCTCTGGATTCTATTTCTCGGATGCCGGTGCGTTTGGAGCATATCTATGTGGAGGTGACGCAGGGTGGGGGCTGAGAAACCGGGGCTGAGAAACCGGGTTTCTGAATCAAGCTTTCGGGTAGGATGCAAAATTTGTCGCAGAAACCCGGTTTCTGCAGGAGCTGGGGGTTTCTGGCGGGGCTGAGAAACCGGGTTTCTGAATATATCTTTCGGGTAGGATGCAAAATTTGTCGCAGAAACCCGGTTTCTCCAGGAGCTGGGGGTTTCTGGCGGGGCTGAGAAACCGGGTTTCTGAATATATCTTTCGGGTAGGATGCAAAGAAAGTCGCAGAAACCCGGTTTCTGCAGGAGCTGGGGGTTTCTGGCGGGGCTGAGAAACCGGGTTTCTGAATATATCTTTCGGCTTACATGCAAAATTTGTCGCAGAAACCCGGTTTCTGCAGGAGCTGGGGGTTTCTGGCGCGGCTGAGAAACCGGGTTTCTGAATATATCTTTCGGGTAGGATGCAAAATTTGTCGCAGAAACCCGGTTTCTCCAGGAGCTGGGGGTTTCTGGCGGGGCTGAGAAAAAACCGGGCAGCTTCTCAGCCACCCGGCAATGAATTTTAGATTTTAGATTTTTTAGATTGGCTCTCCCCCCCGAAGTTCGGGGGGGGGAAGGGAGAATGCAGGCGTTCTAAATTGGATTAGACAGCCACAGTCACCTTCTGAGTCACGACTTTCAGCTCGCCCTTGGCATACTTGGCGGCATACTCATCCAGAGACACTTGCTTGATCTTGGTGGCATTGCCTGCCGTGCCAAACTGCTGGTAGCGATCGGCGCACACCTTTTGCATGTACTTGATAGACGGCTTCAGGAAGTGACGGGGGTCAAATTCCTTGGCATCTTTGAACAGGGCTTCCCGCACTGCAGCGGTGATCGCCAGACGGTTGTCGGTGTCGATATTCACCTTGCGCACGCCGCTTTGAATGCCTTTTTGGATTTCTTCGACCGGCACGCCGTAGGTTTCGGGGATAGCGCCGCCGTACTGGTTAATCAGAGCGATCAGGTCTTCGGGCACAGAGGAGGAACCGTGCATCACCAAGTGGGTGTTGGGCAAGCGGCGGTGAATTTCTTCAATGCGGCTGATGGCCAGGATTTCGCCGGTCGGCTTGCGGGTGAATTTGTAAGCGCCGTGGCTGGTGCCGATGGCCACTGCCAGAGCGTCCACTTGGGTTTGCTCCACGAAGTCCACGGCTTGGTCGGGATCGGTGAGCAGTTGGGAGTGATCCAGCTTGCCTTCAAAACCGTGACCGTCTTCTGCTTCACCCATGCCGGTTTCCAGAGAACCCAGGCAGCCCAGTTCGCCTTCAACGCTAGCGCCCACAGCGTGGGCGACTTTCACCACTTCGCTGGTGACTCTGACGTTGTACTCGTAGCTGGCGGGACTCTTGGCGTCGGCTTCCAGGGAGCCGTCCATCATCACGCTGGTGAAACCGTTGCGAATGGCAGAGTAGCAGGTTGCCGGTTCATTGCCATGATCTTGGTGCATGACAATGGGGATGTGGGGGTAGGTTTCTACCGCAGCCAGAATCAGGTGGCGCAGGAAGTTTTCGCCCGCATACTTGCGAGCGCCACGGGAAGCTTGCAGGATAACGGGGCTGTTGGTTTCATGGGCAGCCTGCATGATGGCTTGGATCTGCTCCATGTTGTTAACGTTGTAAGCAGGGATGCCGTAGCCGTTCTCAGCCGCGTGATCCAGCAGCAGCCGCATAGGTACAAGCGCCATAGATGATCCTCCTAAGTTCTTGGTGTTTGTCAGCCAGTTGGGTCTGGACAAGCCGAATTCTTAGGATAATCTTAAGATATTTTTCGACGCTTAGCGCACTGTGTCTAAAAATTAAATTTCCGCCGCTGCCGGCAACTCGCAGGGCCACAAAAGCCGCTATCCCCTCAAGTTCGTTTGAATACTTTCTATTTGGGACAGCTTTGCAGCAAGCGGGCAATAGCACTTCATGGTAAGTAATTAACCGTAATTTGTCTCTGGGGCCCTCGCTCTAGCAACATTAAAAGGCTGTAGGGCGCGAGCGCCCAACTACGAACCTTTGGGCTAAAGCCCAACTACGAACCTTTGGGCTAAAGCCCAACTACGAACCTTTGGGCTAAAGCCCAACTACAAACGGCCCTTGAAATATGGGTCGCCCGGGATTCGAACCCGGAACTAATCGGTTAAAAGCCGAGTACTCTACCTTTGAGTTAGCGACCCTGGTGCGTTTGTGTTCCGCACACAATTAATCATAGTAGCACCTGTATCTGGGAACGTCAAGGGGTTTTTCAAAAAAATTTTGCGCTGATGCGCACCAGGGTCTGGAGAGTGGCCCCAGGTTCCAGGCGAATCAGGTGCATGCCGGTGTTGAGGGCGTTGCGGGGGGCGCTCCAGGGTTCCAGGCAGTAGAAGTCTTTGTCCCGGAGCGTCCAGAAGACCACAGTGGCGTAGATGGAGTTGTAGCTGAGGGTGAGGCGCAACCGGCGGCTGTGGTCGGTGACAGTGGCCGCCAAGCCGGTCAGCTGGCAAAAGGCGAAATCAATTTCGTCCTCAGTGAAGTCAAAGCTGCCGGTGAAGGGATGGGTGGTCTGGGTTCTTTGATTGGTGTACTGGACAGCTGGGATCTCAAACTGCAGCTGGCTCTTGTCGGGAACCAAAAAGTAGGGGTGCAAGCCGGTGGAAAAGGGCATCGGCTCTTCTGAGTGATTGGTGTAACGCTGGACAATTTCCAAAACGTTGCCCTTGAGTTCGTAGCTGAAGGCCAGTTTGAAGTCAAACGGGTAAACGGCTCGCGTGATCTCGTTGCTTTCCAGAACCAGAGTGATGCCGGCGCACTCTTGCGTCACCCGTGAGCTGACTTCCCAGGGCAGATCGCGGGCGAAGCCGTGCTGTTTGAGTTTATGCGTCAGGCCCTTGTGAGTGTAGGTGCTGTCTGGCAAATTGCCGCAGATAGGAAACAGAATCGGAATTCCACCCCGAACGCTCAACTCTGGGTGGGCAAACCGCTCTCTGTCCATATAGAGGATGTCCCGACCCTGTACCGTCCAGCCGGTGACGATCCCACCCCGCTCTGGAACGACCTCCAGCACCGACTCAGCTGCCGAGTCGGTGAGCAAGTAGGTTTTGTATTGCTGCTGTTTGACTGAGATCGCAAACACAGTGGTTAGTGGTTAGTGGTTAGTGGTTAGTGGTTAGTGGCGGCGGAGGCACCGGGCACCGGGCACCTGGCATGAGGCAGTGGGAATAGGGCCTGGAGGGGATGCTTGCTTGTTGCTTCTTCCGATGGCCCATTCCCCATGCCCCATGCCCTGCCAGCTCAGTCTATGCTAGCACCGGCAGTTGAATCGCCTGATAGCGGCCAGTGCGTCTGGAACTGGAGACTGTAAAGGATGGGGACGGAGTTGCTGGCAGCTGGCTCTGGTGTGCTGGCTGTGGGGGGGTGGTGGGCAAGGGTTCTTTGATAAACGATTCCTTGGTAAAGGGGTCACTCTTGCCCGCCTCAGCCGGGCCAGACTGGGGTAAAGAATTACCCTCTTTCCCATTCTGGGGCTGTTGAGTGTCATTTAAGTTGTTTTTCAGAATCATATCGGGGGGGAAGACCGGCATTTGGATCTGCTGGGTGTCGAACGGCACCGGACTGCCAGCCGGCGCGGCAAAAGAGGGAGATGCCGGTGACGCCTCAGGGGAAGCGGCGGTGTCCGCTGACTGGCGGCGAGTGTTGAGGATCGTCGGTGATTTCATAGGCCGGTCGAAGATGTGGGAAATCTCCTGAATGTGGTTGAGAATGCTCTCCCCGCGTTCGCCCTTCACCACCTTTGGCTGGTACTGCCTCACCTGCACCGGCAGGAACTCCACCTTCATATTTCTCCCTTTCAGAGACACCTTCAAAACCGCCGTGTCGTAGTCGCTGCGGGAATTGCCGCCGAAGATAAAGTTCCCAAGGGAGTAGGCAATCGGTCGCCCCTTGTAAATTTCCGCACCCTGCAACACATGAGGGTGATGGCCAACTACCACGTCTGCCCCTTGGTCAATGGTGAACTGAGCCAATTTCCTCTGCCAGTCTTGTGGATATTCTGCCAGCTCCACACCCCAGTGGTAATTGACAATAATCCAGTCTACCTGATTGCGAATCGCCTTGATATCCTGGGCGATCTGATCTTCGATCAGGGGATTGGTGCCGGCTGTCCCTTTGTCGGCGGCGTGAAAATTGGGGTCATAATAACCGAGGTAGGCAATCCGCTGCCCCTTGACCTCGATAATTTCTGGACGTCGGGCTTCTTTGATGTCCCGACCGGCACCCACATAGCGAATCCCCGCCTTGTCGAGGGTTTCCAGGGTTTCCTTGAGTCCGTCGGCCTCATAGTCCATCGTGTGGTTGTTGGCCAAGTTGACGATATCCACACCCCCGGCGGCCAGCACCCCGACGGATTTCGGATCGGCTTTAAAATTAAATGTTTTCCCCGGTCGCATTCTGGTGGCATCCGTGAGGGGATTTTCCAGGTTTACCATCGCCACATCTGCTTTGCGGTACTCCTCCAGCTGGGAGAAGGCCCATTTGTAATCGCTGCCGGCCACATCTGCAAACGAGTCCGAGAGGGTGACATCCCCAGCAAACATCAGAGTCACCTCCGGGTCATCGGGGTTAATCGCCGGATTGAGGTACTTCACCGGCACCGTTTCTAAAGCCGCCTTAACTTCTTTGGGGCGAATGGGATGGCTCAGTATGGTCGCCGCCGGTGAGGGGATGGGTGCCGAAGCCAGTTTAGCAGAGAGGGTGCTGCTGTAAGTAAACCAATAGCCCAGGACAAAGGATGTGACTGCTGTCCCCACCACCAGCAGGGTGCGCAACATTTTAAAAGTGTCCCTGGAAGCCAGTGAGATCCTGTGCGCCAGCTTTTGCTGCACCGGCACCTTGCGCCGCTGCTGGTTGGCTGGGGTGACAATGCGGACTGACTGCTTCCAGAGAATATCTGAGTGGCCCGCCAGACGGGCCATGATGCTCACGCCGTCTATAACGTCTGAGTTCAGCCTCCAAATCTGGTGACAGATTGATTTGACGATCGTTTCGCGCGACTGTCCCTGTTGCAGTTCGACTAATATTTGCAGGCATCCGGCCCGAGCGTCTTCTACGCGGGCGATGATCCCTTGGGGCAGCAGGTGGGTGTTAATCCAGTAGGCAAGCGCTCGGTAATTGCCCCCCCGCGCCAAATCCACTACGGACGGTTCCAGAACACCGTACATACTCGTCATCCTGTTCGCTCCTCCACACGCGCTACGCTTGCAACTGCAATCAAATTGAAGTTTATCTCAGTTTTCTGCTGCCGGAACGCATTGGCCTCAGGGCAGTTCCGTGGGATTTCTCATCCTTTGGAAGGCCCTTGAGCAGTCTTCGTTGTATCCAAAGCAGCAGTCCCCAACTCCACCCCGCTGGAACCTCTGCCCGCCCCGCTCGCTCACAGGGACGCTGCCGGCCCATGCCGGACATCTGTCCGAGATGTCCTACCTCCGCGCCAGAGGGGGCTTCCCAGGAGGGCGGGCAAAAGCCCAGCGCCATTTGTCTTGGCCACCGGCGTTTGTATCCAACCCGAAAGCTTGATTGAGAAACCCGGTTTCTTACGCCAGAAACCGGGTTTCTGGAACAGCGTTTGCATCCAACCCGAAAGCTTGATTGAGAAACCCGGTTTCTCAGCCCCGGGCCCCACTCGCATAAGTCACGCCGGCACCGGCGAGCGAATTTATAAAGTTTGTGTAAACTTTCGCCAAACCTTTACAGGATAAGCTTTCCAAGGCATAAACCGGGTTTCTCAACCTGCCCCCTAGACTATCAGCGCCAGGGCTGGCACCAGAAACTCGGTTTCTTTCCGTGCGCCAGTGCTAAGGGCTTAAGGTTTTCTTTATAAATCTGCTCTCAGAGAAACCATCGCGGCTCGTTTCCGCTTACTCAGTACCGGTGCAATTTGTCAGTGATTTTTATCACCTTCACTGAGTCTTTACGATCGCGGTGCCGGCGGATCTCGATCAGTGCGCTGGCGCGAAAAATGGTGAATAGTAAAGACGGGAGCTAACACGCATTAGATGCTTGAGGTGTTATGATTCGCACCCTGGTACGGTCTGCATTTACAACGGGTTGCCTCAGCGTCGAGTCTGAGGGACTGATTCGCCAGGTACTCGCCGTCAGGGGGTATCGCTCAGAAGATATAGAGGCGCTGGCTAGCCTTTGCCAAGCCCTCAATGCCGGTTTTATTCAGCGCGAAGGGCGCGGGGGAGTGCTAGAGGCTCCCCGTCCGCTTTGCGTATAATTACACTCAATCGCGAGTTCCTCCGGAAGAAAGGATGGCTGGCAAGGCAGCCCTGCTGGCTGGCCAAAAGTTCGTAGTTGGGCTTCAGCCCTCCATGTTCGTAGTTGGGCGTCGGCCCAAAAGCTCGTATTTGGACTTCAGCCCAAAAGTTCGTAGTTGGGCGTCGGCCCAAAAGCTCGTATTTGGCCTTCAGCCCAAAAGCTCGTAGTTGGGCGTCGGCCCAAAAGCTCGTATTTGGCCTTCAGCCCAAAAGCTCGTATTTGGACTTCAGCCCAAAGGTTCGTAGTTGGGCTTCAGCCCAACCAGAACCGTGCCATTAACAGCAAAAAATGCAAATTTTTCCCCCCCCATTCCCCCATCCCACAAGCCGGCATCGGGACGCACCGGCAAAAATGGTAGGATTAGCGAGTGAGTTGATTACTTAGCGGAAAGATTTCGATGGCGACTGCGATCTCCTATCCCAATGCGCCAGATTTGTCTGCGGATGACTATCTGGCAGTTGGCTTGGCCACTTGCTTTATCAAAGAAGATGGCGAAGTCCATCAAGTGCACATTGTGGAGCCTATCCCTTCGGCAGCTCTGGAAGCGATTGTCAAAGGAATTCCCACGTCTTATCAAATGGTTTGCGGCACCACCCTGGGGGCGGTGCTAGCCGGTGACACCCCGCAACTGCCGGCTGACTTCCCAGCTGCAGCGCAATTTTGCGATGAGTTTTCCTTCCGCGCTCTCTCCGCCGCACGCACCTACAAGATTCGCCCTCAAGCTCAATCTCATGTTCCCCTGGGAAGCAAGCGCGATGATTTTCATTACTCCCTGGAACGCAAGCGGGTGCTGAATTCTCAGCGGATTGTCAGAGTGGAAGATAATGTGAAGCAGCACGAGTACACCCACAAGGTTCTGTAAGTAGGGGCGGGTTAACCCGAGATGTTTTCTGGTAGTGAAGGATATCTGTAAACCCGCCCCCATACTGTGCCGGTTCTCCCCTCCCCCCTCAGGGAGGGTTAATCTTTTTTGGGAATAATATTGGGGATTTAAGGGAAGCCGGGATTTGGGGATTTGGGGATGTTTTTAGGGAATTCCCCTCGTTCCCCTCGTTCCCAGGATCTGCCTGGGAACGCGACTCGCTTTGGCTCTGCCTCATGGGAGTATCCATTTTTTTAATCCCCTCCAC
>Ga0185317_100196_pt1 | contig 19872 bp, 16 predicted proteins | sample DevilsHole_FD_128020 | JGI IMG/M metagenome (GOLD analysis project Ga0185317, IMG submission 128020) | Groundwater microbial communities from Devils Hole, Nevada to study Microbial Dark Matter (Phase II) - Devils Hole (SPADES assembly)... | ecosystem: Environmental > Aquatic > Deep subsurface >...
ATGGTTTGTGTCCTAAATAGCCTTGCACGATTCTGGGACAGTAGCCCGACGCGCCAGCGAGGGAGCACATGGCGAAATCACAAGAAATCAGGCCCGGTCCCTCGCTGGCGCGTCGGGCTACTGTCCCTGCGGACTCCCAGAATCACGCAAAGCCATTTAGTTTTGCCTATGGGTGATCTCGTTTGCGCGGTATCCAGCGACGGTCCTTCAACTAGGAGCGACTTATTCTGTGACTGAGAACCACAGTATCAACGATGTGATTTGGGTCTTGAGCTGCGGCTTCCTGGTGATGCTGATGCAGGCTGGTTTCTGTTGTTTGGAAACGGGACTGGTCCGCGCCAAGAACAGCATCAATGTGGCGATCAAGAACTTCATCGACTTTTGCATTTCATCGGCAACGTTCTTCGCGTTCGGTTTTGCGATCATGTTCGGTGCGAGTTGGTGCGGCCTGTTCGGCACGTCGGGTTGCCTATTCAGTGGGTCGACCGATCCGTGGCGCATCGCCTTTTTCTTTGATTTGTACACCGATGCAGCCGCTGCTGGGCGATCCTACCCCTTGATCACGCCGATCGGACGGAACCGCGCGACCTTTTTCGACAGGCCCGCCTTGTGAACGATATCGACGACGAGGTCCACGTCTTTGTAGGCCTTGGGCTGTTCTTCGGGCAGTTCTTTGCGGCTGCGGGCGCGGGCGATGATGCCGAGAGCTTCGAGTTCGCGGTCGATGAAGGCGCGCCGAGCGTGGGCGTCCTTGACTGCCGCGTTGCGGCTCATGGCGCGGCCGGCGCCGTGGCACGTCGTGCCAAACGTCTGCTCCATCGAGCCGGGCTGACCGACAAGCAGCCACGAGGCCGTGCCCATCGAGCCGGGGATGAGGACCGGCTGGCCGACGGCCCGGTAGGCCTCGGGAATTTCTGGATGGTTTGGCGGGAAGGCGCGCGTCGCGCCCTTGCGGTGGACGCAGACAGTGCGCGTGGAGCGTGGAGCGTTGACCGTTGAGGGATCTGCTTCATCTACATAATGATCCTCGAACTTGGCGATGTTGTGCGCGACGTCGTAGATGAGCTGCATGTCGAGATCTTCCCACGAGCGGCCAAAGACCGTCTCGAACACCTCGCGGGTCTGCTGCATCAGGAGCTGCCGGTTGCACCAGGCGAAGTTGGCGGCGGCGCGCATCGCGGCGATGTAGTGCTGGCCCTCGGCACTGTGAACCGGGGCACAGGCGAGCTGGCGGTCGGGCAGGTCGATGCCGTACTTTTCCGGCACCTTGCGCAGTCGGGCCAGCGCGTCGTCGCAGACCTGATAGCCGAGACCGCGCGACCCCGAGTGAATCATGACGGCGATCTGACCCTCGAACAGGCCGAACACGCGCGCCGCTTCTTCGTCGAGGACGCGGTCGAGCACCTGCACTTCGAGGAAGTGATTGCCCGAACCGAGCGTACCGCACTGTTCCTCGCCACGGGCGAACGCGCGGTCGCTGACGCAATCGGGGTCGGCCCCCTCGAGGAATCCACCCGCCTCGGTGTATTCGAGGTCGCGCTCGGTGCCGAGGCCGTGCTTGCGCACGAGGTAGCCTGGCCCTTCGCCGAGCACGTGCTTCATCTCTTTCTGCTTGAACGTGTACTTGCCGGTCCGGCCGACGCCGGTCGGTACGCGGCGGAACAGCTCCTCGACCAGTTCGCGATTGCGGCCGCGCACGTCCTCGAACGTGAGGTTCGTTCGGATCACCCGCACGCCGCAGTTGATGTCGTAGCCGACGCCGCCGGGTGAGATCACGCCGCCCTCGGCCGGGTCGGTCGCGGCGACGCCGCCGATCGTGAAACCGTAGCCCCAGTGAATGTCGGGCATCGCCAGGCTCGCCTTCTGAATGCCCGGCAGCGTCGCGACGTTGGCGACCTGTTCCGGCGCCTGGTCGCGGCGAATCTGGTTGATCAGGTGTTCATCCGCGTAGATCAACCCATCGACGCGCATGCCGGGCTTGTACGACTTCGGGATTCTCCACCGGCACGGACCGACTTGCTCCAGCGGACCGGAATATGCTTCCTTGGCCATGACGAAAAAACCTCCAATGGTTCTCTACGACCTCTGCGCCTCTGCGTGAAAACTCCGGCGAGTCACCGAAGAGTTCCGCGCAGAGGCGCAGAGATCGCAGAGCCTTGACAGACTTCAAATGTCGAGAATCACTTCCGCCTCCCAGCCGTTCGGCTTCTGCTCGACACGCAGGGCGTGGTACGTGACCGCCTTCAGTTCGTTGTCGGGCAGGTGCCGCGACCAATCGGCCTTTTCGCCACGGCACTCGGCCGTCAGCTTGCGGCGGTCGGCCGAAACGTGCACGCGGAAATCGCAGAGCAACAAGTGCTCGGTCTCGAACCGGTATATCAGCTCGCGCAGCCAATCGACGAACAGCGACTCGACGTCCTCCGACTCGATCGTGAGCGTAACCGCTTGAACCGCGCGAATGGCCTCAGGGTTCTCGACCACGAGCGAGAAGACGCCGCGGGCTGCTTCGGTGAGTAACTGCTCGAAACTCTCCGCCGCGACGCGCAAACCGACATCGGCAGTGTGTTCGATGACCTCAAAGGCACACATGACCGGATGCTACCAGAGTCGCGTGGTGCAACGTAGACGGGCCTGACGGCGTTCGGGTTCGCGACGCCGGCAGCACGAACCCGACGCAGAACTTGAGGACAAACTACGATTGGTACGCCAGCCACAGCGCGCGATAGTACCGCAGCACGCGGATTGGATCGGTCGATGCGGGAATCTCCGCGTAGCAGTAACCGTCGTAGCCCGACTGCCGCAGCAGCCGAAAGAGCTGCCGCCACGGGTAATTCTCCACGAACAGGTCGCGCATGTGTACGGCGATGATCTTCTTTGCGACCAGCTTGAAGTTTCGCTCGATCGACGGCGGCCCGCCCTCGCGCGCGGGCTTGTCGAGGTCGGTGTCGTTCGAGTTCCAGCAGACGTAGACGTTCTCGTGATCGGCGTAGTCCATGATCTTCTTGATGTTCGGCAGCTCGCTCGTCACCGCCCCGTGTACCTCGACGCGCACGTGGACGCCGTAGCCCATGCCGAACTCGCCCAGCTCGCGTAGCGCGTCGCCGATCTGGCGCAGCGTGGCGTCGAGCGGTACGTCCTTCGGCGCACCGTTCGGTCGCACCTTGACGCCCTGGCAGCCCAAATCGTGGGCCAGCTTCATGTACTCCTTGCAGCCGTCGATGTTCTTTCGCACGGTCGCCGGCCCGGTCGGGGCCAGCCCGCCCGCCGTGCTGAACCGGCTGGCGGGCAACGACCGGATCACGATGACGGCAACGAACTCGAACGCGCTGCCCAACCCGGCGATCTCGATGCCGCCGTCTTCGAACTGCTTGCGCACGTCGCGGCGCTGGTCCGGCGTCAGTTCCACCTCTACCTTGTGCGCGTGCGTCGTGCGCAACTCGACACCCTCGAACTTGCAGTCGCTCAGGTTCTTGATGAGCGTCGGTACGTCCCATTGCGCGGCGATGGCGTTCACGGTCGCGCCCGCGTTTTGAGTGATGGTAAACGTCGCGTTGTTAGCCAGCGTGATCGCATTGTTGGACGAGTTGATGGGTCCGGTCAGGGTCAGAGTGGGCGAGATGCCGGCGGCCGACGTGTTCGATAGGTCGATGGAACCGCTCGTCGCGATCGTGCCGTAACGGCCCAGCGACGTATCGACGGAGACCGAACCGGAGCTTGTGATGTGCAGCGTAGCCGACACCGTGCCGTTGATGTCTTCCTGAGCGGCTGGGTTGCTGTTGTCGCTGATGGCGCCCGTGAGCAGCGTGAGAGTCTTGTTGCTGGCTAGCGTGAGCTTGTTGTGGAACGTGGTCGCGCCGCCGCGAAGCGTCAGATTGAACTGCTCGCTGCCGAGGTTGATGACATCGCCTCCTGGGTCGCGCCTTGCTACGCAGATCGGCCCGGTGCCGGTCGATCGGCCGATGATGACGGTGCCGCTGGAACTGAGCGCCTGGATCTCAGTGGCGGTCATGTTGAAGTTGGCGTTGCAGTTCACGCCGCCCACGGTCGTGGTGTTTTCCAGGCCGATCACATCGCCGTCATTATCGGGCTGCAGCGTGATCGTGCCGCTGCCGCTGGAGACGGAGACGCCGGAGCTGATGGCGATGGCGTTGGTCGTGATGGTGATCGGCTGGTTGTTCGTCGCGGTGGAGACGGCCGCGGCGATGTTCACGGTTTGGGCCGACAGAGCCAGGCTGCCGCTCAAGGTCAGCGACCCGTTTACCTGGATCGTGGCGACCGCGGCGACGTCGACGCCCCCGGAGAGCGTGTGGCCGTTCTGAATCGTGACTTGCTGGCTGCCGGCATTCGTTCCGTCGACGTCGAACGCGGTCACCCCGGCGGTTGGCGTGGAGAACACGGTCGTGCTGGTGTTGACGTCGACGACCTCGGTGTCCGAACCGGTCACTTGAATGCGGGCGTGGTCGCCGGCGGCAGTGAGGTCGACGTCGAGCGTTCCGCCCACGAGCGCCCCAGTCACCGCGGGCAGCGTGCGATCCTCGAATGCCTCGACGTGTGCGCGGACCGCGGACGTGATGCGTCGCCGCCGGGCGCAGCGAGCCGCATCGCGTGCAGATGCGCGTCGCGAATGGGCGTGCATGTACGCGGTCTCGTGTGGTGCAGGCGCAGTATCAGACTCTGCGCTCGTCTAGCTGTTTGCGTGCACAGGAGACCAGCTTTGGGGTCGCAGAAGTGGTCGACTACGCTCGCTGCTTCCATCGTGGAAAACAGGGGTGTTCAAAAAGCCGGGGCGGGCTGCCACCCCGCAGGGTGGCAGCCACGCACCCGTTTTCGGAGAGCTTGTTTCCAAGCAACTAGCTCCGCGCCTCTGGGCGGGGACAGTTTCTCCGACGGTGTTGGACGGACCCAACACCATCGTTTAACCAGCAAAGATCGTACCTTCACGACACGGCGGCGGGTAATGAGCCGGTTCGTGCGGCGTTGGCTTGACTTGCGCCGCGAACTCGGGGGCGAGCCGATTCAGAGACTGAACAGAATCGTTATCGAACCTTACAGTCCAAGTGTAAACCGCCCGTTAGCCCAGTGAACAATCGTCTACCACAATGCCGAGCTCGCCGTGGGCTGTTCGCAGGCTTGCTTCGACCTCGTCGGGCGAGTCGCCTCGGGCGAAGATGAACCCAAGGTAGCGCGAGCCTTCCGGCAGCGGGACCAGCCGCTGTCCCGGACGGATCGAGATTGTGACGTCTTCGACTCCGGCGAGCGACCTGGCGTCATCGACTCCGTGGACCTCGCGCAGTACGCCGGCTCGCGCAATCGGAATCATCATGACGCCGGCCGCCAGGCGTTCTCGTGTCGGCGGCAAGTACTCGGGGTCGAGCGCGTGTCGCAGGATCAACTCTTCGAGCGAGACGCCGGTTCCGAATCGCAATACGCGCGAGCACAAGCCGCCGATCGATCGCGGGTTTACTTCGATGACGCACGGAGGCTGACGTCTGATCTCTGAATCGTGACCTCCGGCCTGCGACGGCAGCCGCAATTCCGCGTGGACTGGCCCGTGCACGAGTCCGAGCGCCGCACACGCCTGGGCGGTGACGTGAACGATGGCATCTTGCACGTCGCCCGGCTGACGCGACGGAGTGACGTAGATGGTCTCCTCGAAGAACGGCCCATCGAGTGGATCGGGCTTGTCGAAGAGGGCGAGCACGCGGAGCTGGCCGCGCGTGAGCAGCCCTTCGACGGCGACCTCGGGGCCGGCGATGAAGTCTTCGACCAGAAAGTGCGTGGACAGCGGCGCCGCGGCGCCGTGGCATTGCCTTACATCTTCCCGAGTCTCGCGCGCCACGATGGCCGCCACGCGTGCGACGGCCGCACAAAACTCATCCGCGTCGTTCGCCCGAATGACGCCCTGACTGGCGGCGAGGCCGAGCGGCTTGACCACGCACGGATAGGCAACTTCGCCGGCGAGTCTGGTGGGTTCCTCGTCGAACAAGCCCAGTCGAAACCGAGGCTGCGGGACGCCGGCGCGGCCGAGCAGTTCGCGCATGAAATGCTTGTTCCGCGCCGCTTCAACCGAGTCGACGGAATTCGACGGCAGGCCGACGGCCGCGGCGATCGCCGCGCCGACCGCCGCTACTTGATCATCGACCGGAACTACGGCCCGAATCGGGAAGCGGGCCGCGAACCGTGCCACTTGCTGCGCAGCACCCCGCGGGTCTCGGAAGTCGAGCGTCACCAGACCCGCCGGATTCAGCCCGGTCATGGTGCTCGCCTCTTCGGAGCCGACCGTGACATCGACGCCCAGACGCGTGGCGGCGGTCATGAATGCGGCCGTGCGGTACGTGGTCGTGGGCAGGAGTAACAGAATGCGTGGCATAGCCTCCGATTCAGTTCTTGGTGGCTAAATTCCGATCGAGTAGATGCCAGGCAACGTCCTCGGCGAAAAACCAAGGAAGCCGCCTTGGGAAGAATGTCGGGAAGAACGTGTTTCCGCAGCCGTACTCCCCACGCCGCTCGAAGGCAACGCCGCACGGGGTGTGTACGTCGGACTTGGCCACGCGTACACGTGCGTCCGAATTGTTCGGGTCGTACTCGAAGACCCGCAGCATTTCATCGCGGGGTAGCTGGAGAAACTCTTTGGTGAACACTACGCCCCGCACTTCGAATCGAGTCCCATCGTCGGCGACGAGCGTATTCGGCGGCATGACTGATTCGAGGGAGTGCGATTTGATCAAGACGGGGCGATTGTCGTAGAGAACGGCGCTGCCGTACAACTTGTAGCCCTGTCGATGCGCCAGAATGACCGTCGCCGCTACACAGAGCACCACCAACCGGACCTTCGGCGCGTCATAACGAAAAACCAGGACTGCGCTCCAGGCAAGTAACAGTCCAATCCAGGCCGGCTCGCCAGCGACCAGGAAGACTGCTACGCTGACGATCGTAGCGACAACGAGCCTGCCACGGCAACCGACCGCGTAACAGGCCACGAGGCAAAGCCCGCCCCCAAACAAGACCTTCGCTGAAAACTTGAGGAAATCAATACCTGCGTACCACAACTCGATTACGCCGTCTGTCACGAGGGGATAGGCGACAAGGGAAATGGCCGCGCCGAACACGACGCAGACAAGGTCCGCGAGCGTGAACCGAAAACGTGGCTCGTACCGTGACATTGTCTTCGCCGCCCCAAGCCCGGCCTACTTCTTCGACGGCGTGTAGTACGGATTGCGGCCGGCGGCGTGGTCGGTCGTGTCGAGGATTTCGCCGACCTCGGGAACGGCCGCGCGAATCTCGACTTCGATTCCCTGCTTGAGCGTGACATCGGCCATGCCGCAACCCTGACAGCCGCCGCCCAACTGGATGAAGATCGTGTTGTCTTTGACGTCGATCAGCCCAATGAAGCCGCCGTGGGACGCGACCGCCGGGTTGATGCGCGTGTCGATGACCTGCTGCACGCGGCGGCGGATTTCCTCTTGCGGAGGAATTCGCGATTGAAGGGCCGGCGAAACGGGTGGCTCGCCGGACGCGACGTGTTCGCGAAGGGCTGTACCGACCTGCCTGCCCACGAGCATCCATTCCTCGAAGCCACTCTTGTTCACGACGACTCGATTGTGCGCGACGAGCACACTGGCGACCTGGGGAATCCGAAACAACCGCTCGGCCAGCGGCGAACCCTCGGCCGATTCCTTGCTTCCAAAGAAGAACGACCGGTCGGGGTAGATGGGTCGGTCCACGCTAAACTCGCACGAGCTGGCCGACTTCGGTTGGGCCATGATCTTGACGTCGGCAACCATTCGACACGCTCCTGTTCAGCGCCGGTAACTTTGTTTGCTTCCGAAGACCAGTCTAGTCGATTAGTCCGGTCAGGTGAAACACGGAATTGACGGTGACGACCTGGAACGGCTCTTTTTCCACGGCGATCAGGGAAATGCCGCCGTTGTCGAGCCGTATGGTTCGTGCCAGGCGCGTCGGCAGCCCCAGCAAACGGGCCAGAAACACGCGGGCGACCACGTTGTGCGTGACGACGACGAGATCGTCGGCGGGATGGTCACGCGCGAGCCGTTCGATCGCGGGCACCGCTCGGTCTTGGACCTGTTGAAATGATTCGCCGCCCGCGTACGGCGTGTGGGCGATGTCGGCCTGGAACGCATCGAATGCGGCTCGGTCCTGCTCGCGGATGGCGGGCCAGCTCATACCCTCCCAGCGACCTACGTCGCATTCGATGATTTCGTGCACCGGCGCAACCGGTTGTTGGTGCGTCGCGGCGATGATCTCGGCGGTCTGGAGCGCGCGGCGCAGCGGACTGGAGTAGATCCGGCCGATCGGCCGACCACTGAGCAGCCGCCCGGCGGCTTCGGCCTGACGTCGGCCGATTTCGCAGAGCGCCAGGTCTCCGCCGCGCTGTCCCTGCAGCACATAGGGTTGTCGCAGGTTGGATTCCGTCGCACCGTGCCGAACTAAATAGAGTAATCGTCGGTTCATGCGGGCGGATTATAGCGAATTGATTCCGCGATGTGGCGCATGTAGAATCGTCGCCGCAATCAATCCTGTCTGGCGACTCGCGCGCCGCCAAATACTGCGGCGGCGGCCGGGCCGAGGACGAGAGGGCTGGCTCGATGGCGCATTTGCAGATTCTGAAGGGCGGGAAACCCGGCCGCGTCGACCTCGGCAACGAGCGAGTTCTGATGGGTCGCAGCCCTGAGTGTCAGATGGTGCTCGACACTGGGGCGGTCTCGCGACATCACGCCCAAATCTATCGCCAAGGCAGCTCTTACGTCATCGAGGACATGAACAGCCGCAACGGCACGTTTGTGAACGGCAACCGCATCACCGGACCAACGCCGCTTGCCGATAACGCGCGCATCAAGATCTGCGAGTACCTGTTCACGTATCACGCCGACGCGCCCAAGCCGCCCTCGAAGCCGGCTATCAACATCGTGGTCACCGAGGGCAAGGGAGACTCGGCGACGATTCTCTCGACGCTCGATGCATCGACGAGCAGCGGACTGTCGGGCCTGATGGTGGAGGTGCGGCCCGAGGTGAAGCTGCGGGCGATCTTGGAAATCACTCGCAATTTGGGCACCACGCTCAAGACCGACGAGCTGCTGCCCAAGATTCTCGACAGCCTGTTCAAGATCTTTCCGCAGGCCGACCGCGGGTTCATCCTGCTCAAGGACGAAGCTGCCAACAAGCTGATCCCCAAGGCGATCAAGAACCGGCGCGAGACTGGCGACGACTCGCTGCACCTTTCTCGCACCATCGTCAAGCAGGTGATGGAGCAGGGCCAGGCAATCCTGCTGGCCGACGCCACCAGCGACTCGCAGTTCAACATGAGCCAGTCGATCGCCGACTTCAGCATCCGGTCGATTCTGTGCGTACCGCTGTCGAGCCTCCAAGACAACAAGCCGTTCGGCATCATTCAAGTTCACACGGAAGACCGCCGGCACGCATTCATGCAAGAAGACCTCGACCTGATGGTCAGCGTCGCGGCGACGGCGGCGGTCGCAGTCGAGAACGCCCGGATGCACGAGCGGTTGGTGGACCAGGCGCGCATCGAGCGCGAGCTGCAGTTTGCCGCGCAAGTGCAGCGTGGATTCTTGCCCGCCGATTGGCCCACGGTGTCGGGCTATGGCTTCTATGCCTATTACGACGCGGCGTACAGCGTCGGCGGCGACTACTACGGATTCATCGAACTGCCCGACAAACGCTGGGCGATCAGCCTCGGCGACGTCTCGGGCAAGGGCATGCCCGCGGCGATGTGCATGGCCCGCCTATCGAGCGACATTCGATTCGCCTCGATCACGTCCCCCGATCCGGCGGGGGCCATTCGCGCCGTGAACCGGTCGCTCGCCGAGGCCGGGTTAAACGACAAGTTCGTCACGCTCATGTACCTCGTGCTCGACCCTGCGACGCACCAGGTGAAGCTGGTGAACGCCGGCCACATGCCGGTGATGGTGCGCAAGGCAAGCGGCGAGATAGTCGAATATGGCGAGGCCGAGGCGGGTCTGCCGCTCAACGTCAGCCCCGACCCGGACGTGGAATACGAGACAGGCACGTTCGAACTCGAACCCGGATCGATGGCACTGATCTACACCGACGGAGTTAGCGAGGCGATGAACCCGGCGGGAGACCTGTTCGGCTTCGAACGGCTGCGCGACGCCTTCCAGTCCGCACCATCCGACCCGGCTCGAGCCGGAGAGGTGGTCATCGAGCAAGTCCGCGCGTTTGCCGCCGGTCGCCATCAGAGCGACGACATCACGCTCATCTGCTTCGGCCGCAACTCGTGACTTTCAAGGAAGTCGTAGTGCAGGCGGCTCGCCTGCGGCTTCCTTTGACGACATTGCAGGCGGGCCGCCTGCACTACGCTAATGATGGTGCGTGAACCAGACGATTCGCGCGAGGACAGGGGCTTCCCAGCGCCACGCGCGGCCATCTATCGCAGGTGGTGTTGTCGGAAACTCATGACTCGTTCGAGCGCCGGTTTTGGCGTGCCGTCGGTGCGCACCAGACCAGCCAGTGCAAACTCGTGCGGTGCCGCGTCCGAGAAGTGGCTCAGGTCGATCTCTTGTACGTAGGGCTTGGCCGCGACCAGACGAATCGTCTGTTCCAGCCAGTCCGCCTGCGTCTGCTCGCTCCACTCGCCGTGCCAACGGCCGCCGCCGAACGACCAACCGCTCGACGCCTTTTCGTCCGCGCCCCAGCCGCTCGGCACGGCCAGCGATACGTGCAGCGGCACTCCCAGCACCGCGTAACGATCGAGCATCTCCGAGATCTCCAAGTGGTCGCGGCAGTAACTCGCGTCCTTGTCGTAGCCCATGACGATCTCAACGCCGATGGCTCCCAGCCCGAGGTCGGCGCGGATCAACGCATCGGCGAAATTGAGCGGCGAATACTCATAGTCGCGCCGGGCCATGTACTCGGCCCACGGCTGCACCAGCGTGATCAGGTAGGTCGCTTCGGGATCGAGATCGCGGGCCGTGCGCAGCGCCCGCACGGTCATGCGCACTCGTTTTTCTTCTTCCAGCGACAACGCCACGCCATAGTTGCTGCGGGCGACGATCTCCCACAGCCGAATCCGACCACGATAGCGCGAGATCACCGTCTCGACAAAATCGCTTGCGAAGTTCAGCAGCGTGTCGAACTGATCCTCCCACATCCATAGCCACGCCGGCAGCGAGTTCGGCGACCATTGAATGAGCGGGCCGCCCTTGATGACCAGTTTGTTTTCCAGGCACCAATCGACCAACGCATCGAAAGGCTCCCAGTTGTACTCGCCCTCGGCGGGTTCCACGTCCTTCCAGGTCAGTTGAACGGTGACCGCGTTGAATGCGCGGCAGAATTCGGGCGAGTTCACCACGGCGGCGACGTCGGTGCCTACGCGACAACTGAGCAGCGTATTGAGTTGCGGGTACTGTTGATGGCGGTACTTCAGCAGTTGGTCCGCATAGAGTTGGCAAAGCTTGTCGCTGAGCGGCACTGCCGCCGCCAGGGCCGCTTCCGCGGCGCGGGCCGCCGAGGCCGGTTGACTGCGGCCGGTGAGCGCGACGCTTAGCTTGCCCATTACCGCGCGCATCTCAGCACGGATCGAAGCCGGGATCGCCAAACCCATGAGTTCCCAATCGCCCAACTGGTTTCGCAGTTGGTTGACCTTTCCTCGCGCCAGCTCGACCTGCAGCCTATACGGCTCGTCCTGTTCGCGCAGTGTCGCGGTGCGCAACATGACCTGGCCAAACCCGTCGATCGGCCACGGCATGTGAACCACGCCGCTCTCCGGAAGATTGCGATAACAGGTGAGAATGTCGCCGGTAACCTGCACCTGCGTGCGCGACGGCACACGATCCATGCCGGTAATGTAGGCCGCACCAAGCTCCGGAACCTTCTGCATCAGGTCGGGCGGCTCTAGCGCAAAGCGAAGCGTACCCATCATCGCCTCGAACGGATACATCGCCGGACGTTCCCAGACAGACCCCGTTACCGTCCTGGCCCCGGCGTAAAGAAAGAGTATAGGGGCAGCGCGCCGTCGAAAACAACGGAAAAGACGGATCCGCCGCACCAGGGTCGCGATCGGCGTTAGCTGTTACTATTATTCTGACCTTCCTCATCGCGGTTCTGCACTGGCAGGCGATGGGTGGCGACACGACGATGCCGGGGGGGCCGCACGGAGAAACTGACATTCCGCGACATCACGGGCACCGCCCTGGCGGGCGCGGAGTGACGGTTTCGCGTTCGTGTCGCCGGTGGATCACTACGGAGAAAAAGGCCGAAACGGATTCGGCATGGCCGACATGTGTGGCGGAGTGTGGGAGGTGATCTTGGACCACTTCGACCCCAAGGGCGGTCACGAAGAACTGTACGTCGTCAAAGAAAACCCGCGGCCGGTCTGCCGGGGCGGTAATTACTTCGACGTTCCCGGCAACGCCCGATGTGCCGTTCGCCTCGGACTCCAAAGCACCACTTACTCCGACTCCCGCGACGGATTTCGCATCTGCCTGGGCGTGCCGCGAGGCTAATGGTGGCAGGAGTCGAAAAAATTCACGACTCGGGCCGCGTGTTTTGGTCGACCCAAACGCCGTTTCGGTTGGGCACGTCCATCTGGTTTGAAGCCTAATGCGGAGGGGGTAGAATAGCAGAGTAACGGTTGTACTTTTTTCACCATAGGATTCAGGCCATGATCGCCATCCAACTGGACACTGCCCACCAAAAACGCCTCGAAGAACTGGCGGCGGCGAAGGGTCAGGACGGAACTGAACTGGCGCGCCGCATCATCATCGATTTTCTCGATTTCGGGGAATTGCCCAGGACTTCAGACGAACAATGGGCCGAGGCTTCCGTCGCGCTGACGCCAGAAATCGTGGATCAAGAAAACTGGGACACGCGCCACCATGGATCGTAGCGAAATCTGGTGGGCAGATCTGCCGCAACCGGTCGGTAAACGTCCCGTGCTGATTCTCACGCGGTCCGCCGCGGTGGCAGTTCGCAATCAGGTTGTTGTCGCTCAAGTCACCACGACTGTGCACCACCTACAGTGCGAAGTTGTTCTGACGCCAGCCGACGGTGTACCAAGAGACTGCGTCGTCAACTGCGACACGTTGCTCACTGTTCCCAAGTCACGTCTGACCGGTCTCATCACGAAATTGTCCAACCAGAGGATGCAAGAGGTGCATCGAGCATTGAGATTCGCAATGGAGATCCCCTGAGCGCACACCTTTGCGGTACCTTGCGGCGTCTCCTGGGACGGTCAACTGCTGCAGCATTGGGCGTTGCGATACGGATTTGCTGTCGTCGTGGCCTACGGCGCCGAGAGCGCGATCATCGACATGAACGGCCGCTATCTTTCGCGGCGCGGTCACGACACACTCAAGGTTCGCCAGAAGTTGCTGCCGCCGTGGGCCGTGGCCGACGTGCTCGTCAACCGCGAACTGTTTCATCTCGACTACAACCAAGACAACATCAAGGAAAGGTACACCAACGATGCGATGCTTTCGTCAAACGGTCATGATCGCGTGCTCGGCAGTTTGGGCGACGGCGGCCCTCCACGCGGCGGAGCCGCCCGAGTCGAATCTGAAAGTCGGCCTCGCGGTGATCGACATCACGCCGCCAATCGGATTTCCGATGGCGGGCTACTATCACGAACGGCTAGCGGACGGCACGATCGACCCGCTGCTCGCCAAGGCGCTCGTGTTCCGCGACGCGAATGAGTCGGGCGCACTCGTCGTGTGCGATTTGATCGGCATCGCGACCGACCTGTCTCGCACCGTGCGCAAGCGAGCGTCCGAGCGAACCGGCATCCCCGCGTCGAACATCGTTATCGCGGCCACACACTCGCACACCGCGCCGGACTACGCGAAAGAGCTGTGGCTGCACCTGGGCAATGAGCCGCAAGACCCGACGCGCAAGGCGTACATCGAAAAGTTGATCAACGGCTTGGTCGACGCGATTGCAAGTGCCGCGTCCGCCGCCCGGCCCGCCGTCATAGAATGTGGCTCGGCGTCGCAGCAGACTTCCGTCTCGTTCAACCGCCGGTTCGTCATGCGCGACGGCAGCGTGCAGACGTGGCAGAGTTTTTCCAATCCCAGCGTCGTGCGGTCGGCGGGGCCTATCGATTCGGAAATCGGCCTCGTGGCGATTCGCGACGCCGGCGAACTGCGCGGCGTGCTGAGCAACTTTGCGCTGCACCTCGACACGGTCGGCGGCCAGAAATGGAGCGCTGACTATCCGCGATTCATCGAGCAGACATTGCGCGAGGCGACCGGCAACGATGTGATTTCGATCTTCGGGACCGGTTGTTGCGGCGATATCAATCATGTCAACCCGCGCGATCCGGCACGAAACAAGTCGGACTTCATTGGCCGGTCGATTGGTGAATCGATTGGCAAGCAACTCGCCCACCTGAAACCGATCGAGCAAGCCAACGTGTCCGTGAAATCGCGAGTCGCCTACTTGCCGCTTCAAGACGCGACGAAGGAGGAAGTCGCGCGGTCGATCGAGATTCTCGCCGCGGCGAATCGCAAGGAAAAAGTCGAGTTCTTCGAGCACGTCACGGCGTACAAGAAGCTGATGCTCGACCAACTGCGGCGCCGCGAGCCGCACGCGCGCACGGCCGACCACATCACATGGGGCCTCAGCCGGTCGCTGGCCGGGATCGGCGAAACGCTTCCCGTCGATGTGACCGTGATGACGCTGGGCCGCGACGCCGCGATAGTTTGCCTGCCCGGCGAAGTCTTTGTCGAACTCGGCCTCGCAATCAAGCAGGGCTCGCCGTACCGCACCACGTTGGTCGTCGAACTCTCGAACACGGTCGAGACGAACTACGTTCCGAACCGCGCCGCGTATGCCGGCGGCAGCTACGAAGTGACGAACTCCGCCCTGCAACCGGGAGCCGGCGAGGTGCTCGTCGAAACGGCACTCAGTCTGCTACGCGAAGCGGCTAGGGCGCCGAAGTGAGTTCTTGGCGCGACCAGCGGTCGGTCGCAGGACATAAGAACACTCGAACCGTTGATTGACTGGAGGAATCATGCCCGACCTCAAGCGAGTCGCACTTTCGAATGTCGCGACTCAACAGTACGAGCCATTCATCTCGGCTGGACAGCCGTTTGGCGAGGTACATTGGCTGCGCACCGAAAGCGGTGGCGAGGGTCAGCTTTTCGCCGGCCTGTGGAAGCACGGCTGCGCCACGTTCGATTACGTCTTTCCCGGCGACGAAACGTTCCAAGTGCTCGAGGGTAGCGTCCGCATCTCTATCGCCGGGGGCGACACGGTCGAAATGAAACGGGTGTAACCGGCATCCCGCTTTTTTTGGCTAACCTGTCGCCCTCGCTGACGCTTCGGGTTAGTGTTTTGACCGAGAATCGAACGAAAAGACACTAACCCGAAGCGTCAGCGAGGGCTGCCGGTTACACCCAAATGAAACCCGGAGATATCGTCTCCTTCGCCAAGGGCCAGCGCTCGACCTGGACCATCCTCTCGCCATTGAAAAAGTTCTTCGTGATCAGCGGGTAGAAGGCGGCGTACCGCGCCGGGCTTGCGGGGATGTCTTACTTGGGTATCTCATTGAGCGTGTAGGCCCCGGTTGGATGAACAAGCGATTCGCCCGCTGCCGAACGAACTCCGGCAGCGCTGACCATGTAGACCCTTTCGGTCGAGTGCGGATCGATCGTGAGGTCCACTGAGCGGCGATCCGGCGCGAGTTCGACCTGATCGAGGGCGACTCGCCGACGATCGAGTTCCGGCGAGCCGTATGCGGCGGTGTACTCGTAACGGAAGTGTTCGACGCCGTAAGATTCAGTGCGCCGTGCACTCGCGGGGTCGATTGGCTTGGTGAAGATTAGCCGAAAGCCGCGCGGCAGCGCCTGAATCGACTGAATCTCGAACGGCGTCTCGCCCGTGAAGTCGATGCGAAACAAGCCGCCCCGGTCGGGCTGACGCATCCAACTCGGTTCGGTGATGCCGCCCACGAACAATCGTCCGCGCGGATCGAACGCCAGCGCCAGCGGCCCGAGCAGCCCTTTGCCCCAAAACGGGAAGCACGCTCCTTGGTACTGGCCGTTCACCTTCTCCAGGCTCGCGCGCACGATGCCGCCTCCGTGCATCAGCTCGGCCATGAACACCTGACCGGCGAAAGGCCCGAACTTGCCGCCCGTGTCGTCGTACGCCAGGCCGTTGATCGACCTGGCCCAGGCGTACGGCACCCAGATCGCGGCCTTGCCGTGCAGCTTGTCGGCGTGCTGCGGCTGAGCGCGGTTTGGGTAACCATAGAACTTGCCCTCGCTCACGTGAACCAGTTTGTTGGCGGCGACCCATTCGCCCTGATTGTCCGAGACGAAAAGCTGGTCGTCGGGGCCGATGCACCAGCCGAACGGATTGCGCAGTCCAAACGCGACCTCTTCCACTCGCGGTTCGCCGGCCCCGACCGTCAACCGCAATACGCCGCCCGACCCGCGCTGCTCGTGCGTGCCGTGCGGCGCGTAGCCGAAGTAGAACGAACCGGCCCGGTCGCGGGCCAGCCCGTACGCCCAATCGTATTCATCGGCCACCGCGTGCGGCAGTTCGTACACGCGGTCGAACGAGTCGGCCGCGCCATCGCCGTCGGTGTCGCGGACGCGCGTCAGGTTGCGGCGGTGCAGCACGTAGAGTGCATCGCCATCGTGGTGCATCGAGTAGGCGTCTTGAAACAGTCCGCCGCCGAAGTTCGCGAACCGCGCGTGCTCGCCAGTGTCGTCGGGATCGTCGAGCGAGAAGATCTCGCCCAACTTCACCGACGCCGCGAACAACCGTCCGCCGCGCGGGTCGGCCGCCAGCGCCACCGGCATCACCAAGTCTTCGCCCGACGACGTGTGCGGGCGTGGGTAGCGGACCGCACGGTAGCCCGGCCGATCGACCGATCCTTCGCCCGGCTCGGGCCGGACGATCGTGGCAAGCCGATATTCCTGCGAGGGTGTTTCGGCTGCACCGGCCGGCGGCGACGTGCGCGGTAGTTCGAGTCGAAGCTCGGTGGGACCGCCGGTCGCCGCTGGTCGGCTCGTCGCATACTCCAACATCGCGCCCGCCGGCAGCGTGTGCGACTCGACTCGGCGTGTCAGCCAACGACGCTCGCCTTCGCGCACGAGCGAGAACCGCTCCACCGCCAACACACTCACCGACCCAAACTGCAACTGGCACCGAACGCGCATGCCGTCCGGCATTCGATCGTATCCCAGAAACCGAACCGCCGACGGCTTCTCGTGTCGGTCCGCGCGGACAAGCACCGGCGCAGCGTCGATTGCCGCCCGATCGGTCACGGGCGTTCCGGTGAAACTGAAACTGCGCCGTCCTTCGGAGTGTCTGAGAATCTGCGAATCGACGTACACCCCGCGGAGCGAGCCGGAGCCTAGGTCGTAGACGACGAGGTCGCGGTTGGCAAAGCACGCAGTGATGCTCTCGACGATCTTGGAGTCAGGCGGGCGAATCGGGATCTGGGCAACGAGCGGTGGCTGTCCGGCTTCGGGCGGCGACACGGCGAGCGGCGGGCGCGGCTGAGGACTCGGCGCGGCGGCGCCGAGGGCCAAATACGTCCACAGCGCCTGCTTCTGCCGCGCGGCGTCGCCGTCGAGCACCGAACGCAGGATCGCCGGCTCGCCCCGTCGGAAGATGCTCGGCATGGCCGTGCCCGGATGCGACCGCGCGGGGTTGTCCAGCCAGCGGTCGAACCAATCGCGGCGGATGCGACTGGTGATCGACGTCAACTCTGGTCCGATCGAACCAGGCTCCACCTCCACCGAAATCAGCTTGTTCCAGGAGTGGCACGAGGTACACGAGTAGCCCGTGAAGCCTACGAGCTGACGTCCCGCGGCGGCGATCGTCGGGTCCGCGGCTGGTGTCGGCGCGGCCGACGCAGCGTCTGGCAGCTCGCCGTCCGCCTCAGCCAGGGCGCGCACGATCTCGCCCGCCTCGTCGCCGAACGCAGGCATACGGTACGTGTACCACTCGGGCCGCACGCCGCTGGTCCCGTTGCGGATCGCCTCGGTCAGATACTCCTGAGTGTACTTGGCCAGCGGGTGGATGAGTCGTGGCGTGCGCTGATACGGTAGTCGCGCGAGAAACGGCGCCCACAGCGTCCGGGCGATTTCTTCGAGCGGTGCCGCCACGTCGCCCTCCGCCGCGTGACAGCGATAACAACCCAGATGTCTCAGTCGCTGCTGTCGAGCGTAGAACTCAGATGCGTGCCGTCCCCGCGGCGCCACGCGAGCGTAGGTCGAGAGCGATTGGCGTTGCTCCTCGGTGAACTCGAATCTGGGCAGCGTGCTTCCGGCCAGACATCCTCGCGACTCGGGCTGTTCGTTCCGCGTCGCGATCGGAACGTCCGTGGGCTTCGATTCGCCGACTCCTTCATGGCATTGTGCACACCGTTTCTCGCGCACGATCGCCGCGCCCAGCGTTGCTGGCGACTGATCGCCGTCGGCCTTGCCCAACTGCTTGGCCAGATCCGCCAGTTCGCTTGCGGACGGCGCCGCGTCGCTCGGCGGCAACTCGACCGGCCGCGCCCAGAGTTCCAGGTAGGCGGCGATGTGGCGCGGCACGTCGGCGTCGAGCGGCAGCTTGGGCATGCGTCCGTCGGGATAGCGCGTCGCCGGGTTGGCGATGACGGCGGCGAGGTAGTCACTCGTCGTCCGACCACCGATCGCGTCGAGTGGGAACCGCTGCGGGTCATCCTGCCTGGGTGTTTGCATGTCGGGCACATGATGGCACGCGGCACAGCCCCGCCCGAGGAACTCCTGCTTGCCTTTGCGATGATCGCCCGAGTGCTTTTCGGCCGCCGTTGCCGTGGGTTGGTTGCGAAGACTGATCAGGAAATCAGCGACGACCGCACGCTCGACGTAGCCGCTCCGGTTCGAGGTGAACAGTTTGGGCATGCGCGCACCGGGCCGCAGATGTGCGGGGTCGGCGAGCCACGCCAGCAGCCACTCGCGGCTGGTGCGATCGGCCACGCCGGCGAGCGACGGACCGGGCGGCGGGTCATCGGCGCCCGCAAACGTATCGCGATGGCAGCGGGCACAGCCGAACCGTCGCGCGGCGTCGCGACCCACGTCTACTTGGGCCTCGATGTGGACCGCATCGGGAAGTCGCGACGCATCGTGCTTGAGCCGCCAGGCGGGCAGCGGCTCGCGCGCGAACCGCTTCGACTCCCACCAGATTTGCAACCGCGCCGGCACACCGGCGAGCGATCGGTATCGGACCGCAATCGGGAACTCGCCCGCCCCGCGCTCCCACGCGCGATCCGATCTGACGAGCGTCCGCTCGTCTTCGGATCGGCCATCGAGCACGGTGACGCCGCCCAACTCGATCGCAAGCTCACCGCCGACCAGCGCATCAAACCGAACCGGATCATCCGAGTCCACTTCGATGAACCCGGTCCAGGTCGCCTCAAATGGTCCGGGCGCGATGCGCGGGTGCGGACTGGAATCGCCGAGTCGAAACGCGGGCTTGCGATCAATCCGCACGAGAGCCGCGCGTGAGTCGGCGGTCGCCAGCGAGTGATACTGCGCAACGAGGCCTGGCTGAAGCTCCGGCGGGTCAGACTTTGATTCGCCGGGCTGTTCGGTCGTGGCCGAGCCGGACGGCCCCCCCACGCGCGGAGTCGACGGGGTTGCCAGGCTCGCCGGAGTCGGCGTGCCCCTCGATCCGTAGAACCAGATGCCTACTGCGACGATGATCGCCCCAGTCGCGCCGATAGCGAGCATTTGTCGTGGCACGCCGGGGTTCCTCCGCCTAGGATTTGGTCCAAAATAACTTCCCTATGCCACACAAACCCGAAGCGTCAGCAAGGATCGGAAAGATCGGTTGTCCTCGCTGACGCTTCGGGTTAGTGTCCCCACCGATATCGGGAAGTTATTTCGGACCAATTCC
>Ga0185317_100197_pt1 | contig 19858 bp, 19 predicted proteins | sample DevilsHole_FD_128020 | JGI IMG/M metagenome (GOLD analysis project Ga0185317, IMG submission 128020) | Groundwater microbial communities from Devils Hole, Nevada to study Microbial Dark Matter (Phase II) - Devils Hole (SPADES assembly)... | ecosystem: Environmental > Aquatic > Deep subsurface >...
GGGGATCAAAAGGGGGGGAACATCTCAAAGCCCCCCTTTTTAAGGGGGGGGAAAGGGGGGATCGAGATGCTTATACTTGTAGGTAGCAACTTGAGTTATAATAAGTCTGTCTGCAGATAAAAACAACCGGCACCATGAACAGCCCACGCCAGCAAGCCTACCACCGGCTCATCCACGCCCTGCTCACCTGCGAGAGTGGCCAAGAAGAAACCATAGTGAGCGATCACCCCGACTTAATTGATGCCGAGTTGGGGAGGTTGATGGAAATCGAGGCGGCAAATCTGACACAGCGGAGTAATGAAAATGGAAATAATTAATTGGTTGCAAAATCTCGTCGATCAGTTGTTTCCCCGTTCTAACCCTTACGTCAGCGGGCGGGAACAATAACCCGAAGTTGCCTTCTTGATGGAGCTATTGCGGGCAACGGCGGAGAGTGCCGCGAATACCGAAGTTGTCTATCCTATTTTAAAACAAAACTTAGATAAAGTCAATGATAATTTAGCCCAATTTTTGCATAAATGGGCAGCAGACACCCTGGCACAGGTAGATGGGCAACGCGCCCGAAGTATTGCCGCAGATATTGTCAATTTCAGTATCTTGATGCAGCAGTTACCTCTGGGAAGCATTGCCAGCAACATCGAAATTGCGATTGCCGGCTACGAGATGGCGCTGAGAGTTTACACCCGAGAGGCTTTCCCCAAAACTGGGCAATGACGCAAAATAATCTGGGGAATGCTTACCGCGACAGAATCACTGGCGATAGGGCGGAGAATCTGGAAACGGCGATTGCGGCTTATCAGGCGGCTTTGCAAGTTTGCACCCGAGAGGCTTTTCCCAAAGACTGGGCAATGACGCAAAATAATCTGGGGAATGCTTACCGCGACAGAATCACCGGCGATAGGGCGGAGAATCTGGAAACGGCGATTGCGGCTTATCAGGCGGCTTTGCAAGTTTGCACCCGAGAGGCATTTCCCCAAAACTGGGCAACGGCGCAAATTAATCTGGGGAATGCTTACCGCAACAGAATCACCGGCGATAGGGCGGAGAATCTGGAAACGGCGATTGCGGCTTATCAGGCGGCTTTGCAAGTTTACACCCGAGAGGCTTTCCCCAAAACTGGGCAACGGCGCAAATTAATCTGGGGATTGCTTACAGCGACAGAATCACTGGCGATAGGGCGGAGAATCTGGAAACGGCGATTGCGGCTTATCAGGCGGCTTTGCAAGTTTACACCCGAGAGGCATTTCCCCAAAACTGGGCAACGGCGCAAATTAATCTGGGGATTGCTTACAGCGACAGAATCACCGGCGATAGGGCGGAGAATCTGGAAACGGCGATTGCGGCTTATCAGGCGGCTTTGCAAGTTTGCACCCGAGATGGCACATCGGCACAGAGGGCTTCCAAACCTTCATCATCACCGCCGACACCCTGGAAGTAGTGCCGGAAAGCCGGCGACGAGTTGCAGCAGCTAGAGGCGTGGAAGGATGAATATCTCGGCGACTACAACCCGCCTCGAAACGAAGGTGAATCTGAAGAAGACTGGAAGAATCGGAAAAAACAGCTACTCGAAAATTGGATAAACCAGTTAGAACTCCGTCTCAGCCAGCTTGCCAGCATTCTTCACCTGGATCGGATTATTGCCAAAATTCCCCCAACCTGTAGCCGGCTGGTTCTGATTCCTCACCTCTATTTGCATCTATTTCCCCTGCACCTGGACATCCTGCGGCGCACCGGCACCGCCCACTTTTCCTGTCACGGCGGATTCAATTTCGAGTTTCCCCTATCCTCCTCCCTGATTCTAGCAGAATCCTTCTTGCCCACCGGGGGGGAGGCTCCGCCTCCCGCAGAGCATTCCCAGGCGGAGCCTGGGAACGAGGGAACCCCTTCTCCCAAAAAGGAAGAGAGGGAGAAAGCGGAAGAGGGAGATAAGCGGTATCTCACCTTGCGCGATGGGCGAAAAGCCAACCCAGAAAAATGCCTCACCCTGCAAGACATCTTTGCCTCCCTGGAATTGCCCCAGTGCCGGCTTGTCACCCTTTCCGCGTGCGAAACCGGCTTGACAGGTGCGCCGCAAAAGATTGATGAATATATTGGCTTGCCCAGCGGCTTTTTGTATGCCGGCAGTCGAGCGCGTCGTCAGCAGTCTTTGGCGCGTAGACGACTTTGCCACGACGGTTTTGATGATAAAATTTTATCAGTGCTTGCGGGGCGGCGACTCAGGCGAGTCTGGCGTGCCGGTGGCGCTCAAGACAGCCCAGACGTGGCTGCGCAATGTCACCAAGGAGGAGTTTCTCAAATGGATATCAGCTTTGGGCTTAGATACAGGATATAATCAGGAAGCGCAACTGTGGATTGCCTGCTCCTCTGATGACAAACCTTTCCACAAACCCCAGTATTGGGCTGCCTTCTGCGCGATTGGGCAGTAAAGCGCTAAGGAGAATAAGCTGTTACGCTTTTAAAGAAGCCTGTCACTTGAAAAGGAGGCAGATCCTCCAGATCCCCGTTCCCCGGCTGTAGCCGCAGGCTTCCCGCAGGGTGCCTGGGAACGAGGGATAAGCCGGATTTTTAAGTCCTAACCCGCAAACGATCTACCATAAAACCCGGAGAATGCCCTTATGGAACCCGCAATAGTCATCGCTGTTTTTCGGAAATGGCTGCAAGACAGCCCAGCCATTTTTCTGCCAAGCGCTTGGCAAAATTTGCCCCAGCTAGACTTAAACCTCCCCCAATTGGCAAATAATGAACTCTTCCCAGCAGCCGACACCATTGTCCAGTGGTGCGCCAACAATTGGCTAGGATAAAAGCTCAGACAGACGGTTGTTGTTCCACGCACAGATATCGACGATCCGCCAGAATTTGATACCAGCGATCCCGGCGTAATATAAAATATATTGCCGGCACTGCGATCGAGCATTCAAAAAGCCTACGAAACCCTCCATAAAGAAGCTGAACAGCAACAACCGGGCGGTCAAAATGACTAACAAAATCTGGGCACCCAATGTCCACTTGTTTGCCTACCACCTCCACAAAACCCTAGGAGCTGAGGTAGAGAATCCCAACTCGCTCTGGGAGAGATGCAACAGCATTCTACACCAATTGGGCATTCCAGCGCAACTCGACTCGTCCAACTTATCCAGCTACCAAAAAAAAGAACCCGCCGGTGCGCGGGTAAACCTGCTGCTGAAAGCAGCGGTTGGCAATCGGCGCTCCCTCCCCTTCGAGAAAGAATCCCAACAGGGCGTGAAAATAAAAGGATTTGCCTCTCCCCTGCGAATTGCTGACAGCTACGCCCTCGGTTTTAATATCCGCATTCCCGAACAAGACGCCGGCAAGCCAACCGAGCCGGTGGACACTGCCATTTTCCAAGAGTTTAACCCCAATAACTGTTTACTTCCCACGCCGGTCAAAAATTCCCTAGGGCAAACCCTGCTGATTACCTCCTCTCTCACTGTCGCGCCAAAGTAAGAAGCGCGGGGAAAAGATAGTTAATTCCTCCGAAAGCTAGCAACTGAGTGCCTGGAAAAGCTCATCCCAGAACCAGAAAAACGGCCCGCCTTCTCGCGCCAGGGTGAATTTTTCGGCAGTCCCATTTTTGAGTATAGCAGCAGTCAGGGGGATTCATCCTGCCACATCCTCGTCTGGCTGTTCTCCCATCCAGCCACCAGCAAAAACTTCGCCGCGTGCTATAATGAGTTCCTGGATCTGTTCTTCTACCGCAATAAGATTGTCTCTGTCTATCAGGAGAGCCGCAAGATTTCTCTAGTAACGCGGACTGAGTACCAGAATATAGAGAAGCGGATTGAGACGATTTTTCGAGGCTTGCCCCAATTTAATCCTAGCAACAAAAGCCGGTTAAACAACCCGGCACCCCAACCCTCTCCCGCGCACGGGGAGGGGGAGCTTGAGGGGATTTTCGCGCCTCGGAAATCTTGCCGGTGCCAATATCGGGAAGTGCGGAGCGCCAGCACCGGCTTTGCAAGCCCTGCGTTCTGGCCTTGTCCTAAACTGGACTGTCCATTGCTATAATAACACACAGCCTGTAGGGGCTAGCCCTTCTGCCAGACCCGGCTTCAGGCTGCTTGGCGTTTTCTTTGCAAACACTCTCTGAGACAAACGTTTGCACCAGAAGCGACTTGTGGCGTGCCGGTGGCGCTCAACACCGCGCCAGCTGGCGCAATGTCAACCGGGAGGAGTCTCTCAACTGGGGAACAGCTTTGAGCTTAGCTACAGTATATGATCAGCCAGCGCAACGATCACAGAAAGTGCCGGTGAAGTAATTTTTGTAACAGACAGAAGATACTTAAGTAATGTTAAACAAGTAACAAGATCCACCCCTAACTCAACCTCCTCTTCTCCTCCCACTGCGCCCTAGCAGTCTTGTCCGCTTATAAAATCGCTCCTAAACTCGCTCCTCACACAAGTATTTTTTTAGCTATAACCAGCAAACCACCTCTCACAAACACCGGGAATCAACCTTATGGAACCCACAAAGATTATAGCAGTTTTTCTGCAATGGCTGCAATACAACCCAGTCATCTTTCTCCCCAAAATTTGGAAAAACTTGCCGCCGCTAGAGGAAAGCCTCGCCGACTTTGCAGATGACGAACTCTTCCCCGTAGCCCACACCCTCAGCAAGTGGTGCGCCAAAAATGGGCTGGGAGAACAGCTCAGAGAAGCTGCTGAACACACCGAACTCGACCAGATGCTAGAAGTCGATCTCACCGGTGCCACCGAGATAGAAAATCTCGTGCCGGCGCTCCGCCAAAGCATTATGGAATGCTATGAAGCTATCCAGACAGATGTTGAACACTAACTGCGGAAAAGTCTGTTATAGCAGTAGCCATATTGATTAGGAAATTCATTTCCCTATCCGCGTTCATCTGTGTTCATCTGCGGTTTTAAATATTGAACCGCAGATGTAGCCCGAACGCGATAAATCGCATCTCTATAATAACCTACTGGCACCGCCGCAGCGCACCGGCACTGTGCCAGTTTGTAAAACTGTCTGCCTATCGGGAACCAAGCTGAAACGCAATGTCTATGATTCAAATTAAGTAAATTTGCGCTGCACAAATACAGCTGGAGGGTGGAGAGGCTATGCAAAATATAACACCGACATCTCAACAAACACACAGCGCCGCTTGGATATTTCAGGCTTGGGCCTCGTTTATCATTTCCCTGAGTGCCACCACAGCCGGTATCTTCTACTTACCTGTAGATGGCTGGGTGAAAGGCTATATGGGTATGGGTTTAGTGTTCACCGTTGGCTCCACAATGAGCTTGGCGAAAACCGTCCGAGACGAGCATGAAGCTAAGAAAATAGCCGCTCGCATCGATGAAGCCAGAGTCGAGAAGTTACTTGTAGAGCACCATCCGCTTAAATAATCCCCTAACAGAGGACAAGAAACCCGGTTTCTTAAAGAAACCGGGTTTCTGGGGATTGGGTGGCGCAGCACCGGCGTGTCGCCTGTGCCCTACTTGCCCTGTTTTTTCTCCTTTTGCCGGCGACGGTTAACCGCAACCACAGAATGGTCTATAGGAAACCCCGCCACAGGAATCACCTGATACTTGCGCTCCTCTTCCAAGCGTTTGAGCTCGGTATAATCGATCCAGTGGATGCAATCGACCGGACAGGTATCAATCGCTTCTTGGATTAGCTCTTCCGGATCGCCATCTTGCCGGATCGCCCGGGAGCGACCGTAGTCGGGTTCAATGTAGAAAGTGTTGCGGGCGACGTGAGCGCAGTACTTGCAGCCAATGCAAGTCACCTCATCCACATAGACCCCTTTTTGGCGCAACGCACCCCCCAGTTCCGGCTCAAAGCCAGAACGATCGGGCGCATTGCGCAAAGCACCTCCTAACTCCGGTTCAAAACCCGACCTTTGCGGATCGTCTTCAGAAGCCGGTGGAGTGAAGTCAGACATCAACCACCCCAGCGTTGCAGCACGAGGCGGATGGAGCCGTCCGGGTTCTTTTGCTGTTCAGCCAGCTGGAAACCTTGCTTGGAACTCTCACCAACCACAGTGTGGTAAGCGTACCGCTGCGTCACCATATTCAGGAAGCGATCCACAGACGAGGCTTGCTGCCAAAATTGCAAGTCAGCCACCAGTTCGTACTCAGCGCCATTCCAGCGGAAGCCCAGATCGTAACCGTTGTCCTGCTCAATGACAACTTCAGCGGAGTGGGTTTGACCGCGATAGCCTCTCACCTCTTTTGGGCCGGCTTTCCAGTCAATCCCTAAATCGCTGAGAGCCGCTTGCAAGGAAGTGAGATTGCGGAGTTGAGTTTTGATTTGGCTAAAGTGGGACATAATTGCTTCCTAAGTAAGAGAGTGAATTAAACGGAACAAAAAAGGCGTCGCACAGCAGAAGGATGATTGAAACTTTTTCCACGAGAGTGAAAACTCCTTCTCACCTCCCCCTCCCCGCGTGCGGGGAGGAGGATTGGGGGGTGGGGTTCTTCATCCCACAAATATGCGACACCACAAAAAAAGCTCACCACTCACTAAAAGTCGTGAGGGCTGCAGCCGTCGCTGACTGGTGAACCGCTCTGGCAAAAAACTCAGAGGTCTGCTCCTGCTTGAGGACTTGCCCTAGTTGGGCTTCAATCGCTGCAGTGACCTCGGCGCAAGACGCACCGACAATGCCGGTAACTTTTTCCCGCACTCGGCCATCTGGATAAATGACAAACTCTAGCGTTTCCATGCTTCTGGCTGACCTCTCGGCAAGTTGGCAACTGGACGCTGGCACCCGGCACAAAACCGGCACTGCCCTCTTAAGTTATTTCTGGCTTGCTGACCGGCTGGTCTTTTAGTCGATTTTGACTAATTGTATTACAGCGAGTCAAATCTTTACAAAAATTTGTAAACGAATAGTATCATACATCAGTCTTTGCTAAGTTTCGCTTAACTCCAGGCATCCGTCAAGGGGCGGCGCGGACGTGCCCCAAACCCTCACCCAGTCTTGCTTACAGTAATTTTGCCCCCGCAAGGCCGGTAGGGTGCCTGCCGGGGCTTTGGCCGCGATTCCCCCTGACCCCCAGCCCTACCTCTCCTCCCACGTAGAAAATATCCGATTGATTAATTTATCATATTTTAGACTGAACGCTTATATTTAGAGTCTTTGATACAAAATAATTGTAGGAAATCAACCGGAAATTAGCTAACAGATGCCTAGGTGCTGGAATTATAGAAAATTGTTAAGGATTGGCATAAGTTATAGCGGGGATAAAGGCAGGGGATAATGAGAAACTGTCCAAGTTAGAGTAATGCCTGATGAGTGCCGAGCAAGTCACAAGTGGAATCAGTGCCGGTGAAGTGCCTTCCGTGAAGCCGGTGCGGGTGGGGGTGCTGGGTTTTGGCGGTTTGGGGCAAGCCGCGGCCCGAGTCCTGGCTCCCAAACGCGAGATGATCTGGGTAGCAGCTGCCGATAAAAAAGGCTACGCTTACGACCGGCAGGGGTTAAATCCAGATGCCTGCATTGCCGCGTACAGCACCAGCGGCTCTCTGGGGGATCTCGAACCTGCCGGCGCACTGAGCAGCAACAGCATCGGGGACTTAATCGAGCGAGCCCAAGTCGATGGCTATTTTCTGGCACTGCCCAACCTGCCAAACACCTTTATGGCGTCGGTGGCCAAGCAGTTTATCCAAGCCGGTTGGCGAGGCGTGCTCGTCGATGCCATCAAACGCACCAGCGCCGTCGAGCAACTGCTGGCGATCAAAGAAGAACTGCTCGCCGCCGGCATCACTTACCTGACCGGCTGTGGCGCAACCCCCGGTTTGCTAACCGCAGCAGCCGCCCTAGCCGCCCAAAGCTACGCCGAAATCCACAGTGTGAAAATTACTTTTGGGGTTGGGATCGCCAACTGGGAAGCCTACCGAGCCACCATCCGGGAAGATATCGCCCACATGCCAGGGTACAGCGTCGAGCGAGCGATGGCCATGACCGATGCCGAAGTAGAAGCCCTGCTGGACAAGACCGGCGGGTTGCTGGCGCTGGAAAATATGGAACACGCCGATGACATCATGCTGGAACTGGCCGGCATTTGCCCGCGAGATCGGGTTACGGTGGGGGGGGTAGTGGATACCCGCAATCCCAAAAAGCCCCTGAGCACCAATGTCCAAATAGCCGGTCGCACCTTCGAGGGCAAGATATCCACCCACACCTTTACCTTAGGGGATGAAACCAGCATGGCCGCCAACGTTTGCGGGCCAGCCTTTGGGTATATGAAAGCCGGTGTAGCGCTGCACCGCAGAGGCATATACGGTTTGTTCACCGCCGCCGAAGTCATGCCGCAATTTGTCCGGTAAGCCGGTCAATCAATACAAACCTAAATTGAGCCACTCCCCGCATCCCCTCGTTCCGGGGCGGTCTCCGTGGGTGGCCCGCCCCTACACCCTTGTAGTTGGGCTTCAGCCCAAAGTTTGTAGTTGGGCTTCAGCCCAAAGTTTGTAGTTGGGCTTCAGCCCAAAGTTTGTAGTTGGGCTTCAGCCCAAAGTTTGTAGTTGGGCTTCAGCCCAAAGTTTGTAGTTGGGCTTCAGCCCAAAGTTTGTAGTTGGGCTTCAGCCCAAAGTTTGTAGTTGGGCTTCAGCCCAAAGTTTGTAGTTGGGCTTCAGCCCAAAGTTTGTAGTTGGGCTTTAGCCCAAAGTTTGTAGTTGGGCTTTAGCCCAAAAGCTCGCCCCGCCCCTGGGACTCAGCGCTAGCAACGAAAGGAAACCCTAATCAGGGTGAGTCTAACGGATTTAGGACTGAAAAACTGATGCAAATATCCAGACAGGAAAGGGAATTAGGCAAGTTTGTGAGCAAATTGGTGCGCGATTTGCGGGAGCGGGCGATTGAGTTCCTGCTATTTCTGGCGGCTTGTTCTTCAGTAGCGACGACGGTGGCAATCGTGGCCATCTTGATTTACGAATCCCTGGCTTTTTTCGAGAAAGTCTCCCTGCTAGACTTCCTCACGGACACCCAGTGGACGCCCCTGTTTGCCGACGCTCACTACGGAATTTTGCCCTTAGTTGCAGGAACCTTAGTAACGACAGCAGTTGCTCTCGCGGTAGCGTTACCGCTGGGCACAATTTCTGCAATTTACCTGAGTGAATTCGCAACGCCCCAGCTGCGGGAGGTCGTCAAACCCTGCTTAGAATTGCTAGCGGGCGTTCCCACTGTAGTTTACGGCTATTTCGCCCTCTTATTCGTGACGCCGCTGTTGCAGAAAGTTATCCCCGACTTGCCCGGTTTTAATATGCTGAGTGCGGGGATAGTGATAGGAATCATGATTATTCCGTTCATCAGCTCTATCAGTGAGGACGCGATGCGGGCGGTTCCGGTGTCTCTGCGGGAGGGTTCTTACGCGATGGGGGCGACGCGCTTGCAGACTGCTGTGCGAGTGGTGTTTCCGTCTGCGATTTCGGGAATCACAGCCGCATACATTTTGGGGATTTCCCGCGCTGTGGGCGAAACAATGGTGGTGGCGATTGCGGCGGGGCTACAGCCAAATCTGACTTGGAACCCGCTGGAGCCGGCGGCTACAATTGCAGCGTATATTGTGCAGGTGAGTCTGGGCGACTTGCCTCACGGAAGCCTGGAATACCAAACGATTTTTGCGGCGGGTCTGACGCTGGTGCTGATGACTTTGGGGTTAAATATTGTAGGGCATTTTCTGAGCAAGCGCTATCGGGAAATTTACTGATATGTCAGGGAAAGAAAACCGGAAAATGCGAGGGATTATCGCTCGCAACAAGCTGGCTGATGGGATTTTTGCGATTGTCGGGTTGCTGTCGATGCTGGTGGGGCTGGTTGTGCTGCTGGCACTGCTCGTGCAGCTAGGGATTGACGGTTTGCAGCGCCTTTCTTGGGAGTTCTTTTTTTCGTTTCCCTCCCGCAAACCGGCAGAGGCGGGAATTCTCTCCGCCTGGGTGGGAACAGCGCTGGTGATGCTGGTAACAGCGCTAGCGGCGATTCCCTTGGGAGTCGCTTCAGGGGTTTATCTGGAAGAGTACGCCCGGAAAAACTGGATAGCCGATTTGATAGAGGTGAATGTTACGAATTTGGCGGGGGTTCCTTCAATTGTGTACGGACTGCTGGCGCTGGGTTTGTTTGTGTATAAGTTAAACTTGGGGGAGAGCGTGCTGACTGCCGGTTTAACCCTAGCGCTGCTGATTTTGCCGGTAGTGATTGTTACGACTCGCGAGGCGGTGCGGGCGATTCCGAGCAGTATTCGCGAAGCCGCTTACGCGGTGGGGGCGAGCAAGTGGCAGGTGGTTTGGGATCACGTTTTGCCTTACTCCACCGGCAGCATTATTACAGGCGTGATTATTGGTCTGGCGCGGGCGATTGGGGAGACGGCTCCCATCATTACGATTGGCGCTCTGACTTTCATCGCTTTTTTGCCGGACTCTCCTTTTAAGAGCGAGTTTCCTTATATTTCGTTTTCATGGTTGCAGGCTCCTTTTACGGTGATGCCGATTCAGATGTTCAACTGGGTGTCCCGTCCAGAGCCGGCATTTCAGCTGAATGCGGCGGCTGCCGGCATTGTGCTGACTGTTATGACCCTAGCTATGAATGGAATTGCAATTTATCTGCGCTATCGTTTCCGCAGGGGGATAAAATGGTAGAAGCCACACAAAACCAAGTGTCCGATCCAAATGGAATCAAGACCAAAACTGAGGTTAAGAATCTCAACTTTTATTACGGCTCAGTTCACGCGCTCAAGAACATCAACCTAAAAGTGGCGGAAAACCATGTGACGGCGCTGATTGGCCCTTCTGGGTGCGGCAAGACTACTCTGTTGCGCTGTTTCAATCGCATGCACGATCTCTACCCTGGAAATCGTTACGAAGGGTCAATTTTGTTGGATTCGGGTCGCGACCGGCTCGATATTTTGGGGCGTCGGGTTGACGCTATAGAAGTCCGCATGCGGATTGGCATGGTGTTTCAGAAACCCAATCCTTTTCCGAAGTCAATTTATGAAAATGTGGCTTACGGGTTGCGGGTGCGGGGGATGTCGAGGCGCAGCGCCATTGATGAAAAGGTGGAGAAAGCTCTGCAAGGGGCGGCGCTGTGGGAGGAAGTGAAGGATCGCTTGAATGATTTGGCGTTTAATCTTTCGGGAGGTCAGCAGCAGCGATTGTGCATTGCCCGCGCTCTGGCAACGGAGCCCGAGCTGATGCTCTTTGATGAGCCGACATCTGCCCTAGACCCGATCGCGACGGCGAGCATTGAAGAGTTGATGAGCGACCTGAAAAAACAGGTGACAGTTCTGATTGTAACTCACAACATGCAGCAGGCGGCGCGGTTTTCTGACTTCACGGCTTTTATGTATTTGGGCGAGATGCTGGAGTTTAACAGCACCACGGCTATGTTTGCAGGGCCGGTGAAGAAGCAAACGAAAGACTATTTGAGCGGACTGATTGGATAGACCGGCACAGTGCGCCAGTCTAGAAGAGCGACATGAAGGCGAAAGCGCTCAGCAGGTATCAAGGGCTACCTTTCCTGGGCGACCGCCACTAAAAACATGTTCTCAACTTGTTTCAGGTTGAAAGCTTTAGAGGACTGCAAAAAAGTGGTGACTTTACTGTTTAACTGCAAGTCAGCGAGAACGTCTTTAAGGGTTTTGCCGTATTTTTTGTTAAATTCACTGCCGAGCTTGGAGACGGAGACGTACCTTTCAGGAGATTTGGCCGTTAAGGAACCCACAAGTCTGGCCAGCGCCTTCTCCAGTTCGGCTTTGGAGCTAATGGCCGGTGAGGGCTGGCCCTCAGTGCTGGCCTTTGCCAGTTGGGGCGAATCATTTCTATTTCCCTTGTGGGGAGTGGGAATCTCAAAAAGCGTCACATACAGGATGTCGGATTTACCGGCGGGTTGATGCACGACAAAATCAGCTGGATTGTCGGTAAAGATATCTTTGGCTCTCTTTGTGGGCCAGTGATTGGACACAACTTGAGAGAGGTTTAGCTGGTACTTTTCCTGAAAAATCTGGGAAATTTCAGAAAGCTTAAACCAGGTATTTTTGCAGCGCTTTTGCTCGGCTTTGATCAGGTTCTTTAGCCAGATGATAAGTTCCTCAATGGGGGGAATTTCCGGTACGGGTACGAGGGAGTGGGTCTGTGTTTTGCCGGTTTTGCTGTTTAAGACGGTTATGGTTTCTCTCTGCTTGCGAACCAGGTACACCGTTAATCCGTGAGTCTGCAGGGTGGTGCAAAGATGGAGCAGAACAGTGTCAGAGGAGCAGACTAAGACTTCTTTCGCCGTCGGGTAGTGCACGAAGATGGAGGAGCCAACAGTGGCCATTTTCACGTCAGCGCTGTCTTTTCCAGGGGGGACGTGGATCAGTTCGTAGTGCCGTCGGTGGAATTCTGCGTCTTGTTTGCCCATGCTGCGCCAATTGGCAAAGGCAATTTTGATTTGGATGGGATAGGTGCAGATCCCCGCCAGGAATTTTTCGGTTTTGGCATCGAGCTGCAAGTTCTCGGCGTCTAGCAGCAAAATGGCCACCGGCTCGCCGGCGCTGGCTGAGTAACCATTGGGCGCGACTTCAGGCTTCAGGCTCCCGGCGGGCTGAGCCAGCATCTTATAATTGAGCCGGCTCTTCCACGAGGTTTCTATTTCTTCGGGAGTCACTTGACGCAGTTTATCTGTTAAGCGCTCGAACTCTTCAGATACAAAGAAACTCGGCTTCAGAAAGGATTGCAGGATTTTTAGGACTTTCCGAATTAAAGCATCTCTGTCTTGACAGTGGCTGAGTTCTGCTGCTATCTTATCTGTTAACTTAGATTGAAAAGTGCCGCTTTGCCAGGAATAGTTCCTGACTTTTTCTTTCAGCCATTCTGGATGTTGCTGGCGGGTGGAAAGAATGGTTTGGCAGACAGAGCGGCTAATTGAGCCGAATGTGGCCGAACCGTTTGCGGATGTCGGAATCAAGCGATCTGGCATAGGGTGCAGCATGAGAGGGTATCTGTAGCTAATGATAAAAGATGATGATTCACAAATCCCAATCGCAGCCGGCAAAAGGTTTGCCTGTCTGCGATCAGCCTCTGTTGCGCTAGGCTAGCAGGCAAGATGCACTATACCACAAAAGGGGCGCACTGGCAGACCGGCACGGTATTTTTTAACATTTCTTAATCTTGCGGAACAATTCAGGGGAGAGGGAGCGGCGCACCTTGCCGTCCCCGCTCAGGCGAGCGCCACTTGATAGCCCTTGCTTTTTTTCTGCACCTTGAAAGCGCTGCAGGACTGCAAAAATGGGGGTAATTGACTTCCTAGGTGCAATTGCTTCATTGTTTTGATAAGGGGCTGGCCGTATTCCTTTTGAAATTCCCAGGCTAGATTTGAAAGGGAAATAGAGCTGCCAGCAGATTCAGCGGATAAGGCTCTAGCAATTGTTACAAGCGCCTGTTCCAGTTCCGATCGCGTGCTAATTTCAAATGAAGGCGACGCCGCAACAGACACTGTATGAGGGGTGCTGTGGGGGTCGAGTGTGAGCCCAGTACAGGACTTTAAGAATTTAGTTAAATTTCCGCCCAGCTTTAATCTTTTGACGATGGAATTTCCCGTTTCACCGCACAGTTGGCGCAGCTCAGCGCTCAGGGTGGCGACAGAAACTTCTTCCAGCGGATTGTCGAGTTGCAGGAACTCAATTATTTCGACAATCGCCCGCTCCAATTCTTCCTTGGAGTTAATAGTCATTGTAGGGAGCGGCGGTGCCGGTGCCGAAACATTCAATTCCACATCCGCACTCTCAAGAGCCGGTGGTGCCGGTTCTTCTTCCGGCGCAGGCGCGAGTGAAGTTGCTTCTGGAGCTAGCGCCGGCGAGTCATTCGACCGGCTGGCGGAAAGCGTCAGGTTGCGCCGCTCTTGGAACAGCGCGGAAATAGCAGAAAATTGCGCTATCCGCTCGGTGAGCGAGTTATGTTCCGCCTGGATGAGTTCCTCAACTTGCTTAACAAATTCTTCAAAAGAAGGAATTTCCGCTCCCACTGTCAGGGAATAGTGTTTCAGCTCACCGCTGCGGCGATTTTCCACCGTCAGGGTTTTATTTTTAGTGCGGGCGCGATAGACAGTCAGCCCCAGGTTTTGCAACTGAGTGCAGAGGTGGTTTAACAGCCCATCCGAAGAGCAGACAAATACCTCTTTGACATTGGGGTACTGCAAGAAAAGAGAGGAGCCGACCGCTATCATTTTGGCGTCCGCACTATTCTTGCCCTCCGCCACATGAACGAGCTGATATCCGCGCTCGTGAAGTTCCACATCCAGCTTGCCCAAGCTCGAATTTCTCCAGTTGGCAAACGCAATCTTCACTTGCAAAGGAGAGGCGCACAGACTGGCTAGGAATCTTTCTGTTGTGATGTCGAGTTTCAGGTTTTCTGCATCTAGCAGCAAAATGGCGATTCCTGGCGCAGAGGGTGGGGAGGGTTCTGGAGTGCTGAGTGCCGGCGCTGGTTGAGAGTGTCCGTTGCTCTCAAACTGTACCGCATCGCCAAGGGCAGTGGGAAGCCGCTGGGTTGAGGTTGGCTCTGAGGTGGGAGAGAGGAATTGCTTGCCACAAGCTTTGCACTGATAGCGCTGCTGGCCATTCGGGCGGCCATTTTTGCGGATGTCAGGGGACTCACATTGGGGACATTTCATATCTGCAATTTTATCAACTGAACTGGGATTTGGGCAAAACCGGGGTTTTTGGCTGTGGGAAAGGCCACTGCATGACTGGCGCGGAATTTGGCTTCTTGGGGGGTTGCGCCCACCTTGTCAACTAATCCCGCCTTGATGTAATAATATAAAACAATCCTTAATAATTATTTATCTAATGGCCAGAGACTTGCGGGGATTCATCAAACTGCTGGAAGAACGGGGACAGTTGCGGCGGATTAAGGCCCTGGTTGACCCAGATTTGGAGATTGCCGAGATTGCCAACCGCATGCTGCAAGCGGGTGGGCCAGCGCTGCTGTTTGAAAACGTCAAAGGTTCGGCATATCCCGTGGCGATCAACCTGATGGGCACAGAGGAACGGGTGTGCTGGGCGATGAATATGGGCAAACCGGCAGAGTTGGAGGATCTCGGCAAAAAGCTGGCGATCCTGCAGCAACCCAAACCGCCCAAGAAGGTTTCGCAGGCGGTGGAGTTTGGCAAGGTGCTGTTTGACGTGCTCAAGGCCAAACCGGGGCGCGACTTTTTCCCGGCGTGCCAGCAAGTGGTAATTGAAGGCGATCAGCTGGATTTGAACAAAATCCCGATGATTCGCCCGTATCCGGGAGATGCCGGCAAGATTGTCACCTTGGGTTTGGTGATTACCAAGGATTGCGAGACGGGAACGCCAAATGTGGGCGTATACCGGCTGCAGCTGCAATCGCGGAACACGATGACCGTGCACTGGCTGTCAGTGCGGGGGGGTGCGCGGCACTTGCGCAAGGCGGCGGAACGCGGGAAGAAATTGCAGGTTGCGATCGCCCTGGGCGTTGACCCGCTGATTATTATGGCAGCTGCTACGCCGATTCCAGTGGATTTGTCAGAATGGCTGTTCGCTGGGCTTTATGGCGGTTCAGGGGTGAGTTTGGCCAAGTGCAAAACCGTGGATTTGGAAGTGCCGGCGGACTCGGAATTTGTGCTGGAGGGCACGATCGCGCCGGGGGAAATGATGCCGGACGGGCCTTTTGGCGACCACATGGGCTATTATGGCGGCGTCGAGGATTCGCCGCTGATTCGCTTCCACTGCATGACCCACCGGCAAGATCCGATTTATCTCACCACATTTAGCGGGCGTCCGCCCAAAGAAGAGGCAATGATGGCCATTGCCCTGAATCGGATTTACACGCCAATTTTGCGGCAGCAGGTGTCAGAAATTGCCGATTTCTTCCTGCCAATGGAGGCGCTCAGCTACAAGGCGGCGATTATCTCGATTGATAAGGCGTATCCGGGGCAGGCGCGACGGGCTGCTTTGGCGTTTTGGAGCGCTTTGCCCCAGTTTACTTACACGAAGTTTGTGATTGTTGTGGATAAGGATATCAACATTCGCGACCCGCGTCAAGTGGTGTGGGCAATTAGTTCTAAGGTTGACCCGTCGCGGGATGTGTTTATTCTGCCGAATACGCCATTTGACAGTTTGGATTTTGCCAGTGAGAAGATTGGGCTGGGTGGGCGCATGGGGATTGATGCGACGACGAAGATTCCGCCGGAAACTGAGCATGAGTGGGGGGCGGCTTTGGAGTCGGATGCCGATGTGGCGGCAATGGTGGAGCGCCGGTGGGCTGAGTACGGTTTGGCGGATTTGAAGTTGGAGGAGGTTGATCCCAATTTGTTCGGGTATGACATGCGGTAGATGCGAACGGTGAGGTGTTAAGTGGACAGTTTAAAAGGTTTCAGCTTTCCAGTGGACTTACGGCATCACGGTTCAGTCGTAAAAACCATTCTTCCCCAGGTTATCTTGTGCGGAGTATTTAGCTTGTTCGTTGACATAATCCACGAGCTAAACTTATTTAACTCTTGGCCTCTGGTTAATATGATTCCCAATATCTTATTGGGGCTGTTATTGAGTTTCCGAACAAGTACAGCTTACGAAAGGTTTTGGGAGGGGCGTAAATGTTGGGGCACTCTTGTCAATAATGTGCGCAACTTGTCGCGGGAAATGTGGGTGGCCATTGAAGAAATTGAGCCTAAGGATAAGGAGGCAAAAGTGGAAGCTGTGCGCCTATTGGTAGCTTTTGCGGTGGCTACTAAAATGCACCTGAGATATGAGCGGACGAGCAGTGAGTTAAAATCATTGATGTCGCCTGAACGCTATAAAAAGCTAAAGCGCATGAATAATATACCGCTAGAGGTGGCCTTTTGGATTGGGGATTATTTGCAGGAACAGTACGAACGGAATTGCCTGAACAGCTATCAGCTTAATGCTATGAAGCTGTTGCTGAATAGTATGGTGGACTGTTTGGGAGGCTGCGAGCGCATTCAGAAAACACCAATGCCTCTGGCGTATGCCCTTCACCTGAAACAGCTGCTGCTGGTTTATTGCCTGTTTTTGCCATTGCAAATTGTGGATCAATTGCACTGGATGACGGTGCCTATGGTGGTTTTGATCAGTTTCACTTTGTTTGGAATTGAGGAGATTGGCAATCAACTTGAAAATCCTTTTGGTACTGCTCCCAATGACTTGCCTTTGGATGCGATTTGCAATACGATGCGCCGCAATATTGAAGATTTAATTTCGCTGGCTCCCAGTGTGAGGGATTGGAAAAATCCACGACTGGAGCATGTCACGGCTGACTTGCGTTAGGGATTGAACCGCCGCCTGTAAGGTGCCAAGGCAGAGGGTATATTGGTTAGGACATTAATGGCATGGCGCATTGCCCCAGGCGCATAACCCCAGAAATGGGTGAAGACTCACAGATGAATGCGATCTGGCGATCTGGCGATCTGGCGATCTGGCGATCTGGCGATCTGGCGATGATGCCCATGTCCGCGCCCTAACTGCCAACTGATATAGGACGTAGGACAGGCGTTCCCTCCGATCGAGCGAGACCTTGAGGGCAGGCGTCTCGCCTGCCCTATGCCTATACTTCGGATACTAGTGTCCTAAACTAAGTGTCTATTGCTATACCAGAAGAAGTGGAGAGAAATGTGGGGTGAGTGCTAGATAATTTTAGAATACTTGCAGCCGGCGCATCCTAAAAAAGGTATAATCGGTAAGGCGGGGCGGATTTTTCTCTGTCCAGCCGGCGGGAACCCTCAAGTTGTAAAAGGAGTGTCTGGGTGAATAGAACATTTTTGAAAAACTCTCTGGGATCTAAAGAGATAGCCGCACAAGTTGCCAAACGCGCCCAGCGGACTGTACCGGCTTACAAGCGTTTTCTCGATCAGCATGGATTGAAAGGGGGAGAGCCATTTGACCGGCTCCCCCAGTCGGACAAAGAATCCTACCTCCTAGCTCACCCATTTGAAGAGCTGCGAGCGGACAATTCTGAAGAAATATTTACCATCTTTCGCTCCTCCGGGTCATCTGGAAAGAGCTTTTATTGGCCGCAGCTGTCCGCCAGCGGGTCTTCACCCGCAGCATTTAGATCGTTTCTCGAAGGCATGTTCGCCGTTCACCAGAAAAAGACTCTCGCGATTGTGGGGCTTTCTCTGGGGAGCTGGATCGGGGGAGATTTTTTTTCCTGGAATTTAAAAAACATGGCGCTCGATACGCCTTATCCGTTTTGGGTAATTTCTCCGGGGAGCCATCCCGATGAAATTCTCGAAATTCTCTGCCAAATGAATCCCTTTGTGGAGCAATTTATCCTGTTTCTCGTTCCCTCAACAATCTCTTATCTTAACCTCAAGGCGAGTCAGTTAAAGCAAGCTATCCCCTTCAGTAAAATCAGGTATATTGTTACGGGTGAACCTTTTCCAGAGAGCGTGCGAGCTTCTCTCCAGAAGCGTGCTGGGGTAGGGGAGAACTCACGATTTATGTTTTCCCTTTACGCCAGCGCCGATACGGGGACACTAGGAGCGGAATCCCTGGCTTCTGTAACCCTGCGAAAATTACTTTATCGAAACAGCGCTCTCGCTAATTACCTGGGCATAGAATCTCCCACACCTCACTTTTTTCATTTGTTTGTTAGTGACATTTACCTGGAAATTGTTGACCGGCACCTTTGCGTTACCCGCTGGCAAGGAATTCCCTTAGTACGCTACATGCTCTATGACCGGGTAGCTTTATACAGTTGGAAAGAATTGAAACACGCCATTCTCACCTCGGATATGCTGAATTATGAGGATGCAACCCTAGTGAAGATTCTTTCAGATGCCAGCGACCAGCTGCCGGATTTGCTAGCTGTTACCGGGCGGGGAGACAGCTGCCTAATCTTTGGCGGCTCTAATCTCATGGAATACATGCTGGACGCGGCGGTCAAATGCGAAGAACTGCAGGACATTCTCACTGGACTGTACCGCGCCCGGATTATTTACGAAGAAGAAAGACAGTATCTTGAATTTGACCTGGAAATCCGGGAAGGGGTTTCCCCTGATCAAGCGACAACTGAGCGTGTATATCACTCTCTAGTGCAGTCTATAGGGAGGGTAAATCCAGAATTTATGAATAAATGGAAAGCGGTTTATAGCGCTTGGGACAGCGACCCTGAAAAGCGGATTTTCCGGCTGAATTTCGTGCCATTTCCAGGTCTGTCTCAGACAACGGAAACAACCATCAAACAGAGAGGGATTGTCAGGTCATAGATGAAAGGCGGGGCGCACCGCACCCCTCAACAGGAAGCGCCGGCTTCCATTTACCCCCGGTAGGGCGTGCAGCCCCTACTACGAACTTTTGGGCGTGCAGCCCAACTACGAACTTTTGGGGCGTTGCACAGTAGAAGGATTCCTCGTTCCCAGGCAGAGCCTGGGAACGCCGTTCTGTCGGCTCCGCCGACTTTGTACAATAAGCATATTAAAAGCGTAACACCTTATTTAGGGACAGGCGAGACGCCTGTCCTACGCCTGGATTGGGATGGATCGGAGGGAACGCCTGTCCTGGGGGGCGTTGCACAGTAGAAGGATGATTTCACTTTTTTCACTCATCCAAAACCCTCTCTTACTCCCCGTTGGGGGGTGGGGTTGATCGCCGCAATTGTGCAACGCCACTTTGGGGCCGACGCCCAACTACGAACTTTTGGGCTTTTGGGCTGAAGCCCAACTACGAACGCCAGGGGGCGTTGCACAGTAGAAGGATTCCTCGTTCCCAGGCAGAGCCTGGGAACGCCGTTCTGTCGGCTCCGCCGACTTTGTACAATAAGCATATTAAAAGTGTAACACCTTATTTAGGGACAGGCGAGACGCCTGTCCTACGCCTGGATTGGGATGGATCGGAGGGAACGCCTGTCCTGGGGGGCGTTGCACAGTAGAAG
>Ga0185317_100198_pt1 | contig 19753 bp, 11 predicted proteins | sample DevilsHole_FD_128020 | JGI IMG/M metagenome (GOLD analysis project Ga0185317, IMG submission 128020) | Groundwater microbial communities from Devils Hole, Nevada to study Microbial Dark Matter (Phase II) - Devils Hole (SPADES assembly)... | ecosystem: Environmental > Aquatic > Deep subsurface >...
CCACTCGAGGTCGAGTCCTGCCAGCGCCTCGGCGAGCAGCGACTCCAAGTCGCGCACGCAGCCGTACAGCGCCTTCAGGTCGGCCAGCAGTTCCGCGGCGTCGGCGAACCGGTCGGCGGGGTCCTTGGCCAGACACCGCGCAACGATACGGGCCGCGTCGCCCGGCGCATCAGGGCGAAGCACCGACACGTCCGGCGCCGGGTCGTTGCGGTGCCGCTGGGCAAGGTCCACCACCGACCGATCGACGAACGGCAACCGGCCGGTCAGTAGATGAAAGAACGTGACGCCCATCGCGTAGATGTCCGATCGCTTGTCGGCGTGTTGGCCGTCGAACAGTTCGGGCGCCATGTAGTACGGCGTGCCGACCAGCGACTGTTGCGAGGCGCCGAGGTCCGCGCCGACCACACGTTTGGCCAGTCCAAAGTCGCTGAGCTTGGCGACCCAATCGGCGGTGACCAGCGCGTTCGATGGCTTGATGTCGCGGTGGACCATGCCGACGCGGTGCGCCTCGGCCAGCGCAGCGCACATCTGCACCATCAGGCTCGCCACCAGCGTCGGATCGAGTGGATGGCCGGCGTCGACCAGTCGCTGCACGGACCTGCCGGCGACGAACTCAATCTCGATGAAGTGCAGACCTTGGTCGCTGCCGATCGTGTGAATCGTCACGACGTTCGGGTGTACCAGCGACGCGGCCGATCGCGCCTCGGCGAGAAAGGCACTCACATAGTCGCCGTTGCGAGCGACCAGGTCGGGGTGCAGGACCTTGACGGCGCACGGCCGCTCGAGCGTCGTGTGAGTCGCGAGGTAGACGCGGGCCATGCCGCCCTTGCCGAGGAACGAGTCGATCGCGTAGGTGCCGATCCGACGTCCGACAAGCTCGTCGGCCACGTCCTCTTGCACGTCGGTCGCCGGCAAGTACGTGCCACGCGCGTCGAGGTCGTCGAACGCCTGAGTCGGAGCGTCGGTCAGGGCCGCGAGCGTCTGGCCGCAGTGTGGGCAGGCCGGCTGGTCGTCCGACACCGCAAACTTCTCGTTGCATCCTTGGCAGAACAGCGTGCGTCTGGTATGCATCATCTCAAGTCCCCGAACGTCACCGACCATCATCGGCCGTTGAGGGCCGCTGTCAAGCAGCGTCGCCAGCGGGCGCAGCGTTTCGCCGAGCGGCACGCGGCGCGTGGCGAGGTCGCTCAAGATACCACCGGGAGAACCGTGATGAACAGGGTCAACCGCGTTGCGATGGTTCATGGGATCCTGCTTTCGTTGGCGATGTGCGCCGTCGCTGGAACGTCCGCGCGGGCCGATGAACCACTCGCGGTCGGGTTCGCCCAACACGACATTACGCCCGACCCGGTCGCGCGCACGGTGTGGATGGCCGGCTTCGGCCAGGGCCGAAAGGCGACTGCAGTGCACGACCCGATTGGGGCGCGGGCGGTCGTGCTGCAGGCTGGCGGCAAGAGCATCGCACTCGTCTCGGTCGATCTCATCGGTCTGTTCCACGATAGCGTCGAGCGAATCCGTAAGCAGCTCGACGGGTTCGACTACGTTCTGGCGTCGAGTACGCACACGCACGAAGGCCCCGACACGATGGGCCTGTGGGGCCCAAACCCGGCGACGAGCGGCGTCGACAAAGACTACCTCGGTCGCGTCGAAGCCGGCGCCGCCGCGGCCGTGCGAGCGGCGGCCGCCCGTGCCGAGCGAGTCGATGCGTTCTTCGCCGCGGCCGCCGACCCAACGCTCGTCGCCGACGGCCGGCAGCCGCACGTCAAGGACGACGAAATCCGCGTGCTGCTGTTTCGTCGCTCGACGGGCAAGGCCGCCGGAATCCTGGTCCAATGGAACTGCCACCCCGAAACGCTCGACGACAAGAACACGCTGGTCAGTTCCGACTTTCCCCACTTCACACGCGAGTATCTGGAGAAGGTATTCGACTGCCCGGTCGCTTTCTTTAGCGGCGCGATCGGCGGCATGATGACCTCGCTGGGGCTGGAAGTTCGCGATGAGGCGGGCAAGAAGCTCGAAGACGGCACGTTGGAAAAGACGGAAGTGTACGGCCGGCGAGTCGGCCGGTTCGCGGAACAGGCGGCCCGCCGCGCCGAACCGATTCGGCTCACGCCGATGCGCGTGCGGTCGCGAAGGCTGTTTCTGCCGCAGGACAATCCGATCTACACGACGATGTTCACGCTCGGCGTCGTCGATCGCCGAGCGTTTCGCTGGGACGGCTCGTCCGACTCGGCCACGCCGACCGCGGGCCGGCTGCCGATGGGCCGCATGGCGATCGAATCGGAGGTCGGCGTGCTTCGGCTCGGCGAACTGACCGTGGTCGCGGTCCCCGGCGAAATCTACCCCGAACTGGTGCGCGGCGGTATCCAAGACCCGCAGGACCCCGCCGCCGATTTTCCTAACGCGGCCAAGGAGCCGGTCATCTTCGACGCCGTGGGCTCGGGCAAGCGGATGATCTTCGGCCTGGCAAACGACGAGATCGGCTACATCATCCCCAAGTCGCAGTGGGACACGAAGGCCCCCTACTGCTACGGCCGCACCAAGCCGCAATACGGCGAGGTCAACAGCCTCGGTCCCGAAACCGCCTCGATCCTGTGCGATGCGATCGTGCGGCTGCTGAACGAGTGAAGCCCGCCAACGGCGATGTCGAGGTCACCTGCTGGCGCCGGCTACTGCATTCGAACGGTTCGAGAACTGCTCGGACACTCAAACGTGAAGGCCCTCGAAATCCATACGCACGTGTTCAAACCGCGGCGGCTGCAGCTCCAGACGGCATCGACCCGCTCGGTCGGCCGATCATGATGTACAAGGGGACGGCGTACCAGAGCACCCCTTGACCCATCGCGCGCAGCGACAAACGTTCCGGGCTTTGCGTCGTCGACCTTCTCAGCCACCCGTACTTGCTGCAAGGTAGCCGATGAGATCGCGCAGTTCATCGGATTCCAGCTTGTCGAACAACCCCTCCGGCATCATCGAGTTCAACGATTCCTTCACCTCCTCAACGTCGTCGCGCGACAAGGTGAGTCGGTCGTTGGCTGTTTGGAGCACGATCGCGGCGGCGGTTTGCTCGCGGACGAGGCCAGAGAGGACGCGGCCGTCTTTGGTGGCGACTACGGTGAGTCGATACTCGCGTGGCACCACGGCGTTGGGGTCGAGCACGTTTTCGAGAATGTAGTCGAGGTTGTCGCGGTTGGCGCCGGTGAGGTCGGGGCCGACGTCGCCGCCGTCGCCGAACAGCCGGTGGCACTGAGCGCAATGTTGCCCGAAGACGCGCCGACCGTTGGCCGCGTCGGCGCGACCGAGCGACTCGGCGGTGAGTTGCGACTTGTACTTCGCGGCCAGTACGGCCTTCTCGCCGGATGTCGGCTTGAGCGTCCCCCAGACGGTGGTGAGCTTCCGCTCGATCTCCTTGTTGCCGAAGGCGAGCAACTGCCTTGCGGTAAAGACCGAGACGTCAGCTCGCGGCACGACGCCCGATTCGATCGCGTCGAGCAGTTGGGCGGCGAACGCGGGCCGCGAGGCGAGCGTGGCGACCGCGTCGGCGCGCTCGGCAGGCGAGAGCGCGGGGAATCGCTTCAAGATAATCTGCGGCGTGCTGGCGTCGCCACTCGCGCCGAGGGCACGCAGCGCAGCGCCGCGGACAGGCTCGTCGTCGAGTAGTCCCTGCAACTTCGGCGCGAGGCCCGGCGTGCCGTTTTCGACAAGTGCGGTGATCGCCCGCTGCCGCTCGTCCGCCGCCGCGCTACGGTTCAGCATCGTTTGCTCCAGCAAAGTCACCGCCTTCGCATCGCCGAACATCAGTGCCAGCAGCAACGTCTGCTCACGAACCTGGACGGCGACGGGCGCCTGGTTCGGCGTGATCGCGGTTAGTTTCTCCAACGTTTCCGGCCAGCCGGCGGGCACCGTCAGATCGCGTCGACCCTGAAGGCCGTCGCGCACGCCGCGCAGCACGTCCAACTGCACCGCCGGGTCGCTGGCGTCGCGAAGCAGTGATAGTACCGCCGTCAATCTGGTCCGTTCCTCGTAACGGCGGACCTCAGGTTTGAACGCGTCCGAAACGACGCCGCGCCGTGCGATGAACCGTCGAACTTGCGGCAACTGAGACTTGCTCGCCAGTGCCATCGTGCCCGGCTGGTCCACGGCCACGAGCGGCTCGATCGCGTACCAGATCATGGACGGCAGATACGGATCGGCCGCATCTTCTGTGTGTTTGACGAGGCCGGCGGCGATGTCGAACCGTTGTTGCGGCGGGATTCGTTGCAGCACGGACGCGAGTCGTAACCGGACGTAGGGCGAAGGGTCTTGGGCGGCGAGCGCGACGAACCGCGCGAAGATGTTCTGGTCGCGCGAATCGGGCAGCGGCCCGCCGGCGTCGGCGAGCAATCGGACCGACCAGCCGCGAATGTACTCGCTCTCATGCTCGAGACCCTTGACGAGCAACTCGGCCGCCAGTCCGCCGGTGGCGTGCAGGGTCCACATCGCGCGCAGCTTGCGAGTCACGTCGGGGTTCTGGTCGAGAATGCTCCGCAGCGTGGCGTGGGCCTTGGTCATGTCGGCGCCGGCGGCGGACCGTTCTTGCAGGATGCGGCGGCTGTGCTGTACGAACCAGTCGTTCTTGTGCAGTTGCAACTGCACCAGTTCGTCGCTCGTGAGTTTGGCCAGGCTCACATGGACGGGCTTTGGCTGGCCGAACGTGATCTTGAAGATGCGGCCGCTGTCGAGGTGCGCGCCGTGGAACTGATCGTAATCGTGGCACTCGCCCGCGTCGGACCAGTCGGTCAGGTAGACTCCGCCGTCGGGTCCGTACTTCATCTCAAGCCCGCGGAACCATTGGTCGCGCGAAAAGAGAAAGTCCTTGCCGTGCGTGGCCACGTAGGTCGATCCACGCCGGGCCAGGAGGTCGCGGTTGATGCGGCTGCCGTGGATGTTGCACATGAAAACCGAGTTGCGATACTCGTCGGGCCAGTTATCGCCGAGGTAGACCATCGCGCCGGCGTGGGCGTGTCCGCCGCCCGCCTCGCCGTGCTTGCCCTGGCCGCCGCGCGAGCTGGTCCAATCGCCACCGCCCCAGTGGATGTGGTCGGCGATGGATTCGAGCAGCCCGTACGAGTGCGGGTTGATGTCCTGGCCGAACATGCGCTGAAAGTGTGCGCCCGGCACGACGTGGAACAGGTGCGGGATGACGCAGTTTGTGATGAACATCTCGCCGTAGTCGTCGAAGTCCATGCCCCAGGGGTTCGTGGTGCCGTGCGCGACGGCCTCGAACGTGTGCCGCGTCGGGTGGAACCGCCAGACGCCGCAGTTCAGCGCGACGCGCTCGGCGTCGGGCGCGCCCGGCCGGCCGACTCGCGAGTTCGACAGGATTCCGTTGCAACCGTACAGCCAACCGTCGGGCCCCCACTTCAAGCAGTTGAAGACGTTGTGGCGCGCCTTGACGTCCCATCCGTCGAGCATGACGATCGGCCGGCCGTCGGGCACGTCGTCGCCGTTCTTGTCGGGAATGAAGAGTAGGTACGGCGTTGCGGCAACCCACACGCCGCCGAAGCCGAACTCGATGCCGGCGAAGTTCGCTCCGTTGCTGAAGAAAACGGTTCGCTTGTCGAACCGGCCGTCGCCGTCTTTGTCTTCGAGGATGATGATTCGGTCTTTGCCCTCGGTCGCCCAGTTGGGATACGAGTAACACTCGACGACCCAGAGTCGGCCGCGATCGTCGGTGGCAAACGCGATCGGCTGACGCACGTCGGGTTCAGCGGCGAACAAGGTCGCGCGAAAGCCGTCGGGCAGTTTCAACTGTTCGACCGCCTTGCCGGGCGGCACGGGGGCCTGTTGTGTTTCGGGCGGCAGCACGCCCTTGAAGGGAGGCAGCCGAATGTCCTCTTCGATCGTGTCCTGCTCGTCGTTCGGTTCATCGCCCAACCCCTCACTCCGGCCCTCTCCCCCGCAGACAGGGGAGAGGGAGCAGTCATCGCCGGCCTCCGCGTCGGCCTCCTCACTGTTTCCCCTCGCCTGTCCGCAGCGTTGGCAGCTACCCTTCTCCCTCTGCCCGTCTGTGGGGAGAGGGTTGGGGTGAGGGGCCTTCTGTGCGCTGACGCCCCAGACCTGTTCCAATATCTTATAAATCTCCGGATCGTGCTCTTTCAGTTCAGCGCGGACGAATGGGTAGAAATCGTTGGTGCCGAAGTACGCCTCGGTCGCTTCGGCGAAATACTCGTGATGATTGACCAGTGCGTAGGCTCGCTCCATCTTGCCGCTGAAGCGCAGCACCGATTCGTAGTTCTTGCGCTCCTTGGCCGCCCGGTACGCGGCGAGGATCTCGGCGTGGTCGAACGACAGCACCTGGTCGTGATAGGCGTGGGCCAGTTCGTGCAGCAGCATGGTCGGCTGGTCGATCGTCCAACGCAGGAACCGCGTCGCGTTGCCGATCTCGACGGCCTTAGCCTTGTCCGGGTTGAAGCCGTTGGCGCGGAGCCAGTCCTTGCTGACATGGTATTCCGCGCACGGAGCGCTGCCGTCGTCCACCCCGATCCAGATCGGCACTTTTTGCAACTCGGCGCACGACCGCTCCGGCACCACGCGACGGATTTCATAGAGTTTCGTTTCCAAGAGCCGCAGCGCCTTGCTCCCCAGCTCGGCCTGCTCGCCAAGCAGCGTCTTGTTGACCCGCACGGTCCAGCCTTCGATGGTCTGGGTCGTGTACTGATCGGTGGACACGAACCTGGCCCGATGCACCCTAGGTGCGTCGTCGGCCGCCTGCGCGGACACCGGCACGGACCCGGCGTTGGAAATCAGCAGGCACGTTGCGACAACGAGGCACTTGGTCATTCTGTTCTCTCCGACTCGGGACTTCTGGCGCAATATCCGGGAGGTCGTTGGCCCAGCCTGTGCGTCAGCGGGCGGTCGCCAGCGAATGGCCAACACATCTGGAACGCCCAAGCAGCATGGTAAGCAAAGTACGCGGCTGGGTGACACGCGAAGCCGTCGCGACGAGGACCGAGTATTCGGGAACACCAACTACACGACGGCATTCCTCACAAGCGGTAGTGCGCCCCGCGTCGTACACCTGAACTGCGGAGTAGATCCGCTGTTCGATGAGACCTGCCGCTGTGCGCGCGTGCTTTGAGTAGTTCCCGATCACCGAGATTCTCCAGCTTCATCGGAACGACGATTCGTCCCACGTCGCGTCTCCATTTGGGTTCTACAACAGTCGCTTGCATGGTTGAGCCTCCAGGTGCATTGTCGTTCGTCCCCTGGGCCGCAGTCAACCGGCCGTGGAACCGCAGCGGAACCTGACGAGCGTACTTTGCCGGCTCGTTGTGCCCTTTGTGCTCTTCGTAGCCTTAGTACTGCGCCACATTGAATAGGTCTGAAATCGGCTTCGGTCGTTTAACCCGCAGCCGCAGGCGAGGCACAACAAACGCCAGGCATGCCTCGCCTGCGGCTGCGGGTTAAATTAAGGTTCAACGAATTCGAACCCCTTTCAATGTGGAGCAGTACCTAGTCCTCAAACAAGCGAGGTTCGTTCGGCCAATCTCGAATCGAGGACGATTCATCGTGGCCGAGCGAAGTTTTGGAGTGCGGTGGCTTGACACCGCTTTGGATCGATCCGCGCGGAAAGTTCAGGCAATCCAAAGCGGTGTCAAGCCACCGCACTCCAAAGTTCGCTTGTTTGAGGCCTAGTGGTTGAACCTTGCGCGACCGGCGAGTGTCTCCTTTGCACTTGCGACTCGGTTCGGCCGCACTATACTGCGGCCCGGTTTCGTCTTCGTCTGGTTGCGGTGAACTGACTCATGACACGTGTCGCCATTCTCGGTGCCTCGGGCTACGCGGCCCTCGACCTGATTCGCATTCTGCTGCGGCACCCGCACGCCAAGATCACCATGCTGACCAGCCGGCAGGAAGGTCGGCCGCACATCAGCGAGGTCCATCCGGCGCTCACGGGGACGCTCGACCTGCGCTGCGAATCGTACGATGCCGCGCGGGTTGCCGGGTCGGCCGATTGCGTTTTCTCGACGTTGCCGCACACGGCGAGCATGCAGGCCTGCGCCGAGCTGCTCGATCGCGGCTGTCGCGTCATCGACTTCAGCGCCGACTACCGGCTCGCCGACCCCAACGTGTACGCCGAGTGGTACGGAGCGAGCCACACCGACGTCGCGCACCTCGGCGAGGCGGTGTACGGTCTGCCGGAAATCTACGCCGAGGAGATTCGCCCGGCGCGGCTGATCGCGAACCCCGGCTGCTACCCGACCGCGGCGATCTTAGGGTTGGCCCCGCTGGTCGCCGGCGACCTCGTGGAACTTGACGGGATCGTGGTCGACGCCAAGAGCGGCGTGTCGGGCGCGGGCCGCACGCCGAAGTTGGCCTATCATTTTCCCGAATGCAACGAGAGTACCGTCGCGTACAGCGTCGGCAAGCATCGCCACACGCCCGAGATCGACCAGGTGCTCAGCGAGATCGGCGGCTCGCCGGCCCAGGTGATTTTCACGCCGCACCTGGTCCCGATGGATCGCGGCATCTTCAGCACGATCTACGCGCGGCCGAAGCGGCTGCACTCCGAGGCCGAGTTGCTCGAGGTCTATCGCGGCTACTATGCGGCCGCTCCGTTCGTGCGCGTGATGGAGCGGATTCCGGCGACCAAGGATTCCGCCGGCACGAACTTCTGCGACGTGACGGTGCGGGTCGTGCGCGGTCGGATCGTGGTGCTCGCGTGTCTCGACAACCTGGTCAAGGGCGCGGCGGGCGCGGCGGTACAGAACTTCAACTTGATGTACGGCCGCCCCGAGGCGACGGCGCTCTTGTAGGTCCGGCCCCGTGGCCGAATCCAGACCGCCGGCGAGGCGCACGACGCGGTTTGCGATTTGCCGTGCGCAAGTCGTTTAACGCCGAGCCGAAGGCGACGGCAGGCAGTTGTCCAGATAAGTGCCGTCGCCTTCGGCTCGGCGTTAAACGAAGCGCCTGCGTAAAGTGCGTCGCACCCCCCCGCCGGCGGGGCGGTGAATCCGAAGGATGCGGAAATGGCCAGCGACCCCACGCCCGATTCGTCCACGCTGCTGCAGCGACTGGGCCTGCACCGCCCGGAACTGCGCGCGTGGGCGATGTACGACTGGGCCAACTCGGCGATGGTCACGATCATCATCACGGCCGTCTATCCCATCTACTTCTCCAAGGTGGCCGCGGGGAATCTTAAGCCGGATGTCGCCACCGACCGGCACGCCCTGGCGACGATGATCGCGCTGCTGATCGTGGCCTTTGTGTCCCCCGTGCTCGGCGCCATCGCCGACTACGCCGCCATCAAGAAACGACTGCTCGCGTGTTTCCTGTTCGTCGGTGTGTTGGCGACAAGTGGAATGTTCTTCGTTCACAGCGGCGACTGGCCGCTTGCCATGGCCCTGTTCATCGTGGCGAACATCGGCGCGGCGGGCAGCTTCGTCTTCTACGATTCGTTGTTGCCGCACGTGGCCCGGGACGGCGAGATGGATCGCGTGTCGACCACAGCCTATGCACTGGGTTATCTCGGCGGCGGGTTGCTGCTCGCGGTCAACCTGGCGTGGATCAAGTTTCCCCACTGGTTTGGTCTGCCGGCGGGCGACAACCTGACCGAAGCTCAGCAGACGCTCCCCGTGCGGCTCGCGTTCTTGTCGGTTGCAGTCTGGTGGCTGGTGTTTTCGCTGCCCCTGTTGTTTCGCGTCTCGGAGCCGCCGCAGCGGCTCGAGGCCGACGAAACGGTCGGCGAGAATCCCGTCAAGGCCGCGCTGGTTCGCCTCAAAGAGACGTTCCAAGAGTTGAGGGGGTACAAGCACGCATTTCTGTTCCTGTTGGCGTTTCTCATTTACGGCGACGGCATCGGCACGATCTACAAGATGTCGGCGGTCTACGGCGCCGAGCTCAAAATACCCGACGGTTCGCTGTTGGCCGCTCTGCTCGCGGTGCAGTTCATCGGAATCCCGTTCGCGATCGGCTTTGGAATGCTGGCCGGTCGGCTGGGCGCCAAGAACTCCATACTTATTGGACTAGCGGTGTATGTCGGAGTCAGCATCTTGGGCTACTTCATGAAGACCGCCGTCCACTTCTGGGCGCTCGCGATCCTCGTCGCGATGGTACAGGGTGGGACGCAGGCGCTGAGCCGTTCGCTGTTTGCCAGCATGATCCCGCGTGAGAAGTCGGCTGAGTTTTTCGCGTTCTTCGCGGTGTGCGAGAAGTTTGCCGGAATCTTCGGCCCGGCGATTTTCGCCGCTATTTCGAGTCGCACAGCCGTGCTGGCCGTCTTGTCGTTCTTCATCGTGGGCGGTGTCATGCTCTTGTGCGTTGACGTAGCCCAGGGCCAGCAGATCGCGCGAGCCGTAGACGCAAAGACCCGTCCGACCGCCGAGCCTGCGCCGCCTTCCGCATAGTTCCCGAGCTAATGCCATGACCGACCAATCCAAGTTCCTGCCGCAGGGCTTTCGAGCCGCCGCCGTGGCGTGCGGCGTCAAGCGCGATCCGAGTCTGCTCGACCTCACGATGATCGTGAGCGACCGGCCGGCCTCGGCCGCGGGGGTCTTCACGCAGAACCGGGTCGCCGCCGCGCCGGTTCAAGTGTCGCGCACGCGGGTGCCCGCCGCGGCCGTCCGGGCCATCGTCGCGAACTCGGGCAACGCCAACGCCTGCACCGGCGACGGCGGACTTGCCGACGCGCGGCGCATGGCCGAGCTGGCCGCCGCACGAGTCGGCTGTCCGCCCGAAGCAGTGCTCGTCTGTTCGACCGGCGTGATCGGCCAGCGGCTGCCCATGGCGAACATCGAGCGCGGCATCGCACACGCGGCTCAGAACCTCGCCGCCGAACCCGCGACGCTGGAACAAGCGGCACGCGGCATCATGACCACCGACACGGTGCACAAGATGACGACTCGCACAGCCGAACTGGCCGGCCGCACGGTTCGGCTCGCGGGCGTCGCCAAAGGTGCCGCGATGATCGGTCCCAACATGGCCACGATGTTGGCCTTTCTGCTCACCGACGCGGCGGTCGCATGCGACGCGCTTCAAGATGTCTTGCGCCGCGCCGTTGACGAGAGCTTCAACATGATCGGCGTCGAGGGGCACACGAGCACCAACGACACCGTGCTCGCCTTGGCCAACGGCGCCGCAGGCGCGACGATCGCCGGCGAGGAACTGGCCGCGTTCGGGCGCCTGGCGACCGACGTCTGCACCGAACTTGCCCAGGCGATCGTCGCCGACGGCGAAGGGGCCAAGCACCTGATCACGATCGAGGTCGAGGGTCTGCGCACCCGCGCCGAGGCCCGCGCCGTGGCGAAGGCCGTGGCCGACAGCCCGCTGGTGAAGACCGCGATCTACGGCGCCGATCCCAATTGGGGCCGCATCGTCTCGGCCGCCGGATACTGCGGCGTCGACTTCGCCGAGCGCAACCTCAGCCTCTGGCTGAACGGAACTCTGCTGTACGATCACGGCGCACCGGCCGCCTTCGACGCCGCCGCCGTATCGCGTCGTCTCCGCGACCAGCGCGACGTCCACATGCGGCTCAAGTTCGACCTCGGCCCCGCCGCCTGCCGCTTCTGGACCTGCGACATGACCGAACAGTACATCAAGCTGAACGCGGACTATCACACGTGAGCCTGAGATATGAGCAGGTTCTCGCGCCACCAAGAGTGTCAGCACTGCTGCACGAATTCTATCGGCTCGCGCTGCCCGCCCCCGACGACGGCCCGCCACGCCAATCGCGGGGGAGGGATTGCACGAATGAAGGACTTCGGATCGTGGAGCAATCAGGAGGCGCCCGCACTGAGCTGAGGGGTCGAGTTGATAGGTCTGTCACCGATTTGGACAATACAGTGCAACTGACCTCTATGGCCACGGAGATAGCATGAGACACAGCAATAAGACGGCTCGCGGCCCGCAACTGCTGGGGCGGTACATTGTCGCCGACCCCAGAATCTGCCACGGCAAGCCGACGTTTCGCGGCACGCGGATCATGGTCTGGCAGGTTCTGGAGCAGGTCGCCAGCGGTATGGCTTGGGAGTCGATCGTGGAGGAATGGGAAAGAAAGGTCCCCGCCGACGCGATTGCTGAGGCCGTGAAGCTCGCCGGCCAGGCATTCGTCGATCACGCTGACCAGTACCTGCTGGAGCCAACTCCCGCATGATCATCCTGGACGAACAGGTCCCCCCCAGTCAGCGGCAACTCTTGCGAAGTTGGCACATCGCCGTCCGTCACCTCGGTTACGACTTGGGGCGGCAAGGGTTGCAAGACGAAGATATCATCCCATTCCTGCTACGGTGCCGGCGACCAACGTTCGTTACACTTGATGCAGGTTTCTATGATCGAGCTTTGTGTCACGCGCGGTACTGCGTGATCTACCTGAGCGTCCGACAGGTTGAGCTTGCCAGTTTTGTGCGACGGCTACTGCACCATTCAGAATTCGACACACAAGCCAAGCGATTGGGCAGAGTACTCCGAGTAACTCACGTGGGCGTATCGGCGTGGAGTCTTCGCCGACAACAGGAAGCCAATTACGAGTGGGAGTCAACAGACTAACGAACTCACGTGACGCCTGCGACGCCGACCGCTTGATCGCTGTGTTGCCCGCTGCGTGAATCGACAGTATCATCGCACGCGTTCGCCCGGGCAGTTCACCCATGAGAGGAATCTGATCATGACAGTCCGCATCGTCTACTGTTCCGCTTGAAACTACGAACCCAAGGCCGTCAGTCTGACGGAGAAGATTCTTTGGGCGTGCAAGCAGAAGCTCGCGAACCTGGAACTCGTGCCTTCCGACGGCGGCCGGTTCGAGATTTCGATCGATGGCGAGCTTGTCTACTCCAAGCTCAAGACCGGCAAGTTTCCCGAGGAAGAAGCAATCGTCGGCGAGGTCACGAAACGCGCGCGTTGACGGCCGACGCATTCTTGGATTAGCGTTCGATCGCCATGGCCGAACAACCTAGCTGTGAATCGAACCTGATCCGACGATTGTTCTCGAACCCGCTCAGCGTGCTCGCGGTCGTGGCGGCGGTTGTTGTCGTCTATCGGCTATACGGACCTCCTGCCGAGACGGTCGATGACACGCGCCTGCGACATCCAACCGCGCCGGCCGAGTACCGCGACCTGGTCAATCCGTTCGAGGACCCGCAGGCGTGCGTGGTGGTGCAGGATGTCGGCCCCAACCGCGCGGCCGTCCGAACGATCGTACGTGACGCGGTCGCTCATCGCACCGACTCGCGTGCCGACGAGCTGCTGAAACAGCTTCCCGCGGTGATCTGCGAGGCCATCTCTACCGAGTCGGCTAACGATCTTGCCGCCAGGCTGAGCGGCGCCGGGGCGGCGTGCGAAGTCGAGGACGCGCTCACACGATTCGCGGCGCTCGTCGAGGCCGACGCCGACACGCCGATCGGTCGGCCCAGTAAGATCGCGGACGCCGAAATCTCAAATCTCAAGTCTCAAGTCTCAAGTGTCCGACATCGCGGTCTCATCCGCCGCGCCTACGTCGCGTTCAAGACTGCCGAGGGCCGTGCGCTGTATCAGATCAACTGCCGGCCGTGTCATGGCACGAAGGGATCGGGCGACGGACCGGGGGCCGGAGGGTTCATGCTGCGGCCGGCGAACTTTCGCGACCCGAAGTCGCTGGCGAAGTTGAAGCCCGGCGAGGTGTTGTGGCGGATCGAGCACGGAGCGGCCGGGCTGCCGCCCGAATCGACCCCGTGGGACTCGTCGATGCCCGCGTGGCGAGCCGAACTCGATCGCGAACTGACTTGGAAGATCGTGTTGGGCGAGTTCGACACGGCGAACGTCGGGCGGAGATCGGCGAGACCAGATCAACCCGCGCCCGCGGCCGCGGTGAGTTCCACCGGCCCGCGACTGCCCGATCGCGACTGGCTCGATTGGCCCGTGCCCGCACGACCGGCTGCGGCGGCGACCCGCGATTCGCAGTTTGTGCAGCGCGGGCAATACATCTATTACTACCGCTGCATGCCGTGTCACGGCGTTGCCGGCGCCGGTGACGGGCCGGCCGCGAGCACGATGTGGCCCCGACCACGCGACTTCACCGATGTGAAGGTCGAAGGCTTCGACGACCAAAAGACCCAACCCAAGTTCAAGTTCCGCACCACGCGCCAGGGATGGCTGCCGACCGACGAAGACCTTTACCGGACGATCAGCCGCGGCTTGGTCGGCACGGCGATGGAAGGGTGGGCGGACGTGCTGAGTCCTGAGGAGATCTGGCAGGTGATCGCCGTGATCAAGACTTTTTCGTCGGCGTGGAACGACCCGGAACACTTCGCGCTGAATCCGAACGATCCGGTCGTCGTCACGGAGTACACCGACCCCGACGGGACAAATCCGCTGTTTCGTTTTGAGTCGTTCACGCCGCCGGCCGCGACGCCGGAATTGGTGCGCGACGGCGAGCAGGCATTTCGTCGCGCGGGGTGCTGGCAGTGCCACGGAGTCGAGGCGCGCGGCGACGGCCCTGCGCTCGGCCAACACTACGACGCTTGGGGCTATCGCGCGTGGCCGCAGAATCTGACGAGCCCGATGAACTTCAAGGCCGGCCACTCGATCAAAGAAATCTACCGCAACTTCACGGCCGGGCTCGATGGCACAGTCATGCCGACGCTCCCGACCACCGTGCTCGACAGCGATCCGCGGCGTGGTGAATACCTGCGCTGGGCCGTCGCCGCGTACATTCACAGCCTGGTGCAACCATCGCCGAAAGAGGCAGATCGCGGCCGGGCCGCCGTCGTGTCGGTTCGCTCGACGAGCGGTCCGTTGCCTACCGACCCACTGGCCATCGAGTGGGACGCCGTCGCCGCAACGACTGTCGGTCTGTCGGGTCAGATGATCGCAGCACCGCGTTGGTCGGCCCCGTCGGTGAATCAGGTCTCGGTGAAGGCGGTCCGCGACGCCGATCGGCTGGCGATCTGGCTGCGTTGGAACGACCGTCGGCCGAACGTCGTTCACGTCGGACCGCCCGACGATCTGGAACCAGCGGACGACCGGCCGCTCGGGCCGAAGACGTATCTGTTCCCAGCCCTGCGGCGCAAGGCGCCCGTGACGTTCGACGCTCGCGATCAGGTCGAGTTGCAATGGCCCGAGCATTCCGCGAGCGACTCGGCCCGCCCGCCGCTGTTGTACGGCGACGCCGAGCGGCCGGTGATCTTGTGGCGCTGGCACGCCGATCGCCAAGGACTCGCGGTGCAGAAAGAGGTCGTGACGATCGGCGGCAGTCAGGCCGATCGGTTGGTCTGCTCCGCAGACTCCGACGCTGAGTCGTCGTCAGCCGTCGTTGTCCTGCGCGCGGCGGGCTTGGATCATCTGCCTGACGAGGCCGCCGGTAACTCGGTCGACGTGCGATCGCGAGCGCACTGGGCAAACGGGGCGTGGACGCTCGTGATCACGGCCCGTGCCGGATCGCTCGCGACAGACGGTTCGCGAGCGGTACCGATGGCCATTCACATCTGGGACGGCCTCGGTGGCGAGGCGCAAAACCGCATGGCGATTTCAAGCTGGCTCAGTCTGACGTTCGAGGCGCCGTGACCGTGCCCAACGCCCGGCTGCGGTGAAGTCTCGCGAACGGGAACGTCCTGGCGCCGAGTTTTCCACGATCGGGAACTTCGGTGCTAGAGACGGTCGCGAAATGGTTGGGGGCGGTCAAAAACTGTGCAGTTTGGACCATTCCTCGGTTGGCTTGCGATTTGCTTTTGCGAAAAACTCTACGGCTTGCGTCCCGAACTTCGGTCGCTACAATTCAGCACTCAATTGCGGCCGGAGACAGAGACGCGGATTGATCACATGGGCATTTTTGGAGACCACCCGTGAACTCACGCATTCGCTTCGGGGTCGTCGTTCTGGCGGTCGGCTGGATTGCCGGCTGCGAGCCGACTCCCATGGAGTATGTGCTCAGCGATTACTCGCAGCAGGAGTTGCGAGACGACGCTCAAGCCCAAGAGACTCTCAGAGCCGCGCTCGTTGAGACGTTCGGCACTCCCGAAACCCCATTGTTGCCCGACGCGATCAAGTCGGCAGTGGACGCAAAGATCATTCGATCGAACGCCGACGGGCTTGCCACCGGCGCGAAACTCTACCGGCACTGGTGCATGCATTGTCACGGTCTGAGCGGAGACGGCAATGGTCCGACGGCGCCGTTCCTCACGCCCAAGCCACGCGACTATCGCAACGGCGTCTTTAAGTTCACGTCGACGGCGGGCCTGCCGACCCGCATGAAGCCGACGCGCGACGACTTGATGCACACGCTGCTCAACGGTGCGCCGGGCACATCGATGCCGTCGTTCCGGATCTTCTACGACGAGCCAAACTACAAGGGGAACCTCGATGCGGTGCTCGACTATGTCATCCTACTGAGCATGCGCGGTGAGACGGAACGCGCGGCGGTCGGCACGAGCACGGCGCTCGGCGACCCGATCTCCACGGAGATGGTGCGTGAGGAGGCCGAAGGCGTGGCCAAGTCGTGGGTCGCGGCGAACGAAAAGGTCGTCAGCCCGACCAAGCCGAAGCCGGCCGCCGACCCCGAATCGATCGCGCGCGGCCGCCAGTTGTATTTGACGAAGGGCGAGTGTGCCAAGTGCCACGGCCCGTTGGCCCGCGGCGACGGCTGGGACCTGGACCCGAACCCCGACCCGACCAAAAACAAAGACGAGTGGGGCAGTCCGGCGAAGCCGCTCGACCTGACGCTCGGCGTCTACCACGGCGGCGCCCGACCGCTCGATCTGTTCCGCCGCATCCACGACGGAGTCAAGGGGACACCGATGGCCGCCCAGTCGGTGAACCTCAAGGAGGAGGAAATCTGGGACTTGGTGAACTACGTGCGCAGCATTCCTTATGACGGTCCTGGCGCCGCCGCGACGCCGTCCCATTAGCCTGCCTGTCGTCCCGAAAGCCCGCGCGATCCCTAGCGGGCCGCCCGAGAGAGCGAGGAGTTATCTGTGAACAAGCTGTGGAGTTTGGTGTTCTTGCCCGTCCCCATCCTTTGTGTCGCGCTGTTCGCGATGGCGCCGGGCAAAGGCTGGTGGTTGCCCGACAACGTGTCCACTTTCGGTAGTCGAGTGGACGACCTGTTCAACCTGATTCTGGGAATCGTGACCGTCGCGTTCGTCGCCACCGAGGGAATCCTGATCTACTGTCTGTACAGGTACGCGGGCCGCGGCCAGCGTGCGTTGTTCGTACACACGAACCACAGCCTTGAGCTCTGGTGGACGCTGATCCCGGCGGGCATCTTGGTGTTCATCGCTCTGTATCAGTTCAAGACGTGGAGGGACATCAAGGTGCAAGGTAAATTTCCGGCGGACGTCGCGCAGAAGCTGTCGCGCGACGAGCCGGACGTTGAGGTGCTCGCCGGGCAGTTTGAATGGCGGATTCGCTACCCGGGCAAGGACGGCAAGATCGGCACGCTCGACGACGTGATCTCGCTGAACGATCTGCACGTGCCGGTGAACACGAACTTCGTGCTGCGGTTGCGCAGCCGTGATGTGTTGCACAGCTTCTTCCTGCCCAACTTCCGCGTGAAACAAGACGCGGTGCCGGGCATGACGATTCCCGTTTGGTTCCAGGGCACGAAAGAAGGCACGTTCGACCTGTTCTGCGCCGAGCTGTGTGGCTGGGGCCACTACAAGATGCGCGGCCGGATCATCGTGCAGTCAAAGGCCAGCTACGACGCGTGGCTGGAAGAATCGTACGAAGAACAAGAACGCGACATGGCGGCCGTCAAGACTGTCGCCCAAACCAAGACCGAGGTGCCTCAATGAGCAATGCCGCACTTCCCGGTGATCTTGCGGGTCACCACGACCACGCCGCACACGACGAACGTGGTTTTCTTACCACCTACATTTTCTCGACCGACCACAAGGTCATCGGGATTCAGTTTCTGTTCTCGACGTTGATCTTCATGGTCCTAGGCGGCTTGCTGGCTATGGCGGTGCGTTGGCAGCTAGCGTTTCCGTGGCGCGACATGCCGTGGGTCGGCCCGCGGATGTTCTCGCCTACGGGCGGCCAGATCTCGCCCGAGTTCTACACGATGCTGTTCACCATGCACGCCTCGGTGATGATCTTCTTTGTGGTCATTCCGATGCTCGCGGGCGCGTTTGGCAACTTCACGATCCCGCTGATGATCGGCGCCCCGGACATGGCGTTTCCGAAGCTGAACATGATGTCGTACTGGTTCATGTGGCCGGCGTTTATCCTGATGCTGTGTAGTTTCGGCGTCGAGGGGGGCGCGGCGGCGGCCGGTTGGACTTCGTATCCGCCGCTGTCGAGCGTGCGGTCGGCTGCGCCAGGATCGCTCGACGGTCAGACTCTGTGGCTGTTGTCGCTGCTGTTTGTGGGCATGTCGTCGCTGATGGGTTCGATCAACTACATCACGACGATCGTGAACATGCGGGCGCCCGGCATGCACTTCTTCCGCATGCCGATGACCGTCTGGTCGCTGTTCATCACGGCGATCCTTCAGGCGTTCGCGCTGCCGGTGCTGACCGCGGCGCTCATCATGCAGACGCTCGATCGCGTGCTTGGCACATCGTTCTTCATTCCCGAGGGCCTCGTGGTGCAGAACATCTCTGCCGGCGCCGGCGGCGGCCGAGCACTCCTGTGGCAGCACCTGTTTTGGTTCTACTCGCACCCGGCCGTCTACATCATGATACTTCCGGCGATGGGCATCGTCTCGGACGTGATCGCCACGTTCTCGCGCAAGCCGCTGTTCGGCTACCGCCCGATGGTGTACTCGATCGCCGGTATCGCCGGTCTTGGGTTTATCGTGTGGGCGCACCACATGTTCGTCAGCGGCATGGACCCGACGCTCGCCATGGGATTCATGGTCGCGACCATGCTGATCGCGCTGCCGTCGGCGGTGAAGACGTTCAACTGGTTGGGCACGCTCTGGGGCGCCGACATCAAGTTCACGGCGGCCATGCTCAACGCCATCGCGTTCGTCTCGATGTTTGTGATCGGCGGGCTGAGCGGCTTGTTCATGGCGGCGACGCCGGTGGACATCCACATTCACGACACGTACTTCATCGTCGGTCATATCCACTACGTTCTCTTCACGGGTTCTATCTTCGCCGTGTTCGCGGGCATCTACTACTGGTTCCCGAAGATGTTCGGGCGCACGATGAACGAGTTCTGGGGCAAGGTGCATTTCGTGGTCATGTTCATCGCGGCGAATGTCACGTTTTTCCCCATGCACATTTTGGGGGTCGGCGGCATGCCGCGGCGTTATGCCGCGTACGAAAGCGCCCGCTTGGAGCCGTTCCACGACCTGAACGTACTGATCACGATGGGCGCGTTCACGCTCGGCGTGGTGCAGATAGTCTTCTTCTTGAACTTTGTGTACAGCCTGTTCTTCGGCCCGCGGGCGGACCGCAACCCGTGGCACGCGAACACGCTGGAATGGACTGCGCCGTCGCCGCCGCCGCACGGCAACTTCGACGTTACTCCCGTTGTTTACCGCGGTCCGTACGAATTCGCTTCGCCCGAAGTGCCCGAAGACTACTTGCCGCAGACCCGCAAGCTCGACGGCGGCGGTGCGGCGCCGGGCCATTGAGCGAGACGGGGGACAGGGTCAGAGGAGGTCAGGGATCAGAGAGGACCGTCGAGGTGTAGGGTGGGACGAGTCTGCGAGTCCCACCAGACCCTGGGAGAACAGGCAGTTCTGGACTACGCACTGGCTGAGTACTGGGTACTGAGTACTGGGTACTGAGCACTGGGTACTGAGCACTGGGTACTGAGCACTGGGTACTGAGCACTGGGTACTGAGCACTGGGTA
>Ga0185317_100199_pt1 | contig 19702 bp, 11 predicted proteins | sample DevilsHole_FD_128020 | JGI IMG/M metagenome (GOLD analysis project Ga0185317, IMG submission 128020) | Groundwater microbial communities from Devils Hole, Nevada to study Microbial Dark Matter (Phase II) - Devils Hole (SPADES assembly)... | ecosystem: Environmental > Aquatic > Deep subsurface >...
CCTTAAAAAGCTACCGTTTATACACATCTTGGGTATGTGACTGCACGCCTCGCCCCTCACCCCCCCCAACCCCCCTCTCCCACAAGGGGGAGAGGGGGGAGAAAGAGGTTCTTCCAATTTCATGGAAAATTGGGCTCAGAGGGATTTGTGTATAAGCCGTAGCCTTAAAAAGGGGGGGAACATTCTCAAAGCCCCCCTTTTTAAGGGGGGTTTGGGGGGATCTCCAGACTGTACTCCACCCAGATGCTTGCCCGCTATATGTACAAAAGCGAGATGATCCCTGCATCTCACCATCCCTCCGTAGTTCCAGGCGCTCGCCTGGAGCGAGGTCAATTATGGTTTAATCAAAAAGGGGTTATTATTGTTGTAATATTTGACAATAATTCTGTCGCGTTTGAATAGAATTAGATCCAGCAGTGGGATAGCGGTAGCGGATAAACCGGCAATTGCAGTTCCGGCGACGGTGGCGAGTTCTAATGGCTCTACCCACCCATTGAGGTGAGCCTGCTGGATGTTTAAGCTCAGTTGCAACCCGGCTCCCAAGCTGATGCAAAATCCGGCTGTTAACAGCGCGATTATTACGGCATCTTTTTTGTAATATCCCCGTCTGAGCATATCCGGCATTTTGGCGCTCACTAAAGCTAAAAGTGGCATCCAGCACAAAAGCGCAATCGGGTATCCGACTATGTATATGAAGGCGATGGTAAACAACGCAACGGTATTCTTTATCGCAACAGCGACTAGCAACATAACGGCGACCGCGCATCCTGTTAGAACCCGAGTGGCAGTATGATAGTTTTTCTTAATATCTGGCGCTAAAGCGCCTACTAAAGTTCCCATCACTAAACCGATTGCAACCATCGAAAAACCAATAGGGTTGGGAACCATCCATGTCTCAGCCACCGATGCCAGCGTCGCCCCAATCAATGCCCCAAATCCAGCCATAGTTACAGTTTGAAAGGGTTTAGCTTCAATGCCTTCCACCTCCGCCATCATGGTTTTTTCTACAGTCGCAAACACAGCAATACCTGCAGCAGCAATCCCCCATAGTGCAGTCAAAACCAATTCATTATCCCACCGGCTTCCTAGCAGCCAACCGGCATAGATAAATAACGACATAAAGGCCAGACTGCCCTGGGACAAATAGGGTGTTCTTTTAAGTTTGGGGAGGGGTGCAGTTTTAACCTCAATCGCGATAGGATAAGTGTCAGGCTGAGAATTTGTCCGCAATAAAACCTGGCGAGTGTAGGTTTGAACCGCCAGCAACTGGCTGGTATCCACCGTGATTTCGCACACCGCCTGATTGCCCTCAAACTTCACCGGCTCAAAGGATATCCAAGCGTGGTCATAAGGAGTGTGGGGCGGGTCGCTCGCATGGGGCGCTACTTCCCACCGCCCCGCAAGCACTGTCTCTGGAATTGGGTTGCTGACGGTGATTAATTCCGTCACTTTATCCCCCAATTCAACCGCTGTAAATTCAACTTTATCCAGGCTGAGCCTAACTTTCGGCAACCGGCTGACATCGAGGGGTTTGAGGGCTGCTAAAGCTTCTGCAGCATTAGCGTAGCGGTCTTGCGGTCTGGGTTCAACCATTTTTTCCAGCCAGTTGAGCCACCCCCGCTCTTGTGGCGGTACTAGATGCTGGAAATGTATGCCGTATCTCTCATCAATTAAGTTGCCGATATCTGCGGATTTCGTGCCGGTGAGCAAGCAAATCAGCGTTGCGCCCAACCCATACAGATCCGAGGCTTCTGTTAGCTGCCGGTTGAATAATTGCTCCGGCGGCATAAATCCGAGGCTGCCTTTAACAACGCTGCTGGCTGCAACTTCCCCACCCCCCATGCGAGCGAAACCAAAGTCCACCAGGTAAACGTTCATCTTCCCATCTATCAAAATGTTTTCAGGTTTGATATCCCGGTGAATGACGAGCGGCTTCCTGGATTGCAAGTACACCAAAATCCTCAAAACGGAGATGGCGACTTTTTTGATTTCTTGCGGTGAAAAGCTGCGGGAGTTGGCGGCTGACTCGGCGTCTTTGTATTCCTGCACCATGCAGAAACCGCCGGCTGTCTGGAAGAAATTCAGATAGCGGGGGATGCTGGGGTGTTTGAGCCGGCGCAGTACCTTCATTTCTTGCTCAATCGCGTCGTACTCCCCCCATTTTGCCCCTAACTGCGCGAACTGAAACTGCTTAATCACCACCGGCTGCTGGGTTTTTGTGTTCACAGCCAGGTAGGTGACTCTCCCCCCGATACTGTTGTGACCGAGTACGGGGTTTCGACCGTTTTCCCTTACTATTTGGTAGCCGTGGCTGGAAAAGTCTGGGTAGTCGTTCATAGCGGGCAGGTGCACTCATCTTTTACTATATTACCCAATGCAGCTGGAAAAATAACCGAAGTTTTCGTTAAAATTACGGCAATCCTAGTCCAGTCATTTGTTGAGAATGCCCTAAACTTTCTATTATAGCAATAAACAGTCAGTTTGGGATATTGGGTCGGAGGGAACGCCTGTCGAAGCGAAGTATAGGCGGGCGTAGGGCAGGCGTTCTTTCTATGCCCCCAAGGTCTATTGCAAATGTAGGGGTGGCCCCCCGTGGCCACCCTGTAATCGCCCACAGCCTGTAGGGGTGGCCCCCCGTGGCCACCCGGCGATTGGGCTAAAGCCCAACTACGAACCTTATGCGATCTCTAGAGATTGTGCCCTAATTTGAGGTATAATAAAAGACTTGCTTTTGCAAACTGCTTCCCATACCGTCAAGGGAAAGCCGTTAAGCCAAATGCCTGTTGCTACGATTAGCCGTTTAGAGAGTTTGTCGTGAGTGTCAGAGTCCGTCTAGCCCCTAGTCCCACCGGCAATTTACACATCGGGACAGCCAGAACAGGTGTGTTTAACTGGCTATTTGCCCGCCATCACGGCGGTCAGTTCATTTTGCGCATCGAAGATACGGATTTAGAGCGCTCCCGCCCAGAGTACACCCAGAATATACTCGACGGACTGCGCTGGCTGGGTATGAACTGGGATGAAGGGCCAATTTTCCAGTCCCAGCGCCTCCACCTCTACCGGCAGAAGATTCAAGAACTCCTGGATCAAGGGCTGGCTTATCGCTGCTACTGCACGGAGTCAGAACTGGCGCAAATGCGCGAGGAGCAAAAAGCTAAAAAACAGGCTCCCCGCTACGACAACCGTCACCGCAACCTGACGCCGGAACAGCGAGCTGCCTTTGAAGCGGAAGGGCGCACCTCGGTGATTCGCTTTATTATTGATGACGAGCGCGAGATTGCCTGGAATGACTTGGTGCGGGATCGGGTGAGCTGGAAAGGCAGCGATTTGGGGGGCGATATGGTAATCGCCCGCGCCGCCACCGGCAGTGACATTGGCCAGCCCCTCTACAATTTTGTGGTGGTGGTGGATGATATTGATATGGCAATCACCCATGTCATCCGGGGGGAAGACCACATCGGCAATACGCCGAAACAGATTTTGCTCTACGAAGCTTTCGGGGCAAAAACGCCGGATTTCGGCCACACTCCCCTGATTTTGAACCAAGCCGGTCAGAAGCTCTCGAAACGGGATGGCGTTACCTCGATTTCTGACTTCCAGCAGTTGGGCTACACAGCAGAGGCGATGGCCAATTACATGACGCTGCTGGGCTGGTCGCCGCCAGACAGTCAAGAGCTGTTTTCTCTGGAAGAGGCGGCGGCGAAATTCGGCTTTGAGCGCGTCAACAAAGCCGGTGCTAAGTTTGACTGGGATAAGCTCAACTGGATTAACAGCCAGTACCTGCACTCTATGCCGGTGGACAAGCTGACAGAAACGCTGATTCCCTACTGGCGGGAGGCGGGGTGTGAGTTCGATCCCGCCGCTGATCGCCTCTGGCTGGAACAGCTGGCGGCTCTGATTGGCCCAAGCTTGAGTCGCTTGAAAGACGCCGCCGACATGAGCCGGGTGTTTTTTGTCAAAGAGGTGGAGTACAGCGCGGAAGCTGCAGCACAGCTGGCGCAACCGGAAGCTTCAGGGATTCTGGAGGCAATTTTGGCCAACCTCGACAGCGAACCGGCTCTCACGCAAGCCGGTGCGGGGGAAGTCATCAAAAAGGTGACGAAAGAGAAAAATCTCAAAAAAGGAGCCGTGATGCGCTCGCTGCGAGCCGCACTCACAGGCGAAGTGCACGGCCCCGATCTGGTACAATCTTGGTTGCTGCTGCACCAGCGCTCTTTGGACAGATCCCGCTTGCAAGCGGCTCTGGCGCTCTCAGGGGTAAGAGACAGCGGTAGCTGAGGGGGTGGCAACTTTTACCGTCAAACTTACGCGCCTTTTTGCTCTCGCTTGCAAAACTCTGGTATAATAGCATACTAAATCAATTTTTGCAAGCGACAGTCCTTGAACTGTTACAGGCGCGTGAGAAACCAGCAACGCTCGCCCAAGCGCTAGTTACCCGCACAACCAGAGTCAGCGTGCCGGTGGGCATTTGGCCCACTTTCAGCAGCCAAGCAAGCCAGAAACTTTAACACGGAGGAGTACAAACAAGATAGCAAATGGCGGGGAAGAAACGAATCCTCAACTACCTCAAAAGTTGAGAGTATAGGGGCGGAAAGCAGTTCCAGCAAGGCGCGGATTTATCCCTGAACCCAGAAAAATTAACTAAATTTCATGGAATTTATGCCTTAGCAATATCTATAAAATTTGCTAACTTGGGATAATTATGAAGCGATTGATACTGGCAGGTGAAAATTAAGAAAAGACATCCCACCTGTAGCCGGAACAGAAGCGCCACGAGCATCTGGAAAGACGCTAAATATCAAGCCTTTGTAGGGGCAAATCAAACAGTAGAAAAATTGACACTGGAAACGGCGCTCCAAATTTTAGAACCCCAAAATCAGTCCCTGCCAAATCTGTTTGCCATTAGGCGCTAGCAGCTGGAAGTCCAAGTCAAGCATTGCCCTGGCAGTTATAAACCAAATTAGTTCAAAGATTTACTCAGTGAGACATGGCAAGTAAAAGCAAAAAGTCAGACGATTCCGCACCAGCATCTAAGCAGGAAGGACATGTAGCCGAACTGCGGGATCTACTCAAGAAATTTGAGGAGGAACACGCACAACTCGAGTCACAACTGGAAGAGATTCAAAGTGAATTAGAGCAATCTCGTGAAGAAAATTCACAGCTACAGTCACAACTGTCTGAGGCTCAAACTCTATTAGGTCAATCTCACCATCAAAACTCGCAGCTGCAGTCTCAGCTAGAGCAGACTGAGCAGCAAAGGGCAGAGCTGCAATCCCAACTCGCTCAAGTGATTTCGGCGCGAGAGAATGTTGAGTCACAGCTAGCAGATCGATCGCAGCAACTTTCGGATACGCAATCTCAGCTGAGTTCGGTGTCGCAGGAACGCGATCAGCTGCAATCTGAGTTGTCAACAGCGAATCAGACTTTGGCGCAACTGGAGTCTCAGCTTTCGGATACGCAATCTCAGCTCAGCTCGGTACAGGGCGAACGCGATCAGCTGCAATCTGAGTTGTCAACAGCGAATCAGACTGTGGCGCAACTGGAGTCTCAGCTTTCGGATACGCAATCTCAGCTCAGCTCGGTACAGGGCGAACGCGATCAGCTGCAATCTGAGTTGTCAACAGCGAATCAGACTGTGGCGCAACTGGAGTCTCAGCTTTCGGATACGCAATCTCAGCTCAGCTCGGTACAGGGCGAACGCGATCAGCTGCAATCTGAGTTGTCAACAGCGAATCAGACTGTGGCGCAACTGGAGTCTCAGCTTTCGGATACGCAATCTCAGCTCAGCTCGGTACAGGGCGAACGCCAGCAACTGCAAAACGGGCTCTCTGAGACGCAATCTCAGCTCAGCTCGGTGCAGCAAGAACGCTCACAGGTTCAATCTCAGCTGGAACAAACCACTCAAGAACGCCAACAACTGCAAAACCAACTAACCTCCACTTTACAGCAGCTCACCGAAGTAAAAGAGGAGGGAGAGCGGGTTAAATCTCAGCTGGAAAAAGCCAATCAGGAACTGCAAGAGGAGCTGTCAGAGCTGAAATCGCAAAAACCAATTTTGCAATTTCTGATATTGGCTGCTTTCATTTTAGGTTCATCTATCGGGTGGTTTTTGTCTTCGGGAATCGGCTGACCGGCGGTTTAGTTGCGAGTCGAGTTTTTGGCTTGTTTCGCAAATTATAACCGCACGCCAGTTATCTGTCAATCCCCAGACATTGATTTCGATTTTCTAGGAGTATGCACTTAGGTTAGGACAGTAGGATCGGAGGTAACGCCTGTCCTACGCCTTTTATTCCTAGGCCACTGATGTCCTAACCAATATGACTACTGCTGTATCAGTTGTGTTCTTGACAAGGAGGCACATAGAGCGCAAGTGTGGTGGGCGAACGAAGTGAGGAAATTCCGGCTTCTATTCGCCCACTTTTAGAGCAAAAATCCAAAACCTTTGCATCTTATGAATCGAGCCTATTTTCGCTTCTATGCGGAGCTGAACTTCTTTCTCCCCGCCCACCGGCAACAGGTGACTTTTGTCCATGAGTTCGAGGGGCGTGCCTCTATCAAGGATACCATAGAATCTTTGGGCGTACCCCACACGGAAGTGGAGCTAATTTTGGTGAATGGCAAGTCGGTGGATTTTTCCTACATTGTGGCGGATGGGGACAATTGCAGCGTCTATCCGGTATTTGAATCACTGGATATCTCACCGGAACTGAGATTGCGCCCCCAACCGTTGCGCCAAACTCGCTTTGTCCTCGATGTTCACTTGGGAAAGCTGGCAAATCACTTGCGGATGTTGGGCTTTGACAGTCTTTACCGGAACGACTATCCGGATGAGGAATTGGCGGAGATATCCAGCAGCGAGGGGCGGATTTTGCTGACGAGAGATACGGGATTGCTGAAGCGCAGCGTTGTCACTCACGGTTACTATGTGCGGGAGACGAATCCCCGCCGGCAGTTGATTGAGGTGCTGCGACGCTTTGATTTATTTGATTCAATTATACCATTTTGCAGGTGCGTGCGCTGCAATGTTTTATTGGAAGCAGTGCCCAAGGAAGCGATTATTGACCGGCTCCCGATCAAGAGCAGGGATCTCTATGACGAGTTTAGCCGGTGCCCGTCATGCGAGCAGATTTTCTGGAAGGGAACTCACTACGATCAGATGCAGGAGTTTATTGCCGGCATCCTTCAGGAAAGCTCGACGGGTGCGGGGTGACTGAAGGGGATTTGGACAGGAAAAAATTGTTGCCAAACCCTCTTGCAATTGTCAGGATTTGTGTTAAAGTAAGAATAATGGAAAAGGTGCCGGCATATAAGGCCGGCAGTTGTGGCCCACCGGCACCCGTAGCACCGGCACCCGTAGCGCAAGGATATTGTTGTGAAGTTAAGATCCTTTCCTTGTCTTTCCTCGAAAAACCGCGCTTTGGAGTGAGAGTCTTGCTCAACTCTTTAGCCCGCGCCATCGCGAAGCCCGTGCCCGTTGGGTAGGCGAGCTTCGTCTGTATAGCCGCGATTTCAATCGCCAGGAACCTAGCTAATCGCGGAGGAACTAGATGTAGGTCTAATCCCTAACGAATGAGCAAACAACTTCTTTACAATCGCCAGGAACCTGGCTAATCGCGGAGGAACTAGCTGTAGGTTTAACCCCTCACGGATGAGCCAACAGCATCACTCTCTTCGCCCGGTGCTGAGATTCTCTTAAGTAGCCGGCTCTTGCCGGTTGGGTGTGACAGAAATTTTTCCAAAAATTGCACAGATGTCTGGATTTGTGCTATCCTGAGGATAATGGAAAAGTGGCGGCCATATAAGGGCAATAATTGCTAGATCCCAGGCGATTGGAAACAAGCTGTTGGCGAATTAACGGGGGGTTAGACCTACAGCTAGTTCCTCCGCGATTAGCCAGGTTCCTGGCGATTGAAAGATGTTGTTGGCGAATGCGTGAGGGGTTAGACCTACAGTTAGTTCCTCCGCGATTAGCCAGGTTCCTGGCGATTGAAATCGCGGCTATACAGACGAAGCCCGCCTAAGAAAGCGGGAAGGGCTTCGCGATGGCGCGGGCTAAGAGTAGAGTGAGATTCTCACAAACTGCGCGGTTTTTCCTCCTGCTAGCCTGAGGCTGGGAACGAGGAAACTTGGGGGTGGGGTAAGACCCCACATTAATTCGCCAACAGTCTCTTGGAAACTCACTGCGACAAACTTTCGTCCGCCTCCCTTGGACCCAAGAGAAGACCTCACCGGCACTCCACTTTCCACCGGCACCCTCCGCACCGGCATCTCCCCTGCGCCAAGCACAGCATCCTGCCCTAAATTAGATTTGCCGCGCCATTGCTTCTTCTTGCTCTCGGAGTGCGATTTCAATCTCTTCTTGATTTCCCTCCGCATAAGCCCAGACATTTACCAAATCAGCGGCATTAATGTCAGGATAGCGCTGGAGAATTTCCGCATCCGTCGCCCCTTGCCGGCGCAAACTGACAAATAGCCAAACGGGAAGGCGAGTATTGGCAATGCAAGCGCCACCGCCGCAAACGCCGGGAGTTTTGGTAATTCCACGAGAACCGTTGCTGACAGTTTGCGTTAAAATCTGGATAGCTTCAGCTTTTTCAGCAGGAGTTAGGGCAAGGAGTTGGGTTTTTAATTCTGTCGGTGTCATGGTTGAAAGCCCCGCCGCCATCGAATATCTACTTCAAATTATAACCGGCACCCGAACCGCATCGGCACCCAAGATCACCGGCACCCCACAACCACCGGCACCCAAGATCACCGGCACCCAAGATCACCGGCACCCGAACCGCACCGGCACCCGTAGCGCAGGCCAGAGCGCCTGCGCCCCCTAGCTCCAACGATGGAGTTCGGAGCTTGAACGCTATTAAGAAAAAGATTGTAATAGATGAAGCTATGAATCCTGTGGCCGTATTGATTGATTATCAGGATTGGAAGAATCTTGAGAAGATTCTGGAGGAGCGTCAGCAGTAGGAATAATTCAGCTTGAGCAAATATGCCGATGTGATTTGCTTTTGGGCTAAAGCCCAACTACAAACATTTTTAAGTCTGGGGCTGAGGAAATGCACCGTCACCGATGAAATTTACGCCGGTGGCGGGGCGAGCTTTTGGGCTAAAGCCCAACTACAAACATTTTTAAGTATGGGGCTGAGGAAATGCACCGTCACCGATGAAATTTACGCCGGTGGCGGGGCGAGCTTTTGGGCTAAAGCCCAACTACAAACATCAAGCCGCGTGAAGCAACCGGCTCAAAGCAGCCGGCACGCGCCGCCCCACAGCAGCAGCCACCGGCTTCAAACTGTTAACCAAATCCACCATTTCCGGCAAAGAAAGCGCCTGACGGGCATCAGAAACCGATTTTTCCGGTTCCGGGTGACACTCAACCATCACCCCATCCGCCCCACCGGCAACTGCAGCCCTCGCCAAAGCCGCCACCAATTCCCGCTTACCGGCGGCGTGGCTAGGATCTACAATCACCGGCAAATGAGTCAACTGCTTGAGCGCCACCACTGCCCCCAAATCCAGCACATTGCGCGTATAATTGTCGAAACTGCGAATCCCCCGCTCGCAAAGAATCACATCCGGATTCCCGTGACTGAGAATATATTCCGCCGCCAGAACGAACTCCTCAATAGTAGCAGCCAGCCCCCGCTTGAGAATCACCGGCACCCCAGCGTGTCCCACAGCTTTCAGCAAGTCGAAATTTTGCATATTCCGGCTGCCAATTTGCAGCATGTCCGCATGGGTGACAATCTCCTCAATTTGAGAAATCGACATCACCTCTGTCACCACCGGCATCCCGTAACGCTGGCGCACAGCATCCAAAATTTTTAACCCCGCAACTCCCAAACCTTGGAAAGCGTAAGGGGAGGTGCGGGGTTTGTAGACGCCGCCGCGCAATACTTGAACCGGCGCTGCGGCGAGGTGGCGTGCGACTTGCTCCATCTGTTCCAAACTCTCGACAGAACACGGTCCGCCAATAATCAGCAGGTCTTCCCCCCCAACAGTTACCTGTTCCGACAGTCTAATCACAGTTTGGTGGTCAGTGTGAGATTTCGTTGCCAGTTTAGCGCTGAACATGAGTTTACTCCTTATTCTTACAAAAGTAAAAGTGTGCGGTAACAAAGGGAGCATCCCATTTTTGTAATCCCCCTCACCCCCAACCCCTCTCCCACTTTGGGGTGAGGGGAGAATTCTTGATTTTCCCCCCTCTCCCTTCATGGGAGAGGGGGGGAACGGGGGGTGAGGGTGACAGTCTTTGCATGCATAGGGATGCTCCCGTTACAAAAAAAGCCCGGAACCTTGAGAGAGTTCCGGGCTGTGACGATGCGCGACATGACGGTCCCTACCCAGAACTCTACCTGAGCCAAAAGTAAAAACCGTAAAACCAACTCTGAATGTAAGCTGTCATGTTTCCTTAAGTTGAACTGTCCTGAGAAAAACAAAAGACCGCAGGGTTTATTCTGCGGTCCACCGAGAGATCCAATAGCAAATTGGATTCACTCGCGGTGGACCTCCCTAAACCAAAACCAAAAATAATTGCTGCTGGTGGGCATTTGCGACGTACTCGTGTTTAAACGTATGCCAATTTCAATCTATTATAGCAAAGCTAACAGGCGTTGTCAAGAGCCGGCGGGCGTGCCGGTGAGGTGAGGTCAGATTTCATGCCGACACTAACCTCATACTACCGTTGGCGATGCCGGTCAGTATTGCCAGAATGCCGAAAAGCCGGTGCTACCACCTCAGTCAGCTGGGCCAATCAGTGCGAAAGCCGCCCAGTCTCTGGGGTGGGGGTGCTGCTCTTTTGTCGCCAGCAGTGCGTTGCGCAGAGCTTGGGCTTTATCCGAATTGCGCTGCAGGTGCTGATAAAACTCAGCCATCAAAGACGCCGTGGGGGCATTCGGCGAGCACCACAAGGACATGACGATACTGGAGACACCGGCAGAAATCCACCCTTGAGACAGCACCGCCACACCATCCCCCCATATCCTGCCGCGACTGGTATCACACCCGCTGAACACAGCCAGTTCAGCGCCGCAGCGCACAGCCATAATGTCTGGCACCCTGAGAAAACCATCGTCATTGCAAGTTGGGGCGAGCGCCAGGGCACCGACCAAGCCCTCTATCTCATCCAGCAAGCAGTGAGTGGCCAGATGAACAGTCCGGGCTGCCGACAGCCGCTGCAAAACAGCCTGTTTCGTGGCCTTATGGCCGAGCAGGGCTTTAGTTCCCAGCAAGCGGGCAACCTCCTTCGCTTCCCGTGAGGCTTCCGGAAGTGGGCGCAGGGGCGCAGGCGGATCGTCAAGTTGCAGGAAAATGCTGGGCATAACAGGATTGCCGGCGACTAGCACCTGATTGCTGCCGGTGTCGGCGTTCAACATCCCTGCTGTGCGCCGGTTCTGAAAGGCCAAATCCAGAGCCTCAATCGAGGGGGCGGTGAGGATGGTGTGTTTTTCCAGCAAACAAGTGCCGGTGGCATCTTGCAAAGCGCAGAAAGGCACGAGGAACAAAAAGTCTTGCGGGATAAAGGTAACGCGGCTATTTTCAGAAACCGGCATTAGGTCAGCAATGGGTTCGACAAGCACCTGGTAAAGTTGCTGGAGCAGCCGGTTACTCTCCTCGCCGCCCCGATCATCGCTGCCGGCGCTGATAGATTCGCGCAGACTGCGAACCAGACTGACCAGAAAAATATTGTCTCGCTGCCAGAGGCGTTTGAGATTCACTTGCCGAAAGACAATCTCGCCCGTTGGCTGGACAACCCAGATAAACAGCACTTCAGCGAAAGCGTAGGGCAGATCGAAACTCAGCCTGAATCTCGACATCTGATACATCTGGTTTGCATCGTACAGCACCGAATACTCTACCAAAGTGGAATCGGTGTCTCTGGCAATCTGTTTGATTTGCTCGACACTCGGCGAGACAGCAGAGGGCTGCCACTTCGGGTTAGCGGCTAAATCGGTTACAAATAGATTCGCCAAAGCGCGAGAGCGCCCTTGCTCTGCAACTTCCAGAGCGTTCTCAATTCGGTTCTGAGCGACTAAGACTCGCTGAAATCCTCGGTAGATATCGGGCGGGCGGTCGTGGGGGAATACAGTCATGGGATGTTTTTTCGGTTAGCAGCCGGTGCGAGCCTACCCATCAGCATCAGGACTTCCGCTTGCGCCTCTATCTGTAGGGTGGGTTCCGCGCGGTTCGTAACCCACCACACAATTGAGGTCGCTGCCTAAGTGGTGAGCACGATCAGCTATGACGCATTTAATTTACACTATCCATCGTACCATATCTTTCGGGGGCGGGCTCGGTGAACCGCTCCTACATGCTTGGATAGCCAAACATGCCGGATCTGTCAGCTTACAATAGATAAGCAAATTAAAAGCAAAACAGCTTAAATCCCAACTCGCCGGTCGGGCGCACGCTCTCAGCGATATCAGGCGATTAAGGCACCGGAGACTGCCTTAGAAGTTCTTAACAGTTGCAAATGGGCAATAAATTTCCTCAACTGGGTTGATTTAGCAAAAGTTTACGAAACATCGGGATTAACTGGCAAAAGAAACCGGTGTCTTACCCCGAATTTATAATATAGCGCGTCTAAATCATGGAAATTTCAGAAACCCGGTTTCTTTAAGAAACCTGGTTTCTGGACACCTAACGGTTGCCCAAATTATTGAAAACTGCTATATCAAAATTTTCTCTCACCGGCACCCTGAGCAGTAGGTGCGTTCCCAGGGGGAACGCACCCTACTTGGCGCGTGCCGACAGTAAGCTCAAGAGCTCACCGGCAGCAACTTAACCGTCCTGTCCTGACTGCCGGCAGCCAGCATCTGTCCATCTGGGGTGAAAGCCACAGAAAAAGCATAAGCCCGCTCAGAAAAAGTCTTGAGCAGTTCGCCGGTGGAAAGACGCCAAATCTTAATCGTCTTGTCGCGACTGCAGCTGGCCAGAATTTGGCCGTCCGGGCTGACAGCCACTGAGTGCACGGAAGACGAGTGACCGCCGATAATCCGCACAGATGAGCCGGCGGGGCGACGCGGATCGCCGGTACCCAGCTGCCAAACCGTTATCGTTTGGTCATCGCTACCACTGATCAGCAGCTCACCCCTAGGACTGATAGCCAGGGTGCGAACGAAGCCAGAATGCCCCTCAAGGGTGAGCGCCGGCTCTCTGTGAACTCGCCCGTCGCCGCTCAGGTGCCAGATTTTAATCGTCTTGTCGTCACTGCCGGTGGCCATAATTGTGCCATCGGGACTGAAAGCGAGACAGCGAACGTAGTCTGGATGGCCAGAAAAGCTGTCCAGCAGCTGGCCGGTGCGCACATACCATATATTGATTGCCGTGTCGTCCCCGCAACTGGCCAAAAATTGACCGTCCGGACTGAAGGCCACCGCACGCACCCAGTTAGAGTGGCCAGCGAGAGTGTGCAGGAGTGTCCCTTGCTGCAGCTCAGACTTGCCTGCGCCCAGATACCAGATTTTGACAGTTTTGTCATTGCTGCCACTGGCCACAAGTTGGCCGTCCGGACTGACAGCAACCGTGCGAACGCAGCCTAAATGGCCAGAAAGGGTGCGTGCCGGTTGCAAGCCCCGTTTCCCGTCAAGGTTTGTTACCACTTGCCAGATTTTCACAGTTTTGTCGTCAGAACCCGTGACAGCTAAATTGCCTTGAGGGCTGACCGCAACCGCCTGAACGCTTTCGGAATGGCCGGCAATAGTGCCTGCCAATTCAGAAGATTTCCGCAGCACCATCTCACCGAGTGGCGGCGCGGCAAAATAGTCGCGCAGCAACTCGTGGGAGAACCGGTAGCGCCCGCCAATTTTTTGCAGCAGCAGTTGCTGTGCGGCACAGTTGAGGAAACCGGCAAAGTTCCAGGGAAGATCCCCATCCCGCCAGAGTATAAGGCGGATGGTAAAATGCTGCAGGCAAGGTATGCCGCCGATCGCCAGCCCCGCCAGCAACCCTAAACTGGTGCCACTCAGTCCGGGACGACCGCTAATTAGCCAGCCAATCAGTCCAAAAATCAGTCCGCCGGTCAGGGTAAAAATTCCCGCCGTTCTTGCGGATTGCCAGATTCCCTGGTTGGGAGCGGTTTTGGGTTCGATTTCCGAGTCACTTAAGGCTTGAAAAATCGCAAAAATTAGCCCGCCAATCAGCCCGCCGAGGGTAGCTCTCAGCAGCCCGAATAAGCCACCTACAAGTTGACCGGCAATTGCCAAAAACAGGGTTCCGATTAGGGCAGCCAGCAGCCCCAAACTCAGACCGACAATCGCCCCACTGACGGCTTTTTCTCGCGACCAATTCAGGGGGTTAACTGGCACGATTTGGAAATTAAGCCCCCCAAACAGTGCAAATATAAAACCGCTAATCAGCCCAAAGTTTAGCCCGAAACTCAGCCCGCAACTCAGCCCGCCGGTTAAGCCGAGAATCAGCCCAACTCCCAGGCGATAAAGCCACCGCTGAGTTGGAGTTGACAGCCACACCGGCTGCATGTTTTCAATGCAAAACTCATCGGCGGAGTCTCGTTTGAGGCGTTTGGCCAGCCAGCTGAGCCAGCGCCGGCTCTGTTGGGCGGGAAGCTGTTTCAGTTGCTTTTGGATAAAGGCATCGAGCAAATACCGCCGGCGAGATTCAGGAGAGAGGCGCTGCTGCCATTCGGGAAGGGAGATTTCTTCCGCCGCCAGTGCGATAATGTTGAGAAACAGCGGTGTTTTAGCCGAGTTCAGCAGATTCGGGTCTTGTTGCAAGCTGGGCCACAGATATTGCAGTCCCGAGCGGGAGAGATAGTCCTGGATTTGGGGTTCTGTCAGGGGCAGCAAGTAAATCGCTGCCGGAAGCTGCATCAGGGTTTGGGTGCTGGCGTATTCCGACATGCCGGTGCAAACGACCAGATGTTTCGGCTGCACCTGCTGGATAAACTGATTGATGGCCAGGACGCAGGGTTTTTGCTGCTCTGAGCGCAATTCGTCCAGTCCGTCGAGCAGGGGGACAAGTGAGCCGCTTTCCAGCCACTTTTTGGCAGTGTCGGGGGGGAGAGCGCAGTTGGACTGGAGCTGGCTGGCGAGCCAGTCGGCAAGGGCGAGACGGCTGTCCCAAGAGCTGAGGTTGAACAGCACCGGCACGGGAGAGCGCGGGTCCGCAAAGGCGCGATCCACCAGTTTGCTGGCGAGTTCCAGCAGGGTTGTAGTTTTGCCGGAGCCAGATGCGCCTAAAATCAGTAATTTGCCGTCAACTGAGGGCAGGTCGAAAACTTCTATTATATCTTTTTCTGGCAATAGCCGCGCACTGGGCTGACTGCCGATTTTCACCTCTACGTCCCAAAGGCGGGGGGCTGGGGGGTGGGGCTGTTCGGAGGTGTGCCGGTGGAGCGACACGGCGTTATGCAAGGACTGCTCGAGCCGGCTTTCAACGCAGCGTTTGACAAATCCGAGCAATTTATAGCGAGTCTGGACACAATGCCTGCGCTGGAGAATTACTGGGACTTGGATAGCCTGTGAGAGTCTGATCCCGATCATAAATCCCCCAGGCAGCAATCCACCGACAGCAAATAGCAACACAAATATACAGTCATTGGCACAACCTGGTGTAGAAGCGAGCGTCAAAAAAAAGTTTAAGGGGTTTTGCGCTCAGGTTTTGGGTTTTTGGGCGGTGGCGGCTGTGGGCGGAAGGAGCTAGGGCTGGCCAATTGCGCTCGCTAGGGGGTGCGATGGCACTGAGAAACCCCGTTTCTGGGGCAGGCCATGTTATGCTGAGTTATCTTGGCCCACTTATCAGTTCCACCAGCTCCCAATCCATGTCCACTCAAAACCCGACCCATCTCACCTTTGAAGAGGCGCAAAACATTCTTAAGCTATTCAGCTGCACGGATACTAAATCCGCCTGTTCGCCAGAGGAAAGAGCGGCGCTCCGGGAAGCGCTGCTTTTGCTAGCCGGTTTTTCGGATTACCAGATATTGGGGATTTGCGCTGAGACAGCCGAGCAGGGGCTGTTGGCGCTCCAAACTTATGCAGCCGGTTTGGGCTGGGAACCGCCGCTCGACATTGCTAAGGTCGAAGGTGCGGTTTATATAAAATTTAACCCCAAAACGGGATTGTGCTATATGGATTCCTATGCGGGAATCTATCGCGGAGTGCTGGTTTCCTGTCAGTCCTCAGGAGAAGGGGGACTTAATGAAATGTACGGTCATTTGCCGCTAGATTTATTTGTTTGAGAACTGCGAGGGTGCGTTTCTTTGGGGGGAAGGCACCCTACTAATTGCTGAGAGCAGGTTGGTCAAGTAATTGTTAAGACAGCTAGGGGGTCAGAAACCGGGTTTCTTCTGTAGGAAAGCTGAGTTTTCCAAGAAATATCTGCAAGCTATCCTGTGCCCCAGGAGGAATCTCAGTACATTTATCTAGCACAGAGAGCCTCTTGCTGTCCTTCATTTTCCTTGAAGGGCAGGTTTTTCTTTCTCTTGCGGCATTCCACCCTCACACCCCTGCTTCGGGTGTTCGTGGCAGTTTTTTTCACCATAGTTTCCGGGTTGGCAGCAAGGCAGCCAGAAGCCAGTACAGTAGGCATTTCTGAGCTGTGTCGGAGAATCCGGAAACGGCTGTGACAGTTAAAAGGCCGGAATGCGGGTCAAATGCTACCGCTTCTGGCTTTGGGAATGCGTTGGTGCCGGTGCCGCAAGGGTGACGCGCCTGGATGGCAACCCGGAGTTGAGCCTCTTGGGTTTGTGCGAGCAGGCGCTTGAAACAGTGGCACAGGAAAGTCCAGCAGGGCCGGTCTTGGCTTTTAAATTTGAAATATAGAGTTGGAGAAATAGAAAAATGAACTCTGAACTTAGCTTCCCCAATCCGCAAGTTAGTCTGGTTCTCGCACCGGAGAGTTGCTCTGTTATAAAGCTGCCTCAGAAGAAGATGGTTAAGGTCGCACCGGCACCCTCGATCGATCCCTTGCCAGAAGATGCCTCTCTCACAGTAGAGATTCTCATGCGCCCTTGTTAACTCGTAAAAGTTTGTTACTCACCCAACAGCCATGCAACCCGATACCAGCACGCAGATGAAAAGCCTTCTTAGCGATTTAGAGATACTAATCGCTGAGATAGAGAACAACCCTCGCCTTTCTTCCTGGGTTGTGCGGATGGCCCTCAAATCCATTAAGGACAAAGCCGAGAAGATGGCCGCCCCGAGCGATCTACAGCCTGCCAACTTGTCAGAGCGGGCTTGCGCAAACTAATCCAGGCGCTGGACTTTACAGGAAAAGGCTTGAGCGAGAAGCAGCTGTATGGGCGCATCGCTTTTGTGACCTGCATCACTTACAGAGAAGTATATGGTCACATTCCCTCACTAACTTAGATCACTTATTTATCAGGTTATTATCACACGCCATCCCAGGGGGAAATCACAGAAATATTGAGGGAGATAGGTGATATTAGAATCATAGAGTTCAATGTACAGCCATGCCAGCTCAAGCTCTTTTCGCCCAGCCCACGATCGCCGAAGTCTTTGGTCAAGCCTGGAACTCTGGCCGCCTCACTTTCAGAGACCGGCTCTACCTGAGGGCCGCACTCTTAAACAGTGGCCTCAGCGAAGAGGATAGGGCCGCCATCGACCGCCTGCTCCACGCCGTTCGCCGGGGGTGGCTGCAGATTTTGGATTGAGGGCCGGTTAAATTACGAATTATTAATTTTTTTTGCAAATGATTGCTCTAATCACTGATATGGCCAACTTATTACTGCACGTCAAGCCGCTCTTAGGATTGAGGTATTGGCCAACTTTTGGCAGAGCGTGCTTGGATTGCTAGCAATTATATACTATAGATTTTCTTCCTAGGATTTTTGAGAGAGAGCTGCACTTGTAAGTGCAGTTTTTTTTATTTTAAGGTCTGAGTTTAAGAGCCGGCGGACGCGGCTTATATCAGGTTTGGTTTGCTAAACGAAACATCAAGAAACCAGGTTTATTCAATAAACCTGGTTTCTCGTCTGGGCCATGTTAGGCTTGATTATCTCCGCCCATTCAGTGGGGCTGCCAAAAAAAACGCACCCCACCACTACAGATATTTACTTTAACGGGATGATCCCGCTAGATTTCGGCAAAAGACCAGATACCGTCCCAGTTTTCGGGGGGCGGTTCTTGCAGCCAGTGCTGACAGCGCTCCAGCTGGATGGCGGCGGGTTTGTCCCAGCTGGAGATTTCCAGAACTTGGCCAAAGGCAGCAGCAGCTTCGGCAAACTGGCGATTGCGGTAGTGCCAGCGCCCTCGGGAGTAAAACTCGATCGCCATTCGCTTCTCCTCTGGAATCTCCTCGGAACGCAGCGCCACGAGTTGGTAGATAGCCAGCGGCTGCTGTTTCCCCCTGACGCCAATCAAGTCCAGTTCCCTGGCCCACACCCGGTCGGCGCAGGGCTGGTAGGTAGTTTCGCTGATAATGATATCGCAGCCATATTGCTTGCTCACCCGTTCCAGGTAAGCGCCCAAATTGACGCCATCGCCAATAGTGGTGAATTCCAGGCGCTGAGAGGAGCCAATATTGCCGGTGAGTACGGTGTCCGAGTTGATGCCAATGCCAATGCGGATCGCGGGTTTGCCATCTTCGACGCGGCGGACATTTAATTCCACCAGCCGCTGGCGCATTTCCACCGCCGTTTGCACCGCACGCCAAGCGTGCTCTTCCAGGATGGCCGGCGAGCCGAAGACAGCCATAATCGCATCGCCAATATACTTCTCTATCACACCTCCGTACTTGAAAACCGCCTCCGTCATCGACTGAAAATATTCTTTGAGCAGCAGCAGCACCTCCTGATCCTCCAGGTTTTCCAGCAAGCTGGTGAAACTGCGAATTCCGGAGAACAGCACCGAGACTTCCTTGCGCTCACCGCCGGGCCGCTTGCGCCCACTGGGCAGCACCGGGCAAGCCAGCTCCTGGGTAATAGAGTTGCTCACGAAACGCCGGAAAAGTGTCCGATCTGCAATCTCATCCATAACCAGCAGGACGCCTTTAATATGGGTAGGGTCCCCGGCATCCGCAATCGCATTAATCGACAGGTTAATCTTTCGCTGTTCGCCTCCGACAGAGATTAAAGTTTGCTCCGGGTAGAATTGCTTGCGGTATTTTTCGTCCTTGGCATCTACTGCCGCTTGCAGACATTCAGCCAAGTCGCCCTCCTGAATTTGGATCAGGTCGCAAATCGAGCGCCCCTTTAGCCAGTCGGCGTCGCTGTAGCCCATCAGCTCCTGCGCACTTTCATTGGCTGTGAGGATGTGGCCCTCTTTATCAGCAGAAATCACCCCATAGGAAAGATTGCGAAGGATATCCCGCTCTATCTGTTCGTGTTGCTCAATCGCTGCAAACTGCTTGGCATTTTGCAGCAGCCAGCCGGCTTGAATATTAAATGCCCGCATCAATTCCAGATCGGAGCGATTAAAGCTCGCCTGCCAGCCAAAAGGAGCATTTGGCCAGCGATCAGGATCGTAAGTTGGGCTCTCGCCCTGTTTTGTCTTGTTAATTAATTGGGTGACAGCAATCAGCTCCCCATCGGGGTTGAACACCGGCACGCACAGCATGCTACAGGTGCGATAGCCGCCTAGATCGCGATCCGTTTTTTTCACCGTCTCCGTATCGAGACAGTCGTACAGGTCAAAGGGAATATTGACCGCCTCGCCGGTTGCCGCGACTCGCCCAACAAAACCCACCCCCATCGGCATGCGAATTTCTTTTAAAATACCAGCTAGGG
>Ga0185317_100201_pt1 | contig 19600 bp, 8 predicted proteins | sample DevilsHole_FD_128020 | JGI IMG/M metagenome (GOLD analysis project Ga0185317, IMG submission 128020) | Groundwater microbial communities from Devils Hole, Nevada to study Microbial Dark Matter (Phase II) - Devils Hole (SPADES assembly)... | ecosystem: Environmental > Aquatic > Deep subsurface >...
CGTTCCCTCCCGCCCCACACCCATTTTTGCCAGATAAGTGCCCGTCACTTGCCGCACCGCGCCAAAGTCAATCAGCACCAGCTGCCCATCCGGTTTCAGCATAATATTCGCCGGCTTGATATCCCGGTGGAAATATTCCTGCTGGTGAACTTCGCGCAAGATTTCTGCCAGCTGTTTTAACCAGCTAATTGCTCGCTCTTGCGAAATCGGCGGATTCTCCTGCAGCCACTCCCGCAAATTCTGCCCCTCAATCTTCTCCATCACCAAACAGTGCTGGGTGCCGGCAGCAGCATCTGCCCAAGTAAAATAAGCGTCTGGCTCCACTTTGGGAATGCCGGCATGAGCCAGCCGGCTCAAAACTCTAGCTTCCTGCTGGAACAGGGCAATCGCCTTTTCTTTCGTTTCTCGCTCGTCGAAATTATCTAGCAGCAGCACTTTCAACACTTTCGGCGTGCCGGCATCCTCCACCTCGAAAGTCGCGCCGCAGCCACCTTCGCCCAGCCGGCGGATGACTCGATAGCGATTTTGCAATATCTGTCCTGGCTCAATCATAACTGTTTTCCCTCCGGGTAATGGCCAAAAAAGGTATTTATAGCGGTTTTCATCCGAGGTGAGGTCCTGAGAAACCCGGTTTCTTTAAGAAACCGGGTTTCTGGCACATACTTCATCCAACCAAAAACCGCTATATATCTTGTCCGGTGCTATCCTTATTGTAGGGTAAGAGCGAATTTATCAATAACCTTTGCCACCAGCAGATATCTCGCATAAACCCGCCCCTGCGAGGTGGCGAGAAACAGAAACCGGGTTTCTGAAAGAAACCCGGTTTCTCGGTCTTCTAGTTCAGCTGTTGCTGCGAGGATATCGCTTATTAACATACTTCATAACCACCGGCTGCAGGGTGTGCAGGGTTTCCCCCTCTTCCGTCACGGTTTCAATCAGCGAGCGCCAGCTCAGGGATTCCAGCGCCTCCAGGATTGGAGATGTGGATACCGGCGGCAAAATCCGCTCCCGCAACTGCGCGAGGGAAGCCGGTTGATTGGCGAGCCGGCGCACAATCTCTATTTCCAATTCTGACAGGCGCTCAAACTGCTGTTCTAAAATCCCTTGAATTTTACTCAGCACCATCGTGTTATGTTTGAGGAATTCACCCACTTTTCCATCAAATAGCTCTAGTATAGTCGCCGAAATTATCTTTAGCGCTAGCGGATTACCCCTGTAGAGGTTAATCATATCCCCCCAAGCATTCTCGTCATATAGCCCTTTAGCCCTCAAGATTTCCTGAGCTTCTCCCGCTTTTAATCCCTCCAGCTTTAAAGAGCGCACCGGCAGAGTTTTCCCTTCCTGAGCGGCAATTTCTTTCGGCTTCTCCTGACTGGCGATCAGCAAGCAACTTTCATGGAGAGTCTCACCGGCGCGGTTGAGGAGTTCGCCATAGCCCTCATATCCAGGTTCGCAATCCCCAGCCAGCGCCCCACTGCGCAGAACTGTTTCATAATCATCCAATATTATCAGGCACCGGCGCTTTTTCAAGCAATCCATCAGGCGGGAAATTCCACTCTCTGGGTGTGCCGGCAAATTACCAGCCGCCTCTGGGCACAGGCATTGCAGCAAATCTGCTATAATTTCTTCCAAGGGTGGGCAATAGCGCAGACTGCGCCAAATCACACACTCAAATTCGCCGGCAATCTGTTGAGCCAGCTTGACAGATAGCGCAGTTTTTCCAATTCCCCCCATGCCCAAAATCGCCACCAGCCGGCACTTCTCCCCCACAATCCATCGCTGTAGTGTTCCCCGCTCTTCTTCCCGACCGTAGAATATCGAAACATCCGGCGCACAGTCCCAATCTTGGCGCGGGCGCTCCTGTTTGTAGCCGAGATAAACACCGGCATCTCTGGAGAGGCGATTTATTGCATCTCTCCCATATTCTTCAGATGCCTCTATCATAGCACCGGCGTTTCTTTTTTTGTAGCCGGCTTGTTCCAGCAATTGAGGGATGCGGTTCCAGTTTACTCTTAGAGAATCTTTGACTGGGCGAATCAGCAGCTCTTCAATGTATCGGTACAGCCCATCAGACAGGTATTTTCTAACTGTAGTATCTTCTATCCCTAGTTGCTTAGCGATTTCACCCGGACTGTACCCGCAAAGCAATCCTCTGAGTAAAGTTTTTTCAAGTTTTGTCAAGCTTTTCCCCTTCGCCGAGGCGATTCCTGCATATAACTTTTCTGTATGCCAATAATTTTCGGCTTCTGTAAATAGCTCTTCATCTGTGTTTGAAGTAGATGCCATAACTGTAAACCTCAATCATATCATTGTTTGTGTAAGTAGCAAAGTAAATGTACAAAGGCGGCAGGCCGGCGGATGGGGGCGGCCACAGTGGGCCGCCCCTACTAGGTGGGCCCGAAATACCTGTACGCGCAATCGCGCCGTGGTTCCCCCGAAAGGGTGACAGCGCATGGGGACAAGAGGCCAAATTGGCTCGCACCCATTATAAAGGACAGACCTACGCCACACCTACAAAATTACCCACGCCACACCTACGAAATTACCCACGCCACACCTACGAAATTACCCACGCCCGTAGGTGTATTGCTAGCTGTCGCGCCAGTTAGTCTGTTACTGGACTCATTGAGAGCCACCGGCACTCCCCTCCCCGCCAGGACGCAAGCTGTCCACAGCCAGGGGCGCGGTTTTACGGATGGATTGTACGCGCAATCCCCTCCGCGAACTGAGGCGCTCCGCTCTCGCCGCATCTCTCAATATGCTTGGAAAATCACGGTCTCTACCTGAAAGGACACTTTTTATGGGTTGGTTTAACTTTTCCAACAGAAAACGTCCCCCGGCTCAAGGCTTTCAGCCTAAGACGTTTATACTGGAACCGATTTTGACGCCGAGTGGGATTGTGGATGGCGCGGATGATACGCCAGATCCAGCTATCCTCGATGTGGACACACCGGCAATTGATGGCGCGGATTTGGCCATCTGGAGCGATGCCGAGGAGAGCGATATTGATTGGGATGCGGATAGCGATGACACGGAGAAGCCGGCGCACTCCCCTGAGGATGTGATGGCTGCGAGCACGCCTGATGCGCCTGTCCCAGATGATGACCTGGAAGAACTTCCGTTTATCTCGTCTGTCGATGATGTCGCGGGGGATCAGGAAACTGCTGAGCTGCTGGTGGATGACTTGTCAGACGGTGCTGATACCAACTCGCTTGAAGATGCGGTGAATGCAGCTGAGCCGGTGGATCTAGGCGAGCCGGTGGATGCAGGCGAGCCGGTGGATGCAGGCGAGCCGGTGGATGCAGATGAGCCGGTGGATGCAGATGAGCCGGTGGATCTAGGCGAGCCGGTGGATGCAAGTGAGCCGGTGGATCTAGGCGAGCCGGTAAATGTAAATGAGCGTACTCATGCGAGTTTTCGCCCGATTTTAAGTGAGCAAACCGGTGCGGGCGAGCCTGCCGATGACTTAACTGAACAAGCGGAAACGACACTGGAGGATGGGACTGAGTTGCTGGCGGTAAGTGATGTGCCGGCACTCAATTCCAGATTTGACTCTGGGGTATTCATCGTGGGAGAAACCGGCGAAGTTGGCGTAGATTTCCTCTTTGATGGCGGCGGCTACAAGGGAGAACTGGCTATTTTCAGCCTGGAAGGAATGGATGAGCTGGAATTGGGCTCCCAGGAGTTTATCAAAGAAGCCGCCAGTCGGGCGCTGAGTCATTCCGAGTTTGGTTATGTGGTCATTTCTGACCCGGCGGAGGGAGCGCGGTTCAGTGCTGTGCTGGGGGAACCCAGCCAGAATGCCGGTGAATATTTGGGTGTGAAGGCATTTGCCATGCGTGCGGGGGATGAATTTGCCATCATGCTAGTGCCGAATGGCAAAATTCAGCAGGTATTTGACAATCCGGCAATTGGCGGTTCCCTGCGCCCGCTGTTTTCCTTGGGCACTGCGAACCCCAATGATGCCTACCATGTAGGGCAGATTGCCGATGTCACCGGCAGTGGTAGCACTTTCGTAATGGAAGACATGCGGGTTGACGGCTGGACGGATAAAGACTATAATGATATAGTCTTCCAAGTGCGGGGTGCCACCGGCAAAGCCGCGCATCTCGATGAGGTGATTAATCCTGCCAAAGATTGGCGCAGTACGGATATGGGACAAGCGCTGATTGCTTATGCCGAACCGTATGTTACGCCAGAACCGGCTGAGGATTTGCAACTGGAACTGGCGGATTTGATTTCCGATCTGGAAGAACTCGCGGAGAATCCAGCACCGGCAGATGATATTATTGATCCCGTCGCGGACATCTCTCCTGCAGTAAACGATGTCGGGGCTGAGCCGGCGGACAGTTTTTTGGCAGATGATTTAGAAGACGCACTAGCGGATTTGATTGCCGATCTGGACGACTTTACGGATGATTTAGATGCTTTAGGCGATGAGGTTTCCACCGCCACAGAAGCCTCACCGGCAGCCGAAGTTGCAGCTGCCGAAACTGATTACTCGCAGAGTAAACAAGCGGAGCTTTTAAAAGATTTGCGGGGAGGTACTGACGAAAACACCGAATTGCAAGCTGTATCAGAGGCAAGCCTTGCCGGTACAGCTGAATTTACGTTAGAAGAGTCATCGGACTCCCTGGCTGCTTTGCCTGAACCGGCAGCCTCAGCTGTCGCTGTCGAGACTGTGGATAATCTGCCGGTTGATATCCCGGAAGTTGTGGATACAGCAGCTGAGCCTGCTTCCTCCGAGTCAGCCCCACCGGCATCCGAGGCTGTCGCCTTCGAGGCTAATAATAATGTGCCGGCTGACATTCCGGAAGTTGTGGATACAGCAGCTGAGCCGGCTTCCTCTGAGTCAGCCCCACCGGCATCCGAGGCTGTCGCCTTCGAGGCTAATAATAATGTGCCGGCTGACATTCCGGAAGTTGTGGATACAGCAGCTGAGCCGGCTTACTCTGAGCCAGCCCCACCGGCACCTGAGGCGCTCGTTTTGGATGCAATTGGTAATCTGCAATCTGACATCCCGGAAGTTGTGGAGACAACAGCTGAGCCGGCTTACTCTGAGCCAGCCCCACCGGCACCTGAGGCGCTCGTTTTGGATGCAATTGGTAATCTGCAATCTGACATCCCGGAAGTTGTGGAGACAACAGCTGAGCCGGCTTACTCCGAGTCAGCCCCACCGGCACCTGAGGCGCTCGTTTTGGATGCAATTGGTAATCTGCAATCTGACATCCCGGAAGTTGTGGAGACAACAACTGAGCCGGCTTCCTCTGAGTCAGCCCCACCGGCACCTGAGGCGCTCGTTTCGGATGCAATTGGTAATCTGCAATCTGACATCCCGGAAGTTGTGGAGACAACAACTGAGCCGGCTTACTCTGAGTCAGCCCCACCGGCACCTGAGGCGCTCGTTTCGGATGCAATTGGTAATCTGCAATCTGACATCCCGGAAGTTGTGGATACAACAGCTGAGCCGGCTTACTCTGAGTCAGCCCCACCGACACCTGAGGCGCTCGTTTCGGATGCAATTGGTAATCTGCAATCTGACATTCCGGAAGTTGTGGAGACAACAGCTGAGCCGGCTTCCTCTGAGTCAGCCCCACCGGCATCCGAGGTTGTCGCTGTAGAAGACACTAATAATAATGTGCCGGCTGACATCCCGGAAGTTGTGGATACAACAGCTGAGCTGGCTGACTCGGCACCGGAAGCCCCACCGGCATCCGAGGTTGTCGCTGTAGAAGACACTAATAATAATGTGCCGGCTGACATCCCGGAAGTTGTGGATACAACAGCTGAGCTGGCTTCTTCTGAGTCAGCCCCACCGGCATCCGAGGTTGCTGCTGTCGAGACTGTGGATAATCTGCCGGCTGACATTCCGGAAGTTGTGGATACAACAGCTGAGCCGGCTTCTTCTGAGTCAGCCCCACCGGCATCCGAGGTTGTCGCTGTAGAAGACACTAATAATAATGTGCCGGCTGACATCCCGGAAGTTGTGGATACAACAGCTGAGCCGGCTTCCTTGGAGTCAGCCCCACCGGCATCCGAGGTTGTCGCTGTAGAAGACACTAATAATAATGTGCCGGCTGACATCCCGGAAGTTGTGGATACAACAGCTGAGCCGGCTTCCTCCGAGTCAGCCCCACCGGCATCCGAGGTTGTCGCCTTCGAGGCTAATAAGAATCTGCCGGCTGACATCCCGGAAGTTGTGGAAACAATAGCTGAGCCGGCTTCCTCCGAGTCAGCGCCACCGGCATTCTCAGTTGTCGCCTTTGAGGCTAATCAGAATGTGCTGGTTGACATGCCGTTTGCTGTCGATTCCGCACCAATTGACGCGGCTGACTCGGCACCAGAAGCGCCACCGGCATCCGAGGCTGTCGCTGTAGAAGACACTATTAATAATGTGCCCGCTGACATCCCGCAAGTTGCACAGACAGCAGCTGAGCCTGCTTCCTCTGAGTCAGCCCCACCGGCAACAGAGGTTGTCGCCTTCGAGGCTAATAAGAATCTGCTGGTTGACATGCCGGTTGTTATCGAAGCCGCACCGGCTGAGCCAGCCTACTCTGCGCAAATAGCACCGGCACCAGCGGCTGACACTTCGGATGCAATTGGCAATCTGCAATCTGACATCCCGCAAGTTGTAGAGACAAAAGTAGAGCCCGCTTCCTCCGAGTCAGCCCCACCGGCATCCGAGGCTGTCGCCTTCGAGGCTAATAATAATGTGCCGGTTGAGATGCCGGCTGTTATAGAAGCCGCACCGGCTCAAGCGGTTGACTCCACGCCACAAGCGCCACCGGCACCTGAGGTTGTGGTTTCGGATACAGTTGGCAATCTGCAATCGGAAAGCCCGCAAGTCGCCGAGGCAACAGTTGAGCCGGCTGACTCTGCGGAAGCCCCACCGGCACGAGAGGTTGTGGCGAGTGCGGCGGTTGACACGCCGGCAGAAACGCCTCAGGTGGACGTTACCTCGGCGTCACCGGCGACAAGCCAAGGGGTTGCCGGTGCTGCGCCTGAAACTCCAGCCACTCCCGCCAGCAGTTTCAATACTGAGAGCCAGGAGCCGGTGGCGGCAAGTGCTGTCTTAGCACAAAATGGCAATCCTGTCAAGGGCGATTTGGTTTCTCGTCTGGAAAACCTGACGGCAAGTTTGCGGAATCAGCAAACACAAGCCGCCGGTAGTCAGCCGGTGAGCGTGGCGCTGATTAACAAGCTGGAAAGTCTGACTGCAAGTTTGAAGAGTCAGGGCGAGTCAATTCCTGTTTCCGCTAATACCGTTAGTTTGATTAACCGTCTGGAAGGGATGGTGGCGGCGGCTCCCAAACCTGCTGCTGCGCCGGTGGTAGCTGAGCCGGTTCATGCACCTGTGCCGGTTGCGGCGGTGACTGAGACGGGAGCGAGTGGCAATCATGCCGCTATTGATTATCCGGAAGTTGCGGGAACTTCTCCATCGGAAGCTTCACCCTCCCCAGAAACCGCTGCAGGGGTTGCAGTTGCGGAGGCGACTGCTGAGGTGCCGGTGGAGTTGACGGATACGAGAAGCAGAATTATAGCACAAGACGGGGATACTGTCAAGGTTAATTTGATTTCCCGTCTGGAAAACCTGACTGCAAGTTTGAGGAATCAGCCGGTGGGAGAAGCCGGTGTTGAGCCGGTGAGTGTGGCTTTGATTCAAAGGCTGGAAAGTGTTACTGAAAGTTTGAAGAATCAGAGCGAGTCGGTTCAGGTGAGTCCTGCTACGGTTGAGCTGGTTGAGCGGTTGGAAAATATTGCTGTGCGCTCTGCAGCACCGGCAATCCAGCCGGTTGTGCCGGTGGGGTTTGAGTTTGCTAAGGCGTCTCAGCCATTGGTGGGCGTAATTGACACCGGCTTTGCTGGGAATAATCCCGATATTGACTATTCGCGGATTATGTTGGGGCAAGATCGCGTGGATGGGGATACCAATCCGTTGCTTTCTGCCGGTGAGGGGAATGAACACGGCACCCATGTGTTAGGAATTATTGCCGCAACTCAGAATAATGGGGTTGGCATTGATGGCATTAATGATGACGCGCCGGTGTGGGTTGGGCGTGCGATTGGTTCTGGGAAGTGGGCGGAATCTCTGGTTGAATTTGTGGACGCTGCCAAAGAGTCCGGACAGCCGAATGCAGTTGTTAACTTGAGTCTGGATTTAACTCAAGTCAATCCCGATGAGAGTGTGACGACGCGCTATGAATTTACTCCGCAAGAAAGGGCGGCAATTGAGTACGCTCGCCAGCATAATGTGCTGCTTGTGGTGGCGGCGGGGAATGACGGCGGCGTCATGTCTGCGTTGGGCCAAGCGTCGCAGGAGTTTGACAATATTATTACTGCCGGTGCGGCTGAGCGAGTTAATGACGAAGTGGCACTGTCCAAAGCTTATAACCGGGCGGAATATTCCTCGCACGGGAAGGGTTTGGATATTGTGGCTCCTGTGGGAGAATACGAGCTATCCACAGTTGGGGATGGTGTGGGGACAATGGCGGGAACTTCTGTCGCTACGGCTAAAGTAACGGGTGCGGCGTCGCAAGTTTGGGCGGCGAATCCGGGGTTGAGCTACCGGCAGGTGATTGAGATTCTCAAGTCCACGGCGACGGATTTGGGGACGCCGAATTGGGATGGCGAGACGGGTGCCGGTTTGTTAAATATGGCGGCGGCGGTGATGTTGGCCAAGGCGACGACGCCGGAAAACTATGATGTGCTGGCAACCGTTATTCCTGATACTTGGAGTGGGCAAGGGAAGGTAAGGCCGGTCGAGCGTGCCAGTCAGACAATGGAAAACTTCCGGTTGCGAGTTTGGCCTTCGGATGGGGTGAATTTGCGGAACAGTCCGAATTACAACGATCGCGGGCCGGTTTCTCTTCCGCAGAACACTTGGCTTAACTTTGACGCTTGGACTTGGGGTAATGTAAATATCGATCCAGTTACTGGCGGACAGGATGCGCTGTATTACCGTACTTGGTACAATGGGAAAGCTTACTGGGTGCCGAGTATTTGGATTGATGGTTATCCGCCGAGCCGTCCGCCACTATTGCCGCCGGTGCAGCCGCCGCCGCCGCCGGTGCAGACGCCGCCGCCGCAACTGCAACCATCGCCTAATAACGGACAGCGCATTATTGATGCAGTCAACAAAGTTAATCCGAACCAGTGGTACTACGAACCGCGTGATATTACCGGCGACTGGATCAAAGAAACTTTTTGTAACTGGTTTGCAGCCGATGTTTTAGACCAATTAGGAGTTCCAATTCCTCGGTACGGTGCGGGTGCAGGCGCTTACACTAAACCTCATCCGATTTACGGAACTAATACACCTCAAAAGCCCTACGGGACTAACGACTTGCTCGCTTTTATGAATCGCGGCGGCGATGGGATGTGGGAGCGAGTCAGCGCTGCCGATGCAGTCGCCAGCGCCAATAACGGACAAGTCGTGCTTGCCTGTTCTACAGGCCACGTCGCTGTTGTGATTCCGGGTGGTTCAGGTTCCAATGTGCGAATTGCCCAAGCTGGAGCGACCAATGGTAAGGACATGAGTGTTAGTACAGGGTTTGGCAACATAACTCCCACATACTTCCGGTACAAGGGAACAGTCAAGGGTAGCGTCAGTCCCAATACGAATACTTCTTACTCACCACCGGCCACCCCCGGACAAACGCGGCAATATATTGTGCGTTCCGGTGATACCCTATCGGGAATTGCCCAACGGGAACTCGGCAATGCCAACCGCTGGCGGGAAATCAAGAAAGCTGACGGCAGCACGTTTACGGAAGCCGAGGCGCGGTTAATTCGGCCCGGTCAGCCGGTTTATCTGCCGGTGAGTTATCAGACTGGGAGCGGTTTACCTGTTGCGTCGCAACCTGTCAGCAATCCCGCACCTGCTCAACAGCCAGCGTCAGGGAGTCGCCCTTACACCATACGTTCTGGGGATACGCTCTGGGCGATAGCTCAGCGAGAACTCGGCGACGGCAACCGCTGGCGCGAAATCAAGAAAGCTGACGGCACCCCATTTACCGATGCTGAGGCTCGTCGTTTGTATGCTGGTCAGTTGGTCTACTTGCCAGGTGGCGGTACGACTTCGCAACCGCAGCAAACAGTGCCGACAGGTCGCTCCTATACAGTACGCTCTGGAGATACGCTCTGGCAGATCGCGCAACGAGAACTCGGCGATGGCAACCGCTGGCGCGAAATTAAGAAAGCTGACGGCACCCCATTTACAGAAGCCGAAGCGCGGACTTTGTATGTGGGTCAAGTAGTGTACTTGCCAGGGAGTTCTCCAACTGGAGGGACATCCGGCACATCCGGGTCAACTCAACCAGCAGACTTCGCCAAAGCTCTTGCCTTTGTGCGTCGCTGGGAAGGCGGCTATGTAAATCATCCTAGCGATCCAGGTGGTGCCACAAACAAAGGCATCACGCAAAATACCTACGACGCTTACCGGGCGAGTAAAGGGTTGCCCGCAAAAGACGTGCGGTGGATTACGGATGGAGAAGTTGAGGATATTTACTATACGCGATACTGGATTCCATCGGGCAGTAACCAACTGACTTCCCGGTTGGCGATGGTTCACTTCGATACCGCTGTCAACATGGGCGTTGGCGGAGCCAGCGGACTCTTACAGCAGGCTCGTCTGTCTTCTAGCGGAGACGAAATGAGCGTAGTCAGTCGCTATCTCGATCTGCGGGAGGCTCGCTATCACGCCATCGTGGCCAACAACCCAAAAATGGACGTATTTCTGCAAGGTTGGCTGAACCGACTCAACAGCCTTCGTGCAGAAGTCGAGGCAATGGGCGGTGGTTCCTCCACACAGCAGTCATCTACAGGAGGCCGGTATTATTACGTCAAGTCTGGGGATACTCCTTCTGGAATTGCTCAACGGGAACTGGGCAATGGTAACCGCTGGCGAGAAATTCGCAAAGAAGACGGCACTCCATTGACAGATTGGGATGCTACTCGTCTGCAAATTGGTCAGTTACTTATTCTGCCTGAAAATGGCAGTACCAACAACAGCAGCCCCAATAACAATAGTAATAGCTCACCCCTGGTCTCTATAAATTCAGTCAGTAATGCTTCCAATGGTTCCAGCAATGTCATCCGGGGAACATCTATTCGTGTGTCAGGAAATTCCAATACCACAGATATGAAGTTCTATGTGGTTAACGGAAAAACTCAAACACAAATTGGGGGGAGTGTGGACTATCTGACTGATGGCTCATTTACAGCTAAACTCAATCTTCCTAGCGATATGTCACTGGGGAGCTATCAGCTCAAGATTGTTGCCCAAAAACCGTCTGGCATGAGTAATAGCTTTTACAGTCAATCTTGGATTAATGTTACTCACAGCCAGAGCTGGTTTTCAGATACAATAGGCGTTACCAAAGGAGGAGAAGAGCGGTTTGCAACCTTCAGACGTATAGATGGACAAAACATTGAGAACAGAGCCACATGGATTGTTATTCATGGTATGAATGGCAATCCCTGGGGGAACAATGCCAATCTAGCCTCCGCAATTGATAATTATCAAACAGGCGATCAAGTCTTCACACTTGACTGGTCGGAAGCCGCTAAAAGTAGTGGGATGATTTTTATCGATGAAGGCATAATCCCCGACCCTTATCTTGGTGGCAATTGGATTCCAGGCGTGGCCCGATTTGCCGTTAACACCCTGACTAATAAATGGGGAATATCTAGTTCCAACATCAATTTAGTAGGGCACAGTCTAGGGGCTTATGTGGCTTATGAAATTTCCAAACAAATTGGAGGCGTCGGCAAACTGGTTGCTTTAGATCCAGCCATAACGACTAATGGAGGATATACTGATGAACCAAATGTTAATTTCAGTAAATATTCTCAATGGTCTTGGGGGTTCTATAGCAGTAAGCTGGGCCATGAAGATCGGAGTAAAACCGCTCACGAGTCTTTCCAACTTGAATTTCCTTGGACAGGACTTAGTGAAGGACACGGTGCAGGTGTAAAACTCTGGACAAATATGCTCGGGAATCAGAATGGCTCAGTCAGTCAATACTTTGGGCTTGACGATATGCATTCAAGCGGGAAACCTTGGAAAATTGATACCTGGGGTATTGGTTCTGGGTGGGAAGCAAAAATAGAAGCTATGGACACAGATCCAGGCTGGGGAGAGGAAAAGGCCAACTGGGTTCCTGTTCAAGGTGGATTGAAGGAAATATAAGGGTTATAGGTAGGGGTCGCCCCAAGCTTCCAGCGATCGCTTCTAGGGGAGGAAAGAGAAGCGGTCGCCCTTTTAAATACCGAGCGCTCGCCCCTTCCTCCCCGCTTGCTTCCTACCCAAGCGGCATTAAAAAGTCTTGGTAAACCTCAAGCTATGATAAAGGAGAAACTCTAGTAATGTGAAGTAAGTCCCATGACTGATGAAAAACTCAAGCAGCTGGTTGAAAGTAATGCCGGAACCGCCCAAGCGATCTTAGACGCGATTGCTGAAGCTCGACAAGAGCGCCAAGAACTCCTAGTGGGTACGCTCCTACTTCAAAATGCTGTCGTGCGCTTAACTAATCTTCAAGAAGTAATTTCTAACCTTATAACAAGAAGGCCCTTAATCCGATGACCGGCTATTTCAAGCAACCGGCATCGGCATTGCGGTAATCTTTTAACAATACCGGCATCCCACAAACTCCCCTGGATGCCGGCGGGTGTCACTGACGGGTGCGCTCGCCTCGCCTCGCCGGCGTTCGCCCTTCCCATCGCCCCTTGAGAATCAGATAAGGGGGCGATATCCAGAAACTGCAAAAAAGAACGCTCAGCGCTCAGTGACAGCAGTCACTGGCAAAAAATGGAAAGCTATATCATAAGAGGGAACGGAGTCAACTAAATAAAATGATGACAAACATCAACATTTCTCTACCTGACTCCATGCGAGATTATGTAGAGCAACAAGTAGCAAAAGGCGGTTACAGCACCGTCAGCGAGTATTTTCGCGAATTGGTTCGCCAAGACCAAAAGCGCAAAGCCCAAGAACATCTCGAAACCATATTAGTGGAAGCTTTAGATTCGGGAACTCCCACCTTAATGACCGAGCAAGATTGGCAAGACATCCGCTCAGCGGTGCACCAGCGAGTAGCCAAGCGGTTTGTAGTTGGGCTTTAGCCCAAAAGTTCGTAGTTGGGCTTCAGCCCAAAAGTTCGTAGTTGGGCTTCAGCCCAAAAGTTCGTAGTTGGGCTTTAGCCCAAAAGTTTGTAGTTGGGCTTTAGCCCTACCACCCAAACCCACCGGCATCCCACTTCCAACCACCGGCTGCCGGTTAAAGCAACCGCAGACAGCCCACACTTTCAGTATTTTTCCAGGGACTGAAAAGGCTTTACTGCCGCCTTTTCAATCCAAAATCCAAAATCCAAAATCCAAAATTGGAATAACTCAACCCCAAACCATCCCCCACGCACCGGCACTCCCCTATGCACCGGCAATCACTCCCCCCAGAAACCGACTATCACGACTGGATTTGTCCCGACATCCGAACCTACTGGAAACTCGGCAAAGTCCGAGACTCCGACCAAATTATCCTCCGCTCAACCCAAGGAAATGCCCAATTTCAATTCACCGGCGCAGAAGGCTTCGCCCTGCAGCACTTCACCGGCACCCTCACCGCCGGTGAAATCCAGAGCCGGTGCCAGCAACATTTCCGCCAAACCCTCTCCCCCAATTTTATCCTAGAACTCCTGCAAAAACTGGTAGAATTAGGCATATTGCAACTCCACACAGAAACAGCACCAGCAGCAACCCCCAACCGCAAAACTTCCCCAAAACTCAAACCCTGCGTGCAGTGGATTCAACACCCAGATAACTACTGGATTCTCCGCAATCCAGAGGATGTCACCTTCCTGCAAGTCAGCGCCAAAGACAAAGATATCATCTCCCAGCTGGGAGAGCTACCCCTAGAAGCCATTGCCGGCGAATTCTGCATCACTCCCGACGAACTGCGATATCTCCTGCAACTGCTCACCGCCACCGGCATGCTAGAAGGCACCCAGCCGGCAAAACCCCCAAAAAAGAAATTCACCCCACTCAGCCTCCTCTCTTTCCGAGTTCGCCTCTTCAATCCCGACCCCTTTCTCACCCGCCATATCAACAAACTGCGCTGGATTTGGACGCCCACCTTTGGCTGCGCACTCTGTTTTTTCCTCACCCTCACCGGCATCTTTGGTTTCTCCCAAACACCCCAAATATTATACCACGGACAGCAACTATTTGCAAGCCAAGGCACCGCCCTGATTTTGCCCTTCGCCCTCCTCTCCATGCTAGTCGTTTCCCTGCACGAACTCGGTCACGCCTTCACCCTCAAACATTACGCCGGCATCGTTCCAGAAGTCGGACTGCTGTTCATGTTTCTCATCCCAGCAGCCTACACCAACACCACCGATTCCTACTGCTTGTCGCGCTTCAAACGAGTTCAAGTAGTCGCTGCCGGCATCCTAGTGCAAATCACCCTCGCCGCCACCGGATTTTGGCTGTGGGACAGCTCAGCAAAAGGCAGCTGGCTGCACACCGGCAGCTATTTGCTAATGACAGCCGGCTTAGTAACCGTCGCCATCAATCTAAATCCCCTCGCCAAATTTGATGGCTATTATCTAGCCGCCGCCATCACCGGCATCAACAATCTCCGCAGCCGCGCCTTCGGCTTCTACGCCAACCTCCTGACCGGCAAACCCATTCAAGAAACAGGGCGCGATTGCTGGATTCTCGCCGCCTATGCCCCCTTCAGTCTCGTTTATATTTACTTCGTCTTTGGATTCCTGCTGTTCCGCGTCACAGACTGGTGCCTCAGCAATTTTCGGATTGGAACCCTTTTCCTGCTCGCTCTCTGGGCGATTTACTTCTACTTTCCAGCTAATCCATCTAATTATACCTCAAAATCAGGCGGGGCAAACTAGAAAGATGATTTCAACTTTTTGCCTTCCGCAAAACCCCCACCTCTTTCTCCCCCTCCCCGTGTACGGGGAGGGGGTTGGGGGGTGGGGTTCATCCCACTAATGTTCAGCGCCCTATCTTAAACGCATCTACCGCCATGAATCCCACACCTTCTCCCAAATCTGCCAACACATCCAAACCCCGTCAAATTTTCAAAGTTGTTCCACCGGCACCTCAGCGCGAAGCCCCACCGGCACCTCAGACGCCACCGGCATCTGTAACTGACACTTCCCCGAAACCCCAAGCAGCTTCCCCTTTCCCCTACAGGCGGTTGCTGGCGATTGCTATTATTGCAGCCGGTGTTGGGTTAGTCAGTTTCATCAAAGTTGCTCCCAACGTGCGCGGGGAAGTTGTGGTAGAATCAACAGCCGGTGCTCGCGACTTCATTTACATGCAAATTCCCGGAACCATCACCCGCATGCGGGTGAAAACCAACGACGCAGTAAAACCGGGAGATAAGGTTGCCGAACTCAAAAGCGATGAACTCGACCAAGAAATCGCTGAGGCTCAACTGCAGAGAGACGAAGCTCACTCAGCCTTGCAAGCCGCAAAACAGCAGCTAGAAACAGTCAAAGCTAAATACAGGGAAGCCCAAGTCCATGAAAAAACCAGCAGCCAGTTAGCAGAACGTCTGCGTCAGGATATTGCCCAGAACGCCACGGGGACTTCCCTGCCGACTGTCCAAAAGCTAGAGGCAGAAATTCAGGGCTTGAAGAGCAAAATCTATGGTCTTAAAGGCGACTTAGAGGGATTACAAAAGAATATTGCGCGTTACCAATCGCTGGCGGTAGAGGGAGCCTTTTCTCCAGTCAACTTAGAAGAATCTTTACGCCAGAAATCCACTCTGGAGGGTGAGATCGGGGATAGAGAAAGCCAAATCTTGGCCAAAAAAGCAGAAATTGCCAGCTTAAAAAAGGAAATGGAAGAACAGCTGGAGCGCCGGCAAGCTGAAGTCAGTCATGCTAAAGCAGCCAGTGAGTCAGCTTTGCAGGAAGTAGAAGCCGCCCTCGCTGAAGTGGAAAATCGCACTTTGTCGCTCTCCCAGCTAGACGCAGAACTGCAAAGGCGGAAGCAAAAGCAGAAACACCTGTTTTTGCAGTCGGATATAGCCGGAACTGTGATAACTGAAAACTTGGATCGCTTTGAAAATAAACATCTCTCCGCCGGCGAACCGCTGCTGGAAATCGTTAACCTCACTCAGCTGACAGCCAGTGTGAAGTTTCGCCAAGAAGATGCGGATCTGATCGAGCCAGGGGCGAAGGTGAGATTTCGCCCACGGGAAGCAGTGTTGCGGGATTACACCGCAACGGTGCAAGAGATTTCCCCAGTCGTGGAAACGGATCAATCCCAGCAACAGCGGAATTTGACTGTGAAAATTATCATTGATAATGATGACAGTCGCCTCAGACCTGGGGTTGTAGGAGACGCCCGCCTGGAAACTGAGCCAATGCCCATTTACCAGAACGTGCAGCGAGAGTTCTTGAAAGTGGTGCCGGTGGGTAAATGGTTTTAAGCGTTTTACCGCGCGTTGGGTGTGGGGAGCCGGCTTTGGTGCATCGCGCACAGGCGAGACGCCTGTGCTACGTCTCCCAAAACAAACCCGGTTTCTGTCCTCTGAGAAGAAACCGGGTTTCTTCTGGTGGATAAGCCGGAAAACTCTGCTTTTGTCCAAAAGAAACCCGGTTTCTGGCCCCATCGCGGTTTGAACAAAAATACGCAGACAATCGTATAATTGCCTTAAAGCGACCGGCTGCCAGAAATCGAGGTAGGAGGACACCGGCACGGGTGAGAGCGCCCGGAAATTCTGCCGGTTGAGTGCCGGGACAAGAGGCTTTCACCGGCACCCACCCATTGTGGGGGACATACCCACAAAACCACCCACAAAACCACCCACAACCACCCACAACCACCCACAAAATTACCCACGCCTGCAGGTGGATTTGTAGCGTTGCTGTGGGGATGGGGTCGCCGCCTGCGGCTACAACGCGCAATCCCCCTGTGGCCCGAATTACCGTAGGGGCAATCCCCCTGTGGTTGCCCCACCGGCACTCACCGGTTCAGGACAGCCGGTGATCAAACACAAGACACCGATGCTGGCACAAGACCTGACGCCTCTGTTGCCGGCGCTCAAACAGATGGCACTCAACCGCAGGATTCCCTTGCCGGTGACAACTCTGACTACCTACCAGGCACACAACCGCAAGACTCTGTTCCCACCGGCACAGCAGAAGATCCCGTTCCCACAGGTGAACCCGATAACTCCGCTACCCGCAGCAACCCACCCGACACCTTATTAATAGGTGCTCCCGCAGAAGATTCCCTTCCTGCCGGTGCGCCACAAACCCATGCCAGTGCACAACCACAACAATCTGTTCCCACCGGCACAGCAGAAGATCCCGTTCCCAAAGCTGAACCCGATAACTCCACTACCCGCAGTAACCCACCCGACACCTTATTAATAGGTGCTCCCGCAGAAGATTCCCTTCCTGCCGGTGCGCCACAAACCCATGCCGGTGCACAACCGCAAGAATCTGTTCCCACCGGCACAGCAGAAGATCCCGTTCCCAAAGCTGAACCCGATAACTCCGCTACCCGCAGTAACCCACCCGACACCTTATTAATAGGTGCTCCCGCAGAAGATTCCCTTCCTGCCGGTGCGCCACAAACCCATGCCGGTGCACAAACCTCCAATTCCCATACCGGCACACTCGCAGACAACACCAGCACAGGTGGTGCAAGCAATGACACCTTAGGAAATCCGCCGAAAGGCAACGGTTCTGGCATTATACCCTAATCCGGATTGCCGGCAGCGATGAACTCTTGGCCATTTTGACCGGCGTGCAAGCCAACACCCTCACCAGTGCGGATTTCAGTGCCATCTAGCCTCATTTTCCTCGTGGGGAATGGAAACATCCCCCAGAGGCGGCATCACCCCGCCCCTTGAGGGCCAAAATCCACAGCTACCCCAACCCAGGAGCGCTGGGTCGGGGTTTGTCGCAATCCAGTTTGAGAAAGCCGGCGGCGCGTTCTGCGCCACCCCAACCCCCAGCAACCTGCGCCACACAGTCCGAACGAGAGCCAAACCAGTTTTTACGTTTGATAACATTGTAAATGTAAAATAGGCTACAATCTTCAACAGAATAGAATTGCTATATTTTCTTCTAATAAAAACTCTCTACTTTTAAGAAGTATTCAATCATAAACAAGAAAAGGTATAGGCTGACGCGCCGCCAGTGTACCGCAGTATCCTAAACTGAGGGAAAAATCAGGGCGCACTGTGCCGGTGGGGGCGAGGAATGGCCACCTGTGACAGTGAGGTGCCGGCGAGGGCGATATGTGCCGGTTGTAGCAGCAGCACCAGCACCTGTGCCGGTGAAGTGCCGGCGAGGGCGATATGTGCCGATTGTGGCACAGGCATCTGAGGTGATAGTTGTGCCAGGGGTTGGTGCAATATAAGAGAGGCTCAAAAAAGAGTCTTCTCCGCCGGTTGGCAAATCGGTCTAGCAGAACCCGCCCCTCCTTGTCTGGCCATCAGATGGGCCGCTTACCAAACCGTCTGCCCCCTACCTGTGACAGTGGACAAGCCGGCGCTGGCCCCAGCACCTTAAATCCACAATTATACCTACAGGTAGATACATCTCATTTTCAATTCCCGTATATTAACTGAAGTCTTCTAGTTGGCTTTCCATAGGGAAGCAGTTCTGTAGGAACACTAACTGACTTAATTTAATAAATTTTTAAGCTAAATATCCGTATATTAACTGAAGCGATAGCCTCAAAGGCGAGCTAGGGATAGAGAGATATCAATGTTTTCCTTGATATCTGAATTTTTGCTGGAAGTAAAAGAGCCAAAAAAGCTTGTAAGGATTATTAGAAAAAAGCTGCGGAGTTTACAAAAATAAATTATTGGGGATTGGGAACCTTCAATTTTCAAAGCCGTCTCAAGGTGGGTGAGCGATTTTTGCAGCTCTTATTGAAAAGGCAATTTGAGACGAACGCCTGTTATAGGGGATTAGCATCTGCGGCTGTTCTAGCCACCATCTAATCAGAAAAGAGAAGTCAATCAAGGGGAATTAATCGTATGGATCCGACCGTCACCAGCGATCCGACCGTCACCAGCGATCCGACCGTCACCAGCGATCCGACCGTCACCAGCGATCCGACCGTCACCAGCGATCCGACCGTCACTAGCGATCCGGTAGCAGCTAGCGATCCGGTAGCAACCAGCGATCCGACCGTCACTAGCGATCCGGTAGCAGCTAGCGATCCGGTAGCAACCAGCGATCCGACTGTAACTAACGATCCGGTAGCAGCTAGCGATCCGGTAGCAACCAGCGATCCGACCGTCACTAGCGATCCGGTAGCAGCTAGCGATCCGGTAGCAACCAGCGATCCGACTGTCACTAGCGATCCGACAGCAACCAGCGATCCGACAGCAACCAGCGATCCGACAGCAACCAGCGATCCGATTGCAACTAGCGATCCGACAGCAACCAGCGATCCGATTGTCACTAACGATCCGGTAGCAGCTAGCGATCCGGTAGCAACGAGCGATCCGACCGTCACTAGCGATCCGGTAGCAGCTAGCGATCCGACAGCAACTAGCGATCCGACTGTCACTAGCGATCCGACAGCAACCAGCGATCCGATTGTCACTAGC
>Ga0185317_100203_pt1 | contig 19573 bp, 13 predicted proteins | sample DevilsHole_FD_128020 | JGI IMG/M metagenome (GOLD analysis project Ga0185317, IMG submission 128020) | Groundwater microbial communities from Devils Hole, Nevada to study Microbial Dark Matter (Phase II) - Devils Hole (SPADES assembly)... | ecosystem: Environmental > Aquatic > Deep subsurface >...
TTGGCGCGCGTCGCTGCTACCGTGTGATTCTGAACAACCGTGGAACTCGCGACTAAATGGCTTTGCGTGATTCTGGGAGTCCGCAGGGACAGTAGCCCGACGCGCCAGCGAGGGACCGGGCCTGATTACTTGTGATTTCGCCATGTGCTCCCTCGCTGGCGCGTCGGGCTACTGTCCCAGAATCGTGCAAGGCTATTTAGGGCGCGAAAAAAAAACGCCCAAGCTGTTTTCTCGAACAAAGCTCTGGCAAACCGTCCCTCACATCGACACAATTCGATGCGATGGACTTGCGTCGTGCGAACCATCACTGCCAACCGCGATTGATACTCCCTCCAACAGTTGAGGACCTTCCCATGCACACCACCCTTCGCTCGTTCGGCGGCCGTTTGGTTGCGATCGTCGGCTCGGCACTTGTCGCGCTGGTCGGCGGCGGATTCGCCGCGCAGCAGGTTGTGCCGCCGAAGCTCACCCTGACGGGTCACACCGATCCGGTCTACGCGATCGGCTTCAGCGCCGACGGCAAGCTGATCGTCACGGGCAGCTTCGACAAGACTGTGCGACTCTGGAACGTGGCCGACGGAAAAGAAGTGAAGAAGCTCGAAGGACACCAGGGTCTCGTGCTGGGCGTTGCGTTCGCGAAGGACATGCGGTTTATCGCGTCGGCTAGCTTCGATCGCACGGCCAAGACCTGGGAGTTGCCCAACGCTGCGCCGGTCCGTACGCTCGCCGGACACGCCGAAGCGGTCGGGGGCGTCGCGCTCACAGCCGATGGCAAGTCGCTCGCGTCGGCCAGCACCGACAAGAGCGTGAAGATCTGGGACCTCGCCGCCGCCAAAGAAACCAAGGCGTTCGCGCACCCGGCCGCCGTGCTTCGCGCCGTCTACGCGCCGAACGGCGCCTTGCTCGCCACAATCAGCGCCGACCAGACGCTGCGCATCTTCAATCCCGCCGAAGCGCCCGAAAAGGCCGCCGTCGGCTCGATCGAGGCCCATCAACAAGCGATCACCGCGCTGGCGTTTCACCCGAACAACACCCAGGTCGCGACGGCCGGCCCCGACGGGCTGATCAAACTCTGGGAACTTCCCATCCGCGCGCCGCGCGACATCGCCGGACACGGTGATCAGGTGCGGTCGATTGCGCTCTCCAGCGACGGCGCTCGCGTCGTATCGGGCGGAGTCGACAAGACCGCCCGGCTGCACGTGGTCCAATCGGGCCAGGAGGAACGCAAGTTTGAAGGCAGCACCGCCCCCGTGCTCGCCGTCGCTTACAGCGCCGACAACCAGCAGGTTGCCGCCGCCGGCGACGACAAGATCATTCGTCTCTACAACGCCACCAACGCTCAGTCGCTCGGCACGCTCGCCGGACACGGCGGGGCCGTCACCAGCCTGTCGTTCGCGGCGAACAACCAGCAGATCGTTTCCGGGTCGGCCGACGGCACGGTGAAACTCTGGCAACTGCCCGTGAAGGCCGCTCGGCCCATCGCCCACCCGGAACAGGTGACCGCGATCGCCCTGATGGCCGACGGGGCGCGGTTCGTTTCGGGCGCCGCCGACGGCAAGGCCCGTCTGGTGAACTTCGCCAACGGCGCGGTCGAACGCGAGTTCGTCGGACACACCGGTCCGGTCCAAGCGGTCGCGCTCAGCCCGAACGGCATGCAACTCATCACCGGCGGCGCAGACAAGACCGTGCGCGTCTGGAACATGGCCGACGGCAAGTTGCTGGCCACGCTCACCGGCCACGCCGACGCGATCACGCGCGTCGCGTTCAGTCCGACCGGTCCGCAGATCGCATCCGCGAGCGTCGACAAGGCGGCGAAGATCTGGGACCTGCCCGTGCCGACCGAGGCCCGCGCACTGGCGGGACACGGAGATCAGGTGACGGCCGTGGTGCTCAGCCCCGACGGCAAGTTCATCGCGACCGCGTCGAACGACATGACGGTCCGGTTGTTCGACGCCGCCAGCGGTCAACTCGTTCGGCCGTTCTCGGGGCACAAGGCCGCGGTCAGCTCCGTCGCGTTCAGCGTCGACGGGACCAAGCTCGTGGCCGGCGGAGCGGACAAGTCGATCCGAATCTGGAACGTGGCCGACGCCGCCGTGGTCAAGGCGATCGAGAACCTGCCCGCGCCGGTGCTGTCGGTTGCCTTCACGGCCAACGCGGCCCAGGTCATCTCGGGCGCGGCTGATAACTCGCTCAAGCTGTACAACGTGGCAGACGGCGCAGAGGCCAAGGCGATCGCTGGACACGGCGGCCCGGTCACCAGCTTGGCGCTGCACCCGGCCGGCGCGCTGTTGGTCTCGGGCTGTGGCGACGGCAACGCGCGAGTCATCGACGTCGCCGCGGGAACCGTGGTACGATCACTCGCGCACGGCGGCGGCGCGGTAACGAGCGTCGCTCTCAACGCCGACGGCACTCAGATCATCACAGGCGGCGCCGACAAGAACATCAAACTCTGGAACACAGCCGACGGCGCGGCGGTGCGCACGTTCGCCGGGCACGCGGCTCAGGTGAATGGCGTACGATTCAGCCGCGACAACAAGCTCATCGCTTCGGGCGGCTCCGACAATCTTCTCAAGATCTGGGACGCCGCCCTCGGCATCGAACGCCAATCGTTCGCGCTCGGCGGCGCGGGTCTCGGCGTCGCATTCCTGGCCGACAACAAGAGCGTGTTGGCAGGCAGCGCCGACAAGACACTGAAGCAGTTCACCGCGGCGACCGACATCCACACGCTGGCTGGTTCGGCCGGCGCGGTGCGCGGGCTGGCCTTCACGCCGAAGGGCGACCAGATCGTCACGGCGGGCGATGATCAGATCGTCCGACTGTGGAACGCGGCCGATGGCGCTGCCGTCCGCGCATCGGCGCCGACCGGCGCGCCGATCACGTCGCTGACGCTCACCCGCGATGGGGCCAAGATCATCACGGGCGGCGGAGACAACAACATCCGAATCTTCAACTTCGCCGACGGCGCGGCCGGACCTGTGCTCGGCGGCCACACCGGCGCGGTGAACTTCCTATCTGTCAGCGCCGACAACCTGCGGCTCGCATCGGCGGGCGCCGAAAACGCCGTCAAGACGTGGGACCTTGCCACGGGTAAGGAGCTGCAGGCGTTCGTCGGCCACACCGGGCCGGCCCTGGCGGTCGCGTACCACAACGACAACAAGTCGATCATCTCAGGCTCGGCCGACAAGACGATTCAGGTGTGGGAGCTGGCGATCGTGCGGGCGTTCGTTGGCCACGCCGGGCCGGTGACTAGCGCGGCGATCCTGCCCAACGGGCAAGTCGCTTCGGCAAGCAACGACAAGACGATCAAGTTGTGGAACCCGGCAGACGGCGCTCTGGTTCGCTCACACGACGGCCATGCGGCCGAGGTGCTGGCGATCGCCGTGAGCAAAGACGGCGCGCGGCTGGCGTCCGGGTCGGCCGACAAGACGCTGCGCATCTGGACGCTCGCCGACGGCAAGCAAGCGCAATCCATTGCACACGACGCAGCCGTCAGCGCCGTCGCGTGGGGCGGCGATGGACTTAAGGTCGCCTCGGCCAGCGCCGACAACACCGTTCGCGTGTTCGACCCGGCCTCGGGCGCTCACATTCAAACCTACCGCGGCCACGCGATGCCCGCTCTCGCCGTCGCGTTCGCGCCCGACAACCGCACCATTCTGTCGGCGGGGGCCGACAAGCTGATCAAAGTATGGGACGTGGCGAACATTCGCCGCTTCGCCGGTCACGCAGGTCCGGTGCGAGCGGTGGCCTTCCACCCACAAGGATCGCAGATCGTCTCGGCCGGCGAAGACAAGACTGTGCGGCTCTGGAACTCGGGCGATGGCGCACAGGTGCGCAACCACGAGGGGCACACCGCGGCGGTGAAGGCCGTCGCGTTCAGCGCGAACGCCGCCATGTTCGCGTCGGGCGGCGCCGACAAGACGGTCCGCATCTGGAACGCCGCCGACGGCAAGCTGCTCCAGACGCTCGAAGGCCACACGGGCGAGGTCGAGTCGATCGCATTCACGACCGACAACACCAAAGTGGTGGCGTCGGCGTCCGACGGTCGCATCCTGGCGTGGGACGTCAAGGGCGGGCCGGCGCTGCAGGCGTTCGCCGGCGGCGCGCCGATCACCAGCGTCGCCGTCGCGCCCGACAACCTGACGATCTACGGCGCGAGCGCGGATAAGCTTGTCAAACAGTTCGCGATCGCCTCGCCGACGCCCAAGAACTTCGCCGGACACGGCGAGATTGTCGACGCGGTGGCCGTCAGTCCCGACGGCGCGACCATTGCCACCGCCAGCTACGACAAGACCGTGCGGCTCTGGACGGTGGCCGACACCAAGCAGGTGCGTCAGATCAACGCCGACGCGGCCGGCGCAATCTACTCGCTCACCTTCACGCCCAACGGCCAACAAGTGCTCACCGGCGGGGCCGACAAGATTGTCAAACTCTACAACGTGGCCGACGGGGCCGAGGTGAAGAAGTTCGCCGGGCACGGAGACGCCGTGTATGCCGTCGCGGTCAGCCCCGACGGGACAATCATCGCGTCGGCCGGCCCGGACAAGACCGTGAAACTATGGAACGCTGCGTCGGGCGCCGAAGTCAAAACCATATCGGGCCACGCCGGATGGGTGTACTCGGTCCAGTTCGCGCCCAGCGGCAAGTTCATCGCCACGGGCGACTACACCGGCGAGGTTGCCATCTGGGACGTGGCCACGGGCAACAAGGTCTTCTCCACCAAGATGCCATCGGCCAGTAACACGCCCGTCGGCATCTTCAACCTCGCCTACAGCCCAGACGGCGCGTTGCTCGGCGTCGCGTGTGCGAACAACTTGGCGTACGTGATCGACGTGCCAGCCACCGCGAGGTAGCACCTCGGCACGCCGCCTGCACTCGTCCTAGACGGGGTTCCTCTCTAGAATCCTGTTGCAGAAAGTAACAGGAATGGGGCGGCGTTGTTCCAAAATGCAACTGACGGTCGAAACCCTCGAGTCGCGCGAGATGGCCGGGTCGGTCTATCAGCCAACCGGCATCGAGCAGCTCTTTCTCGAACTGCTCAACGTCGCCCGCGCCGATCCTACGGCCTACGGCGAGTCTATCGGGGTCGACCTCGCCTACATCGAGCCGTCTCAGCCGCTGGCCATCAACCCGTTGCTGGGCCAGGCCGCCCGCCTGCACAGCGAGGACATGAGCAGTCGCAACTTCTTCACCCACAACAACCCCGATGGCGAGGATCCCGGCGACCGCATCGACCGAGCCGGCTATGAATGGAAGGCGTACGGCGAGAGCCTGGCCGGCGGGTATGACTCGGCGGCCGAGGCGCTGCGGGAACTGATCATCGATTTCGGCGTGGCCGATCTCGGTCATCGCAATCACCTGCTGTCGCATGATTCAATCTCTGCAACGCTCGTCGAAGTCGGAGTCGGTGCGGTGGTCAACGGCTCCGGGACCTATCGACACTATTTCACAATCGACAGTGCCCGCGATTACTACACCACCGATCCGCACGATTCGTTTCTGACCGGCGTGATCTACGACGACGCCGACGGCGACGACTTCTACTCGGCGGGCGAGGGCTACGGCGATGTGACCGTGCGGGCCGTCACCGCGGGCGGCGGGGCGGAGTTCACGACTACGTCGTTTGCGAGCGGCGGCTACTCGCTCGAACTGCCCGCAGGCGCCTACCAGGTAACGGTCGCGGGCGGAGGCTTTCCGACGAACCTGACGACCGACGTGACGATCGCCTCGACCAACGTGAAGGTTGATTTTCGTCCGACGGGCGTCGTCCTGGGTACGACCGCTGAGCGGCGAGCCGCGGCGGAACTGGCGGTCTGGTCGGGCACGTGGCAGATCGACCGCAACCGCAACGGTACGTGGGACGGCGCAGCCGGCGGCGACCTGGCGACGCGGTTTGGCAAGGCCGGCAGCGACGTCCCGTTCGCGTTCGATGTCGACGGGAACGGCCGCGACAATCTGGCCGTCATGCGCAAGGGCAAGGTGATTCAGATCGACACGAACGGCAACTTTCGTTGGGACGGCAAGCGACGCGACACGCTACTTACGCTCGGCAACGGCGGTGACCAGCCGATCGTCGGCGACTGGGACGGCGACGGGCGACCGAGCCTCGGCTTGTGGCGCAACGAAGACGGTACGTTCCACCTCGACACCGATGGCGACGGCGTGTTGACGGCCGCCGACGCCCGGTTCGCGTTCTTGCCGCAGCAACCCGGCGACGTCGCGATCGCGGGCAACTGGGATGGAGTCGGCGCAGACGAAGTCGGCGTCTTCCGGGGCGGCAACACGTTCATGCTCGACGCCAACGGCGACCGCATGTGGGATGCCGCAACCGACCGTGAAGTGGTCGCCGCCCTAGGCTCGGCGCAGTCCGCACCGGCGGACTACACGGGCAACGGGCGCACGAACCTGGCAATTTTCACCGGCAACACATTCCAGATCGATCTCGACTTCGACGGCTCGTTCGAGACGACGCGCACGTTTCAGTTTGGCCGCACGCCCGTGCCCGGCAACTGGGCGTGACGAAGCCACCACGGCATCCACACGGTCAGAAAAGGGGGGCGGACTTCAGCGACAATGATCAGCTCTCCTCATTCGATTCCGGTCGTCAGAACGGAACCGCGCCCCACAAGCCCCGCCCTCGGCGATATTCAGGCATTATCAAAGAGGGCCGGCGTTTCGCCCTGCGCTGCCATGCAACCTTGAGGCATCCGGCCGGTGCGGGTATTTTGGTGCTATGAAAAACATCACGCTTGCTTTGGATGACAAAACCTACCGGCAGGCGGAGGAGAAGGCAGTCGCGCTGCACACCTCGGTGAGCGAGGTCGCAGCGGATTATCTCCGCCAGTGGGCCTCCGAAGGCGCGACTGCGGAACAGGCCCGACAACACATGGCGGCCATGTTCGCTCAGCCGAACTGGCGGTTCGGCGTGGGCACGCCCGATGACAGGACGCTGAGGAATGCCCGCCGCTGACACGTTCATCGACACCAACATTCTGCTCTACGCGATCAGTACCGAGCCGTCGGAGGCGGCCAAGACGGAGATCGCCCGCCGGCTGCTTATCACGGAGAACTGGGGATGGTCGGCGCAGGTTGCGGCTGAGTTCGTTAACGCCAGCACCGCTAAACGGCGGCCCACGCCACTCACACTCGCCGAGGCCGAGAAATGGATCGATACTTGGTTGCCATTTCCGCTCGCCCCGGTGGACGGCCCACTGCTGAAAGACGCTATCGGCGTGGCGAAGCGATATCGGATCTCGTACTTTGACGCGCAGATCGTCGCCGCAGCCAAGCGACTGAGGTGCGCCACGCTCTACTCAGAGGACCTCAATCATGGGCAACTGTACGACGCGGTGCGGGTTAGCAATCCATTCGTCGGGCTGAGCCCGTGATACATTGCCGGATCAGATGACCCGCAGACGAACCTTCGATGCTCGTCGCCGTCACTCTGCCACCGCCCACGATCAAGCTCGATACCTGTGGGCGTCGAGATACTCATAGCCAAATCCGTATTGTTTCGGGAACGGCCGGCCGCCCACTCCGGCGCGCCGTGAACGAGCACTTTCAAGCGACGGGCAGAGCGGCGGCCTGGTTTGCTACGGGAGGCAGCCTCTCTTCAGCGTGCTGGGTCGACTCGCACTGCAGCGGCCGCATCGATGCGGACCGTGACCGCGCCGCGATCGTTCGTGCTGTACACCGGGATTCCCGCGTCGCGATAGTGGCTCAGCGTCGCGCTTGACCGTGGCCTGCCCTGGCTGACGATGACGTGCTCGGGCCGCGCCCACGCGATCATCTCCGGCGGGTTTGCCGTGCGGCTGCCGTGATGTGGAGCGATCAGCACATCGACGTCGATTGGCGCCAAGGCGAGTAGACTCCAAAGCCCAGTGCCCTCGACATCGCCCGTGAAGAGTACACGCCTGCCGGCGTATTCGAGTGCGACGACCAGACTCTGTTCGTTGTGAGTGCCTTCGAACTGTGCCGCTGGATGAAGCACGCGCGCGACCACGCCGCCGCCCAGGTCGAAGCGATCGCCGGCCCACGCGACCTGAACCGCAACGCCTCGATCTGCCAGCGCGCGGCCGACCAGCGACATCGGCTCACCCGGCAGCCCAGCGACATGCGGCGGAACAATCACCCGGTCCACGCAAAACCGCTCGATCAGGTGCGGCAGGCCGTTGAAATGGTCGACGTCCGCGTGACTGATGAAGATCGCGTCGATGCTTGTCACGCCTGCGCCCCACAGCGCCGGGGCGATGATCCGCGACCCCACTCGCGGTCCGGCGATCTGGCCCGCGTCGAACAGCACGGTGCGGCCCGTCGGCAGTCGCACGATCGCCGCCGAACCGTGGCCCACCGACAGGACCTGGCATTCGAGGCCGTCGCACTGCGGCGCCGCGGCCGCCCATGCGAATCCCAACGCGATCCATGCGGCGAAGCCGGTGGCCCAGTGCAATAGCCTTCCGCCCGCCGGCCGAAACATCAGCACGCCCAGCACGCCCAAATAGAAGCCCACCACCCACCACTCGGGCGGGCCAGGCACATACCAGTAGCCGCCGGGCGCCAGCGATCCCAGTCGCACGCACCAGTCCATTCCGGCAATCGCCGCTCCACACAAGTAAGCAAGCAGTGCCGCGCACCCCGGCGCCCAGGCACCCACCAGCAGCAACCCGAGACCGGCGATGAGCGCCACGCTGGCGAGCGGCACCAGCAACACGGTGAGTGGAACCACGATCGGAGTAACCAGATGAAATCGCGCCGCAAGCAACGGAACATTCGCCGCCCAGACAACGCCCGCGATCAAGAGCGAAGTAAGGCACAACTTGCCGGCCGCCCGCATCCATTGCTGCCAGCGGGGACGTGCGGCCGCCACAAGCTTGTCCAGCGGGTCGGGTTCTCGATTCAGCGCGGCCCACACCGGAGCGGCCAGTTCGGCGCGCCACAGCAACGCCGTGACCGCCAGGAACGAGAGCTGAAGACCCCGATCGAACAGATCGCACGGGTTCAGCACGAGCACGATGAGCAGGGCCAGCAGCATCGAGTTCGCGCGGCGCGGTCGAGCGTCGAGCACGATCGATCCGACGAACACGACCACCAAGACGGCAGCCCGCGACACAGGCGGCCGCGCCCCAGTCAACATCGCGTAGGCGACCACGACCAGTGCCAGGCCGACCGCTCCCCACTTCGGCGGCACCGGAAGGATGCGAAGCACGATCCAGAGGAACCCGGCGAGAATCGCCAGGTGCTGTCCCGATATCGCCAGGATGTGCATCGTGCCCGTGCGCATGAACCGCTCGGACACCGCCTCTTCGAGCAATTCGTATCGGCCCAAGAGCAATGCCACAGCGATGTGAGCTTGTTCATTGGGCAGGTGTTCTCGCAGCGTGCGTTCCGCCGAGCCTGCCACGCCGCGAATGAAGGCAGACACGCTGCGCTCGATGGGCAACTCGCCGCACGGCCCGACCGAGCTCGGTGAATCACACCACAGCAGCGCGCGCGTCCGTCTGGCCCGCAGGCGATCGGCAAAGTCGAACTCGCCCGGGTTCGACGCGGGCATCGGCTGGCTCAGGTCGCCAAGTATCTCGACGCGATCGCCCGCGTGCAGACCCGCCAGTCCCCCGTCGACCATCAGGTTGGCCAGTCCACTCACAGGCCGCCAGCCATCCGCCAACTCGATCCGCCGGGCGGCAATCTGAGCGATCGTGCGCGTGCCCTGTGGCCGAGTTCGCAGCGGATCAAACTCGCGAGCGGGGATCACCAGCGGCTCTTCGGTCAGAATGCCACGCACTCGCACGGGCCGCGGTTGTCGGTCGGCCCAACCGCCGATGTCGTCCGCGGGGTACACATTCCAATAGAGATGTTGCCACGCGCCGCCCACCGCACAGACCGCACAGAGCAAACACACGGAACTTGCCCAGGTCAACCGCTGAGCCGGCCACGCACCGACCGCAAGTCCGCTCACGATGATCGCACACCACGCAGCCAGCAACATGCCGGCGACGCCGAGCCACTGAACCAACGACAGCATCAACAAGTGGTCCAACAACACGCCGCAGACTACCGCGACGCCGACCGGCACGAGCGGTTGGTAGCGCCAGAGGTTCGATGGCGGTGCTCCCTGAGCAGCGCCGAACGGAGACACGGGTGACTCAAGCCGCATTGCTCGTCCTACAGTAGGTCGTCGCCTTCGCTAAAATGACGCCATGTTGGAACTCGATGCTACCAACGCGGTCGATTACTTGCGACAAGTCGGTTGGCTTGGTCGTAATGAAACGGCCACGGCGATGGAGTTGGGCTGGGGTGTGTCGAACGCCGTGCTGCGCGTCGACGCGGGCGTCCGGTCGCTGGTACTCAAGCAGTCGCGGCCTCAGTTGCGGACCCGCGAGGCGTGGTTCAGCAACATCGACCGGGTTTTTCGCGAAGCCGAGGTGATGCGGGTGCTCGGCGAACGGACACCCGCAGGCGTCGTCCCGAAGATTCTGTTCGAAGATCGCGACAACTACACGATCGCCATGTCGGCTGCGCCAGCCGACCACGCGGTCTGGAAACAACTGCTGCTCGACGGCCAGACCAGCGCGGGGGTCGCCCGGTGTGCCGGCGACATCCTTGGAACGATCCACGCCGCGACGGCCGGTCAAGCCTCATTGGCGCGACAGTTCGACGACCACGAGGTCTTTGTGCAACTGCGCGTCGAGCCGTTCTACTGGCGCGTGCAACCGCGGCATCCGGAAATCGCGGGTCACACCGATCGCATCGTCGACGAGATGCTCCGCACGCGTGTCGCGCTGACTCACGCCGATTTCAGCCCGAAGAACTTGCTCGTACACCGCGAGGGCGTGACCCTCGTCGACTACGAAACCGGCCACTGGGGCGATCCCGCCTTCGACCTCGGCTTCTTTCTCAGCCATCTGGTGCTGAAGGCCGTCAAGCACCACACCCAGTCGCAGCGTTACTTCGATCTCACGCGCGCCTTTTGGGACCGCTACCGTGTGCACGCCGATTCCGTCGCGTCGCGCGAACCCGCCTTGGCACACAGCGACCTGATGCGCCGCGCGATCGACCACTTCGCGCTCTGCGCGTTGGCTCGCGTCGACGGCACAAGCCCGGTCGATTACTTGCCGGATGAGCCGAAGCGTGAGGCCGTTCGCCGACTAAGCCAGCAGGTGCTGACCGAAGGCGTCTGCTGTTGGGAGTCCGTCCTGGCTGCGGTCATCGTGTAGTCGGCTGCGATCCACTGCGTACTTGCGTTCGACCGTGCTCGGCGTCAAGCTACTCAGCGCCATGTCACCATCCGAGCATGAACTATGCGAGTATCTGCTGAGTCGGCTGGGCGACGTTCTCGACGACCTTGAGGCGGACTGCCCGAAGCCGAGCGACGCATCGGTGCAGTTTTCCGCCGTGTGGGATTCGATGGCGATGGTCGAATACCTCGGCGTCGTCGCCGACGATTGCGGCTGCGAGGTCAGCGTGATTGAGGAATGCGTCGATTGGCGGTTCAGCACGGTCGAACACTTGGCCCGCTCGATGCGCGCCGCGGGACTGGTTCCACGCGGGCCGCTTGGCAAGTCGAACTCTGCAGCGACCCCGGACCGGCAACGTGCGCCGTCCACGGTCTGCGGCACACCGCGCGAAACTCAATCCAGCGTGTGGCTGACTGGCGTCGCCGCTCGACTGCCCTGCACGGTGCAGCCGGCGGCGGAGTTGGATCAGGCGGTGGGCCGGCCTGCCGGGTGGATCGAGCGACGCGCGGGCATCTTCGAACGTCGCGTGTGGGCGGCAGAGGATGCGCTCGAAACAGCCGCCGCGTGCGGCCGCGACGCATGCGATCGAGCGGGCGTTGCGCCGGATCGCCTCGGTGCGCTGGTCGCGGTGAGCGAGGCGCCGCCCGTCGCGACCGGGCTGGCCGCCGCGCTGCATTGTCAATTGCGCATGCCGTCTCGCGTCGGGTGCTTCGATCTGGGCGGGGCGTGTACCGGATTTCTCTCGGCCCTCGCGCTGGGCCGTTTGCTCGCTCCGCGACTCGGATCCGTCCTGATCATCTCTGTTGAGGCCCACAGTCGCTGGCTCCCGCTAACGCCCGGACCGCACGGCGAGGCTGCGGCGTTGTTCGGCGACGGTTGTGCCGCAGCCGTGGTGGGCCCGGAGCCGACGGGTCCTGATGCGCTCACACTCGTCGACCTCGTCACCTTCACCGACGGCAACGCGGCCGATGTAATTCAGATTCACCAGTCGGCGGGTGGTGCATTTGCGATCGAACTGGACGGCGTTCCGCTCACCGAGTTCGCCTTGCACGCACTCGCGACCGCCACGCGCGACATCGTCGCCCGCCACAGGCTTACGCTCGATCACTTGGGCGCCGTCGTGGCCCACGGCGGCAACGGTCGCATGCCGGCCATGCTCGCCCGATTACTGCACATGCCGCCGAACAAGGTCTGGAGCGAGGTGGCCCGCACGGGCAACCTCGGCTCGGCGTCGGTCCCGGTGGCATGGGCGTCGCACGGCGGCCAGGCCTCTGGTCCGATCGTCTGGGCCGCGGTCGGCGCCGGGTTGCAGTGGGGCGCGGCCCTGTGGAAACTCCAACCACCGCCGCGATAACGGAAGTAGCCGGCGGCGCGAGTGGAGAAAATGGGCAATCGCTTCCGCGAGTTCATGACGTGGCGTCGGTGCGGACTGAGCCGCCACGATTTCCCGGCCGACCGGCGGCACATCGCACCGGCCCGTGTATAGTTCACGGTGGAAGGACGAGGCGACACGAGAACGCGATGTTCGCGTCGTACGCCGAGGCAGAGGAGAAGAGGCTATGCGTATCAACAAACTGGCGATCGGTCTTTCCTTGGCGGTTCTTGTCGCCGGCGTTTCCCTCGGATGCAAGGGAGGAGGTGGGCATGCAAGTCGAGCGGCGTCGCACGCAGCGATCCGTCGGCCGGGTCCCGACCTGGGCAACCCGACCGGGATCGCTGCGGAACGCCTCGAACCTGTGTCGCTTGCTCACACCCCCGGCCTCGCTCAAATCGAAGGACAAGCGCGCGGATCGCAGCGCACCTGTCCGGTCTCGGGCCAGCCGTTTGGCGGCAACCGCGATCCTATTCCGATCATCATGAACGGCGAGCCGGTTCTGGTCTGCTCGCCTGACTGCGCCAAGAAGCTGCAAAAGAACCCGAATCGTTATCTCGCCAAGCTCAGCGCCCAGCGCGTCGCGGCGGAGTAGCTTCCGCGCGGCACGATGGACCAAACGACCCGAATTGCAAGCGAGGGGCCTGCTCCCCCGCTTGTGCTTCGGGCGTTTTGTTATTTGTGAGTGTATGGTCGAGTGACTATCCACCTTATACCGCACGCGGCCAGGTTTGACTCGTTTAACGCGGAGCCGCAGGCGACCGCAGACACACAATCCCGGCCATGTTCTGCCGGCGCCTTCTGCCGTCGCCTTCGGCTGGGCGTTAAACGAAAACGCCTCATTCCTGGCCGCGTGCGGTATAGAATGTCCGCCGAGTTCGTTGTGTGGATCGGATCTGGCGATGGGCGATGCCGACGTGCGACAACCTGGTTCGGTCGCGGTGCTGGTAAGCGGCGGCATCGACAGCGCGATCATGACCGCCGAGTTGTCTAGAAGCTCGGTCGTTCATCCGCTGTTCATCCGCGGCGGGTTGGTTTGGGAAGCGGTCGAGCTCGAACACCTCCGCAAGTTCCTCGCCGCCATCGCGCGGCCCGAATTGCAACCGTTGGTCGTCCTGGACCAGCCCGTGTTCGACGTGTATGGCGACCATTGGAGCACGTCGGGTCGTGAAGTGCCCGACGCCGCAAGCCCGGACGAGGCCGTGTTCCTGCCCGGCCGGAACCTGTTTCTCGTGACCAAGGCGGCCGTTTGGTGCGCGCTGCGCGGTGTGGAGACGCTGGCGATCGGTTCGCTCGCCGGCAACCCGTTCCCCGACAGCACGCCTGATTTCGACAACGAGTTGGCCGGTTTGGTGAGGCGAGCGATGGCTCTTAACGGATCGTTCCGAATCGTCCGGCCCTTTGCGGGGTTGACCAAGGCGGCGGTCGTCGCGAGGGGCGAGCACCTGCGGCTAGAGCTGACCTTCTCGTGCATCCAGCCGGTGCACGGCCGGCACTGCGGCCAGTGTAACAAGTGCGCCGAGCGCCAACGCGGCTTCGCCGACGCAAGACTGACGGACCGGACTGTTTACGCGAGTAGTCCGGCGTCTCCTCAGCGGGTATCTTGACTCACACTATGCGAGTGGAGATCAACTGATGTACCGCGTGACGCGAGAAATCACCTTCTGTTACGGCCACCGACTGTTGAACTACGACGGCAAGTGTCGCTACCTGCACGGCCACAACGGCAAGGCAGTTATCACGCTCGAGTCCCACCAGCTCGACGCACGCGGCATGGTGCTCGACTTCTCGGAACTCAAACAGGTCGTCAGCTCGTGGATCGACACGAACCTGGACCACAAGATGCTGTTGCACCGCGACGACCCTGTGTTGCCGTTGCTTCGCGACGCGGGCGAACCGGTCTACGTGATGAACGTTAACCCCACAGCCGAAGCGATCGCGCGGTTGATCTTCGACTTCGTCGCCGCACGGGGCTACCCCGTGGTCGAGGTATCGCTCTGGGAAACGTTCTCGTGCTACGCCACGTATCGGCAACCAGACAGCCAAGCGGCTCACTAGCCCGAACGTCAGTGAGGACGCTCGCTCACGCTTTGGTGTGCATCGCAGACTTCGTCCCACCGATCAGTGGGAATGGCCGTGACCGCCCGGTCGTGTCGGCTCGTAGCTGTTCGGCTTATAAGCGAAGTTCTGCTGACGAACAAACCAGGTTGCCCCTCCCGGCGGCGGCAACGAGTAAGACGCCGCGAGCACCATGACGTAGTGGTCGTCGTGCTCTCCGTGCCCGTGGCCCGCGTGAGTCGTCGAATCACCGCCGTGCACTCGGAATACAACGGCGGCGTATTCAACCCCTTGTTCACGACCAGTTCGTTCCACACTCACGAACTCCGACTCGGCGCCCTTCGCCAGTAGCTCAGAGGTTTCCTTCGCCTCCATGCGAAACTGCTGGTAGCGCTGGTGGAATTCGTTTGGAATGCTCGACATTCCCTGTTTGGCGATTTCCGTACGCTGTTCCCTGGGCATGGTCAACCAGAATGCGTCCTCGAGTTGTCCGGCCTTGATCTTCTGTACGAAACGTTCGGCGAACAGACGCCCGTGCTTCGAGAGCCGCGCGGCCGTGAGCTTGTCGTGCCCGATGGCGACGGCGGCGAATCCAATACCCATGACAACGCCCGCCTGAGCCAACCGCTTCCCCGCATATTCCTGCGGCGCGCCAGCGATCTGGCGCAAGGCCAACAGGCCGGTGACAATGGCTGCCGGCGGAATCGTGCAAAGGAAAAACCACCATGGAACCGACAAGATGGATGCCAACCCAAGCACGAAGCTGAGCACGGCCAGCGAATTCAGCGCGCGGTACGGCGCGAGTTCGGCGTCAACCGAACTCAAAGAAGGCGACGTCGTGGACATCGACAGCTACCTCGCAGATTCAAGAAACGGGATTAGCAATGGCGTGGTTCAAAGCTAGCCGTTCTAGGGCGGAGCTGTCAAGCGGCGGCGAGCGACTGAACGCGACCGAGGAAGTTGGTTACGTGGCGGGCGAACGCACGCGGACGAGTGAGGAAACACAAGTGTCCAGTCCGGGCGACGGAAACGAACCGGCAATCGGGAATCGATCGAGCCACTGATCGCTGGGCTGCCGATCTGACGATCGCGTCGTCGGCGCCGGCGACAACCAGCGTGGGCGATAGTATCTCGCGCAGTCGGCCGCGCAGATCGAACCCTTGCAACAGCGAATAGCGATGGGCGATGACACCCTGGTCGGTGTTCCACAGTTGGGCAGCCACCAGATCGAGCAGCGACCCGACGGGTTCGCCCGGCGCGAACAGCATCCGCAGGAACTGGTTCAGCAGCGGGCTGTCGCCGGGCAGTGGAAACTGTTCGAGCGCGACCCGCACTACGCGGTTCATCAGACTGCCGCGAAATCGACCTGCCAGCCCGTTGAACACGATCGGACCCAGGCTGCGTGGGCGCCTGATGGCGAACTCGGCCAGCACGGCCGCGCCGAACGACAAGCCAATGTGCGCGGGACGCTCCAACAACAGCGCGTCGTGAAAATCGGCCAGGTCGTCGGCCAGGTCGGCGAGGCTGTTCGCGCGACCCGCCGGCATTGTTTCGTGTTCACCGCGCAGTGGAAAACAGACGACCCGAAACTGCCGCGCGAGCACACGCACCAGTGGTCCCATCAACTCGAAACCGCCCGCCAGGCCAGGCACCAGCACCAGCGGCGGACCATCGCCCACCACGGCGAATTCGCCGCTGTAGTGCCGGAGATGAACTACTCCCCAACGCGCGTCGCGCAGTGCGCCGCGCTGCGCCAATCGGCGATACCATTGCTTCGACGGCCGCACAGCGTCCTCCATGATGTGTGCCAGGGCGGCGGGAGGCTATCATTTCCACGAGAACGAACAAGGGCAACCGCATGGCGAGTCCGCTAGAACTGCCCGTGGATGCTGTGTTGCCGTCGCTCGTCGACTCGCTGCGTCGGCGGACGAGTGTGGTGCTGCGCGCGCCGACCGGTGCGGGCAAGACCACGCGCGTGCCGCCCGCCGTGCTCGACGCGGGGCTGGCCCAAGGTCGGTCCATCATCATGCTCGAGCCGCGACGACTCGCGGCCACGACCGCGGCGCGCCGCATGGCCGCTGAGCGAGGCGGAAAGGTCGGCGATGAAATCGGCTATCAGATCAGGTTCGATCGACGTATCGGTCCGCAAACACGTATTCACGTGGTCACCGAAAGCATCCTCACCCGCGTGCTGCAGGACGACCCGTTCCTGGAGCACGTTGGCGTCGTCATCTTCGACGAGTTCCACGAACGAAACCTGCACAGCGATCTGGGGCTGGCGATGACTCGCCGTGTGCAACGCGAGGCGCGACCAGACCTCAAGATCATCGTCATGTCTGCGACGATCGACGCGGCGCCGGTCGCCGAGTTCCTCGACTGTCCCGTGGTGGAAAGCGAAGGACGACTGCATCCCGTGACGACAAGTTACTTGCCGTTCCCGCCGAGCGGCCCGGTCGAGCGAATCGCGGCGAGCGGCGTGGAACAGGTGCTCGACAAGACGGCCGGCGACATTCTCGTCTTTCTGCCCGGCGTCGGCGAGATTCGCCGCACCCATCAGGCGCTCGAGTCGCTCGCCGAGCGGCGCGGCCTCGCGGTGATGGATTTGTACGGCGACCTGCCGTACGAGCAGCAGGAGGCGGTGCTGCGACCGGCCGACCGACGCAAGCTCATTCTGGCGACAAACGTGGCCGAGACGTCGGTGACGATCGAGGGCGTCACGGGAGTCGTCGACACGGGGCTCGCCCGCGTGTTGCGGTTCGATCCGTCGGTCGGTCTCGATCGGCTGGAGGTGTGTCGCATCTCGCGAAGCTCGGCCGACCAGCGAGCCGGACGAGCCGGGCGAACTGCACCCGGCGTCTGCCTGAGACTCTGGACCGAGCGCGAGCACGCGGGATTGAACGAGCGCGAGGATCCCGAGGTTCGCCGCGTCGACTTGGCCGGCCCCGCGCTCGAATTGCGCGCGTGGGGCGAGCCAGACCTGCGTGAGTTCCCTTGGTTCGAATCGCCGCCTGCCGCCGCACTCGACGAGGCCGACCGATTGCTGCGCCGGCTGGGCGCACTCGACGAGCGGGGCGCTACGGAGCTGGGGCGATGCATGGTCCGATTCCCGGTACATCCGCGCCTTGCAAGAATGCTGATCGAGGCTCACCGGCTGGGCCACCCGGACCGTGCGGCGCTGGCCGCGGCGCTTTTGTCTGAGCGCGATCCGTTCGTGCGTCCGCGTGATCGCCGCGCGGCAACCCACTCGACCGATTCCGACGTGCTCGATCGACTCGAAACGCTCGAAGCGTTCGACCGATCGAACCGGCGCGGCCCAGCGCTCGGCGAACTCGCCGCCGGCGCCGCCCAAATCGTCCTTCGCGCTCGCGACCAGTTGGCCCGTACTGCGCGCGATGTGTGCGGCCGAGCGAAGTCGGCGGCGTGCGACGCCGACGAAGCGGTCCTTCGCGCGTTGCTCGCCGCCCTGCCGGACCGTGTCGCGCGGCGGCGCGAACCGAACAGTCCACGCGGCGTCTTGGTCGGCGGACGCGGCGTGCGACTTTGGGAGCGCAGCGCCGTGCGCAACCCCGATCTTTTCCTTTGCGTGGACATTGAAGAGCAAGGCGGCAACGAGGCCCTGGTCCGTCAGGCATCGGCGATCGAACGCCAGTGGCTCGCACCCGACTTGGTCCGCGAGTCGGTCGAGGTCGAGTTCGACGAGTCGCGCGAGCGGGCGATCGCGGTCCGCCGCACTCGTTACGATGATCTGGTCATAGACGAGTCGCCGACCGACGCAGCCGATCCGAGCCGACTCGCCGAAGCACTTTGTCGCGCGGCGTCGGTGCGGCTCGATCGCGCGTTGCCGCTCGGCGACGACGCCGTAGCCCAGTTCCTGGCCCGCGTGCGCTGCCTCGGCGAGTGGTTGCCCGCGCTGAGTCTGCCGGAGTTCACCGACGACGAGATGCGCGAACTGTTGCCGCAACTCTGCGCCGGCCGTCGCTCGTTTGCCGAACTCCGCTCCGCCCCGTTGGTCGACTTCCTCAAGAGCGCCCTGACGCCCGCCCAAATCGCCGCACTCGAGCGTGAGGCCCCCGAGCGGCTCGCCGTGCCAAGCGGCAGCCGCATTCTGCTGCGCTACGAAGTCGGTCGCCCGCCGGTCCTGGCCGCGCGGATTCAAGAACTGTTCGGCCTCGTCGATACCCCGCGCGTCGCTGGCGGCCGCGTGCCCGTCCTCGTTCATCTGCTCGCCCCGAACATGCGTCCGCAACAGGTGACCCAAGACCTGCGCAGTTTCTGGACGAACACCTACCCCACCGTGCGCAACGAGCTGCGCCGCCGTTACCCCAAACACTCCTGGCCCGAAGACCCCCTCAACGCTCCCCCCGAACGCCGACCGGCACGACGAAGATCGTGATCGCCCCTGCTCATGGGCTCACTGGCACACGGGACAAGAATCTTGTTGCAACTCGGAATTGGTGTGGTATCCTGCCGCACGTTGCGGGTGGGTTCGATCTTGAAGCATGTGCAGCCAGATACTCTGTGCGTCGCTCGACGCCTTGCTGGCGTCGAACGTCCGAACTTCGGACAACTGATCACTGACAACTGACCACTGGTCACTGATCAAAGGGGGTACACGCATGCGCTGGGTCACGAAACATGTCGCGCGGTTCCTGCAAGTCTGTGTGAACGGGGGGGGGGGGCGAAGGATGGACAAGCCTGTCGCTGTGCGCGGAGCATGCTGAGGAGGGGCAGACGCAATCTTGCAACACGGGAGGTTGAGCGACTCGAAGAACGCATGCTGTTGGTCACGGTCGGCGAAGAGAACGGCGTTTTGCACTACGAAGCGGCTGGCGGCGAGGCCAATAACCTGATGGTGTTCGAATCGCCAGGCCAGTTTCTCTTCAATGACGCCAGGGCCGGCATCGTGGTCGGC